>LKMJ01005733.1_pt1 | contig 11718 bp, 12 predicted proteins | sample 643391 | NCBI WGS metagenome assembly LKMJ01 (sample SAMN04112250, study PRJNA286221) | soda lake metagenome | biome: soda lake; feature: Kulunda Steppe; material: water; isolation source: sample PL-Br10 brine of Picturesque Lake | place: Russia: Kulunda steppe | collected 2010-07
AATAGGCTGTCGTGATCGACCGTTTCGTCCGTCTCGAACGGCGTAACGAGCGCCGGAAGCGTCGCGACCGGCGGTAGATCGACGTCAGTCGTCGGTGCAGACATACCGACGAGTTCGAGATACAGCAAATTGTAGCTTCGGTTCCCCTCGGTCGCGTCGATACGGATCGTCGCGACGATTTTCGAGAACGTCTGATACTGCCGGCTGTAATTCCGTGACTCCGACATCGAAGAGTTCCACAGCTTCCGGGCTGAAACACGGTGTGCTATTCGCTGCGGTTTGAAATAGGTACAGCCGGCAGTATGACGGTCCGACGTCCCGGGAGGCCGCACGCGATCGCTGTGATGCCCTGGCGGAGCAAATTCACCCACGACTTTTTTCGCCGCCCGAGAGACAAGCAATGATTTAAAAGGATAGCTGTCCGAGTAGGTATCGATGAGTACCGCCGCCGAAGCCGACCTCTCGGAGATCGAACGCGCAGGGTTGGAACTGATACGGACCACCGGTGGCATCCACCAGAGTGACTTCTGGAAGGAACTCGATATCGACTCCCGGAAGGGAAGTCGGATCATCGACAAACTCGAAGACCTGGAACTGGTCGAGCGGACGGAGACGGTCTATGAAGGGCACAACACCTACCTCATCACGCCCATCCTCGACCCGCGAGATCTCGAGTTCTCGCTTCTGATGGCCGGCGATATGCTCTCGCCGTTCGTCGGCGACGAGGAGATCGATCCGCAGGGCGATGCGTTCTCCCAGTGGGTGATGAACCTGGCCTACGAGGAGTACTAACGCGTTTCCGTTCCGAACCCGGAAAGCGATACACGAGAAACGAAAAACGACTGGCCGTCTTGCCACACGGTGGCCCTACTTTATGATACTGCTGGCTGTAACTACAGCAACCAGTAGCGGACAGTATCCCGTGGTTCACCCCGGCTACTGTCGAATATCTCGAGGAAATATTCACGGAATTACAGCCGGCAGTATGAGGTATTCACGGACATCGTGATCGAGCGTAATAGCTCCGTGAAAACGTATATGACGGCCCGGGTCGAATCTGGACTCTATCCGTGTACGGACTGTCACGCCGGGAGCTTCGATTCGCGTTAGTCATCAGTTCCTCACATTTCACACAGCACGTCTATTATCGGCTCCTCCCTCCGCTGATTCCGGTGTTGGCGGTCGTTCTCGCCTATCCGCTGTGGCAGCTGGGATTGCTGTTAACGCTGTATCAGTTCAGCGCCGGCCTGGCTCAGGCGCCCCTCGGCGTCCTCTCGGATCGGGTCGATCGGCGATACCTCCTGCCGACGGGGCTCGCACTTACCGGCGCGGCGTACGTTCTGTTCGCCGCTGCACCGACGCTCGGAGCACCGCTTCCGGCACTGGTGATTCTCGGCTACACCTTCGAGGGCGGTTTCCTCGTTATGTCGCTTTCGATGGTGATAATCGGTATCGGACTGTCCGTCGTCCATCCGGTCGGTTATCCGATGATCACGGCCAACGTGAGCGAATCCAGCAAGGGGAAGGTGCTCGGTGTCTTCGGCGCGTCCTCGAAGCTCGGCGACGCTGCAACTCCTGCGATTGTTGCGGTGTTAATCCTGGTTCTCGCCTGGCAGCCGATCATTCTCCTGTTCGGCATCGCCGGGGTGATCTACGGGATCGCGCTGTTCGTGGTGTTCCGGGGTGACAGATACGAGACGGACCCGATCGGCCAGCAAACCGAGGCCGACGAAGCGGCCACCGACGACGGCGATACGGACCGTCGGCAGTTCCTGTATCCGATGGTGGCCGTCTATCTCTTCGTCATCTCGTGTACGCTGGCAACGCGGGGGCTCAACGCGTTCCTCCCCGCCTTTCTCGTCGCCGTTTACGCGTACTCGTTCGAAGTTACGGGCATCTACGTCGGTGCCGAATCGGTGGCGAACCTCTTTTTCGCGGTGCTTTTACTCTCCGGTGCGGTCACGCAGCTGTTCCTCGGCGGACTGACCGATGCGTACAACCCGCGTCGGCTCCTCATCTACTGTATGGCACTGGCGACGGTCGGAATCGTCGCCCTCTCGGTGTTCGAACTCCCCCCGCTGTTTCTCCTCGTCGTCATCGTCGTTCTCGGGACCGGGCTCTACGGCGTCAACCCGCCCCGGGACGCCCTGATCAGCGATCTCTCGCCACCCGAGTACGAAGGCCGTGCGTTCGGCTATATTTTCACTGCCTCGATGATGACCGCCGCGCCGCTGCCGGCGATAATCGGGTACGTCCTCGAGACTATCGGAATGCGGGAGGGATATCTCCTGCTCGCGATCGGGCCGGTTCTCGCCGGACTCTCGATCGCGCTTTTGTATTCCGATCGGGTCTATCTGTCGGCGTCGGACGTGGACGCCAGCGTCGAGGCCTCCGATTGACGCCTGTCACGTCGACAGCTCCGATCATTTCCCCTCGAAAAGCCGCTTTCCGGTCCGCTCCGGGAGTCCGCGGGCGACGATCTCGTCGCAAACGTACTCGATATCGTACTCGACTCGTCGACACTCGAGTTCACCCGATTCCGTATTCAAAACCGCGTACGCGGCCCGTGGATCGCCGTCTCTCGGCTGGCCGACGCTACCCGGATTGACTATCAGTCGGTCGTCAACCCGTGCCTCGTGTTGGACGTGAGTGTGACCGATCACGATCCCAGCGTAGTCGTCGATATACGGGCGGAGGTCCGGGAATTCCGACGGATAGACGTACTTACCGAGCCGATCCGGATGGGAATGCACCAGCAGGTACCGATCGTCCCCGAACGTCGCCTCCCGCGGGAGCTCTCGGAGCCACCGTCGTTGCTCCTCGGAAAGCTCCTGCTTTGCGTATCGCAGTCCGGATTCGGCCATGGGGTTGGCGGCATACCGTCCCGGCGTCTCGACAGTCCGATCGTGGTTTCCCTGAACGGTGACTGATGCCACGTCTTTGATACGTTCGAGACAGGCCCGCGGCCACGGATTGTATCCGACGACGTCCCCGCCACAGACGATCTCCTCGACCGGGGGCATATCTTCCAGTACCGCCTCGAGCGCCGGTAAATTCGCGTGAACGTCCGAGATGAGTCCGATCTGCATCGCTTTACGATGTAATTTCGGACGCTTCAGGTGAAAAGTTGGTGGTTCCGTCAGTTCGAAGCCGCAACCGCCTCGACACCCATCTGGAGTATCGTCGGCGTTCGAAATTTCCCCCGCGGGGAACCGAGACACGGTGCCGAAACCGTCGGTTGGCGACGGTACTCCCCATCAGCCGTCGATGCCGACGATCTCGAGCAGCGTGGGAAGTTCTCCGATCTCGTGATCTGCGTCGGGGCCCCGGGCGTCGGCCCCGTAGCCAACCGTTTCGATTCCCACCGCGGCCGCACCGGCGATATCGTGATCGTATCGATCGCCGATCATGATCGTCTCCCCCGACTCGGCGTCCATCGCATCGAGCGCGTGACGGAACATCCGCTCGTCTGGTTTCGTGTAGCCGACCGCCTCCGAGGTAGTGACGTGATCGAAATGGTTCCGAACCCCGAACGTCTCGAGGATCAGGTGTGCTTCGGGGGTATCGATATCCGAGACGATCGCCAGCCCGATTTCGGAAGCCGAGAGCGTCGAGAGCGTCTCGACGACACCCGCTTCGGGTCGGATGGACTCCTCGATCGCCGTCTCGAGTCGAGCGTGCCAGCCGACCGGCGGGTTGCCGTCGAAAAGCGCCGCCGTTGCCTTTTCGTACCCGTTCCGTGCGAGCCGATACTCGTTGCCTTCTCGCCCCCGAAAGTGATCGCCCAGGGTCGTCTTCCACCGTTCGAGCGCGTGATCGGGATCAGAATCGATATCGTACTCGGCAACCAGCCCCTCGATGAAGGATTCGTACCCCTCCCGGATCGAAGCGAGTTCGACGATAACGCCGCCGATATCCCACAGGATCGCCCGACACTCTGGTTCGGTCATGTGCGATACTGATCGGTACCGCCCCTTAATTCGCTCGCGATATATTCTCTCCGCCGATCGGCGTACGGGCGTCGGCTTCGCTTTCGACCACCATCTGGCACACCTGTCTTTATTATTGCCACCTGAGAACATTTGCGTGTCCATGTCAGAAGCACGCACGACCGATCGCATGACTGTATTACGAGCACACACGGGCGTCCGCTCGACGCGTGAGTGCCGATGGTGAGTCGGTTCTCTGTCGAGGGCCAGACGGCCGTCATCACCGGATCGAGCCAGGGGATCGGCGAGGCGATCGCAAAGCAGTTCGCCGCGGGCGGTGCGGACGTCGTCGTGACGTCCCGATCGCCGGAGCAGATCGAAGGCGTCGCGGCCGAAATAAACGACAGCGACCGTCCCGGGGAGGCCATCGCGGTCGAATGTGACGTCCGCGACCGCGATGCCGTCGATGCCCTGCTGGAGACGACGGTCGAGGAGTTCGGCCGAATCGATTCGATGATCAACAACGCCGGTGCGTCGTTCGTGGCGGACTTCGATGAGATCTCCGAGAACGGCTGGAAGACGATCGTCGACATCAACCTTCACGGGACGTTTCACGGTACACAGGCCGCGGGCCGGCGGATGCGCACTCAGGCCGGCGGCGGTACGATCGTCAATCTCGGCTCGATTACGGGGACGATGGGCTCTCGGTATATGAGTCACTACGGTGCCGCGAAAGCGGCGATCAGTAACCTCACAGCGTCGCTTTCGGCCACCTACGCCGAAGACGGTATCCGCGTCAACTGCGTTGCGCCCGGGCTTGTCGGGACCCCCGGCGTCGCCTCCCAGATGGACCTCGATCCGGCCGACGTCGACCGGGAGGACGTCACGAAAGAGATGGGATTACCCACGGAAATCGCGGACATCGTCCAGTTCCTCGCGAGCGATGCGTCCTCTTATATCGTCGGTGAAACGATAATTGCACAGGGCGTCCCGCCACTGTCTGATTCTCAGTTGTGGGAGCTATGACCGACCTGGACGTCTTTTTGCCCGTGGCGGCACAGCCGAGCGTCGACGCGCTCGTCGAGCAGGCACAACTCGGCGAGGAACTCGGGTACGACACCGCGTGGCTTCCGGAAACGTGGGGTCGTGACGCCGTCACGACGCTGACCGCTATCGCGGAGCGAACCGACGAAATCAGCCTTGGTACCTCGATTCTGCCGGTCTATTCCCGATCACCGGCGCTCATCGGACAGACCGCGACGACGCTACAGGAGGTCTCGGAGGGCCGATTCCGGCTCGGTCTCGGTCCTTCGGGTCCGATAGTCATCGAAAACTGGCACGGCGTCGAGTTCGGTAACCCGCTGCGACGGACCCGCGAGACCGTCGAGATCGTCAAACGCGTTCTCTCCGGTGAGACTGTCGAGTACGACGGCGACGTCTTCGAACTCCGTGGGTTCGAACTCCGGTGTGATCCTCCGGATCCCGAACCGGCCGTCGATACGGCCGGAATGGGACCGAAAGCCGTCGAGCTCGCGGGCCGCTTTGCTGACGGCTGGCACGCGCTTTTCTTCACGCGGGATGGGATCAGAGATCGCCTCGAGGATTTCGACCGGGGCTCGAAACTCGGTAACCGAGACCGATCCGGACAGCGCGTTTCGCTGTCGGTCCCCTGCTGTGTACTCGACGACGAGGCCGAGGCGAAACGGCTCCTCAAACAGCACGTCGCGTTTTATATCGGCGGTATGGGGTCTTACTACCGGGATAACCTCATACGACAGGGTCACGAGAAAGCCGCGACCGAGGTCTACGACCGCTGGCAGGACGGCGACACCGGGGGAGCGATCGCGGCACTCTCTGACGATATCCTCGAACGACTTGCGGTCTGGGGGACACCGGAGACGGCCCGGGAGCGTTTCGAACAGTACACCGCTATCGACGGCGTGGCCGCGGTGTCGGTTTCGTTTCCGCGGGCGGCGAACGTAGCGCAGATCGAATCGACGATGCGAGCGCTCGCTCCCGAGTGAGATCCGACGGCGTGTTCCCCGATGGTTTATATACTACCACGGGGCCATCGTCCCTATGCGTTGAACGATCGCCGACGGGCCGCCGAGGCGGGAGCAGGATCCCTTTCGTACACGGAACGGGGACGGGAATCCGCTGTGACCCACGGTTCGTCGGGTATGCTGGGTCACCTGCTTGCCATTACCCGTGAGCGCTTCGGGGAGCGTCTACGGCGATGCGCGGGAGTAAGCTGACTCGATCAGTCACCGTCAGCGACTTCGAATCGTTCGCCCTGCGTCCGTCGTTCCGTGACGAACGAACGAGAGATAGAAGGGTCGTCCACAGCCGCCGGCGTCCGGATCGCGCGTCGATCCGTCCTCGCCACAGACGAACCGTACACCGTCTGCGGACGCTGCCTCGTAGTCTTTCTCGACGGAAACGTAGCGCCAGCCGTCCAGGGGGTCGGGGGTGACTGACCTGTCCGCGAGATAGCCGTCCCGTTCGAGTTCGACGACCGTCTCACAGTGCGGGCAGTAGTACGTAACGGGGTAGCCCATGGGAACCGTACGCCACACTCGCGTTTGGCCCTGTCGATGTCGTATATCAAGCTGATGTCATTCTTCGAGACTGTGGGGATCGAGTCCGGGATCTTCGACCGGTGGGGCCCCAAACGCGAGGACGATCCCCTGCTCGTCGCCGACGTTCCGGTGGCCGTGTCCGATCTCCGGCCCAGCAGCCCAGAACGTTCCCGGACCGGCGTCAACGTACTCCGTCTCTCCGGAGCGTCCGAGCTTCAGCGAAAACTTCCCCTGCAGAACGAAGAACAGTTCCTCTTGCTCGCTGTGTGCGTGGTACTGGATCTCTTCGCCGGGGTCGAAGTACCACACCGTCGCGCGCATCTCCGAGAGACCGAGCTGTTCCCCGATCGGCCTGATGTCGAGGTCGGGCGGCATCTCGTCGCTTTCCGAGAGGTCGGTGATCGGTACGTCCTCGAGATCGACGACTTCGTACTCCATAGCGTCAGAACAATGTGTTCGCCTCGGCAAAAAGCTAGGCACGCCCGACTCGGCTTTGATTATCGATCGATGACATGTTCGGCGAGTGCCGGCAGAAACTCCGTTACGTCCGCACGGAAGTCGTACTCGGCGCGATCGGAGAGATCGGTCGGATCGAGGTTGACGATGCAGAGCGTCCCGTCGCGATCGACTGCATACCGCGGTAGCGACGCGGCAGGCTCGACGGTCAACGATGAACCGATCGCAAGAAAGACGTCGGCGTCCTTCGAAGCCTTCTGTGCCCGGAGCAGGTCGTTCTTCGGTAACTGCTCGCCGAACAGTATCACGTCCGGCTTGAGGATACCGTCACAGTGTTTACAGGTCGGCGGCGTCTCACCTCCTTTGACTTGCTCCATCACCGGATCCACCTCGAATCGACGATCGCAATCCGTACAGACGACTCGCTGGCCGTTCCCGTGAATCTCGATCGGATCTTCGCTGCCGGCGGCCTGGTGTAAGCCGTCGACGTTCTGTGTGATGAGCGTCTCGAGATACCCTTCGGCTTCGAGGGCTGTGAGTGCCTCATGGGCTGCGTTCGGTCTGACGTCGCCGCCGAAGACGTCTTCGACCATTTCGACGCGCTCGCGCCAGAATTCCCCGGGATCCGACCGAAACCGCGAGATGTGGAAATCGTTGGGATCGTACTTCGTCCAGATTCCGTCCTCGGATCGGAAATCGGGGATTCCGGACGCCGTCGAGACGCCTGCACCGGTCATCGCGACCACCGAGCTAGCACCGTGTATCGCATCCGCCACGGAAGCGAGCGCGTTTCGGTCCATATCCTTCGTCGGAACTGTGAGTACAAAACCACTGTGGCGCGATGTGCTCTCTTCTCATACTACCGGTTGTAACTCTTTCAAACAGCAGCGGATACCATACCGTGTTTCAGCCCGACGGCGGTGAAAATCTGCGACGTCGTATTCACGGAATTACAGCCGGCAATATCAATCGGTTTCCGGAAATATCTTCCCCGGATTGAGGATCCCTTCCGGATCGAAGGCGTCTTTTATCTCCAACATCAGCTGGACAGCGGCCGGTCCGTGTTCGGATTTCAGAAACCGTCGTTTCCCCATTCCAATCCCGTGTTCGCCGGTCGCGGTGCCACCGTACTCGAGAGCCTTTTTGACGATGTCGCCGTAGATCTCCTCCGCGAGTTGAACCATCGATTCGTCGTCCGGATCGACGAGCGCGGCGTAATGTAAATTCCCGTCCCCCGCGTGGCCGAAACAGGGCAACAGGAGGTCGTTGGCTTCGCTCAACGACTTCGCATATCGGATGATCTCGGGGTATCTGCTGATCGGGACGGTCACGTCTCCCGGATGTCGCATCGACAGTTCGGGTTCGTACTCCTGAATGGCGAAGGCGAGTTCGTCGCGGGCCCGCCACAGTTCGTCCATCCGGTCATCGCTTGCGACTTCGAACGTCTCGACGTGGTGGGATTCGAGAACCGTTCGGAAGAACTCGACTTCCTCGTCGATGCCGTGATTGGCGTGAAACTCGAAAAAGAGCATCGGTCCATCGGGGAGTCCGGTATCCAGATACCTGTTCGCCATATCGGCAGCCAGCGGGTCGACGAGTTCGATCTTCGCGGTATCGACGCCGGAACGAACCGAATCGAAGACGGCTGTCGCCGCGTCGTCTACCGATTCGAACACCGCACGACCGCCCTTGATCTGTTCGGGTCTCCCGGCGAGTTCGAGTGTCGCTCGCGTCACGATACCGAGCGTCCCTTCGCTTCCGACGATAAGCTCTTTGAGGTTATACCCCGAGGAGGTTTTGACGGCTTTGCTCCCGGTCTCGATGACGGTCCCGTCGGCGAGGACGACCTCGAGTTCGAGCACCCAATCGGCGACCTCACCGTATTTCACCGTCTTCTTGCCGGAGGCGTCGTTGACGATCATCCCGCCGATCGTCGATAGATCCGCCGAGGAAGGCATCGGCGGGAAGAACAGGCCGTACTCGGCGGCGGTCTCGTCGACGGTCGTTCCCATCACTCCGGGTTCGACGTCGATCTGGAGATCGTCGGGTCGAATTTCGAGAACGTCGTTCAACTTGATCATATCCATGCTGATCCCCTCGAACAGGGGGACGGGATTGCCTTCGAGGGAGGTTCCTGCCGCATACGGTGTCACTGGAACCCCCCGCTCGTTGGCGGCAGCCAGTATCGTCGAGACGTCCGTGGTCGATTCGGGCCAGACGACCGCATCGGGCGTGACTCCGGTCCCCGTCACCTCGGCGGTCCAGTCGGTCGAGTGGTTTTCTCTGGCGGAGATACCGAAAGAGACCGAGCCCTCGATCGGCAGGGTCTCGAGGAACGAGCAGTCGAAGGACATACCCGGACAGGGTGACTCGACCGGTATAAACCTATCCGAGGTTTGACGCCCACCCTCTTGGAAGCGCCGGATAACGGAGAGGAAACGCGAGAAGGGGAGCAGCGGACGACTGCCCGCCCGTTACTTCAACCGTTCTTGCAGAAAGGAGGGGTGGGCGGCTTCGACACCGTCGATCGAGAGGATCTCCTCGCGGATCGCTTCGCCGACTTCGTCGCCGTCGGCGGCTCGCACCTCTGCCATCAGCATGTGATCACCGCTTGAGGTGTACAGCGAGTCGATAACGTCGAGCTCTTTCAGCTCGCGCGTAACTTCGACGTACCGTTCGCTCGCGACGTCGATCCCGACGAGTGCGATCGATTTCCCGGAAAGTTTCTTCGGATCGATATCCGCGGAGTAACCGACGATAACGCCCTCCGATTCGAGCTTTTCGATGTACTTTCGAACTGTCGGCTTCGAAACGTTCGCCCGCTCGGCTATCTCGGTGTAGGAAGCCTGGGCATCGTCCTCGAGGACAGCGAGTATTCGCTCCTCCGTCTCTACGCTCATAGGTAATGTTTTACTTCCGTGAAAAAATATGTTCCGAAGTCGAAAAACAGGCTCGTAGATGACGTGAGAGAGCCGCAGAGAATCGACGCTGCGGTTCGCGGGTCCGGGCTCTCCTCACACACTGATACTGTCAATCGTAGCTATACCGTCGGACAGAACGGTTGATAGTCTCGACGTAATCGCTACCAGTCGAATCTCTCAACGCCGCTGTCCGACGGTATGCTCGAACCGCGGCGTCGCCGAGGGATGCGTAACGGCACTGATTCGTCCGTTCGATCGATTCATACGGGTCGTTATAGCGATTTACCGCTCAGTGTCAGAAGGGTCGGCACTGAGCGGTAAAAGACGACAACAACCCGTATCAGCTACTCGCGAAGTTACGTCCGGCAGTACGGCTGAAAGCTAAATCATAGGGAGTATCGTCGGAATTCATACCTCCCCCGCGAGGAACCGAGACACCGTGCCGAAAGAGCGGGTGTCGAACCCGCCGGTTGACGACGGTGCCCCCTCTCAGAGAGGCATGCTTAAGAGGCAGCCGTCGACAGACGGGATATGGCCACAGACGTTCCCGATCTACTCGAAAGCGAACTCGAAGAGCATGGGCTTTTCAAATGGCTCGACCTCGATCTCGTGACGATCGATCAGGGTCACGCCGTCTTCGAGATCCCCTTCGACGAGAAGTTCACCAATATCGGGTCGGGGGTGATCCATGGCGGCATCACGGCGACCGCCATCGATACGGCCTCGGCGTTCGCGTTGCGTTCGACATTCGAGGATCCGACCGCCGTACAGCTGACAACGACGGATCTCAACGTTCGCTACATCCGTCCGGTGCGTGACGATCTCCGCGTCGAGGCGACCGTCGTCCGTGCCGGTGGGACGATGGGATATACCGAGTGTGAAGCTTCGACTCTCCATGAGGGAGAACGGAAGACGATAGCCACGGGCGGGACGAGTTACAGACTGTTCAGAGAGTGATCGACAGCCCTACAGGCCCCGAGAGACGAGCCGGTCGTCTCGGGTGGAGGGTGCTTTCGCTTCCGAACGAAAAGAGGCCCCCGGTTAGTTGAATTCGCCCCAGTTGCGGCGTTCGGTCGGCCGCTCCGAAAGCGCCATAACGTCTAGCGGCTCGTCTTCGGTCTCGATCGCTTCGATCGCGGCTCGCGAGCTCGGCACCGTCGAGAAGTAGGTGATGTTCTCTTCGACCGCGACTTCGAGGATTTCCCGGTCACGAGAGAAGATCACATCGATCTCGCCCTCCCGCAACGCCTCGAAGAGGTCCTCGAAGTCGTCTTTCGCGTAGACCTCGAAATGACGCTCGGCACCGTCCCACACGTCGGTGATGTCCTCGGCTTTCTGAGACATCGCGCCGAGCGTTTCCAGATCGACGATCGCGGTACCCTCTGTCGGAATCCCTTTTCCGGTCGCCGACTGGGCTTTCAGGTAGGCTTTCCCGAAAGATCGTGCCGTCCCCATCACCTCCCCGGTCGATTTCATCTCGGGGCCGAGCCGCGGGTCCGATCCCGGCAGCCGATCGAACGGGAGGACGACCTCCTTGACCGAGACGTGTTCGGGGACCTGCTCGTGTGCGCGGAGCTCTTCGAGGGACTGTCCGGCCATGACCTTCGCGGCGAGTTTCGCGATCGGGACGCCGGTCGCTTTCGAGACGAACGGGACGGTTCGCGACGAACGGGGGTTGGCCTCCAGGACGTACACCTCGTCGTCGCGGACGGCCAGCTGAACGTTCAGGAGGCCGACGGTATCGAGTCCGCGGGCGATCTCGAGTGTCACTTCACGGACGCGTTCGAGGACGTCCTGAGACAGCGAGCGAGGCGGGATCATACACGCCGAATC
>LKMJ01005734.1_pt1 | contig 11712 bp, 12 predicted proteins | sample 643391 | NCBI WGS metagenome assembly LKMJ01 (sample SAMN04112250, study PRJNA286221) | soda lake metagenome | biome: soda lake; feature: Kulunda Steppe; material: water; isolation source: sample PL-Br10 brine of Picturesque Lake | place: Russia: Kulunda steppe | collected 2010-07
CCGAACGAGGGCAGCTTAGCCGGTTGTGGCCTCCAGTGAGGTTCGAACCCCGAACCCACAGGTTGCGAGGGTGGATAATCGACTTCCCATCTCAGGTGCCCCGCCGCCTGCTCGACTATCCGGAGCCCACAGGTGTTGGCTAATTGTAGCATGCGTGTCTGCCTTAGCTCCAAACATGCCGTGAGCTGATAAGCCGGGCGCCTGGACTCAGAGCATGCCACTTTGTTGGTGCTCACCCTGCACTGCAGGTTGCATTTGTTTATGACATGCTGATGCGCACCGCCATGTCGGCAGCCACTGGCATGGGTCTTGCCCTTGCAACAGCATCATTGTGCCATGCCTGGGCCTACTGTCCTGAGAAAGTTGCTGAGATCTTTCTGATGGCCACATTTGAGCAGGTAATGTGAGCAGGCACAAGTGCTCTTCAATGCCCTGTTTCATCACATGGCTCAAGGTTACAACACATGGCTCAAGCTGTCAGTTCTTCCTTGGCCAGAGTGACTCGACAAGTGCTCAAAGTGGTGGTACTTCTTACCTCTATTGCACTTTTGCAAGAGCATAACTGTTAGTTGAGTCACGCTTCTGGTTGGATAAAGCTGCACATTCAGCATAAAGCACATTTGGTCACATCTGAGTCATGCTCCTTCCTATCATCAGCAAGAGCCTATTGCCTTGCAACAGTTGTAGAGCTCTCAAGTCAGTTGCAGAGCTCTCAAGGTGCAGACCTCTGAAATAAGTAACAACTTTTTACCAATGTGGCACACATGAATTGGGCTGACCCTGAGTGTGTTTTGAAGTGCGGTCTGGCATGGATGACAACAGCTCTTGCGTCTTTCTTCCTGCTTCTACCAGCGCGCGCTCCCTGCGTACATGCAGGGCCAACCATCATGGGCTGGGCAGATTGGTGTGCTCCTTGGTTTTGCCTACTGGTTAGCCTGCACGAGGGACAGCAAGGCCCACCCTTTGCTGAAGGCTGTGTTGGTAGGTGACTTTGGCAACTTCCTCCTTTCTTTAGCACTGCCTTTGCCAGCAGTCATGCGTTGTCTTTGCCAGATTTCATGCAATCATTTTAGCCAAGGACTGTGATCTCAATGTCCCTGTCTGAAGTCCAGGCGCGCGAGATTTTCGCGGGGATGCAAGCATGCAACCATGCGACCATGCTTGTGCAAGCAAAGCAGCTTCAAGCTCTCCTCGCACATGCTTAGCAATTGCAGCATTACAATGAATGCTGGGTGCTTGCTGCCTGTGTGCTTGCAGCCTGTGGGCATGGCTGTATGTGTCCAGATGCTTATGCACTGGAGGTACCAACTGTGCGAGCAGAACATGCAGCAGCGCAGACGTTCAGCAGCAGAGATAGCAGGGACCGTTAAAGCTAGATTGGTGTGCCAACCCTTAAAAGACGAAGCTCATCAGCCGCTCAGCCACGGCGCATGCCACACTTCTTGCGCTTTGTCGCTAAGGCGTTCTTATAGAGAAACCCGTGGGGAGTGCGCTGGCTCCAAAGGAACAGGCCCAGGCGCTGCTGGGGCTCTCTGTCAGGTCTCCTCAGGCACCCTAGACAGCGCTGCAGCTGTGGCAAGCGGCTTTATGCCCTGCATTCCTCTGCAGCCCCCTGATACCAGCGTCCACCTGCAGCTGAGGTCCTGCAGCATCTCTTGCAAGCAAAGCGGCCCAAGTACACTGCACAGTACGAGCACTGCAAGGTGAGCTGGGATCCCTTGGAACCCTCTGACAAGTTGAGGATTGATAGTCAAATGTGACTCAGTGAGTGCCAGAGTGCTATCTGTGGGTCAGCTCATGCCTGCCTTCAAACCCTGTGCTGGCAGTCAAATGTGACTCAGTGAGTGCCAGAGTGCTATCTGTGGGTCAGCTCATGCCTGCCTTCAAACCCTGTGCTGGCACCGGGATACAACCTAGGTGCTTCCAGGCCTGTAGATCAAGTACTTCATCGGTAATCCAGTGATCTGAATGTTGATGCTGCACGCATTTCCTGCTTTGCTCGTAAGCTGTCACTCATGCTTCTCTGGTCTGATGCCCCCCTGGTGAGCCGCCGCTGATGCTTACCCCTTGTGAGTCGCCGCTGATCCCTTACAGCGATTGCCTTACCTCATTCCTTCTCCACGGATCTCACTGAGGATGCCTTGCTTCCCTCTGCTCCGTATCTGTCTGATCCAACAACTATTATCAGCCAATCTTGTACGCTCGAGTTGACATGCCTTTGGGCATCAAATGACGTATGTGCAGATCACACTGAAGATACCTTGTCTATGGGAGCCCTCAAGCTTGGCCCCTGTCTCGCTCCTCAAGCTCGGGTTGGCGCTGCAATCCAGGTGGGCAATGCTCTTGCGTCAAGCAACAGGTATATGATTTTCAAGCTTGGCACCTGACTCGCTCCTCGAGCTCGGGCCCATGCTGCATGCAAATTAGTATTTTAAAAATGCTATTTTTTGCTGATCATGTTGGCAAAGAGTAAAGTAAGATCAAGAGGATGAGAACATGCTGCTGTTGGTGGACTCATGCTAAAACTCATTGTCCAATAGCTTGGCTGGCCTAGGGGTGTGCAGCATTGTGTCTTGTCCTGCACTGCCAGAGAGATCCCATGTGGCAGTTGGAGGGATGCTTGTTCTCCAGCATTCATATACTCTGCAGCTGCATGCAGTTGCTGCCAGCTCAATTAGGAAGATGAACAAGGGAACGGCGGTGGAAAAGTGATCTGGGATGACAGCCCAGGCAAGAAAACAATGAAGAAGGGATGATTTGTAGAGTTGCGCGGCTGTGCATACTATGCGCACTGTGCATGCTTGCAAGCCTGCTGCTGCATACTGTAACAGCCAGCAACCGATGAACGGCCTTCCCTCATCGTGCCGCAAGCCTCTCAAAGACCAATGCAGCAGCAAGCAAGACTGTGGGCATGCGCATGTGTGTGCTTGCATAGTGCAGGCTGGAGATCAAAACTGCTTGACGCCCGCAGTGCATAATCACATTGTTAGAGGTGCGTTGTTGCATTATACTGGTGTGCTTAGCGTGTGTTTTGAATGGCGCCAGCCTGCAGCGGGCATGCTAAAGTCAACTCCCAACAATCCTCGGCACCTTCCCACAATGCATGAAGTCAATATTTGCTTGCAGATCTACCTCCCTGAATGGCAAAGCAGGATCCTGACCCTTGCAATTGTATCTCATGTGCACAGTTCCTCCTTGATGCTATACTCTTGGATGCAGAGATGGCAGATAGGGCCACCTCTCCATATCTCACAGGGCTCCGTATCTCACTTGGCTCCATATCTCATAGGGCTCCATATCTCATAGGGCTCCATATCTCATAGGGCTCCATATCTCAAAGAGCTCCGTATCTCACAGGGCTCCGTATTTCACAGGGCTCTGTATCTCACAAGGCTCCATATCTCACAGGGCTCCATATCTCACAGGGCTCCATATCTCATAGGGCTCCATATCTCACAGGGCTCCGTATCTCACAGGGCTCCATATCTCACAGGGCTCCGTATCTCACAGGGCTCCGTATCTCACAGGGCTCCGTATCTCACAGGGCTCCGTATCTCATAGGGCTCCATATCTCATAGGGCTCCGTATCTCATAGGGCTCCGTATCTCACAGGGCTCCATATCTCACAGGCCTCCGTATCTCATAGGGCTCCATATCTCACAGGGCTCCGTATCTCACAGGGCTCCGTATCTCCATATCTCCATATCTCACAGGGCTCTGTATCTCACATATCTCATAGGGCTCCTGCAGATGCCCCTAAGACTCACGCCCTTGCCCTCTGCATTCCCTGTGCTCAGCCCCTTAATGAACACCTGACTGTCCAAATTCAGGGCCCCGGAGCTGCAGCTGCTCAGTGCACTCACGCGTGCTGAGTGCATCCTTGTGGCGGCTGACCTGCGGCACGCCCTTTCGTTGGCTGTTCCAGCTGGCAGGAGAAAGAGGGACCGTTTGGGCCATGACATGGCCTGCGCAGGGCTTCAGTGGCTGCAAGAGATTGGGCTGCAGGCAGCGCTGCATGCCGAGAGCATTGTCACGGTCCAGGTGAATTTTGCAGCAATGAAACAGTTTCTCTCGGAGCAGTGGGCCAGGCATTGAGCGCGCCGCACGGCTGCTCACCACTACCTGATTGCCTGGCCATGGTTGGAGGCTGCTTGGCAGCATAGGGTTGAGAGTGGTGATGTGTTTGGATAGAAGGCTGCCTGAGAGTGTCCCATTGGGCTCAGAAGAAAAGGGTTTTGATGTTTGAGGATTTCACAGGACTCATTTGAGAAGCTGCCTTGCAAGCTTGCGTCACTTCGCTGCATCTGCTGCACATCCAATTAGGCGAAGGCCCAGGGGAAGTGCATCTGTTTTTTGTGTTCATGATTGATATCATGCTTGACAGTTAGCACAAGGGGCTTAAGTCAGATTGTGAGGTTAGGCAGGGGGCAGGGTGGATTTTCGCCCTTTCTGCCAGAGTCAGGGAAGGCTGCTTGACCCCAGGGTTCGGGTGTGTGCACGCCTGTGCAGGTGGATGACAGCGTCTACCAGTGCCGTGCCACGGAGCAAGGGATGTGGGATGTTCAAGAGTCCACGCCTGCCGTTGCCGCTCCTTTGCAGTGCCGCATCGCTCCTGCAGCCCCCTGCCTGTTGCTCCCAGTGTGCACTCCTGCTGAAAAAACGGCACTGGAGCAGCTGCCGAGCAAGAGCAGCCCTGTAGACAGCACCCTTGCCGGTGCAAGCAGCATCATGAGCTGCTGCGCAAAAAGCAGCACCCACCATCCAGTCAGCTCAAGGGACGAGGGCACGGCGGGTGATTCCGCAGCAGAATGCTTGTCTCTGGGCGCGTGGATCTGGGCACCCTGTGGCGCAGAGCTGCAAGGCTGGAAGAGCCCCAGCGCCAGCAGCAGTGATATAGCTAGCAGTGAAAGGGACGGCAGCAGCTCCAAGCCCCCAGTGTTGCGAGTGCTTGCTTGCACTGATGTTGCCTACCTACCCACACAGGTCTACACGAGGCTTAAGTGCGGTGACTCTGAAGGGCAGGAACTTCTTGAGGTGGGATGAAATGTGTTCTGTTCAAGGGGGGTGTTCAAATGTGCCTGTTTTGCAGTTGAGAGTCAAATTGGAAGCTGACTTGCTCGCCTTCTGGGCATGCCGCCAGCTAAAAGAGATGCATCTGAGGGAGATGCCTTTGAGTGAGGAGTTTGGGCCATCAGACAGTTTGCATGGTCCAATTTTTGTACTTTGCTGTAGGCTATCGTTGGATTGTGACCTGCGGTTTGATGCAGCGACCTGCAGTGTTGCCTTGTACCGCTTGGAACAATTTGCAAGGAGTCTCACTGGCAGCAGGTGGTGCAGCCTCCTCCCCTCTGCCATGCCACTTGGTCTGTGCAGGTGGCCGCTTGCGGCACACAAGGACATGCAAATACTGGCGCACTTCTGTTCCCATATGCACGCGCACGCGCTTGATGGCATACACACACTAACGTGACGTTCATCTGTGCACTCTTTGTAAACACTCTGCACAGGTTGCCATCCTGCTGCCGGATACCCGCCCCGCCCTGCCCCTGAGCAGCGCCCGCCTGCTGCGGCTGGAGGTGTGGCACAGCCACCAGCTGCTGTGCCACAGCAGTGTGCTGTTGCTGGCCAGCCACATGTCTGACACATCAGCTGAGCTGCAGTCCCTGCCCTGGGGCCCTGGCAACATGTGTGCCAGCATGGCTGCATTTGTACGGGACCTAGGCCACTGGCTACAGCACCACGACCCACTGGCCAAGCAGCCCACTGGCACGCCTGCCGCCTACTCTGACATGCACTCGGCTGCAGTCGCACGCGCGGCAGCAGCAGCAGCCTGCAAGCTTGAATCCAGCACCACGGCATGGCACGTGGGCAGGGGGCTGCTGCGCCAGGCGGTGCTGTGGGGCATGCCCTCCCTCGCCACCATGCTGCTGGAGTGCCTGCAGGCACTGCCCTCAGCCCCCCCTGCAGCCTTTGCCAGGCTCATGCATGCTCCCCACGCAAAGCTTGGCTATAGCAGGAGCGGCAGCAGCAGCAGCAGTGTGGAACAGGCAGGGGAAGGGAGCTGTGCTGCCGTGGACAGCTTAGGCGGCCTGCTCCACCTTGGGCTCCTCAGCCCTCACCCAGTTGCGATGCTGCAAGCAGCGCTTGGGTGGGCGCGGCGGTGGGGCGCTGCAGGCGGCAGCACCTCCCCCGGCTTCCTGTGGCGCTGGGACGAGCCCAGTGCGCAGGTGAGGGGCCTGAGGCTTTAGGGGTGAGGCCATGGACCTTCTATTTAGGCCTACTACTGCGTAGCTTAACACATGCTTTTGGTTGTCATAAGGTGGCTTGCAGCATATGGCTGACAGCAACTTCACCACTTCAGGAGGTGCAGTGCGTGATGAGGGCGAATGTTTCAAAGTATAGAAGTTGGTTCAAAGAAAAATGCGTGCTGGGTGCTACTGCTCACAGGGGCTGACGCCACTGGACATCCTTGGGAAGCTCCGGGAGAGCAGGGACCTGCTTCAGCTGTTGCTCGATGATCCTGCTGGTGTGGCTGATCATGTGCATGCTGTGCCTCTGTGTGCATGCGCTGCCTCTGTGTGCACAAGTATGATGTGTCCTGAAATTTAATATGCGTGCATTCGCGTGTTTGTGCATGTGAGTGAACGCAGTAAGCGGTCTCTTGCAGTACCAAAATGGGCACTAGTGGCAGAGCTAGATTGACAGATCTTTAAGGTCTGCAACACAGGCCCTGCCGCCCTGCATGCAAGCCAAACTTCGCCAGTGTGTGTCTTTTTTATAACTTGGTGATCGAACATGGGTAGTCTGCAACTTTGCTTCTGGTGAAGGCCACAGCCACAGAGATTGAGAGAGCCTCAGAGCCCTGCAATTTTGGGTGCGCACTGTGCTTTGACGTCCAGATGACATACGGCCTGGAGCATGGCTCACTGCTTTGCCTTAGGGATCATCATCCATAGCCTGGCAGTCTTAATCCACAGCCTGGAAGCATTCCCAGGGCTATGCACCGGCGTCTACAGCACGGCATCGTACACGTTTTGACTGCAGAGGGCTTTGCGGTTTTGAAGGACGCAGCTCGGCTTTCAGACCTGCATGGTCTTGGTGGGAAGGCAAGAAGTGAGAGCGGCAACCTGGAGATCCTGTGTCATGGTGGCCAGCTCACATCAATGACCCGTGAAAGACCGGAAGAGGGGCAGCTCACATCAGTGACCCGTCAAAGACCAGAAGAGGGGCAGCTCACACCAGTGACCCGTCGAAGACCGGAAGAGGGGCAGGCGGAGTCTCCTCAGCAGCAGCGCAGGCAGCGGGAGTCCCTTGGTGGAAGTGACCAAACGCAGGGAGGAGGGGGAAGGGATGTGCCTGCAGCGTCTCCCCCAACGGCAGCAGCATCACCCTGGAGGCAGCAGCATCACCCCGGAGGCAGCATTGACCATGAGGCAGCAGCATGCCATCTTAAGAGACAGCCCGTCACACCATCTGCATTGACTGCCTCTGCTGCATTGCCTATAGTGGAGGCTGCTGTGTGTGCGCGCAACATGGCCCTCACAGTCAGAGAGAGGCCCAAGGCTGTGGACGTGCTCCAATGGATGGCCATGCGTGTCAAAAAGGGAATACACAGGGCAGCAGCTGCATCAGAAATCGGGGCACGCCGCTGCATCATTGCTGGCAAAATGGTGCTGGCCGCTTTGTCGTGCTCCCAGCCCATGTTTGAAAGCGCAACTGTTGGGTTAGGTGCGTCAAGAAGCCGGATAGGGTACAACAGGAGGCTTGACACTGATGAGGCTGGCTACAGGTCCTGGGTGCAGTCCCAGATTGCCCCCTTACTGCGTGTGTGGAGCAGGTAAGCCTTCATGTTTGGGTTTGGTGGAGCATTTGACAGTCTTAGAGGCTCTTCTCATTGACAATCATACTGTGCTGCTTCCTAATTTCTTTGCTGTGGTTCAAGTGTCTTTGAAGATGGGCCAACCCTATAAGTGTTCTACATGCCTTATGGCTTTCCTTGGCAGCCAGCTATTGAAATCATGAGTATTTCAGTAGAAGAGATCCACCCCCTGCTGCGCAAAATTTTTGCCACTGGACGTCCATGTGCTTATTATGCAATTTTGGACAGATGCAGACCCAAAAAGGTATTGTGGCCACCCTCATAAGCCTGTACACCAGCAAAAAGGGCGTGCACTCCACCAGCATCTTACTTGGTAAATCCTCTCTTTGCGTACATGCTGCAGGTGCTTCCTTGCAGTCATGTTGACAAGCAGCATGAGATCGTGCTATGCTAACGGCTGGCAAGGGCTGGTGTTGGAATCACCAAAGCTTCCGGTAGCAGCCGCTTATGCCATTGCAGCAATCTGCACCACTCCCGGACGCGTGGAGGTCCTAGTTGCATGCATCATGCTCGGCCGCTTCTTTTCAACTTCTTTCATGGGCTTGGGCCCGGTAAGATATCACAGTGCTGTGTTGCCAGGATTTTTGCCTGGCTGCTTGGACATGGTTGCTACGCCATAAGGAAAACAGGAGACAGCGGAATGCTGCTGCATCTGACTTGGTACACGTACAATCAACGTTGGTATTTGGTTTTCATAAAGCAGCACATATGCATTGTGCGCAAGGATATAGCCATCGCATTTCCTGCAGCTAAAAGGAAATGCTCATGCACCTGAGCTATTCCTTGTGCCCCTGTGCTCTGCTACTAGGACAAGCTGATCTAGGGACTTGCCAATTGAGGCTAAAACTGAGGACAAAATTATGAATTATTGCACTCTGCTGACAGTCCAAGGTGCCATGCTTGTTCATTTGTCCCTAAAAACTGAATGCTGTACAAAACTGCAGGTCAATGCACGCCAGGCTTCCATCATGACAAGCTTGAGGCTTGATATCCTACTCGAAGTTGTGACTGGGCTTATTGAGCATGTGAGTTACCAAATGTACTCACAAGCAAACATGGCAACATGGAAGACATAAGCCTTCATGAAGTTGCCGATCTATGAAATGAGGTCCATGATCATGAAATCACGGATCAACAACTTCTGATCTATGATCTCATGATTAAGCACCTTGTACTGCAGCTGCAATCACCAGGTGTTATCCCAAGGTGCTATCCCAAGGCGCTGTGGCAGGGCAACAGGGTGCTCTCGAAGTCCCACTTGAACACCAGGCCAGGATCTTGAAAAGAATTGGCATACATGTGCCATGCAATGCATACGCTACTGCAAACAAGTTCAAATGCCTCACAGCATGTGCACCAGGGAGCGTGATATCAAGTTGCAGATCAGCCATGAGTGAAAGGCATCTGCATAGTCCATGCAAGCACATATCTATACAAAATATCACACAGTGCCAGTGTGACCACACATTTGTTCAATTGCGGTTTTGACAGTGCTTCTGGGGTCAAACATCCTTATTTATGGAACACTTTGCTTTTATTTGTAGCCTAGGCAAGCTCGGTGATGTTCAACATTTGCTCACACAACGCCTTGTTTAGCCTGCTGTTTGCTCCTAAATTAGCCACTCTGAAGCCACAGTCCTGCTGCCCATCAGAGACTTATGGGTGCACAGCAGGTGCACTGGGTGCACCGGGCGGAACTTATGACTGCACTGCCCTCTTGGTGAACTTGCACAATGACTGCAACTTCAACATGCTTCTACCCTACATGGGCTGCCTTGCAGACACGCATCCCTGTAGTTCTGCGTGGCCGTGCCCTCCTTGTCATCGGGTTCTATTTTCTGTACAGGTGAGGTGCACGCAGGTGCATACCTGCCAAGACTTGATGGCCGTGCCAAACTGCCATGCAAGCCAAAGTTTGCACAGTGAGCATACAGATGGGTTGGCAAGGATCATGTTGTACTTCATATAAAGGCAAATCTGCACTCAGTTTGTGCTTGAATATGGGTGCCCTCACTGTTGGCTCCACAGATGAGATGTCATCATAGGCCAACATGCAATGCATGCCATGAGGTTCTGAAGTATTCCATCTCTCTGCTTGCACTTTGCGCAGGCGATGGTCATTATCAAGGCCTTGGGCTCAAGCCTTAACTGTCCAATTTACAAGTTTTGCGGTGTGGTTACTATCAGACATCTTTTACCGGCGATTGTATGCTTGGCGTGGTACGTTTCAAGCTCGCGAAGGCGTGGCAGGCCAGACTGTGGGATACCAATTGCCAGCCGTGAAGAATACAAGAAGTCCAATTGGTATGAAGTCCAAGGATCTGTAGCGCCCCGCATGCACACAGAAAGGTTGGAAGCACGTGCAATAGCTCTGTGTCCAATATTGGAAGATCAGGCTGAGCCCATGTAGCGTCTACCAAATGTTGGATAATATCTGGGATAATATGTCACTTTGCACTACACTTATTGCCACAGTTGGTGTACTGTTGCCACTTCATTTTAATAGCAGGTACATGAAACTTTATTGTCCTGCGTCCTGATGGAAAGCCTAAATTCTGGTGCTTGATTCTGCTTGACTTCTAAGAGCACAATCATATAACAAATAAGAAGTTGTTTATCCTACTACTGATGTGGATATGGCTTATTTGTCTTCGAGAACTTTTCATGCTTATAAAATGGTTTAATATTAAAACTCTCATGTCAAACTGGCCGTCCCCAAGACTGTTATCTATCAGAGGACATTTGATCATGCACTGTTTAAACTGCAATACAGACTCTGTCCGACTCTCTTGGAGATCACTTTGTGCCTGCACTCCAAAAAATCACCTTTGCTTGACTGAAGTATTAAACTACACTTGAGAACTTGCTTTGATCTGAGTTTGACATTTGAATATTCCACATTTGATTTTCATGTTGATGATTTGTTCTCAAATTGATTTTCCCCTAGGGCATGCATGCGATCATCGCATGATGTATGACTGAATTGTATCCCCTGCGATCAAGCTCCTGGGGATGACAATTGTTTCAAGTGGACTGGTTGTGTGCAGCTTAGGTGTTTTGTTTGTAAATGGATTTGTAGAGCATGCCTTCTAGCTCAGTAAGCATGAAACCTGAGCTTTCAATAATCAGTGATTGTGTGATTTAGCTCTTTGTTAAGCCACTGTAATCATCGTTGGAGACGAGACCCTTGGCCTCCAATCTTACTGTGGGAATGATAGATACAGGAATGAATAACAAGAAGGCACTGGCAGTCATTTCACCATCAGGGATGTCCCTGTTGGCGTAAATTAAGGAAGAGGTGTGCATCTAGTGCAAACACCAGGCATCAAGCTAGGAAGAGGGTCCTGAGTAAAAGTAAGGAGGGTTTTGAAACGGAAAAGCTAGGCAGGCGGTAGAAGTCCCTGCAATTAAGGGAAAGGAGACACATTGACCCAGAGCCGTGCATTTCCTTCACGATGGAAAACTGGTAGAACTAACGAGGATCTGCAAACCCCAACAGGGCCTATTCATGATCAAGACTTTGAGAGGAACTACTTTTTTCAAGAGAGTGCCACTGAATCAAAGACATTCAGCAAGGTATGTGAAATTGAAGGGGCTTCCACAGAAAATTACTGGCAGAAATTTAGAAAGAAGAATGGCTCGAAACGCTCGGGAATACTCTTGAAGAGAGCATACAAACGAGTCTTCAAGACACGTTGATGATGAAATATGTAGGGTTGGCCAGAACCGTATATTGGAATCCTTGATAGGGTATTATACCGTATTATACCCGTATAATACGTATTTTCCCCGTATTCCGTATGTATCAGAAAAGTGGAACCCCTCAGAATTAA
>LKMJ01005735.1_pt1 | contig 11711 bp, 11 predicted proteins | sample 643391 | NCBI WGS metagenome assembly LKMJ01 (sample SAMN04112250, study PRJNA286221) | soda lake metagenome | biome: soda lake; feature: Kulunda Steppe; material: water; isolation source: sample PL-Br10 brine of Picturesque Lake | place: Russia: Kulunda steppe | collected 2010-07
CAATCCCTACCCCCCTGAAAATTCCAAAATTCGCCGGAAGGGCCCTGAGGCCTCCGCGGACGTAGTGCATCATAGGAATTTGCCCGGGGATTTTTTAATGCGCTTAATGATCCCCATGTATAAGGGATGCATTTATCTTCCTCCTAGCTGTAGCTTCCAGCGGTTTAACATTTTACCCATACAATCATGGACAAAGATCCTAAATGGCAAAAAAATATTTAAAACAGCAAACATACACAAGGTACTTGTTAGCTACAAAGGATGCAAGCGCATTGTGTGTTCAAGTTCAGATCGCTCAAGACACATTAGCAAGGCAACAGCATGTCCGGTAAGTGATGAATAGATTAGAAGCATCAAAATAAAGATTAGCAAAGGCCTGACAAGGGGGGAAACAGAGTGGGCCTTCAATTTCTGACCGCCCACTTTGGCCAGTACATGCCAGCTACATGTCAAAGTTGTTTATTGCAGCTGCAGCCTCAGCTATGATGCCCAGAACTGGCAATCCAGCAACCTTGGACAGCCATCGCAGTGCCTGGACGTTGCTGGGATGCATCCTCATTGGATCTGGACGCCATATTGGGGCCTCCCTCTCAGCGCACGCTGCTCTCTGTTGTACCCTCCTGCAACAGGCACAGCCATAATGCTTGCAAGGTGCTAAAGTGTGCTCCCATGTGGATTGGTAGCTCTAGGCTTGTGTAAAGTTACATGTTCGCACAACTATTAAACTTAGATTCTCTTGATCTGTGAATGGCAGAATGAACAAATATATTGCAAGAATGGTACACACACCTCCAAAGTCACCAACCTAAAACAGGCTGCAGCTATGGTATCAGCCAGTCTCAGTTGAATTTGACCTCCTTAGCAGCAAACGGGTGGGCTGACAAGCAATGTTCACCTGAAGGAATCAGCACCCGGCTCAATGAGCTGCAGCAAACGTCTGTTGATGTTGGTTGGATTCATCTCTATATCTCTGTCTGCTTCAAATGGCTCCCTGTAAAGGAGCGCGGCAAAGGGTATGAGTATGCTTGCAAACATGTCTATTATTGATGGACAGAGCCAAGAACATCACTGAAGGGTGGGAGCCAAGAATTGCAAGGAAGCTTTGCCTGAGGCAGACCTGGCCGCATCCTCTGCCTCTTGCATCTGCATTGCCTCTGGCTGAGAATCAGACTCCGTAATGTGTCCATTGGCAGCCTTATGCGCTCGAAAATCATCTCCTCCGGCAGTAGCGTCGGGGTCATTGTAGGCATTGCTCTCTGTCAACTGAGTCAGGTTCTTGTCCGTTGGAGTACTAGTTACGCTGGAGCTTGTGACCACAGTTGTTGTGTTGGCGTAGGCTATGGCAATGACTGCATGCAGCGGCATCAATTGTGGACATTATGCAATGGCGTCAAGCCACAGTGCATGAAGGATATGCATATCCTGGATGAACATACATCAAGCGCGTATGCCTCATAGTGTTACCATCATAACATTCCTGAAGCATCGTGCTTGTGCGAATAGAGCAAGGCGGCTTACCTGGGTCAACTGAGGCGGGCTGTCTTGTGGCCACCGCACCTCTCACATGCGGGACGGTGTCATCAAAGTATATATTATACCCGCTATCTGGATGAGCACCCTGTGATGATGGATTTTTCCCCAAATTTGCAAATGCTTCCAATTGCTCAATAAATGCAAGAAACGTTGTCATCCATGGTATAAGTAGCGCTTTCCTCTAGAGTCCTCTGGCACTAATAATACATGCAAGATCTTGCTTCTGTTTAAGAAGTACCTACCCGAAGCGCAGCATTCCAGAACATTGCACCACAAAGGGGGCCGCGCGAGGCCTGTGCCAGTTTGACCTGAGAATATGGGCACACCAATGAAACGCAGAGCAGTCTGATGCGGCGATTCTTTGCATAAAGTAGATCTAAATTCTTGATAGAATGTACACAGAGCACGCAACAACAACCGTACCAGTTTCTGATTGTAAGGGCCGGTTCCTCCTGCACATCTGCTTTACACGACAGCAGATATGGCTTTCCATGCGCTTACCTCGTCAAATGCAAGCGCAAACAAGGCGTCACGCTCAATCTCTGAGAAGCGCCTGGAGTGAAAAATCATAATTAATACAATATTGACCTTCTTACACATGGGTTATCTTAGGATGTGCAGGAGACCCCCAGAGATGACCGCCATGTGACAATGGAATTAGGCAAATCCATCAAACGTACAAGGAGCACATGGGAGGACTGCTTTAACTTTCAAAAATGTCTAGGTCAAAATGAGCTCAATAGACTGAAATGGACCGTACCCGAGCAAGATATTAAATTCTTCCAAGAGTAGAGGTTTTCCAAGGATAGCTGCAATTTGTGAATGGCGCTGAAGATAAGCCTTAAAAAAAGCCATGTATGCGTGCCATCCCATCAGACGCCAACCCTATAAAGGCAAGTGAGAAAATTTTGTATCATTAAAAGCTTTTTAGTATTATGCATCATCTAAACTACCTACTATGTTTTCATACCACTCAGCTACTGAACACACATGTTTTGATGAAGCTTAAAGTTTCCAGTATTACGCAAAAAGCACACCTCCTCTGGGATGCCCTCTGTTTGCCTCCAGTACAGGTGAAGAGTCAAGACATCGACTGATGGGAGTGCTCCTTCTGTCACCCAGTCTGTGAGGAGCATACAATGGTGAGGTGTGATTCTAGGGGGTACTGATGGAAGCAATTATAGGAAGCGCTAGGGAAAGCATACTGAGAGGAGCACTCTTACTTGTACTCCTTACAATACTACTAGTGCTGGTGATTTATGTGTAGGCTGGGCCGTTTTCTTTGCTTCATGGAATTCCAGGAAGTGGGTACCTACCTTCACCTTCACAAGAACTGCCAGCCCCTGGAAAGATTGCGCAGTTAATGACAGCCTTGTAAGTCAGTCTTGAGTCTAGAGGCAAACGGTCTGAGAACATGGTTGCATACTCAAAGACAACAAGCTTTTGTTTTTGCCGACAAAATCTCAATTCCTAATTGCAAGTTAGCATCAAGCACTTGCCTGGGTTCATGGGCTTGTTTACTTCATCATGCAAACCAAAAAACCCCTCGGATCCCAGCATTATCAGCTGCTTGGGAGCTGCTAATTTTAATGCGTCACTCATTTCTCGCAACCATGACAAGTGTGCCATGCGGTCAGATGGCTCAGTGCATCCTGAAGACAGCGCAGACAGGGAAATCAGAATCATCAGTGATCTTCTATGAAGGCATACGCAAAGAGAGGTAAAAGAATTAGTCAGGTGAGCAGGGCTTGCGCTTGAAGTATGAAAGTGCAAGTTGTGTTTGTTAAATGCAATTTGCAGTTTATGGGTAATTCACCTGGGCATCTTGGCTCATTGCACACATCTGCAAGAAACAGGGACATCAAGGTGACTAAGATCCATGAAATGTCACAGATGTTGGTACTCTATGTACCCATGATGCAAATCCACATCTCCAACTGGGGATAACTGCAAGGGTACGTGCAGCCTCTCTCTTTTATGTGCATGTGAGCGGCCGCGCACGTACAGTCCTGTTGGTGTGGACCACTTCATTTGCGAGGTTGACCAAACTTTTGCACCTTTGCAGTGTGTCTGCACCAGTAGGACTAGAGCTGACAGCGCTGCCTTGCCAATCCAAGCTATTCAATAAATGTGATAATGTGTAGCCAATTTTTGTGCTGCTCTGCAGACCACTGTGTGTAGCAGTTTGTGGCCTTTCCCTTCCGATATTTTAGAAGATAAGCAGCTTTGTGGCCTAAGACTTAAGGTCTTAGCGCATGTCAAAAAAGACTTGAGCACACAATCAGGGCTTTGTGGGTATGTGGCATGTCCTGTTCTAGCTTGATGTTTGGAAGGAAGTCATTTGACCAGCAATATCTGCATGACATAGAGGAAGTGAATGACGCTTGGATGCAAGCACGTTCATGGCAAGTTACATGTTTGTTGCAGCCTCAGCATTATCAATGCTACATCCCTTGACAATCATCAATGACCACATCCTCACCCCAACCCATGATTGTAGGATCATCACGGTATCGGACTCCAGTGACTGTGTTCATGCGAGAGGTCAGAGCCATAATGTGTTGCCTGCATGCACAGCAGTGTAGGTCAATCTGCAGTGCTCAACATAATGCAGCTGTCTGATGTCTTGCTGAATTGACACTGTGAGGCTTCCATGTGTTTTGTCTTGTGTAACTTAAGGTGCATTAAGTGTTGCTGTCTGCAGTGCAGCTGATGTAGGATGCGTGAAGTATTTTTGCTGCAGTCTTATCAGCCTCAACTCTGTTTCTTTAGACCTGTACAAAAGCCGTGCTCCTGGGCTTGCATAAAAGTCTGTTATGTCCACTTGAGGCCCGTCTAGCCCGACGCCTCTCGTAAAAGTCTGCATTGCAAAGCATCAAAGTTAGGGATGGCCTATGCCCTGCAACATTTGCTCCTTTTTGTAAGAGGGTGGGAAATGCTATCAAGCCGCCTTTGCAGATTTTAATCGGTAGGCATGCGCACCTCTTAAGCTGCAAGTGCTTGCATCCAACCCACCCACCTCTGGTGGCAAGTATGCAGGCCACAAATTCCCAACTGCAAGGAGCAATCGGATACCACGCACAGCAGCCTGGGGGCAGCAACACATGGAAATGGAGAGCACTGAGCTCCATGAGTGTTGCAATATCTAACTGTGCAACACATTCTCACACCTCATGACGCGTCCGTCTGGGCATGGGACCAGACGAGCAATGAAGCGATAGCAAGCCGCATGTCCACCCACTTCTGAAATTACACGATCAAGGGCTCTCATCTCTCTTTCATTGTATTTGATCTGTGGGCCAGAGACGCCCCTATCCACGGTAGGTGAATTATAACTGCACAAAAGTGTACAACAAAGGCCGTCACAATCGCTTGCATAGTGATGTTTGCTTAGCAAGATCATAAACTTAGCTGTGGCATGACTGCACTTAGGGGGAGAAGCTTTGCACCCTCTTTGTGTCCATATTAAAGATATCTTTCCTGCCAATTGTTTGAGGTGCAGGCTGTCAATAGACAAATAGATATTTGCGTACACGCATCTCCTTTTGAATTCCGCAGATCCTTACTTAAAGGCCCAAGTTCTGATAACACGGATTCCCAGTTTCTGCACAAAGCAGTAAGACAAATCTCAGCAAGGTCAACAGGCATCAAGCTGCATGGAAGGATCGCCGCTTATCCAAGCGCTTGAGCACGTCAAGCTAGCTTGAATTCAAGGATAAGCTGCGGCAGCTGTCAGACACACTTGAGCCCTCTCTAGTATGATTTTTGGGAGATGCTGCCTGTCTGGCCAAGCACCATCATCAGAAAGCTGAAATGCGTTGGCTCCTGCGTGGCGCATGTGTGGCATCAATTCGAACTCCGTTGTCGGCTGTCAAAACCATCGTTCGAGCTAGCAACGCTTGCCTCAACAAACCTGTGAAATAGAAGGGTTTGCCGTGAAGGAACAAGGAAGCGCCCTTGCGTGTGATGAAACCGGCTTCCGGTTCCTTTGGCCTTGCAAACGTAGCCAAGCAGACAAAGTGGAAGAATAGAGCTAGAATTACTGACATTTGGTAAATTGTTGGGTCGAGGATCGTTTCCCTTTAAATGCTAAGCAACGAAGAGAAGAGAAGAGAAGAGAAGACCCAGGCAACCGAAAAACGAGACACAGGACTTAGACAGGAGATAAAACCAAAATTGTAACAAGTCTGAGCCTTCACTACAGTTCATCACAGAGACAGGTCTGGTTCCAACATGAATTTAGATATTTTGGCGCTGCCGTCCATTCAAGTGATTTTTGTTCTGAAACGACATATACCTTGTAATGTGATCATTTTACGCTGCCTCCCTAGGGAGATTCCTAAGATCCCTACAGATTCATGAATCAAAGGTTGATATTAAAATCAACGTGAGTGACTTTGAACTGTTGCTGCGCGAGAAAACATACGAGAATGGAGAGATCTGGACCAGATTCATCCACATGATGCGCATCTATCCAGCAGAGTCATGAGGACATATTGCACCCATTTTTGTGTGCCCTTAGGAGATCAGACCGGCTGGTGGGATAATCGGAAACGCGCAGCCAAACCGACTCTTCCTTCCTACCTTAGATAAAGTATCCCTATCCATCTTTAAAGAAATTTCACGTACCCTCTCCAGACTCAGACTCTCTGGTCACAACCTGAATGTCAAGCTGCTCAGGCAAGAACAGAACAAAGTTCCTGATGAGCTAAGCACTGCACTCGATGCAACTGGCACTGTGTGCAAGATGAGGAGCATGTACTTTTAGACTGCCCAAGTGCAGATTTGACAGGATTGCGCGTCAAGCACCACCACCTCTATCGCTAGAAAACCTAGCGACCCGAACAGGCTTAGAGACTTTGTTAGCCAAGCAGACACCAAAGGCCTGGACTTGTTCGTGCATGAGTGCCTGGAATGCTGTGCGTAGATTCAGCTAAGCTGCCCTCATTTGGCGGTACAGCTTTGTTACCTAGCCTAACCTAACCTAGATTTCAGAACACTACCTCTGCTTGTTTTCAAGTTGGTTTGGTTACTGGCATGATTTGCTTCAGCTAAGCTGCCCTTGTTTGGCAGGAACAGCTATGTTATCTAAACTACAGATTCAATAGTGTCTTCTGATGCCTGGATGTTATGTACAGCCCCTCGAGCACTTTTGCAATGATGAAGGAGACTTGCATAGCGGCTTTGTCGCATGGCTGCGCAAGCACTTGGAGAAAAGCACAACTTAATTACATGCAATGGCAGTAGTTTTGCATGGCACTTTCCAATCGCATGACTGATAGCCTAACAACCTAACCTTTTAAGTTTGCGTTTTGCAGGCCAGAGGTCTCAGCTAAGCTGCCCTTGAAATTAGCATGGCCCATGCGCAAGGATGACACCATGAATACCATGAATGTGTAAGCTGCCCTTGTTCGGCAGGTACAGCTACTTAACCTTACGTTTACAAGTTGACCTTGGTTGACTGTCCAATGCCTCAACCACACTTCAAGTGGAGTACAGCAGCATGCACATGCTCATGATTAAACTACAATCTTGGCGGCTGAGTTCATCTCAGCTCTGGCCGTAATGGTTTTAAATGGTAAATGGTGTCTGGCAATGACACATGCAAACACAAGCTGTTTATCACTTGTTGCTAGAGTTTGATATAAGCATCGGCTGAGGCCTGAGATGTGTCCCATGCCCACACGCAAGCTGCCAAATAAGAAGCAAAGCGGAGCCTCCTGCAAAATGCTGCCCCTGGAGTTGCAACCAGATCATCAAGCAGCGGGTGCAGCCTCCCTATGTCGTGGTTAATCCACCACCACCACCACCACCACCACCACCACCACCACCACTACCACCACCATATGACACGCTCTGTAGCAGCAACCTGAGCAGCTGAGTAAGGTGCGCCTCAGCATAAGCAGCTGTAGGCAGGCAGGCAGGCAGGCAGGAAGAGCCATGGCCTCTGCGCCTGTAAGGATGTACAACTGCACACGTGGTGGTAAGTTTACGCAAGCTGACTGGCAAGAGCAGCCCAAAGCGATCTTATTGAGGGGTGTTTACCAACGCATTCCTTTGGTTCTCATGCTTGAATTGGAGGCAGGCAGCTGGGGCATGCTCTGCTCCAATTTTGCGGTTACATTGCCTTAAGTTTTGGAATAAAACTGTGGATGGCATCCTAAAATTTAAGCTCATCATCATCAGTGCATATGCTACAGCGTTATCTTTTGGCTAGTTGGTCCTAAAGCTTTTGACCCAACTCTATGTGGCACTGGCAGGACCTTACCAGCAATGATCTACAGATGTGGGGCTGTGCATAGTGACTCAGTGGTGCAGAGTATGCTCCTCTACTTCCACAAATGTCGGGGCGACCATCAAGCAAACCTTGCTTAGGAGAAGAAGCCACTAATGCTTGAAGAATGATGGGAATGTGGGAAACTCCTGCAGAGAGCTAAGATGCGTGCTCGAACATAGAAATATCTGTATCTGCCTGTCCTCCGGGACATGATAGGCCCAAGCCGCGCCAGCCAAGGATGCTTGCACTGGAACACCTGCAGTCTTGGCATCAGGAACGTACATTCCTTTGTGATAACCCACAGGGGCTATCAATTTGCATGCTCTGGAGCCCTAGTTGAAGTTCCTGTCCAGAAAGGAACTCCCCATGGTAAGACCAGTGACCATCTGGTGTACAGAGTGATAGGAAGCACCTCCAGCAGAAAACTGAGTCCCTACATTGCTAGATTAGAAGCACATTGTGCTCCCTGCCAACCTTACATCTTATGAATTATTAAACGCTGTACCAGTTAAGGCTCGGCCATTTTCCTATCCTATCGGACGATGGCGCGCATAAAGTGCAAGCATTAACCCTTGATCGCCCTTTTATTTTAAGTTGGTTTTCAGCCGGCTTGAATTTGAAGCACCAGGTAAGTGCAGCTCATGACTTGCAGCGCCTATGTGAAAACCTTGTTGTCCGCCCCAGTGTACGCGTGCTGGCTAGGAGGCCTAACTGTTGAGTTCTTGCCTCTTGATTCACCTCAGGCGTGCTTAGCTGCACCTGCGCACACTCACTGTTGCCAGGACAGTGCGCGCTAGGTCGGTGGCCGACGCCTGTGCTCACCCCCCCTGGTTCCCCGCTACCATCCCTCCCCAACTCCGCAGGACATCACCATGGTCTCTTTAAAGTTGCAGAAGCGGTTAGCGGCGTCCGTGCTGAAGGTAGGGCGTGAGGCGGAGCGGGGCGCTGGATGGGCGTCACTCATGCAGCAAACTGGGAGGGTTGCCTGTGCGCATGGAAGCTCAGTCCAGGCCATGCACAGCCAAGCTGTCTAAGAAGAAGCCCGTAGAGTGGGTTATGCAGAGCCCTGGCTGCTACATCTGCCGAAGCATCAGCGTTGCTTGACGAAGTCTGCACATGAGGCTACTGGAGGGCCCAACCAAGGCCCCCTTTGTGTATAGGCAAGGGGGCTGTAGAGCACGCATCTTAGCCTCTTGAGTCTTCCTGCTAGTGTGCATGATGCTGCGCCTAAGTGAAAACGTGCCAGGGGCCAAGAACTTGATGACTGTCATTGCCTTTCAAGAGCATTTTTTCCTGCTGTACGCCTCTCCAGGTGGGAGCAAGGAAAGTCTGGCTGGACCCCAATGAGGTTAATGAGATCTCCATGGCCAACTCAAGTGAGTTGCGTTGTTGCCGTGCATCCCTGTTGCCACTACCCTTGCCACAGCTCTTTGTGGGCATGCTGGTGCTATCCTTGCGGCATTTCCTCATCTGTTCAGCAACCTTTGGTTTTGATTGAAGTTGAACGTGAAATTGTTTTAAGAATGGTGTTCCTCTGTCGCGGCTGCTTTCACGTTTTCCGTGGTGCACAAGCGCCTGCCTGCCAGTAATAGCTCGCACGTAATTTGATGCTTTCATTGGCACCTCCTAATCATAGCTTTGAAATGCCAAGTGCGCTTTTGGTGGTGTTCAATACGTTGTTGTATGGTGTGTGTGGCGTCATAGTGTGGTGAATGATGCCGCATACACCATTGGTGGCATTTACCTTGGTGTGAGGTGTCCTTCGGCCTCGTTGGTTGATGCTCACAACCAGCTGACCTGGCCCATATAGGCTTGCCTTGCTGTATTCTGGCCCCTGCAGCAGGCACCATGGTGGTTGATCTGCACATGCAGGGCAAAACGTGCGCAAGCTGGTGAAGGACGGCTTTGTGATCCGCAAGCCAGCCATCATCCACTCACGGGCGCGCGCTCGCACGGCCGCTGAGGCCAGGAGCAAGGGCCGCCACACAGGCTATGGTGCGCTTACAGCAGGGGACTGACTTTGGTGCCCTGTTTGTGAGCATGTGTGAACGAGACAAGTGCAGCTTGGACAACAGTGGTTAGTGGATGTTGCTGGAGGACCTGCAACAGTGAGCATTGTGCTTTATCTGTCTCCAGCATGCTGATGCGTATGGGCTGGTGCACAGACCCAGGAAACACCTGCTCTGCTTGATCAGGTAAGCGCCATGGTACCCGTGAGGCGCGCCTGCCCACCAAGATCCTGTGGATCCGCCGCACCCGCGTGCTGCGTCGCCTGCTCAAGAAGTACCGTGACTCCAAGAAGATCGACAAGCACCTGTACCACGAGCTGTACATGCGGGTGGGTGGATGGGAGCAGTGCATCTAGCATACAGTCCATAGGTGAATGCAAGAATCTCTCTGTCTGCCCCACGTGTGCCTCTTTGCTTCCATGCTGGGTGGAAACTGCAACCTTGGAATGCCTGCACTTCTCTGTGCCCCTGCCCGCAGGTCAAGGGTAATGTGTTCAAGAACAAGCGCGTGCTGATGGAGGCCGTGCACAAGGAGAAGGCCGAGAAGCTGCGCGAGAAGACCATCGCTGACCAGTTCGAGGCGCGCCGCTCCAAGAACAAGGCCGCGCGCGAGCGCAAGGCCACCCGCCGCGAGGAGCGCCTGCTGTCGGTGAGTGTTGGAAAGATATCAGGCAAAGGTGGAAGTCGGGTGTGACAGAGTATTAATACGAGGCAAGAGCAGGTCTTGCATGTTGGGTTAAGTTAGCGCTGCACTTGCTGGTATTGGGCATAGGGTGTATGAGTGAGTGCAAGCAATTGACTTTATTAGCCTAGGCTAACTAGCCTGCAATGCTGGAAAGCTGATCACATGCCTCTCTGCCACTCTGCTTAATACACAGCGCTACTCATGTGCTTTTGCCTCCCTTGCATGATTCTTGCAAGAGCATTGTTTGTTTCCCTCGTGCATCCTTGTTTGTTGGACTAAAAATGACAAGCATGCACCGTCTTATGTCAGGCTCCTGCTTTCTGACCTGGTGTGATGGCTTGGATTCTATGGGCATGTGCTGCTGGGCTCTGTGGCTCCTGGTTGTGTGACCAGCTAGGCAGCCAATGTGAAATTTCATACACACGTGATTCATTTTGTGGAAAGGCTTTCATCAAGCCCGCAACATCTAACTCCTTTGTGGGAGGCGTGCTTTTTATGCCCAGAATGTCATGCCATTTTCAAGCTGTGCGTTGTTTGTGCCACGCCCTATGGTGCAGGGTGTGACCCCCGAGGCCCAGGCCGCCAAGCCAGCCCCAGCAGCCGCCGCCCCCAAGGCTGCTGCTGCTCCTAAGGCCAAGAAGTAGATTGATCTGTCACAAGAACACGCTCACAAGAGTTTGCAAGCTGATCCGCCAAGCAAAGCTGCATGTGTGAAGCTGGGATTGCAAGCACAGGCTTGCTCAAGCTGTAGCACTTGCGCTCCCATCCATGTATCATTTTTGGAAGTCAAGAACTCAGCTCGCCTCACTACATGCTATAAGGTAGCAAAGCCTTATGGTCCACCTGACACTGTCTTCTTTACCTTGGTACCCCTTCAAGTGAAGTTCACACTTCTCTTGAGTAGAAAGTCAGCTACTCCTGGCCGGCCGGAATACAGCTGGGCCCACCATTTCAAACTGCGGGCAGGACTCACACACTCAGCTACAGTCTGAGTTAGCTTAGGCAGAAGCTGGGTTAAAGTTTCCTGCCCAGGCTGGCGCTGCGAGTCAACAAACTTAGGTCAGGGGTTAAGGTTCACAATAGTTACAAGGTTTACAAGGATAAGGCCTTCAGTCAAGAATTGCGACTGCTAGCCTGCTCATAAAAAACGATTAATTCATGAAGAAAAAAAGGAAGTTTATGGTTGTTCTGGTTTAAAAAAGCGGAC
>LKMJ01005736.1_pt1 | contig 11709 bp, 11 predicted proteins | sample 643391 | NCBI WGS metagenome assembly LKMJ01 (sample SAMN04112250, study PRJNA286221) | soda lake metagenome | biome: soda lake; feature: Kulunda Steppe; material: water; isolation source: sample PL-Br10 brine of Picturesque Lake | place: Russia: Kulunda steppe | collected 2010-07
GAGGACTTCGAAGAGGCAAAAGACGACGCGTCGCGGCTGATCACCCAGGAGCACGAACGCTCTGGGCTGGATGTGGTCGTCGACGGCGAGATGCGCCGAAACGAGATGGTCGAGTACTTCGCCCACCGGATCGACGGCTACGAGTTCAACGGGCCAACCAAGGTCTGGGGGCATAACTACTTCGACAAACCGAGCATCGTCGACGATGTCGAGTACGGCGAGGAGTGGCTCGTCAGCGAGTTCGAGTTCACGAGTGACGTCGCCACTCAGCCTGTGAAGGTGCCGATCACCGGTCCGTACACGCTTGCGGAGTGGTCGTTCAACGAGGTGTACGAAGACAACGCTGAAGCTGCCTACGAACTTGCAGAGCTTGTCAACGAAGAGATCGAAGCGCTCGTTGACGCAGGGGCGAAGTACATCCAGATTGACGAGGCTGCACTGGCGACAACACCGGACGACCACGCCATCGTCGGCGAGTGTCTGGAACGAATTGTTTCGGGTATCCCGGACGATGTCCGAATCGGTCTCCACGTCTGCTATGGGGATTACTCACGGATCTACCCGGAGATTCTTGAGTTCCCGGTTGATGAGTTCGACAACGAACTCTGTAACGGGAACTTCGAGCAACTCGACGTGTTCAAAGAGCCAACGTTCACCAAGGACTTCGCGATGGGTGTCGTCGACATCCACTCGCGTGAGGTGGAATCTGTCGCGGAGATCAAAGCAAATATCAAAAAAGGACTGGAGGTTGTCCCGCCGGAACAGCTGGTTGTCAGCCCTGACTGTGGCCTGAAGCTCCTGCCGCGTGAGGTTGCCTACGGCAAGATGGAGAACATGGTGAAAGCGGCCCGCGAGATCGAAGAAGAACTCGATGCCGGCGAACTCGATATCGAATCACCCACGATTAGCGCCGACGACTGACGCGACCGAGCGGGTTTTTTTTGCTGTGAGTTACAACCCGTGATCTTTTAATCGGAGACGCACCCAGCCCGTAGTATGACTGACGTAGGGGGTATCGTCGGCGAGTTCTTCGATCTCAAAGCCGACACAGATGCAGAGATTCTCGCGATGCAAGTGGGTGACTTCTATGAGTTTTTCGACGACGACGCCGAAGTGGTTGCCGACGAACTCGATTTAAAACTCTCACAGAAATCCTCTCACGGCTCGTCCTATCCAATGGCTGGCGTGCCGGTCGACGACCTGACACCGTATCTAACCGCACTCGTCGAACGCGGCTATCGGGTGGCTGTTGCCGACCAGCACGAATCCGGTGATGGGCACGCACGAGAGATTTCAAGGACCGTCACTCCCGGGACACTGCTCGAACGGACAGATGCCGATGCACAGTATCTCGCTTCCGTTGTGGCCACAGCAGATGGCTACGGCCTGGCATTTGCTGACGTAACGACGGGTCGGTTTCAGGTCTCACATGTCTCGGGTGCGGATGCAGACGACCGACTCCTGACAGAACTCTACCGGTTCAAGCCGGTGGAAGTACTCCCGGGCCCGGACCTCCGGACAGATGATCCACTGCTGGAGCGGTTACGTGACCGTATCGATGCGACCTTTACACTGCACACATCGGATGCGTTTGCGCCTGGGAAGGCACGCCGCCGCGTCCGTGAGCACTTCGGCGAGCAAACCACAGAGAGCGTCGGTCTGAATGCGGATGGCACAATCCAGGCGGCCGGCGCAATCATCTCGTATGTCGACCAGACTGGTGTCGGCGTCCTTGCGTCGATGACACGCTTACAGAGCCATGGATCGAGTGATCACGTCCAGCTTGATGCGACGACACAGCGAAATCTTGAACTGACGGAGACGATGCAGGGTGATCGCTCGGGCAGCCTGCTTGCTACGATCGATCACACGTCGACGAGTGCTGGCCGTCGATTACTCGGCGAGTGGCTCCAGCGACCACACCAGTCGATCGAGGAACTGACCCGACGACAGTCCGCCGTGGACGCACTCGGTGGCGCTGCGATCGCCAGAGAGCGGATCCAGGAACTGCTCGATGGTGGGTGCGATCTCGAACGACTTGCCTCCCGGGCAGCATCCGGAACTGCTGATGCACGGGCACTTCGCGCCGGTGCAGAGACACTCACAGTCCTCCCCGCGCTTTCTGAGCTCGTCTGCGGGACCGAACAGCTCAGCGCCTCGTCGCTGCCATCGATACTGGACCAGCCGGATCACGACTCCGTCGAGAAGCTCCGCCGGGAACTCGACGACGCGCTGGTTGCAGAGCCACCGGGCACAGTAAGCGATGGCGGACTGTTCAAAATCGGCTACGACGACGAACTCGACGAGCGTATCGAGGCTCACGAGTCGGCACTGAACTGGATCGCAACGCTCGACGACCGGGAGAAACGAAAACACGGTATCACTCACCTGACTGTCGACCGGAATCGGACTGATGGCTACTACATCCAGGTCGGAAACAGCGAGACAGAAAAAGTTCCAGAGTCCTACGAACAGATCAAATCACTCAAAAACAGCGAACGCTACACCATTCCAGAACTGGAAGAACGCGAACGGGAGATCCTGCGACTCGAAGAACAGCGTCACACACTCGAACGCGAACTGTTCGAAAACCTCCGCGAGCGTGTTGCACGTGAGGCCGAACTGCTACAGACAGTCGGGCGGACGCTCGCAGAGATAGACGCGCTCGCGAGCCTGGCGACACACGCCGTCAGAAACGACTGGACACGACCCGAACTACGGGAGGATCGTGTGCTGGCTATCGAGGCCGGCCGTCACCCGGTCGTCGAACAGACAACAGCGTTCGTTCCGAACGATCTTCGCCTCGACCCTGACCGACAGTTCCTGATCGTCACGGGACCAAACATGAGTGGCAAATCGACGTATATGCGCCAGGCAGCACTGATTACGTTGCTCGCACAGATCGGGAGCTTCGTTCCTGCTCGGCAGGCTGAGATCGGCGTTGTCGATGGTATATACACCCGAGTTGGCGCACTGGACGAACTGGCGCAAGGTCGATCGACGTTCATGGTCGAGATGCAAGAGCTTTCGAATATTCTGCACTCGGCGACTGCGGACTCGCTCGTAATTCTCGACGAAGTCGGTCGTGGAACAGCAACCTACGACGGTATTTCGATCGCCTGGGCAGCGACGGAGTATCTTCACAACACGGTACAGTCAAAGACCCTGTTCGCAACCCACTACCACGAACTGACAGCACTTGCTGAGCATCTCGACCGTGTCGCGAACGTCCACGTCGCTGCCGAGGAATCCGATGGCGAGGTAACCTTTCTCAGAACGGTCCGTGATGGGCCGACAGACAGAAGTTACGGGATCCACGTCGCCGATCTGGCTGGCGTGCCGGAGCCAGTCGTCGACCGGTCGCAGGATGTGCTGGACAGGCTACGCGAGGAAAAAGCAATTGAGGCCCGCGGTGGCGGGGGAGAGCCTGTCCAGGCTGTCTTCGATCTACAACGCGGCGATTTTCGACAGTCAGCTGACACGACGGGTGAATCGGAAACCCAGACCACGGCAGATGGTGGGTCAGAAGGCACTGCGGCTACTGCAGAGACTGAACGGGCTGTCCTCGACGCGATTGCAGAGATCGATATCAACGAGACACCACCTGTGGAGCTACTCTCGACCGTACAGGAGTTGCAGGACCAACTTGAGGACTCCTGACTCGCGGACCAGAACAGCTATACTTTGTTAGCTACCAGCGTACAGTGTGACAGAGGAGGGTGGCCGTCCGTGTCCGCGTTGCGGTGAGCCGATGTACCGACGCCACTGCAAGTACGTCTGCCCGCACCACGGCGTCATCTTCGACTGTTCGGATACGTTCTATTGAGTCTTAGAGCGGTTTCACTGGCTGAAACTCTCTTCGGCGGACTCCGAAAGTCGTCGGTACACTGGACCAGCAAGCAGTAAGGCTGCCAGTCCAGCGAAGGCGACGATCAGTTCGGGTGTGACCGAAAATGCAGAGAGGCGAAACGTCCGCATCGACGCGCCGGCGAACACCGCTACGAATGCCCACGGAATCTCACCGATGACTGTCCCGGCAAGAAACGGTGTCGTGGGGACACCCGAAAGTCCAGACGTGTACGATACTGCATCACCTGGGATCGGTGAGAGCCGTGCGGCGATGACACCGCGTGTGTACCCCACTGCATCGAAGTACAACTCGCCAGTATCGCCGACGTAGCCAAAGAGGCCGAAATCGGTCTGGAGATACCGCCCGAGGAGATACGGTGGCAGACCAGTCAGTGCTGCACCAGCGAGGGCGAGTGCCATCCCGATCGCTGGCCCGTAGAGATAGCCAAGCAACACTGCAACCGATGTGACTGGCCACAGGAGAAACGGTCGGAGAAGATACACTCCGACCAGCACGACAGCAAAAACCATCGGCCGCGCAGCAAGCGATTCCAGCGAATCTACAAATCCACTCGGAGAAAGCACGAGTGAGCCAGCCCCCGCAACGGCAACGAGCCCGCAGAGCCCGATCAGTTGCCGTTGTGTGGAACTGTTCATCATCGGAAAAGGTGTCTTGCTCCATCAAACACTTTGTGGTCCGGCTGTGAGTAGTAGCCGTGGCGGTGACACAACCGCGAGACTGATCGTGAAAGGAGACGAAATCCGCGAACGGATCGAACTCGGTGTCGAACTTCTTGCCCACCTCGAAGACGAATCGCTCTCGCTTGCGGAGGCGATCGACCGGATCGAGACAGTCACAACCGATCCGGCAATAACACGAGAGATACTGGATACGGCGGAAATGCGCGGCGTCATCGACCGCGAAGACGGTGTCGTTCTCACCCGTTCGGGCTCGTTTGTCAGTCTGGAATCGGATGTGATACAGCGAGAGGGTGAGTTTACCTGTCGGCGGTGCAACGCGTCGATAACGACAGGATATTTTATTCGGTTCGATGCGGCCGAACACGGCCCCTTTGGCTCCTCCTGTATTCGGAAAGTAACTGGCAGAGACGAGTGAGGAACTGATCAGGCGTGGCGTTGCAACTCTGTAATGAGTTGCTGGATCGTCTCGCGCTGGGATTCGAGCTGTTCATTTTGCTTCTCAACCGCCTCGGTTAGCGTTGCGATCTGTTCTTGCATTTGCTCGATCTGTGCTGGATCGACCTCTCCAGTGGCTGACCTCTTCTGTGTCTCCTGTGACGACTCTTTGGCTGTGTCAGATTTCTCGGTATCGACAGAATCAGCGATCAGTGTCGGCCCGTCGCCTCTGATAGCGTCATCGACTGACTCACCCTCCGTCGCTTCTGACTCATCTTCGGCACTGACAAGCGGTGAAATGCTGTCGTCGAGTTCCAGCCCGACACTGTCTTCGCTGTCTTTCTCTGTCTCGTCTTCACCGACCTGATTATTTAGTTCCGCCAGCGACGAGACGTCGTGATAAGCAAAAAGAACAGATGTGAGCGTCCGCCGGAGTTTCTTTGCTTTATTGGTGGGTGCTTTGATTCGTTGTGGTCGTCCGTTCACCGAGAGAACGATCTGTGTGGCAACGCTTCCCTCTTCGAACTCCAACCCTGTCACATCTGTGTACGGATATTCCTCGTAGTCTGGATCCCAGACGTACGCGCCGATGTGTTTGATCAGTCGCTGATCCGTAATGATGATCGTGAGTTCGCTAAAGAGGAACACACCAGCGACCGTCTCCGACTCTTCGATTACATCCGACGTGGCGAGGATGCCAGCGAGCAACCGCTGGAGAACCTGCTCTCCGCGCTTTTTTGTCACGCTGAAATGTTTCACCGATTCCACGTACTCCAGTGAGAATTTGGTCTTGCGCCGCCCCTGAGACACTTTCAAGCGCTCGACATCGTGATCGTACGTCTCGATAGATTCATCGCTTATCAATCCTTCACCCGAATACAGTATCGTGCGCGTCGGAGTGAAGCAGATAATGTCTTCGTCACCGAGGTTTACTGCCGATTGTACGGTCTCACCTGATAATTGCTGTGCGACCCGATCCGGTATCTCCATGCTCGGGTTGTTTCCGCCAGCGGATATAAATCCGTGGGTGTCTGCCGTCGGCTGTTACTCCAGTGTTTGTTTGATCGTCTGTCGTGATGCTGCAATCTCGTTTGCGGATAGCTCGACGGTGTCAGAACCAACAGTCACCGTGAGCCCGCCCTCGTGGGTCGCCTCTCCGATGATGCTGACGGGTGCAACGCCGTCGAATGCGTCAACGACTGCCTCTGGATCGGCTGTCTCCACGACGACACGACCAGGCTGTTCGTGAAAGAGCGTTTCCGGTGTTGGCAGTTCGACCGCCGCGCCTGCGTCCTCGGTGACCATTTCAGCGAGTGTCACTGCCAGTCCGCCGTGGCTTACGTCGTGAGTTGCAAGCGTACTCTCTCGGTCTGCTACCGTTGCGATGGTCTCGATCAGTGCATCCGGGCTCTCGGGCAGCGTCGGGAACTGATCTGTCCCACCAATCTGGCTCAGCAACTCCGAGCCACCCAATCTGGCCTCGGTTTCGCCGGCGAGTGGACTGTCACCGATCACCACCAGCGTTCCCTCACCCTCCAGTGAGAGTGTCGGCGCGTCGTAGCTGTCTTTGGTCCCGACGACTGCAAGCGTCGGTGTCGGTGGGATCGGGCCACTCGGTGAGTCGTTGTACAGTGAGACGTTGCCACCGACGACCGGGATATCGAGCGTCGAACACATCGCTGCGAGCCCATCGACGACGCCTTTGAAGCCGCCATAGACCTCCGGCTTTTCTGGATTACCACCGTTCAGACAGTCGACTGCTGCGAGCGGCCGTGCGCCTTTAGCGGCCAGGTTGGTGGCGTTTTCTAATGCGACGGCTCGTGCACCCTCGTAGGGGGCGGCAGTTGTCCAGTTCGGATCGGCACCGGAAGCGAATGCAAGTCCCACACCGGCTTCACGAACGGCCAGAAGCGCCGCATCGTCACCAGGGGGCATAGCTGTGCGAACTTGCACCTCGTGGTCGTACTGCCGGTAGACCCACCGTTTCGAGGCGGTGTTTGGGCTGGCGAGAACCGTCTCTACCGAATTAGCCAGGTCGAGATCCGGAACCGACCGCGTTGGCTCTGGCTGTTGTTCCGTTGCCAGATCGTTCATCGGTGCCCCTTCTCCCAGAAACTCCGCGTCGACGTCGACGACGGTTTCTCCCTCGAACGTACAGACGTAGTTTCCATCGGTAACCTCGCCGATTACGGACGCACCGAGTTCGTACCGGTCTGCAATCTCCTGCACGCGGTCGACGTTCTCCGGACGGACTTCGTAACACATCCGCTCCTGGGATTCCGAAAGCAAGATCTCCAGCGCATTCATATTCGGCTCGCGCTGGTGGACGCGTTCGAGTTCGATACTCGCCCCAAGACCTCCCTTTGCGACCAGTTCGCTGGACGCGCCACCGAGTCCAGCAGCACCCAGGTCACGCGCCGATTCGAGCAACTGCTCATCCAGTAACATCTCGCTTGCCTCGATCAGGAGCTTCTCCGTGTACGGATCGCCGACCTGGACTGCTGGTCTGTCTTCTGTTTCGGCATCTTCGGAGAGATCCTCGCTTGCGAAAGAGGCGCCGCCGAGTCCGTCTCGGCCCGTTGCGTTCCCGACGAGAACGAGTTTGTTGCCAGGCTGTTGTGCCTCGGCAGTGATCAGCCGCTCTGGGTTGTCGATCAGGCCAACACAGGCAACGTTGACGAGCGGGTTCCCCTCGTAGTCGTCGTGGAATGCAACGGAGCCAGTCACAGTCGGAACACCGATACAGTTTCCGTAGTGACTGATTCCCTCGACGACGCCTTCGAACAGGTATCGTGAGTGTTCGCGGTCGAAATCGCCGAAATAGAGTGAGTCAGCGAGTGCGATCGGGGTTGCACCCATCGACAGCGTATCTCGGACGATTCCACCGACGCCAGTCGCCGCGCCGTCGAAGGGGTCGACGTAGGATGGATGATTGTGGCTTTCGATCCCCATCGTAATGTAGGTCTGACCGTCCGGGAGTGCAACAACAGCTGCGTCATCACCGGGACCGATGACGACCTGTTCGCCCTCGGAATCGAACGCAGAGAGGAGTGGTCGTGAGGAGCGATACGCGCAGTGTTCACTCCAGAGGTTTTCGAAAAGCGCCGCTTCTGCCGGGGTTGGCTCGCGGCCGAGTTCCTCGACAACGAGTTCGTGATCCGAATCGGCCAGGCTCATTGGGGCTATCTTGCCCCAGGCCAGCTAAAGTGCTTTCTATGCTCGGCCGTGAGTGTGCCAGTGTCTTGAGGTGTGACGATCGAGATCGACCGGGCAGGATTTGTCTCTGCGTCCGCTTACTCTGCACATGACCACATTTGACGAGGAGAAGTTCGAAGAGAAGTACGTCCACTACTTCGAGGAACTCGAGCGTGCGTACTCGAACGCTTTCTCGGCGCTTCATGGGACTGCTGACTCGACGCTACTGCGTGCAATCGACCGGCAGGTGATGAGTGAAAGTGAGCCGGTGTACGACGGAGACGGACAGTTTACCGTCCAGCTTCCTGATGATCCACAGTCGATGGTTGACGGCGTCCAGGGGAGTGAACACCAGTTCACCCAGTTACTGGACCAGTTTGTCGAACTCGTCGAAACAGAGCTACAGGAGATATTCGAGTTCGAACCCGAAACCTAACGAGACAACAGCAAATCAGAATTTGGAGTCGTCGAACTCGCTCCCGATTCGATACGGCGAATCGTCTTCTCTCTCGTTGTCGAGTTCGTCGAGATGGACGACATCTTCCTGGTCGTGTTCGTCCAGTTCTTGGCGGAGTTTCGTCACGTAGCGTTTGTGTTCTTCTAACTGCTCGCGAAGGTGTTCGGCTTCGAGTTCGAGCCGTTCGTGTTCGCGGACGAAACTTTTTGGCACTTCCACTTTTGGTGGGAAACTCGAACTGGAGCTTTCGGTGCTGGAGTCGCTGATCTCGTGTTCCGGGACGACCTCGACCTGGCCGTCGTGGGCAACGAGCAAATCAACGTAATCGCGGAACACCGCCGACAGCGAGATGTCTCGCTGCTCTGCGATGTCGCGCAGCGTCTCGAATTTCTCCTGGCTTACGCGAAAGGAGATAGTCTTGTTTTTGTTGCCCATCGCTAGCTGATCAGTAGGATTTCGTCTTATTTAATGGTTTGTCAGACACGTGTTTAGAAACCGAAACGATACTGGATGGACACGATACCTCACAGTGTCCGTGTGTCGACCGATATGCAGTGTTCGGCGTCGGTTGCTACGGTGTTGGCTCTGCCGTCTCCTCTTCGAGTGTTTCGAGCGCCTCTACTGCTGCCCGCCGGTAGTTCTCGGTCGGTAGATCGTACTCCTCTTTTGCCATCTGGACGTACTCGTCGTGCTCGTCGTCTGCCATCGATTTGATCCGACCGAGCGTCTGCTCTGCTGTCTCGACCACCCAGCGGTCGCGGACCGATTCGTCTACTTTGGTGATCGACTCTGGACGAACCGAGACGTTGATCTCTCCCTCATCAGTCTCGTAGGTTCGGGGTTTCCCGACGACCGCGACGTATGCGGGTGGTTCGAGCTCGCGGAGCATCGAGGCCGCATCGGGCTGGTACTGGCCGGCGTAGGTGAAGAAGGTCCCACCGTTCGGATCGACGATCCGACCCTGCCAGTACTCCGAATCCTCACCAACGTCCTGTGTCTCGGTGAGTGTGCCGACGACGAATACGCGATTTGCGCGTTCGCCAGTCGGCAACAGCACATACACCGGTGCGCGGTCGTCGTCACTCTCTTTGAACGTGTACGTTGCATCGTTGAACTCGCGTGCGAAGACGCGTCGGGCGACTTCGCGGGTTGGAACACTCGACATTTAGATCGACCTCGCTTTGATGAGAACCGCTTCAGGATCTGCCGGACCGCCACGCTGTTTGACCTCGTTTGCCAGGACGTACCGACCGAGCGTCGGCCCCTGAATGCTGTAGTATCTGCCCAGAATCTTCTCGTGCATCTCGTCTGCGACGACGGAGGTATCGAGTGCGTCCATCGCCATCTCCTGGGCTTTTTCGAGTGTAATGCCTGTTAGTTCTTCCGTCGTCTCCCGGTCGAAGATAACTTCGAAGACATCTTCGCCGTCGTCGATGACGGCTTTGATCCGGAGATCGAACTCGCCTTCAACCTCGCCGTGTTCCGAACACCGCCCGTTCTGAAGCACGCGCGTACAGCCCTCTTTTGGGCAGCGCTTGATGAGGCCGGAGTCGGACTGGATATCGACGAGTGCACCCTCGATCTCGACATCGTCCTCGCCGACCTCGATATCGGTGTCGAGTTTCTCGATCGTCGTCGTTCGGTTGAGCTTGACCGAAAACCGGCCCTGGTACTCGTCAGTGACGACGTTTCGAAGACTGTAGACTTCCCCCTCTTCGAGCGATGGAAGCTCGGATTTCGACCATTTGGTGAACTTGATGGTCCCGGTCTCGTCGCCGAGAAGTCCGACCTGTGCAACGGCGTCACTGGTCGCGTCCCAGAGGTCGACGACCTTCGCGGTGATATCGACCCACTGCTCGGGACTGTCGATATCCGCGAGGTCGACCTGTTCGTTGCCGCCACCGCCCCCACCGAGGTCGTCGCGGTCCATCCCTGCCTCGTCGAGATAGGTGTTGACAACGCTTCTCCTGGCCTCGTTCGTCGGCACCTTGTACTCGTTGACCAGCGTCTCCAGTCTGTTCTCGACCTCTTCGACGGTGATCTCTAACTGCTCGGAAAACTGTTCGTGTATCTCTGTCGCCTGGGTATGCAAATCGCGTTCACTCATTGTTTCCTGTCTCCGCGTGGTTTTCAATGGGAGACATACGACGATTGGTTCCCAGTGATATAAAAAGTTGCGTGAGTGGGGTGAAAGTGAAACAGATCTAGACCAGCTGTGGCATGGCGACGATTGCGACGGCACCCACCCCGAGCCAGAACAGCGTCAGATTTGCACGGAGATTTCGAGCGTAGACGAGGTCGAAGCTGTGATGCCAGTTTGAGATGGGTGCAAACGGCGTAATTCCCATCGGTGTGATGCTGTCTGCGAGGAAGTGTGTGATCATAGAGAGCAAGATTGTGAGGGAAACAAACCCGATAAAAATGACGTCCCAGCTGGTGAGTAGATTCAAGAGACCAAAGAATCCCCCAGAAAGTGCCGCTGCGAACCAGATCGTGTGTGTCAGTCCACGGTGTTCGATCGGCAGTTGGGTATCAATATCAGGGATCATGGTAACACCGGCAGCAACGATGAGTCCGACTGCACCAGCCCGTGTATAGCCAGCTACGGAAAGCGCCCAAGCAACCGGCGCGTACACTAACAACGCAGATCCGATATGCCCGAGCGTGTACATGCGGCTTCGTTGGTTGAACGAATATATAAACTCTCGGCAGGTGGAGGTGCTGTCTCGATCGATGGAAGATATTTCAGCGTCGCGTTCCAACGACCAGTATGACCGATTCGGACCGGCTGTCACAGTTTTTGCGGACCAAGATCCAGGATGCCGGCCGGCAGTACGAAGAGGCCCGCAAAGCCTTCGAGGCGGCGAAAACCTCTGCAGAGTCAGAGCTGCCGACGACGGACGGAAAGGCTCGTCTCGTCTGCCGTCGCCACGCCGAAAAACGGGCAGTCAGGTTGGATACAGAGAGCCGACCGGAGTGTTTCGAACCTGGCCACACGGACTGTGAGGGCTGTGTCGAGGATATTCGCGAGGGATGTATCGAAACGTGGTGACAGTACCTGTCGACGGACA
>LKMJ01005737.1_pt1 | contig 11709 bp, 17 predicted proteins | sample 643391 | NCBI WGS metagenome assembly LKMJ01 (sample SAMN04112250, study PRJNA286221) | soda lake metagenome | biome: soda lake; feature: Kulunda Steppe; material: water; isolation source: sample PL-Br10 brine of Picturesque Lake | place: Russia: Kulunda steppe | collected 2010-07
AGAGGAGGCAATGTGGGTCAGAAGCCCAGAGGAGGCAATGTGGGTCAGAAGCCCAGAGGAGGCAATGTGGGTCAGAAGCCCAGAGGAGGCAATGTGGGTCAGAAGCCCAGGGGGGAATGTGTGAGACAGCCTCCAAGGGGCCCTTTGAGGGGGCTAGGAGTGAATGAGCCGCTTTTGATGAAGTGGCCAGTCTCCGTTGATAAGAGCATCAACAGCCAAAACCCTCCAAATTCCATCCCCACTGTCTGCCAGCACAGATGGCGCATACTTCTGCCTGCAGGACTCCCCGACAGACGCTCTCGGGCTCACCTGATCTCACCGCCCGCAGTCTTTTCAAACCCTCTCCTCAGATCCCTCTGACAAAACATGCACTGCTGCCTGCCAGGCAGCCACACACCCTCGAGTGTGCACTTGGGCTCACCTGATCTCACCGGCTGCGGCCTCAAATGCGTGCATCATCCATGCACCGCCTGCCCGACTGCCCGACTGCAGGTCCTTGAGGAGTGCACAAGAGTCACTGCTGCACTCAGCCGCTCAGGCAGCGACCTGGTAGACTCAAGGAGCAAGGCGCAGCTGGAAGCGTGTCTGCTGTACTTGTGTGGGACACGCAACCCCCAGGTATGCGTTCACTGTCCTAACCTGGATGCTCACATGTGCTGAGCTGTCCTACCTTGGATGCGCACACATGTCCTCAGCCGTGCGTATCTGCTGCACTTGTATGGGATGCGCAACACTCAGGTATGCGCTCGTTGTCCTACCTTGGATGGGAACGTGTGTGCTCAGCTGCTGGATGCGTCTGCGCATCATCCATAGAAAGAAAAAGAAAAACTACGTAGGCAGTGAAACCACTCCCTACATCGATTAAGAAAAAGGAGACACATTGGCCCGAAGAGCCGTGAGACCACCAGGGAGAATGAAGAACTAGTGAGGATCTGGAGGGTGACAAGCCGCCCCCTGCTCCAGACCAAGACCTTGAGCGCAACTGGATTTTCAAGAGCGCATCTAGTAGTTTTCAGTTTGTGTGCATAGAGCACAGAATGGGCATGTTGCTTAAGGGCAGTCTTATTGGATTTTTGTACATCAAGGCCGAGCTCTTTAAGGTGATTCAAAGTGTGTGAGGTACAAACAGAGCCTCCCACACCAGGAAGAACCGTGTGAAGGATGACTTTCTTGGACTTCAAGCGCTTACAAAGAACCTCGTGTTGTTTTTTAGAGGCCTCTAATTGGTGTCCAGGCCGTGTATCTTCACAGTACTTAACCTCATCCATACGCTGCGACTCCTTCTGTCACCCTCTGCTTTTTGTGTGTGTGCCTGTATTGCATGCGTGTGGGGAGGGTTGTGTGCTGTACCCGCCTAGGATATGTGGGCCCCAGGTGTGCTTGCAGGATGTGCTTAGGATGCTTGCAGGATGTGCCTAGGATGCTTGCAGGATGTGCCTAGGATGCTTGCAGGTGTGCTTAGGATGTGCGGGCCCCAGGTGTGCTTGCAGCCACAACCCAGTCCTCCCAGCAAGCAAGCACATTACCGCTGTTTGCTTGCATGAAGGCCAGGTTTCCCATCAGTGGTCACTGATCACCAGCGCGGGTGTTGCCACTGATCTCTTGCGCGTGATTGGGGGGCTGGAAGGCGCACATGCCAGTGCAGGAGCTGCACGGCTGCTCTTCGTCCTAGGGAGCCTTGTATGTTTTACCAGCTGCTCGTCCTGCCTCACCGCCTCAGCCTACGTGCCCTGCGCCGGCAGGTTCCCTTAGACAAGCAGCCGCGCAGCTCCAGCCTCACCTTGGTATGTGCGCCCTGCGCTGGCAGGTTCCTTCTAAGGTACACCTGGACTGTGCCGAGCCCTCGTGGCTGCCGGTTGTAGTGCGCAACGCAAGGAGTGCAGGCCGCAGCAAGGGTTTGGAGATCTCGCTGCGCGAGTTTGGGCAGGCAGCCGCAAGGTGGGTAGGCGGTCGCGCACCCCTCGCCCTGCTGGCTGAAAATTCACAGAATGCTTTTTACTGAGCAAGAGCAACTCAGGCAGTGACTAGTTGCAAGGAATGGTATGCTCAGCAGAGATGCAGCACTGGCAGTGGCTATTGCAACCAAACACGTCGCACTTGCCCAAGTTGTCGGACAAGGCGGGCGCAAGCCTGCCACCGCTCCCATTCATCTTAAGCAGCCAAGCAACCTGCAATTTTATCCACACAATTGATACATGAATTGAATTTGATGCATGATAGAGCCAAGAGAGGTCATTTTTGTTGTCCCACGCCTGTACATGCTGTACATTTACTTGACCAGCTCTTGCCTTTCCAGCAACTTACTTCGGGACAGAGCATGCACAATTGCACAAAAGCACACAAACATGCACTTAGGTTATGCCATGCGTACACACATAGAGTTTGAATTACGAAAAGTCAAGAAAAAGTTTCTGATCCTAGTTCACTTCAGGCTCCTTTTTCCCAACCACATGAGGTGATCCTGAGCGTATGCACTCGTGCAGCAGCTCCATGTTTTACCCTGGAGCGTGTCAATCAGAAACTAAATGTGACCCTGGCATATTGGGTGCCTGCCCAGGGCATAGTAGTCAAGAACCAGCAGCAGGCAGCTGTTCTTGACAGAGGGCCACCATTTGGTGTTGAATATTCAAGCTCAGAAGGTGACTGCGCAGTGTATGACAATTCAGCGCTGCCTGGCACAGGGAATCACCCTGGATCATTGTGTGCCCCTTCCCCCAGCACCCATCCAAAGAACAGAAGGCACACAAGACCATGGCGCAAGAAGATGCGCCCCCATAACGCAGGGAACTGCACTCCCCCGTACCACAGCAATCTTAAATCCTCATTACACAGGAGCCCCACCTCAAGATGCAAGGGGCCGTAACCCCCCCTTCCATAACACAGGGAGCCGTACCCCTTCCATCATGCATGCAGCTTCTGGGGCGGCATCCTAAAAAGGATGACATCAAACCTGAGTGACCTGGGCACGCGCACGCTGCCCCTGCTCCAGCCAGGCATGCAAGACCTGCGGCTGGTGCTGGACGCCGGCGGCGCGTTGCAGGCGGCTGGTGCCGGCTGCGCTGGGGACCAAAGGGGCCCATGGGCAGCATCTCGAGCCAGCTCGAGTGTGGGAGTGGCAGGGGCAGGGAGAGGCACACTAGGCAGCGGCGCATTGGGGTGCCCGAGCGCTGGAAAGGAGGCCTCGCGGCTGGAGGCGTGCTGCTCGCTGCTGCTGGCCATGCAGGGCGCATTGAAGAGGCTGCAGACCTACCAGGTGAGCAGGCAGGCTAAGGCCCAGGATCTGCCAGAGGACCTCGATGACAGGGGCTGGTGTGGGTGGAGGAATCACGAGTGACCTGCTCTAGGTATGGGGGGTGAGAGCACTGCTCCCCTGCTTTACGCAGGCGGGTGTTGATGAAGGAATCCGAGGTGCAGTGTTGGGAAATGAGGGGATCAGACGTGTGCTGTACACAGTTACTGATGCATCACCCTCACTGTGGGGGAACCCGGGCAGGAGTCACTTTTGAAGTGAGGGCATCGTCGCCACTGCTGCAGTGTGTGCATCAGATGTGTCCTGCCAAGTTTGGGTCACGCCTGAACTGAGCGCCATGCACTGAGTGCATTCTTTGGTCACGCCTGAGCTAAGCCTCATGCACTGAGTGCATGCTTTGGTCACGCCTGAACCGAGCGTCATGCACTGAGTGCATGCTTTGGTCACGCCTGAGCTAAGCCTCATGCACTGAGTGCATTCTTTGTTGATGCCTAACTGAGCCTCATGCACTGAGTGCATTCTTTGGTCACGCCTAAACCGAGCGTCATGCACTGAGTGCATTCTCTGGGGCTGCTCTTGTCAAGCCCCGACCACAGAACGGTGAGTGAGCAGTGCTGCACTTGTGGGCATCTCTCAGCACTGTTGACGGTGTGCCAGCAGCGGTGTTGCGGTGTGCCAGCAGCACTGTTGACGGTGTGCCAGCACTGTTGACGGTGCGCCAGCAGCGTCATCCTCAACGTGTTCGACATACTTGTACACGATCTGTGTCAAGGCCATACACCTTGACAGATTTCTCTCACCATGTAGGTTGTCATTGTCTGTTTGCACACATTTGCACGGACACACTGCACAGCGGCAGCTGTTTGGGTACCTTGTGCGCTTGCACCAAAGTGTATTGTGGTCTGTTGTCCATCTGGAGCAGCCGGATAGCCTTCAGGGTGCTGCAGCCGGATAACCTTCAGGGTGCTGCAGCCGGATAACCTTCAGGGTGCTGCAGCCAGATAGCCTGCAGGGTGCTGCAGCCGGATAACCTTCAGGGTGCTGCAGCCAGATAGCCTGCAGGGTGCTGCAGCCGGATGACCTTCAGGGTGCTGCAGTTCTCGTGAAATGAATGGGCACACAGGCTGCAGGCACCGCTTCATGGTTTAAAAGACCTTGCTATGGGCTCCGGGCCTTGAGCTTTCCTCCGTACTTGCCGCGCCTAGCTGTACGCTCCTGAGCTTGTGCACTTCTCCACACCTGCCACGCAGGCCGCAGGCACCACGGACTTCAGCAAGCTGGACAAGCAGGGCGCAAGTGCCCTATCCTCCCTGAGCTCAATGCTCACGCTCCCGCCGCTGCTGCAAGCCTTGCAGCCTCTGAGCAGCTTTGTGACCCAGTGCGAGCGCCCCCCCGTGCTGCAGGCCTTGCAGGTGAGTGGATTAGCTGCACATTTTGTATCACTGTACACCCCCCCCCGTCTTGCTAGGCATCGGTGAGGACCCTTTGATGAGCAGGAACAATCTATTGCACATGACTGCCAAATAGCAGTGTGTTCTTAAGCTCTGCACCCTTTTGCCTCATCTCAAGCATTGACCGTGATCCATAGAGCCAGCCAGTGTGCCATGCACCCATGCATTGCCCACATCTCTTCTACGGTTCCCTCGTAAGCAATCACTTTGCTTAGAGTCCTCGTCAATGCAAGGCCAACCGTGCAATGCACCTCCAAAGTACCAGGCTCTGTAGCATGTTCAATCCAGTTCCTTATCCAAACCTTCATAAGCATCAGTGCGCCAACAAGGCATCAGTGCGCAAACAGTGCACCAGCGCTTTTCAGTAAGGCATCAGTACAATGTCCTGCTCCAAAAGTAGGACCATGACGTGCTTGCAGACCTATGGTTTTGCCAGTGTCCTACTTAACAGGGAAGCTTGGGTAAGGTGATAAAGAGAGCAAGATGTCCACTATATTGCTTAATCTCTTTACCTTTTGCTCATCTGCACTCAGGACTTTGCCCAGTCCTTGCTCAAGACAAACTGCCCTGTCCCTGCTATGCTCAAGCCTTACAGCCAACCTCAGGTGTGCTTTGCAGCCTGGGATCAAGACTCAGGATTCAAGTCTCAAGGCAAGACTTGTTTTTGTTGAGGAAATGGGCTTAGGCTTAGGGTTCAGGGTGACGTTCAAAGGTAAGCGTCAAGCTGCTTCAGGTTTAGGCACGCTGGTGGACAGATGCAGAGGAATCAGAGTGCCGTCACTTGACCCCATCTGCCAAGGCATGTTGTGGGCTTTATCTGTCATTTGCAGCAAAGATGCCTGAGCAGTGTCGGCCAAACACAGTTTCTCGATTTGCGTCAATGTAATCTGCCATTCTCTCAATCTTGTCCTTGGACTGAATGCCCCTCTCCTCCCCTACCTGTGCTGTATGCAGATCCACCATAGCTATGGTGCCGTGATACAACCAGTCTTGCACCCAAGCCTTAGCTACGAAGTTCTGGGCAAGCTGATGCTTCTGCAGGTCAGTGATCCTTGCGCTTGTGGGGATCATCCTGGCAACACCGGGTGTTGTGTTGATTGTGCCTGTGTGCATGTGCATGTGCATGTGCACATCTTTGGTGCAAGTACACTTGAAGGTCAAGAAGTTCCTGGGGAGCGGGGCAACTCATCACCGGCTTGAAATGCGCTCTGTCCTCTGTTAGACAGCCCAAGCCAGCTCTGACATGGCAGTCAATGTGCTCGTCATCACCTGAAAGAACTGCAATGCTTGGCAGAGTTTGGGGGCAGGTCAAGGTATTGCTCTCCTTTTCAACCACGTCAACCCCTCGCAAGGGCATTCCAACGTACTTTCCTGTCACCTGCACATTGTCGTGTACTGAAGGCTTCCATGGGCATGCGTGTATTTGTGTGTGCAGGACGTGCTGCCATTTGACTTCATCACACAAGAGTTCCTGCGCCTCCCAGATACCCTCCTCTATGTGGTGCAGACATCCCCTTGGCAGTGGGCATTTTTGCGCATGAGCTACATGCAAGGCCTGCTCATTTCCCAGACTACAAAGCAGGGACGTTCCAATGCCTCTTCATCGATGAAAATGGCATCTTTTGCTGCGTTCTATGGGTTGAGGTGCGGATTTCAGCAGTCAATCACCCCCAAGCCTCTCTTCCGCGCTATGCTGGCACACAAAGCTTCCAAGCACCTACCGACCTGGTTTAAAGTACCGCGGCACACTTCTAAGACCTGTTTCTCTGACATTTACGTTCAGCCACTCCCGAGCCTTGCTGTCATTTTGGTCGGGTGTAGCAAACACCAGCGACATCCTGCAGGTGTAGCAAACACCAGCAACACCCTGCAGGTGTAGCAGACACCAGCGACATCCTGAAGGCCACAATTTGACGACTGCACTTATTCTCTGCCATCCCTGAAGCTGCCTGTTGCTGCCTCTTTGATGAAGGCCATTGGTGTCCGATGCCGCTCTGCAGGGCGCTCTACAACATTTACAATGGTCCAGTGAAGTTGGTGCTGGGCCTGAACAAGACTGGGACGGAAGTGTACCGGTCCCAAAACCTGTCACCTTTAACCCTAATCAATTTAGCGGAGCGGAACGCCACGGGTGGGCAACCAGAAGCATGACACATTTTGGGGCTTTGTATGGTTGTATGGCACATGTTTGGGCTTTGTATGGTTGCATGATACATGTTTGGGCTTTGTATGGTTGTACCCTGCACTCGTGCTAGAGCCTGGAGCAGCCAAAGGCTCTGTACGGGCGAAACCTCCTTATGTGCTTTGTATGGGCTGTGTATGGTTGTACCCTGCACACGTGCTAGAGCCTGGAGCAGCCGAAGGCTCTGTATGGGCGAACCCTGCGTATGTGCTTTGTATGGGCTTTGTATGGTTGTACCCTGCACTCGTGCTAGAGCCTGGAGCAGCCAAAGGCTCTGTACGGGCAAACCCTGCGTATGTGCTTTGTATGGGCAAACCATACGCATGTAGGTCTTAGGGCGGCCTTTGTATGGGCACAAATCACATACAAACTCTGTATGGATGTACCCTGCGCACATGTCAGTGCCTGGAACGCAAGCATGCTCCTATTGTGCCTTACCTCCTTGCAGCGCTCCTACTTGCCTGTAGAGACCAAGCCCGCACGCAGTGGCCACAGTGGCTATCCTCGCTTGCCCCACCCGCACAAAACGGGCATGTGTGTACGCAGTGGCCATGCCTGCATGCCCCACCTGCAGGCAGTGGCTAGCCTAGCCGCAACAGACACACACTTAGGCGCACATGTGCACCCGCACGCACACACGCACCTGCGTGCAGTGGCCTTGGCAATTGCTACACAGCTGTACTACACCGTCCTGCCTAACACTTACGTCATGGCACATGCCTGCCTGGCTGGACCTGCCGCGCAGCTCTCAGCCATGCTCCAGGTACTGTTGAAGTTGACCCAAAATAACCACGACGAGCCACATTACCCTACCAAATACTCATGCTACAGAACATGCCTGCCTGGCTGAGCCTGCCACGTTCCTCTTGGCCATGCTCCAGGTGTTATTTATATTGCTGCAATGCTGACTCTGAATTCCAGCGAGCCTCAATTGCAAGCCTGTGAAGCAGCTGAGCAAGCAGTGCAAGCACATGTGTCAGGGACGGAGTGTGTGCCACTCTTCAAGGCATGGAAAAGTTTTATTCCTGGAGGCCATCATGAAGCACAGCCATGTGGCATGTGGGGGGCTTTCATTAATCTGGCCTTTGACAATCTGGCCTTTGACCCATTTAGGGGGAGGTTGCTCCATGCAGAAGAATGAGCGCCTGGAGCAGATGCGGGTACGCATGTTGTTTCCCTTCCACTTGTGTTGCTCCTGCAGGCAGGAGGATGCCCCCAGCAAGGCAGACTTGATCAGCAGAGGGCTCTGATGCGGACAAGTGAGGTGAGTATGCAGCTGAGCCCATGTGAGTATGCACAGTTCACCCATGTGATTATGCTGAACTCACGTGATTATGCTGAACTCATGTGAGTTCATGCTAAATTCATGTGAATATCATGTTGCTAAACCCATGTGAGTATGCTTAACTCATGCAAGTGTGTTTCACTCATGTATTTATATTTATATCATGTATGTATGCTTAACTCATGTGATTATGCAGCTTAACCCATATGAGTATGCTTTACTCCTGTATGTCTGCTTAAGTCGTGTGAGTTTGCTTTACCCATGTGGATATGCTGAACTCATGTAGGTATGCTTATGTGAGTGTGCTTAGTTGCGGACAAGTGTGGTGTGTACTTTTTATTATTGACAGGTAAGCATAATCAAAGGGATAACATCTAATTGGGGGGTATTGATGCCACTGGCTGGCTGTGTCCGTTTTGCATGGTGCATGTGCTGCTCTGCTGTGTGCGCATGCAGCAGGGGTGCTGGAGCAATGGAGTGTCACCAGTGTGCTTACAAACTTCACCCAACCACTGTCAAGGCGCCAGCATGGCATCATGTTTTGTACACACAACCTTCAAGAGTCTGTACCCTGCTAGGATTCAGGAGACTTGTTTTTGGATACGCTTGGAGACTTGCAAGCCCACAATGCACACACAGACACATGGCATGCGTACACCTACGCGTACATACACACAATCATGTGTTAAGCATACGTGCACGTGACGAACATTGCACACTCTGGAATGTGCGTCACACAAAAATGCAGATGCTCATGGACATATGCTCAGACATCCGCCGCCTGGACATATGGTGCGCGTGTCCGCTTTTGCATCCAAAGTCACCGGTCAAAGTGTGCGCCAACCAGATAACTGGGAGCATGTAGTAAGGGAAGATTCATAATTATTTTTAAAAAGTGTACTTGGTTTGAGCGTACGTGAATGCGTAGTTACCTCTGTGAATGTGTGTGTGTGTGTAGGTGTAGGTGTAGGTGTGGTGCTTGCTGTGTGTTACACACACAACATGCATGTGCCAATCTCTTTGCATGTGAGCTTGACCTAGCGCGGACTCACTTCCCAGGCCATTCTTAATTTTTCTGCTCTGAGATTTTCCCTGCAATTAACCTGCAGCCTCATCCCTGCAAACCTGCTCTTGTTGCTGCTGACCTCAAGTTCACCCAAGAAGCATGGGCAAAAGGGATGTGTCGCGTGGGAATACCTGTCAGGACGTCTGGGGCAAGAAAAGGAGGGTGTGCGGGCATCGCTGCAGTAAAGGACAGGAGGTACACCTGCACACACATGCCTCCACATGCCTGCACATGCGCGCGTGCTTCAACAATGCAGGATCAAGCAGACAGCGCCATCCACTGACCAGGCGGACCGCATGATGCTGAGGAAGGCAGTCCTCACACGCGCCATGCTGTTGCTGCTGGTCATTGTCGCCAACGCTCGCAAGGTGTGTGCATCAGGATAGGTCTTGCAGCTGTGTGTCAGGGTTGATAGAGTCTGGTAACAGCTTCACTTGTAATTGATGCTACTTGACATAATCTGAAGCTTCTTGAAGACTTTTAACCTTTCAATTTGCACATATAGACACGCATTTTGGCTTGTTGGGTGTGTAGGGTAGCTTTGACGAGTGCATTTGCTTATTAGGCACATGCGTGCTATGTGAGTGTGCTTACACTACAATTTTTGCTGAGCCTGAAGGATGTAGGCAGCAATCATGGACTTGCCGTCGTTGCTCCATTTAATGGGTTATTGATCAAGTATCCATTAATCGCATGAGACATTAAGCGTCCCATGAAACCCAGTATGTACGCCGTCACTCTTTGTACCATCTGGGAACAATGGGTACCCCTACAATTCCCATAGTCGGATGCTCAGCTCTGCATGTCCTGATCAAGGGGCCTTGTCACCCAGTTGCCCGGCGCTCCGCTTTTGCCTGCCTGACCAGGGGCCTGTGTGCATGTGCTGCTGTGCTGCTAGGCCTTGGCGAAGGGCCCAGGCCTGCCTGTGTATGAGTGTGTGCTGTACAACCCAGGCCTTGAGCAGGGGCCCCAACCTCATGGAGCGTGTGTCTGTGTGTGCTGTGCTGTCCAGGCCTTGATCAGGGGCCCCAATCTCATGGAGCGACACCTGTACGATGCAGCAATGGCACTCGCGGGGCAGAGGGACGTACAGCTGCCCAGCCCACTGCAGGTTCTGGTCAGCCTCATTGCCAGCAGACGCCTCCGTGAGTGGCGCTGTGGTGCAGGCCCTGTGATGTTGGCCCCGTGCCCTCAATGTGTTGGCGCCTGCTGCGTGCCTCAAAAAGTGTTGGCGTCTGCTGCGTGCCTCAAAATGTGTTGGCGCCTGCTGCGTGCCTCAATGTGTTGGCGCCTGCTGCGTGCTTTAATGTGTTGGCACCTGCTGCGTGCATCAATGTGTTGGCGCCTGCTGCGTACCTCATTGTGTTGGCGCCTGCTGCGTGCCCTCAATGTGTTGGCGCCTGCTGCGTGCCTCAAAATGTGTTGGCGCCTGCTGCGTGCCTCAAAATGTGCTGGCGCCTGCTCAGTGCCAGCCTTTGAGTGCAAACACAGATCCACCACAGTACGGCATCAGGCACCTGGGGACTAGCAGACGGTGCCAGGCTGGAGACTCCAGCAGATGGTGCACCCTTGCCAAGATTGAGCAGCTGTTGTGAGCTGGAAGGGTTGCATGGCAGCTCACATGTTTTTTTTGCCATGTGCCATAAGGTGCTTGTAAACATGTGCTTCTTGTCGACACAACTTTCTTGTAAGCATGCACTCTTCTCATCGACATGTCCACATACAAAGACACAGCTCATGCGCAAACAGGGGTATCAACCAGCTCTTACTGTTACAATATGTGCACACAACCTTCACATGCACACACACTCTCCTTGCACACCTAATACATATACACACCAAACCCACACACGCATGCACACCTCACACACTTGCACGCGCATGCTTGCACACATACACACATCACTCACACACACACACATTACACACACACACACCAGGACCTGAGGCTGGGCCCCGCTTGGGCGAGAGGCTGATTACCCTGTGTGCGTCCCTCGGTGACGAGCTGGTGGTGCTGCAGCGGCCCCGCAGCAGGATGAACTTTCCATGGGCAGCCCGGCTGCGCAGCCACAACGTGGAGGCATACCGCGGAGGGGCCCTCACGGGTGGGGCTGGGGGGGCCGCGGCAGCGAGGGCGGCTGCGCTGGCGGCGCTGGGGCCGGCAGGGCGGCCGTCGTCTATGGGTCCCCCGGGGCGAGCAGGCCCTGGCACTGTGGCGGCAACTGCGGCAATGGTAGCAGAGGCGGCGAGGCACGGCGCGTGTGTGTTTGATGTGGACGGGCTGCTGGGGCGGGGGGGTGCGTCAGAAGAGGCTGGACAGGGGCAAGGGCTGGAGACACTGGGGGGTGAGGCGAATGGACAGCCAAGGCAAAGTTCCTCAAGGGATAAGGCAGAGGAGGTGGTAGGATCGGCAGTGTTAGGCAAGGAGGAGGGAGAGGAGGAGGAGAAGGAGGAGGAGGAGGAGGAGGAGGAGGG
>LKMJ01005738.1_pt1 | contig 11709 bp, 14 predicted proteins | sample 643391 | NCBI WGS metagenome assembly LKMJ01 (sample SAMN04112250, study PRJNA286221) | soda lake metagenome | biome: soda lake; feature: Kulunda Steppe; material: water; isolation source: sample PL-Br10 brine of Picturesque Lake | place: Russia: Kulunda steppe | collected 2010-07
CACACACACACACACATATGCACACACACACACACAAATACACACACACGCACGCACGCACGTACGCATGCACGCACCCACCCACGCCCGTGCATAAGCGCATACGCAAACATGCACCCACGCTCACGCGCACACGCGCACATGAGCACCCCCACACACTCACACACGCACACACGCGCGCATGCGCATACACAAGACACACTTACGCATACGTGCACGCGTGCACACACACAAATGCACTTGAACACACACACGCGTGCACACACATGCACGCAATGCAACACATGCAAGCATTCTTGCTCTCAAATAAATGCAGTGCAAAGAGGGCTGTTGCGCAGCCATTCCAGTGCCCTTTCAAGATGCCAAAGCAGCACACTGCTCCTCGTTATGGGTCCCTTCTGGCTGTGCAAGCCTCCCTGGATCTAGATGCACTGGACCTGGAGATGCCTGAGATAGATGGAGACTTGCGGTCCATCAAGGAGGAGCTGGGTGCACAGTTTGACGTGAGTGCGTACACCTACGATTGTAAGGTCTCCTTGTGCAAGAGGCTCAAGCGAGGTTAACAGCTTTTCCAAAATTACCTGTTCAACAACGTGCTGCAATGGCGCTCTTTTGATGGGCGGAGGTTCTCTGATTTTTTCATAATGCAGCCCTTTTTTCAATTCTGCTGTCTTCATCAGCCTTAGCTCTGCTTTGCTGCTATATGCAGGACCAAGGCGTGGCACGCACCTATGGCAATATGCAGCAGGCTGTAGCAGCGGTCGAGACAGGCGTAGTGCTGTGTGATCGGAGCCACTGGGGGTGCGGACCTGACTGCTGTTTACCAGTTGCACAGTAGGAGGAGCCGCTACGAGCATCAATGCAACAAAGATCCCAAAAGTCTGCCCGGCACAGTCCAGGTCCTCGGGCTATCACCCTTGCAAATGAGCCGTGCTGAACAGGCTTATGTGCTCATGCCTTTTTAAGCACGCAGAAGGCGCAGTGGTATTAGCCAATCCCTGCCCATGTCTGAAGATTGCGAGTGTTTCATCTTTAGTACATGATGGTGTGTTATATCACATAACTTATGTGCTTGGTCAGACCTCTTTCCTTGGGACGCCACGCAGCCTGTGTGTGCTGTATGGCAGCAGGCTCTGTGCTGGAGGATCTTATGGACATGTACAGGAGCATGCTTTCATGCTCATGTGCATCACCAGAAGTGGAATGTGTGCATTTCTGTGTTTCACGCGTAACACCTTCTTTGCATCCTTCACTGGATGCGCGCTCCAGCCCTCCTGGTGTGTGTTGTTCAGGGGCTCTGTCCGCCTCTATCTGTTAGCCGCCAACCTGTGCCTCGATGCAATCTCAGTGTTATGAGCACTCCCCCATGGCATGCATGGCCAAGCAGGCGGATCCGTGTGGGCGGGGAAGACCGGCTGGCGTTCCTGCACAACCAATCCACAAACGAGTTCAAGTCCTTGCGGCCTGGGCAGGGGTGTGATACGGTGAGCAGAGGGCAGCAAGACCCTGCCAACTCTGTTGCAGCTTGCCATCATCCTTGCAGCTAGGTCTCCCTGTGTTGTGGGGTGCTCACTGCATAGGACAAAGCGCACAGGAGGCTTCTTGCTGCTTCCGGAAAGAATACTTTGCATGCCCTGCTGCCCAAGGACGCTCTCTAGGGCAGAAAGGGATGCTCTGTATCGCACTCGTAAACCACATTCACTCTCAGAGCATTCCAGGGCCTTGCACTGGTATAAAAATTTGTATACAAGCTGCCAGGTCCAGTCGGTCATCTGCTCTCATTTGAGCATCTGATGCCGGGCCCTAAAGCTTGTGTTAGGAGCATCTTCTTTGTGTTGGCTCAAAAGACGTTATCAGGCCTGGTTTGGCCTGGCGGACTGTCTCCTCATCTCAAGGCTTAAGTGTGCGCAAGGCTCACTAGCAGGAGCAGGCATTCTGTTTAGAATGATGTTGTCATAATCTTGAAGGACGAGGCCTCAGGCCGTGGGCCCAAGACAGCATGATGATAAAAGAAAAAATATATGTATAAAATAAAGGCTTTTCCATGACTGGGTGTGTAGGTGTTTGTGAACTCCACCGCACGAACTCTGGATATTGGCACCGTGCTCATAAACCAAAGCAACGCCCTGGTCATCACCTCGCCAGAGATGAAGCAGCAGCTCCTTGAGCGCTTTGACAAATACATCTTCCCTGCTGACAAAGTGGAGGTGTGTGCTTGCCTTATGAGTTGTACCGACTGTCAATGTGCGCCCTGCCCTGCTTTTCCTTCCCCCACAAGCAGCTTTCTGCCTCCCTTCATATTGTTTCGCATGGCATTGCTTCTCTTTGATACAGGTCATAGATCTAGACTGCCAGCAACAGGTCAGAGTGCTAGTCGTGCAAACCTTCAGCAAATGTGGGAACGAGGTATTTGTCTCCCAGGTGTGCATGTTGGGCAGAAATGCGAGTCTCATCTATTCTGCAGGTCCGCGACATCTCTGAGCAGTGCGCAATGCTGACGCTCATTGGCCCTGAGTCTGACAATGTGCTGAAGGAGTTAGCTGGGGTAAGTGGGCCCTTTTTTTCTGATTGACTCACTGCGCCTCCATCATGACGTCTGCTTTGCTCGTGTGCTGTTTTTGACAATGCTTATCGCTCGCCTCTGCTCTGGAGTCTGCTGCGCTGATCTATGTGCAAGGGAACATTTCCTGCTTTTGAAAAGCACCTGGATTATCACAAATTTGAGTCAAAACACCAACTATTGCTTTGGGAATGATGTCACCAATCACACAGACAGGAATAAGTGGGAAGAAAAAGTGCCAATGCACCAGCTCGATAGATAAGGAGTCAGAACTTCAAGCGTGCTCCTGCGTGCATGTGCACCCCCAATGCAGGACACAGTCACGGTTTTTGGCAAGCCCTACGGCACCCATCAACTGCTCAAGTTCAAAACCGGGCCAGTCATCCTTGTTGTTGGTAGTGGCCTGGCTGCACCAGGCTACACCCTGCTGGCAGACGAGTCGGTTGCGGGAGACTTGTTTGCAGTCCTTGCATCAAAGGTGAGTGGCCTTGCATGCATTGCACGTGGCTGATTTGAACTTGATGGCCGCCAGCTGGTGGCCTTGATGGCCAGGATGTTTCCAGACCGTTCGTTGTTAAAGGTGGGGGCCCCTGTGTGTGCTTGCAGATTTTTGCTTTCCCTCTGGCAAGCCCCCTGATTGAATTTGCAGTATGCCTGGCAAAAGAGTTGCGCAGGTAGTACCAGCCATTCAATGCTCAAGAGCAATGTAGGAAAGGGGCTGCCGTGGTTGCTACTCTTTCGCATGGCAACAAGCGTGGGCTTGCGGCAGTGCTTGATTTATGCACTGGCAGGCTCCCTCGGCTACTCCAAACCAGATGGAATAAAAGGCTTTGAGACCCTGGTGCATAAATGGGGCCTCAAGGGTTGCCTGATTGAAGTCCTGGCCAACACAAACATTGCACACACCAGACATGTGCATGTTTCTGCATTGTGTCCATTCTGTCAGGGCTGCATCCTCATGGATCCTCATGGACGAGCGACTGAAATCCTGGCCAATTACAAACATCGCACATACAAGACATATGCATGCTCCTGCATTGTGTCCGCTCTGTCAGGGCTGCATCCTCATGGGTCAAGACGAGTGGGACTGCGCACGCATCCTAGCAGGAAGACCAGCTGTGGGCGCCGAGCTGACAGAGGACTTTAACCCACTAGAGGCTGGGCTGTGCCAAGCAGTGTCAGTGGACAAGGTGCAGATGGAGGCAATGCAGGACAATTTCGTTCCAGATGGGCTCCACTGTGCTGTACAGCCATGTAGATTGTTGGAGCTGGGGCTCATGTCCTTTTTGCTGCCAGAATGTGTCATAGACATCTTCTCGATGTGCTCAGCACAAGTAATCAGACTTACCAGACAGCCGCTTGGCCGAATTCCCAACCAGCTGCTCACCCTCTGTGTTTGTCTGTTTGAGGTCAAGCACATGCAATAATATCAACATGATGGCTTAAATGCAATGCAGGGCTGTTACATAGGTCAAGAGACGCTGGCAAAGCTCACTAATCTGAATGGTGTTAAGCAGCAGCTCTGGGGGCTGGACTTGGAGCAACCTGTAGAAGTTGGGACCAGCTTGCTTGATCAGGTAAACACCCCGACCTATGACATGGGCGTTTGTGTCCTGATTCACCTCTACTTATTTCTGAGCCCGCCTCCCAAGTTGCTGACAGAGCAAGCATACGTCTTTGAATGGTTGAGCGGACCAAATCCACAGATTGAAACTGTCCTCAGGTTGCGCTATCTCCTTGCTCTTGGTCGAACATGTTAACAACTATCTTGAATGCAATCTTTCTGGCATGCGGTTGATGTAGCAGGAGACCCACTTTAACAGCATGAATAAAAAGCTGGCCTTTGTGTTGCTGGCTTGCATCCAGCATGCACCTTGGGTCCATGGACGCGTGTTCACAGTGTAACAATGGACCCAGTGCAATGCTTATGAGCTGCTCATTCCTCCTTGTTGGCAGGATGGCTCACGAGTGGGCCGTGTGACCAGCGTAACAACCACCCCGGAAGGCAGACACTTTGCCCTGGGCTATATCAAGTGCAAGAGCAGAGGCAAACAAGTTGATGTGGAAGGTGTGTTCCAAAGAAAGCCTGGATGAGGACCACTCAGTTGTGATTCGATCAAACGCTGCATGATTGTCCAGCACCTGCACAGCGCATGACTTGTCTATCATCTCGTTTGAAAAAGTCTCCTTATACCTAAATTGAGGGCTTGAAGCTGCTGGTAGCCATCCATCATGTGGTTTCCTTCCTTCATGACATGCATGCGTGGATGATGCCCAGAACACCATGCTCAGTGCCCAATTATGTGTGGAGATTCTGAGCATTTGGGGGCAGGGCTCAGCACCCCTTGTTTGCATCGTGGGTGAGAAGGAAGAGCCCCGCCTTTCCTGCACCAAGCACATCTCCACATTCCTGATTAAGGTTGGGTCATACGTCCATTTGCTCGTTCAAATGCATGTGTGATACAAATAATGCGCATGTTTAACATCAATCTGTCCGCAATAAGGGGTCAAATGAGGGCTGAGGTGGGGGGGCTGGGGGAAGCATGTAAACCCTCATCTGCCTCACCAGCTTTCTCTGACCACCCGTTTTTCACAGAGCATGAGTTCATACATTCAAAGTGCCAAGGCTATGAGCAGAACTGGAGAGCTCTCTTTCATGAACAGCGACAGCTAGAAACGCTTGACCACATCACGTGCAAGCTCGTGCGACTGTACAGCAACCTGCTTGGCTGAGCGCACCCAGGCCTTGGAGCAGGGAGATCAGGCACCAGCATGTGAGGTCCTGCGATGAGGAGAGCCAGGGCAGTGGTGCACAAGACAGCAGAAGACAGCAGCGGCAACAGCAGCAGCAACAGCAGCAGTTGAGGACTACTGATTCAAAGCTCCCTTCATCCTTCTAATTTGCTAGTGCTAAAGTGAAATCACACAGAAACGAGCGGGAACGCGGGGGACATGGGGGACGCGAGGGAGCGGGAAGGGGGGGGCGCATTGGATGCATGGGGCTTTTCAGCGCGCAATTTTTAGCAATGCTTAAATTGCAATGAAGTATGCATGACCCAACGCTGTTCCTGATTAAACAGGCCAAGAAGTCAAGGCAGGCAATGTGGCTGCCCGAGTGGTACCCATCCCTTACGCCACGCGCATGGTTGTGAAGGATGATCCCAGCGAAGAGCAGGCAAATAAAAAGGCAGAGGATGAGAGGTGCGGTGATAAGTTTTCATGGCTCTGAAGCATGCTTGTCCTCTTGTCTCTTTCCACTTGAGCTCCAGCTAAGAGTCCTAGTGACAGCATGTCATTTAATACATTTACACCTGGTCATGCACCTGCAAAAAAATCAAAAGAGAAACTCCTGTGTTCTTAGCTTCACCATAACAATATCATTTCCAACTTCCCAGCACACTTCCACACAATTGCAGGCAACAGGCAGAAGTAGCCAAGGCAGAGCGACTCCAGCAGATGCAAGAACGGCTGGCGGCATACCAGCAGCAAGTCCAAGCGTCCAAGGGTACTCAAGATTCCTGAGCATCTGATCTCTGTATCTGTGCTGAAGCATGCACTTGATGTACGGGTATGAAGGTGTTTCAGGCCAGGAGGGATCCCCAAAAGATCAGGAATTCTGATTCAGGATATGAATGGCAACTTCCTCCAAGCAATATCATATTGCATAGCAATAGCATATCATTGCGAGAATGATTCTCGTCGCTGCTCTTTACTGTTTTCACTAGAAATCATTAACAAGTAGGCCTGGAAACACAAGTTTAGAAACATACCGGAATAGTGTTAGAGGTTACTTACTGCCGGCCACGGCAAACTGAGGATGACGGAAAGGACATGGCAACAACACTGTAGGTTGAGGAATAGAATGCCCTGTAACCCCTCAAAAACTTCAAGTCGTAACCCTCAACTTGTAAACCTTGAGGACAGTGGGAATAGGGGAATCGGTAAATACTGCAAGTTACAAGAAAGGGTTAACTGCTGACCTGGCTGTAAGGCAGATTAGTTTTTGGCTGGTCGTTGCCAGCCAAAAAGTAGTCCAAAATGTCAGATGAAATAGCAAAATTTGTTGTGCTGTTCAGAAAAGAAATCAGAGACAATATAAATAGGCAAGGCGAGCAAGATAGAGGGGGCCTCCACAGAAAAGGCCGCAAGTCATGATCGGCCCCAAGGTCTTCCCCTGTGTGTGCCGAAATTTATCTCTCTCATTCTTGTTTCTTATTTTCCATAACATTAGTTTTTACTCATTTTGGTGATGAGTAATGTCCGTACGGACCTCGAGGAGTTCGAGGACCCCGAAGATGTGCTTCTCAGGTCGTGCATACTTATTTGCTTTCACTTATCACCGTGATTGAAATCTTGAACCCACGATGGCTTTCTACATGTGCTCTGTAAACAGGAAGGTGTCCAAATGCGCCAACATAGTGCGGCAGTCCCAACACATGATCGCATTCACTGGGGCTGGTATAAGCACAAGGTATTCCCTGTATAACATCACACAGGATCTTGCAGATCTGTCTAGTCTGGACTAGCTCAAAGCGTGTGCATGCGTGGTGTTGAGTTTTTTGCTCTTCACATATGTGCAGTGCCGGAATCCCAGATTTCAGGGGCCCCCAGGGAGTATGGACACTGCTTGACCAAGGAATACAGGTAAGACGTGCCAGATGGATTGCTCTCCCAGAGTAATTTCCCTATACCTCAGAATGAGCTTGCAATGCAACACCAAATGTAGATCAAATTGATGGTAGATGTTGTGCCAAGATGTTATAAGAAAACAGTTGACAAGTGCACGATCATAAGTCATCTTGAGATTTCAGGCTTGGGACTGCTGGCTTTGACAGGCTGGAGTCTATCCTTATCCAGGTGGCGCGTCCTGTAAGCATTGCCACACATTCCCCTACACCGACCCACATGGCTTTGGTTGGGTTGTATGATGCTGGGCTGCTCAAGTTTGTCATCAGCCAAGTAGGTGCAACATTCTCATGGCAATACATCATGTCAAGCCCTTTTTGAAATCCATTTGGCACAGCAGCCTTTGTGAAGCAAGCAGCTCAAGCAAGATTGCAGACTTGCTGCTTTTTTTCCATTTGTCGGGAGTACTTCCATCGCAGTCTGCAGCTTGTGTATTATGACATCCGCTGTATGTGATGTTTGGATTGGATGCGATGCAGAACACAGACGGCCTGCACGTGCGCAGCGGTCTGCCTGCACACGCGCTCGCAGAGCTGCATGGCAACACAAATATTGAGCAGTGCACACATTGCTGGAGGTAACCAATTTAGCATGCATACATCTTGCACCATACTGTCATGATCTGGTGTAGAATTGAGTGGTTTCTTGGTTCAGTGCCTAACAGGTACACGTCAGGCCACGACTTCCATCAGGTGCCTGTATTCTGAAACGCCCTAAGATGGCAATGCCCAAACAAACACTGGCACTTTCTCTTTTGTGAGCCAGGCGGTTTTGGAGGCCCTTCTCGACCAGAACAGCTGCTGGTGTGCATGAGCATATAACAGGAAGGCAGTGTGAGGCCTGTGGGGGCATGCTAAGGTAAGATGTCGCATCTCAGATGCGTGAGCCTGACCTGTTCCTCTACCTCATCCAAAGGGGCCTCATGGGAGCTGCTGTGGTCAAAGGAGCATCAGAGCCTAGTGCATGATCAGACAAACCATCGGCGCGCGCTCATTTCACAAGACTATGTTCTAACTTGCACCCCTGATTCCAGGGACACCATCGTCAATTTTTCTGAAAGCTTGCCTCAAGACCAGCTCAATGCAGCTGTCGCTAACGCACGCTCTGCAGACACCTGCTTTGTGTTAGGTAAGGGCTCCAAGGTGGGAACTGAGTGCTTGGAAGCCTGCGCTTGGCGCAGGCACACGTCTGCATCTGTAGCCGTGCCAAAAGGCTGAAATCAAACGAACCACTGACCTCGAGGTGCTGCACTAGAGGAAAGACTGTTCTGGTTCTACGCTACAGGAAGCAGCTGCCGAGTGACTCCTGCAGCAGATCTACCTGGTGAGTGAGCCCATGGTTCAAAGAATGAAGACTTAAATTAATGTTGATGTCCATGCTGGATGGGCCAGCCTGAAATTCAGAAAGGCCTTTGAAATTCAGGTAGTGCCTGTGCGTTCAAGGGTAGTTTTCAGAGCAGCATTTTTCCCAACATTCTTCTTGCTCCTAACAGAAGCCGTGGTGATGCGAGGGGGCCACCTGGTCATTGTCAATTTTCAGCGGACTCCACTGTGAGTTATCTCCCCATCCACATGATGATCTTAAGCAAGTCTGCAATGCCTGGTGCAAAGATTTTTCACATAATCCACCCAGTGTACCTGTTCTAGTGGATGGATCTTGAGTAGCTGTCACATAGCAAAAATCTGCATAGGCTGACAAAGCCAGCAGCTGCTCTTACCTTGATGCTCAGAGGCACCTTGTTCTTATGCTGCAGCAGGCTGCTGTCTGTTCGTGGACTCCAAAGCAACATATTGCACCTTCATTTCATCTGCAGGGATGCCTTGGCTGAAGTCAGGGTGTTCTGCAAGTGAGTGCAGGAGTTTCACATAAGTCTCACGTTTCTCACAGACTGAATAGCAAGGTTCAAAACACAAGCTTGGACTATCATCATTTGCCATGGTCAGTAGGCAGGACATCACTTACATTGTTTCAGCCGTCTCAGGATTGGGATGAGTGTCTGTTGCCCTTTTATTGTTGGGGTGTTCATGCACCAAATGTGACCCCAAGCCTTATACAAAATCTTCAAAGCTCCAAATGACAAAATTAAGGGCACGAACATGCAAAACTGCCAATGAGAGCGCATCTGCTAGATTGAGCAGACAAAGTGAGCAATAAAGCTGAAAAGGCAAGCAGTGTGCCAGGGTATTGCAAGTCGTTGCCTTGAAAAGGGTTGTGGCGCAGATTCTTGCCTCTTATGCAGGTGCTTGTTTTTGCAATGACACTGAGCATTCACACATTTATGATGAGATGTGTCTTCAATGAAGATGCTTCATTGCTTTATACATGGAGAACGTAAACAGCTTTACAAAGCACCATACCAAGGTTTGGAGCGCAAAATAGGCTTGCCATTCTTTGCTATTTTGATCCCAGGATGGACAAATTCATGGCTATGCTAATGGAGGAGTTGAAGCAACCTGTCCCCCCTGTCCGTGACAAGCTCAGGAATGAGGCCTTTTACCAAAGCATGGGACACATTTGGCCACCTGAATGAGCATGCTAAATGAATTTTAAAAAGTATAGGATTGGTAGTATAAGTTTTTATGTAAGTTGTGAAGTCTAAGTCTTTCCAGGTAAGTGGCAGTTTGTATAAAGGAAAAGCAACCTGGAGCCCCGCTGGCAGCATGGCAGTAATCTTCATAGATCCCTGTCGTGAGCCGATGCTGGTTGTAGCATAACGTGTTGTTGCGAGGTACATGTGCGTGGGTTTATCCAATACATCATATGAAACATGTATGTAATGATATGTGACATACGTAAAAAACAATTATAAAAGACCTTAAATATTACTTGGAAAACATTATATTCGTGAGTAAGTACTGCTCTATTAATTGTACTATGCTTTGGGCACAATTAGATATTGTTCTTATTTTCTTTCTGTGCCTGAGTGCTTGGCCTGCTGTGCCTGAGAATCAGAACACCGCATTGCTTGTTTAGCTCTAGCACTTTTTTGTGGTTTGGTCTTGTTTGCAGGCCTGGCATGCTTCAGCTGATGCTGCCCCCATGTGGCTGGTGCAGCTATGTAAAACTTAAAAATTGGAGAGTCTGACAAACTCAAACAGACTGGGTCATAAAGGCTGGCTTCACACCTAAGAAGCCTTTATCCTAAAGCTCGCTCTGCCATTGAGTGCGCATGCTGTGAAATTTACTTCTATGTTTTAGCCTTCAACCTGAAACAAATGTACCCCCCTTCAATAACATGTACATCTTTGAGGTCTGCAGACGAACCTACCACTGGGTATGCCTCAAGAACACTGGCTGCTACACTGAGAGGCAGACAGAAGAAGTTGACAAGAATGACAAATGGGCTTGCCCTGGCTGTGCTCACCTCAATGGTGAGCAAAAACAAGAAAGACACTGAAACCTCTGATAAAGAATTCATACAGGTCACCTCCTGGGAACCCACCTGGGAGGAGTCAAAAGACACATTACCAACTCTCCTCGAGCGTATACAGGAATTCAAGACACAGAAGGATGAGCCTGACCTCTCTCTGCCCACATCAGACCCGACTTTTAGACAACCTTAAGAGACATAGCTTTGACATGTCCAACAAGCTTAACCCCTGGATACAAAAATTGGACACAGAACTGCAAAATTAAGTCATCTTTGATTTCTACCCCACAAATCCACAAGTAGACATACAATCCACTAGGAGTTGTGAGTCCTGGATCCGCAGTGTTGACAACGTCAAGAACAAGCCCAAAGCCACCACTGAGCAGCCCACCCATCGCTCACTTCCTCCACCCCTCATTCTTCCAGAATTCTACTCATCAAGAGTGGCTTGCATCTACAGCACAGATGGTAAATGCTGGGCATGATGGCACCTGAACGTCTTAGCATCCTTCATGCAGCCTCCCAAACAGTCAAGCTTAAATGTTTCCACAACAACATCACACCTGCGGCTGGGAGCTTTGCTTCAGCTACTTGCCAGGAAAACAAAATCAGACAGGACAAAATTAGTATGGAAATATCATGGCAAGAAAATCAGACCCCTACTCACGAGCACTTCCAATCCATGAACATATACTGCCCTACAAGAATGGGCCCTGGTAACAGGTGAAAATGGCCTCTCCGCTAGACTACAATCCAAGTTACCCCCATTGTTGGAGTGCAGATTCACGTGATGCGCTCTTTGGTGCCCACCTCAACTCCCTCTCGTCCTAATTCACTGGTCTCATTGTGTGCCATCCCATCTATAGCGACCATTCCATGCATCTCAGCCTTACACATGCTATCTATCCCGTCATCCTCGGTACTGAGGCAGCTGTTTTAAAACAAATTTGTACTATGATGCCTGATCATGGGCGCACGCATGCGTGGTGCTCCAAGAACTCCGACTTGGCGCGTGCTTGCATCGTATTAATGACGCCGGTCGGACCGCCCCCCGCCCTTTCTGCACGGTAGCCCCTCACAGCACACAGCGCAC
>LKMJ01005740.1_pt1 | contig 11707 bp, 23 predicted proteins | sample 643391 | NCBI WGS metagenome assembly LKMJ01 (sample SAMN04112250, study PRJNA286221) | soda lake metagenome | biome: soda lake; feature: Kulunda Steppe; material: water; isolation source: sample PL-Br10 brine of Picturesque Lake | place: Russia: Kulunda steppe | collected 2010-07
CGCGCGCACACACACACACACACACACACACACACACACACACACACACACACAAATGCAGGCAAGCACACAGGTAGACACATGACACACAGCACACATGCACCCACGCGCACCCACGCACACATGCATGCCCTGGCCCCGCGCAGGCGCCACGCCCGACCGGCAGCACGCAGTGCTGGTGCAGCGGGTGCTGGACCTTGAGGCCATGAACAAGCAGCTGGAGGAGGCGCTGCTGCATGGGGGCCCGCAGGGGGGTGAGCTGCCGCCTTCGGGCCCTGGCGCCCAAGACTGCGGTTTGCACAGCAGCAAACGCAGCGGGGGGCCTGTTGCTCCCCAACAGCCGCTGCCGCTGGCACAGCAGCAGGAGCAGGTGCTGCAGCGGGAGGCGCAGCAGGAGCAGGCAGCGCAGCTGGCACGCGCGCAGGTGGAGCTGCGCATGGCCAAGGAGCGCGTGGGGGCTCTGGAGGCGGCCCTAGCGCTGGCCGGCCAAGGGGGCGGTGGCATCCAAGACGGTGAGGAGCATATGCCTTTGCCCCCGTGCAGGCTTGTCTGCGACAGATCGGGCGCTGTAGGCGTGGCCGCTGCAGGTGCAGCTGCTGCAAAGGCTCGCGCATCTGCTGTGAGCGTGCCTGCTGCTGGTGGGGTCGCTGCAGGCGTGGGCTGGCTGGCTGCTGTCCTGCAATAATGCTCTGCATGCGCCTCGCGACCAGGGCGCGCATCTGCTGGCACAGGCTGTAGCGCGCAACAAGCGGTGTTACACGGGCGTAACACAGCAACGCCACGCAGCTGCTGTACACAAGAGACTCCTACTTACACTTTCATTCCATCTTTGCTCTGGGTTGGATATTGAACCACAGCAAGCAACTTGCTCTACACATACACACATGTGCACGCAAGAAGAGCACATGTGCGCGCAAGAGGAGCACATCGCACGTGTGCATGTGCCGACTGCACAAGACTCCTACATACACTTATCAATACATCCTTACTCTCGATCGGGGGTGCAACCCCGGAAGTCTGCTTTCTCTACAAACAGGCACACACGCTCACACACAAATGTGCACGTAAGAAACACATCCCGTGCACGCGCGTGCACACCTGCATGCATCTGCATATGGACAAGCAAACCACCCGCAAGCACGCATGCGTGCACGAAAACTCAAGCAGACACGCTTGTGTGCACATTTGCGAGTGTCTGCTTCTATGTGTATACAAGCATGCTTGCACGCACATATGTACAAGTAGACACGCAAGCACGCGTGCTTGCATACACATACAAGCAGACACGTGAGCACGCGCGCTTGCATACACATACAAGCAGACACGTGAGCACGCGTGCTTGCGTGTCCACAGGCGGCAAGCACTGGCAAGCAGCGCTGGAGGCAGCATCTGCAGAGGCCCGGCGGTCGGCGAACGATGCAGAGCTCGCGCACGCGGCGGCCGCTCGGCTGCGGGCACAGGCCGAGGAGCTGAGCCGGCGGGAGGCGCTGGCGCGGTCCGCAGCTGCGGAGGCGGCGCGCGCCCTGGCCGTGGCGCAGGTGTGGGCTGCTCCCTTGCTGTTGTGCCCTCGGCTGCCAGGGCATGCTTTGGGATTATAGGGCTGCAGCGTCAGTGCTGAGGCTAACGACCACTAGGGAGGACGCAACGAAGCAGCAAGGCGCTCTTGCAAGATGACAGCAGAATGGCAAAAGGCACCAAGGCGCTCTTGCAAGATGACAGCAGAATGGCAAAAGGCACCAAGGCGCTCTTGCAAGATGACAGCAGAATGGCAAAAGGCACCACAGCGCTCTTGCAAGATGACAACAGAATGACAAGAGGCAACAAGGCGCTCTTGCAAGATGACAGCAGAATGGCAAAAGGCACCACGGCGCTCTTGCAAGCACCAGAAGCCTGGGTGTTTCTTCTGGCCTCCATCCGCAGTGAGTCCCCCCCCCAAACGGGCGGTGGGGGCGGCGGCGGCAGCAGCAGCGACGGTTGAAGTGGAGGTATAGGTCTCATATGCAATCCCCCTTGTTCATGACATAATCTGGAGCTGGGGGGGTGCTGCTGTGCGATCAGGGGCGCGCTTTCTGTTGGTGCTACAAGGGATGGGGGCTGGCAGCCCTGCCTCCTTCTACACTGCCCTTACAGGCCCTGTAGGGGCTTCCCAGAAGCAGCAAGCGGAGCATTGCTGCTGCACACGCCGCGGGCTGTCCTTCTGTGGATGGGCCTTGCCGGGACACTGCAGCCACGACTCGTGAAAACATGCAAAAGATGTGCACACAGGGCTCGAACTCTGAAAACATGCAAAAGGACGCAAAAGGATTGCACACAGGGCTCAAAGCCCCCTGCGCTTGCTAGCAGGCGCAAAACCGCACAGCCTGCTCTTTCTGCCCACAGGAGCAGCATGCTCGCGACATGGTGGCCATGGAGGGGCGGCTGCAGCAGGCGGCCAGCGCCGCCTCGGCTGACGGCGCTGCATGTGGGGCAGCCCACGCAGCAGTGGTGACAGCGGATGCGCAAGGCGGGCTGCAGGAGGGTGTGGCTGCCGTGCGTGCAGTGGATCAAGCGCGGGAGGCGCAGCTGCAGGAGGTGCGCGCGCTTGCACAGGAGGTCAAGCTGCCCATGCGTGTGTGTGTGTGTGAGCACGGCTTGTCTTGCATGGACGTGCTGTGCCTTGAAGCTGCTGACTACACGCAAGTTAAGCTGCCATCAGCACCGTGGCTGGTGGTCTTACCGCCTGCTGTAACGCGTGCGCCGCATTTGGTGCTGGAGGTGTGCCCATTGCATCAGCGGTAGCGGCCCATTTCCCCAAGAGTGGTAACGGGCCCCTGACTAGAGACGGCATGCTATACCACCAAAATGGTCAGCGGCGAGAGAGAATGGGGTGCCACTGCGTTGCAACACACACAGCCTGCAGGCCCTAATGGTGCCAACGCCATGTGCACGTGTGCTTGGCACGTGTGGCGCCCATGCGCTTGCGCGTGTGTTTATGTGCCTGGCACGCATGCAGGCCGTGGAGGAGTCTGAGCGCGCCCTGGCGGTGGTGCAGGCGCGACTGCTGGAAGCGCTGCTGGCCAAAGCCGCGCAGGAGGCCGCCGCGGCTGCTGCCAAGCACACGGCGGAGCAGGAGCGGCTGCGCCTGGAGGCAGAAGTGGGTCCATGAGGCCGTGCATGGGCTGCGTGTCTGTATTTATGTGTGTTAGGGAAGTAGGGAGCAGGGGTGCTGGAGTTCAGCCGCGAGCATGTGCCCAACCTGGCCTCCCTCCCTGATCAGTGCCCAACCGAACCCAGCGCATGGTGCATTGAGGGCACTGTCAAACCCAAGTGCACTGCTGCCCTCCTTGGTCAGGGCCCGATCAACCCAAAGCAAGGCAGTGTGAGGGCTCAATCACAGCCCCTTGACCCTCATGGAACCGGCTTTTCCCCTGCTCCTTCTTTTTCCCGCCCCTCGCCCTCTTTCAAGCAGGACGGGCAAACTGCATGCCTGGCCGCTCTTGCGTGATATAACGCTGACGGCCCCCTTCAGACGCGCCCAAACACATGCACACACACTCAAATTCATGTCAGGTGCGTGCGGCACGTGAGGAGGGCGCGCTGCGCATCCGCACCCTGGAGGAGTCGCTGGCGCGCTTGGGCAACGCGCGCAGCGGGGGAGAGGCGGCAGTGGAGGCAGCACGTGCTGTGGCTGAGGCTGAGAAGGCAAAGCGGGCAGAGGCCCGAGCGCGGGCTGACGCAGCGCACTCCAAGGTGCGGGCTGCGCTTTAGCTTAGCAGATGCAGCACACCTTGCAGATTTTCGCACCCCGCTGTTGCAGCACAGTTAAGGTGCTGGCTTGGCTTCTGCTTTGTTGCAGGGCTTGCTGCGCTCCAGGGCTTGTTGCGCTCCTGTGCTTGCTGTGCCGTGCTTGCTGTGCTGCTGTGCTTATCGTGTTTCAGGCCAGCACTGCTGCTGTGCTTGCCATATTACAAGAGATTGCATGCATTCCAAGCACTTTCCAGCTCCTGTGTAGGCTTGCTCTGTACAGAGCCTGCACACACAAGTGGGGAACTGACAAGCTCACCAGCAGTGTGGGGTTGTGCGTCTGCTTGGGAAGCAGGCAAGCTTGCATACACAGCGGGCTTGCACGCACGCATGAGGAGTGGATGGGCTCAAAACTGATGTTGTTTTGCAGTACTGTAAGGGGAGCAGACCAGCTTGCATGCACACCGGGTTTGCTCGCAAGTGTATCTTGAAAGCCGTTGGCTTGTTTGCTTGCATGGGCGGGCGCATGCCACGGAATATGGAGAGGACTCAAAAGGCATGCAGCAGATGCGTTTTTCCTGGCATTGGTATCCAACTCGAGTGCAGACGCGCCCGCGGCTAGAGGTGGGATGCAACCAGCTTGCCTTGACCCACCAGCTCATGCAAGCAAGGCCTTATGGCTTACAAAGGACAAAGACCTGTGCAAACTCCTCCACGCCCTTTTTGCGCACATACCCTGCATGGTGTGTCAGGCTGTCCCCCCCCACCCCCCTGCCCTGGGCGCAGGAGCTGCTGGCGTTCGAAGCGCGCGCCACTTCGCAGCTGCGCGCCCGTCTGTCGGACGCCGACATGGCCATGGCCCAACTGTGGGTGTACACGCAGTTCGGGCCGGCCGCGGCACCCACATACCCGCCGCTGCCTGCGCCAAGCCCCCTGGCTGCCGCTGACGCCCAGCCTGCTCACACCACTTACACTGCACGCGCTGCGGAAAGCGGCGTGTGTGCTGCGACTACGCTCACGTCTAGTGACTCGGGCGTGTGCACGGCTTCGCCTTCTCATGGAGGCAGCGGGGGCGGGGCCGGGGCCGGGGCGGACAGCAGTGCGACGGCGGCCGGCGGCTGCGTGAGCGCAGGACAGCGTGGCGGCTGCGCGGCGGCGCACCAAATGCTGGAGCGGCGGCTGCGCTGCCAGTATGAAGAGCTGGTGCGGCGGCAACAGATGATTGCAGGTGGGTGGGGTGTGGCAGAGGGGCGTCGGAGGCGAGTTTTTGGGGGGCGCCAGCAGCTGGGTGCATTGTGTGCTTCAAGGCAGCCTGCAGCGGGCAGCTGGAGGTGGGCAGGCACGCCTGTGTTCTCAAATACGTGTTTTTGTACACGGGCATGTGTGTGTCCATATGTATGAGTGCACCCACAGGGGTGCTTTGTTTCTGCTGATCAGAAGAGCGGCACACGGCAGCAGTGGGGGCCGTGCACATGCTTCAACCTGTTGACCTGAGTGTGTGCAGCTTGCATGCATGGATGTTGTGATGGGCAGTGGGGGACCTCCTGGGCACCTCTGTGAAGAGCCGCAGCTGCTGTCCTACTGCTCAAGCAAGTAGCTGATGGCCCCCCGATGGTCGCAACCAAGCATGGCCAATCAACGCCTGCGTTCAAAGTAGCACGCTCAACGCACCTCCGCGTCCGCCCAAGCATAAGCGCAAAGCTGCCCGTTCCCCTTTTGGTGTCCCTATGCAGGCCTGTCTGAGGCGGCCGAGGCGGCGCGCGCAGATGCGCGGGCCGCGCGGGCAGAGGCGCAGCAGCTTCGGGGCGCCTTGCCAAACCCGGACCACCCTCAGGAGCGCCAGGTGGCGGACGTGCACAGGCGCCTGGCTGCAGCAGAGGTGGGTGGAGGGCAGGCCGTGCAGGGTGCAGTCAAGGTGGCCGACGCGCACAGGCAGGCGGTGATGGGCTGGTGTGGAGGGCTGCCCTAGGGGTTGGATGCCGTGGACATGGGGCAAGTGGGTGGCTGTGTTGGCGTGCAGCAGGCTTGAGCAGCTGCATCCAGTTTGGCAGATGGGAGAGGGTGACCCGTGCCTGCGGCCCATGGTGGGATTTGCGTGGCTGTGGCGTTTTTGTTGTGGGGGCATGTCAGTGCAGAGGGTGTTGGCGGCAGCTGCCGAGGCGCTGGCCTCGGGTTTTGGATGCAGCAGCGGCAAGTGAAGGCCCAGGAAAGGGAGAGGAAGCAGCCCAGAGGGCAGCATGCGAGCAGGGCCCTCACACCGTCAGTGGCTGCCAGTGTCACATCATGATCTGCTGCTGCGGTCGTGCCGTCGCGGCAAGAGCCCCTGTTGTTTGCTACACATCCTGAAGCAGGAAAGGGTGGATGTGCAGCGGGCGCTGAGACACTGCCTCAGCGCTGCCACCGATTGGCTGCCCCACACGTAGAAGCCTTGCATGTGTGAGTGGCCCTGGTACACCCCTTGGCACGTGACCTGTTACATGCATGTCGTCTGCACAGGCGCGCACACGCACACGCACACGCAGACACATACACGCACACACACACACACACACACACACACACACACACACACACACACACACACACACGCGCGCGCGCGCGCACGCACGCACGCACGCACGCACGCACGCATACACACACATGCACAAACACTGACGCAAACACACAACCATAGAAGCAGTCAAGCTCTGACTTACCATCGTGCTCCAACTGCCGCGTTTTACTCGCCCCGTGGGCCGCGCGCTCTCATAGGCTGAGCTTCACGCAGCCTGCACGGCGCGTGAGGGCGCAGCGCTGGAGGCGGAGCGGCAAGCGGCGGCATGTCAGGAGCTAAAGCGGGAGATGGAGGCAGCGCGGGCAGCGGGGCTGGCGCAGGAGGCGGCGCTGGCGGCAGCCAAGGATGCGGCGGCGCGTGGCATGGCGCAGGTGCTGCGTGTGTGCATGTTATGCTCTATTCAAAGAGTGTGCATGCGCGCATGTTGGGAGGGTTGTACATGCGGGCCCACAGTGTGTGTGTGTGTGCCTGTCATGCGTTCCTGTGTGAGGATGACGCGCGTGTGCGGGTGGAAGTGTAGGTGCGCACGTGCATGTGCGCAGGCGCTCCCGCAAGTGCCAGTGCCCTTGGGTCCCAACCGATTCACTCACACAGCACCCCCCCCTCAAAACCCCCTTCTAAACCCCTCAAAACCCTCTCTAATCCCCTCTCTAACCCCCTCTAACCCCCTCTCTAACCCCCTCTAACCCCCCTCTAACCCACCGCTCCTCTGACCTGCAGGTGCATGGCGCGATGTCCTCGGAGATGGCGGCGCTCCTGAAGCGCAGCTCTGATGCCGAACACCGCTGCTGCGAGCTGCAGCAGGAGCTGGCCGCGGCCGCAGCGGAGGGTGCGGCCGCGCGCGCTGAGTGCGCGCGTGCCGTGGCTGAGCTGGAGGCGGGGCTGCAAGGCAGGGCAGCCGAGCGCGAGGCGGCCGCGGAGGAGCTGGCGGTGGCGCGGGGCGCCCTGGAGGGCTGCAAAAGGCGAGTGTGCGCATGCGTGCGTGCATGTGTGTGTGTTGCAGTGTGTGTACGCATGTGTGTTGCAGTGTGTGTGTGTGCGTGCGTGTGTGTTTTGTACGTGTGTGTGCATGCTCATGTGTGTACGTACGTGCGTGTGTGTGAACATGTGTGTGTGTGTATGTGCTTGTGTGTGCACGTGCGTATATATGTGCGTGCGCGCGTGTGCGCATGTGTGTCTGTACGAGTGTGCACATGTGCATGCGAGTGTGTGTGTAGATTTGTGTCTTTACGAGTGTGCGTGTGTGCATGTGTGCGTGTACATGCGTGTGTGTGTGCGTGCGTGCACATTTGCAAGCACCTAGTGCATGCAAACTTGAGCATGCCTGCACTCTCATTCAGGTGTGCACACATGTGTACACAGCTTGTGCACTTAGATCCAATCACTTGGGCATGCACGCGTGCGCGTGTGCACACGCAGGGACGTCACGCGCGCGCTTCAGGAAGCTGAGCAGCGCCGCGCGCAGGTGACGGTGCTGATGGAGACAATCGAGACAATGCAGGCGGGGGCGGCAGGCGAGGCCGATCAGCGCATGCTGTCGCTGACTGCGCAGCTGGCAGCTGCAAGGTGATGGTTGACGTAGCATGGGGGGCAGTGTACGCAGGGCAGGGGACGGCTGCCTCAGCTGCATGATCTTAGACGGCACTGGGGGCAAAATGCAGGAGTGTGGGTGGCTGTTCCAGTAGTGAGAGGCGCAACAGACCTGGCAGATTGTGGTGGGTTTGGGTGAGCGAGCTTCAAATGGCAGAGCAGCGTCTTGTGATCCACTTCAGTCAAAAGGCCTGCACAGAGCAGCGCAGAGCCATCTCAGCGACGACTCCAGGCAGTCATGACTCCACGTGGGGCGCACACACCTTGTATTGCCGGCGACTGTGTGCACACTTGTTGCTCACACTTTCAAATGCGCGCAACAGTGCCCACACTTGTTGCACGCACACTAAAATGTGTGCACCCATGCGCATGCTTGCTGCACGTACAGAGCGCGCGAAGCCGCGCAGGACGCGCGCTGCGAGGAGCTGCTGGAGGAGTGCGGGGCCGCAAGGCGCGCCGCTTCCGCCTCAGCTGCTGCCGCGCGCTCAGCATCGGTGTCGGCCAGCGAGCAGGCGCAGCGGCTGGCGAACGCCGAGGGGGCGGCGGCAGCGATGGGGCAGCGCCTGGAGGCAGCCTGCGCGGAGGCCAAAGGGCAGGTCAGGGCCAGAGGGTCTGAGAGTGGCGTGCAGAGGGGGAAGGGGGGGTTGGGGGGCGAGCAGGGAGCATGGGAGCTGGGGGTAGGGGTAGGGGTGATGGTCAGCAGGGAGGATGGAACAGGGAGGGAGCACGCTTGCAGGGGGGGGGCATGCGGGCCTAAACGCAAGGTGGGGTGATTGCAAGGAGCAAGCATGTGCGCAGGTGAGCGTTGGGGCGGCAAGCAGGGAGCTCAGTGCCCGTGGGTGTGTGCCTGTGGGTGTGTGCGTGTGCGCTGCTCAGTGTGTTTGCTCAGCACGTGGGCTGCGTGTGCCCTGCTCAGTCTGTTTGCCCAGCACGTGGGCCTTGCCAGAGCTCGGCGCCCTGAGAGGGACAGCAATGAGCCATGTGTGCGGGGGCCTGGTGGATTTTCTAGACTCCCTGTGCAAGCCCTCATTTGAAGAGATCCCTGTGCACGCAGGGCGCCGCGGTGCTCAGGAGCATGCGCGACCTGGACGCGCTGCGTGCAAGGCTGGGTGCTGTGGAGGCGGAGGCGGAAGGCTTGCGGGCCACACTGCTGGATGCGCAGCGCCGCCACATTGAGCAGATCAACAGGTGCGGCGGGCAGTGCGGGGCCGCCAAACTGAAAAGACTATTCAATGGGACCAGGTATCTGAATGGAATGAACTGTCACATGGGCCCCAGTGCTTAGAGTGGCATGTTATGGTGATAGATAGCGCGCGTCCAATGGGCACGTGCGGCGTGCAAGGCAGATAAGAGGAACAAATGCTGCTCCCTGCAGAAGTGCACCAATGGCCTTGTTGGGCCCACTCACATGCGCATGCATTGGCCATGACAGAGATGCACAAGCATGCAAGCATGCACATGGGACCCTGTACGCACAAGCATGTCAGGAGCACGAGGAGACCCTGCGCCGTGCACATGGTGCGCACTTCATACAGCGACCCGCGCAAGTGAAACAGCACGCATGCAGACACGCTTGCTCATGTATGCACGCAGGGAGCGCGAGGAGGCGGCAGAGGCCCTGCGCCATGCGCGCAACCAGTCCGCCTTAGGGGCCCATGCCAGTGGCGGCCAGGGCATCAGTGGGAGCCGCTTTGCCAGCGTCTTGGAAGGCCCCATAGAGGTGTGTGCGTTTGGGTGTGGGCGTGGGTGTGCGCTGTTTGTGTGCATGTGTGTATACTTCATGCAGGTGCCATCGCGTGCTCTTGTCCGCAGTCAGGAGTGCACTTGCGTGCGTGTGTGTGCTGTTTTCTATGTGCGCGTGCAACTGTGCTCGCGTCTGGATTCAGGAGTGCACTTGGGTGTGTGTGTGCTGTGTGTGGCTTGTCTGTGCGCGTGCCATTGCGTGCTCGTGTCTGCATCCAGGAGTGCACTTTTGCGTGCATGGACCTGTGTGTGCGTTTGCATGCGTACCCCCCTGGCCCAAGCCACACGAGCCCAAGGCACTGCTGGGCTTCACATGCTTTGTTTTCTGCGCCTTGCTATGCCACGGGTTTAGCCATCGGCAGCTGAGAATTGCTGCGCCTCCGTGCAGCTGAGAATAGGTCTGCCTCCGCGTAGAGACAGGGCATCTTGAGCGAGAGCTGAGGTCTGATGCGCTGCCGTGCAGCAGGGAGATGCGCTGCATACTCAGAACAAGACTGTGCAGGGGCATATGCTGGCAACCCATGGTTGCCATCCATCGTGAGCATGGCAATGGATGACCATGGCGGTGGATGATCGTGGCGGTGGATGATCATGGCGGGAGACTCATGGTCACTCACCCTCAAGCATGGCCATTGATGAGGTTTTCAGCATTCCAGTTCATGGTCGCATGAGCGTCCGTCGCCATGCTCAACGACCACCAGCTGCCATGTTAAGGAGAGGCCCCCGCTGCCGTGTATAATGTGGTGCCCCCGCGCCTCCTACCGCAGGAGCTGCTTGCCCACGTGCGCCGGCGCACGGAAGCCCAGGGCGCCCAGGATGCTGCGTGGGTGCTGGACGTGATGCACCGGCTCAAGGTGCGTGCAGTGTAGATGTCGACGCTGGAGTGCTTGGGCACGATGCGCTGGCCGCAGGTGCGCGCCGCGTAGGTGTCGGATGCTGTGTGCCAAGCACAGTGCACCGTCCCGAGGTGCGTGCAGTGCAAGGTGGCAGGTGTATGATGTTGGGCATGACAGCATGCCTACCCAGTGCGCGCGTGTGTGTATGTATGTGTGCGTATGTGCGTGTGTATGTGCGTGTGAGGGTGTGAAGGTGCACAGCCTGATCGACATTTGCATGTGTTGTCAGTGGCAAATAAGATATGTTATGATGTGCACCTGGTTCACCGCAAGGCTGGGGACCTGCATGTAGCTTAAGTGTTTTCCGTGCCCTATGCAGGCGGTGGCGCTGGAGGCTGAGCGCATGCACCACCGCGCAGCCGCCGACGCGCGTATCTCGCACCAAGCCGCACGCGAGGCAGCTGCGCGCGCAGCGGCGCAGGCCATGCAGCTGGAGCATCGCACGGCAGAGGCGCAGGCGGCCCAGGTGTCACAGCAGCGGCTGCAGCAGCTGGCGGGCAGGCGTGCGCAGCAGGTGGGGTGGTGCAGGGGCAGGAGGCTGGAAGTTTGGCAAGTGAAGCAGCTGCCTGCTTGGCCAAGGTCGTGCGTCATGCTCTGCTGTGCGTGGCTGTGCATCATGCTTCACTATGCATGGCTGTGCGTCATGCTCCGCTGTGCTTGGCTGTGCGTCATTTCCTGCCACCTGTATTTGACTTGGGGGCTATGCCAGACATCTGATGAGGGCGTAAACCAAACAGGCATGTGTTTGCTAGCACTATACCTGCATGCACGCACACCACCATCCCAGGTGCACGACTAAGGGCGCACAATTAGCCCTACCTCATGCAATTGGTGGCCAGTGCTCAAGACGCAAGGTTGCATGCTGCCTCCAGCTCACGCGCACGCCAGCATGCACTCTGCTTGACTGCCTGCCTGCCTGCATGTGGCTGTGTGCAGGCCACCTCCCACGCATCCCAGCTTGTGGTGGATCTCACGCAGCGCGTATGCGCTCTGGAGGGCCTGCTGGATGCGGCCACCGCCAGCGCGGTGGAGGCTACCGCTGCCAGCAGCTGCATGGCTGCAGGTGGGGGGAGCGTGTGCGCTGTGTATGGTGCGCACACACATTGTGGGCTTGTGTGGTGCGCATTATGCACACACACACACAACACATACACGCGCGCGCGCACACACACACACACACACACACACACACACACACACA
>LKMJ01005741.1_pt1 | contig 11706 bp, 13 predicted proteins | sample 643391 | NCBI WGS metagenome assembly LKMJ01 (sample SAMN04112250, study PRJNA286221) | soda lake metagenome | biome: soda lake; feature: Kulunda Steppe; material: water; isolation source: sample PL-Br10 brine of Picturesque Lake | place: Russia: Kulunda steppe | collected 2010-07
ACATATCGTCAGCACGCCTCATTCCGCTCTCTCTCTCTCTCTCTCTCTCTCTCTCTCTCTCTCTCTCTCTCTCTGTGTGTGTGTGTGTGTGTCTGGGTGTGCTTGAACGATTTTAATCAGCGTCACCATGTTTATGCCTTCCAGGTACAAGAGTACCGAAGACGGCTACGGCAGCCACATTGCTGTGACAGACATCAAGCCTGGGGACTTGCTGACAACGACATACGTTGGGGAGGAGCACCTTCTCATGAGTGCCCCAGCAAGGTTGGTAAATGTTCTGCATATGAATATCTTTTTTTGCCAAGTCACTGTTGAAATGATAGAGTTCTCACAGGAGTGCTTGTGCTTGAAGTTTTTAAAGTAGTTTGCAATCAACCATTTTACAGAGCAATAAAAAGTGCAATGATCCATGCTCAACCATTGGCTACAATTACTTGCCAATATTGCTAAATCTTTTTTTTGTATGCTTCCACCAACATTGAATGCTGATACCATTTAGATCACTCAAACAACCCTAAACGACTGATCCAAGTATTTGTTTGAATTGTAGGCAGCGATTCTTGCTGGATAATTTCATATTCCACTGCAAATGTGCTGCCTGCGTGGCCGAGCCAGACTGGTTCAGGTGCGTGTATATGCTGCTCATTGGAGCACTCGTGCCACAGGGGAAGATCTTCAGCTAAGGATTGTCAGCTGTAAGTCTGAGCCAGAGCTATTAATTAATGAAGTAGTTTCCAGTAATGCTATCTGTAATCTACACTTTGAAGTTTCTGCGCATACCAGCTTGAATTCTGCCCTCCATCACAGTTTACACAAAAAAAGCTTAAGAAGGAGGAAGCTAGAGTTGTCTGATTGTATCACGATGTTCCCATTATTTTTTGGCCTCCTAGTAGCATACTGCCCCTGTAGGACTGCTCCTCGTCAGTCATTGTAAGCCTGCTCCATGCTATCTTCAGGGGACTGCCTTGCCTGTCCTGCCATCCGGATGCCAGACATTCTGTCCACAACGTGATCAAAGGGACATATGCCTCGGGCCATAAGCCACTGCGTGGAATAGTTTACTACCACCCAAAGGTCAGTATGCACCACAGTGTGCACATAAGAGCGATTGACCACGTGCTCAACATTATTCATTGAATTGTTTGCAAGTGTCTCATAATTCCTTACGCACCCAGTCAGTGGACTAGCAATTATGGAGAAGCCAGCAATGGTGCCTGACTGATCAGCATGCAATGCACACAACGTACATTGGTGGCTAGCTCGCTTTTTAAAGCTCAGGAGCTTTCACATGCACCAGATTTCATTGCTTTTTGCACAGCAGGCAGCACCTGAAAACCTTGGATGTGCCAGATGTGTGGAACGGCCTTTGAAGATGATCCAATTCAGCTGGGCCTGGTCACAAAGCTTGAGGACTACGTCTTGCATAACTTCGATGCACGAGCGAGACTGATTAACGCCAAGCCTTTTGATGCGTCCCAAGTCGAAAAATCTCTGGAGGAACAAGTGAGAGGGAGATGCAATCAGTAACTCAAGATGAGATCAGCCTGCCTAGCTCGAGCTTGTGTGTGCTTCATATACAGGGAATCGAGCTTGTGTGTGTGCTTCATCTACAGGGAAAGCAATCATTGGAGTACATGGATAGCAATGTTTAGCATGCTACTTAGTACCTTGAGCTGGCAGTTTGAAGCCTTGCCAGTCCTTGGTGCCTGCCTCATGGTCCAAAGCTGTGGAGAAGCACATGTGTCATGGCTTACATGATTTCCATGGCCAATTCTGGACCCGGTTCAGCCCCAAGCTTTGGCGTTCTGTAAATTCCTCCAATGTCTGCCTTCAATTATGTCTGCGCTTTGGTGCTCTACCTGCTGCACACGTAGGTCATGCCAGTGTTCTGATGGCACAAATGCTGTTCATAGACCATATTTAACTGTATTTTTGGTCGCTGGGACTCACAGGTCAGCATGTGGTGTGATTTTCCAAAGAAGATCAAGCTGTGATGTGTGCTGCATTAATGTGCACAGGTGATTCGGCTGGAAGCCCGTCTGGATGAACACCCTATTTCAGACATGCGACTGAGCTTGGAACTGTGGCGTGATTGCTTGGCTTTCTTGGGGCCTGGGCATTGGGCAACGTACAGAATGCGCCTGATCAATGCAGGTGACGTTTCAGCCGTGGCATTTGTAAAGGCTGATCAATGCAGGTGACGTTGCAGCTGTGGCATTTGTAAAGGCTTGTTGATGTTGCTTACAAACAGCATGGTGCAAATGTGCCTAATATACCTGCTTGAATGAATAAAACGAGGCATCCCCTTCATAACTTTGCACCATGCTCCATCAGCAGCAGCTTCGTTTAAGCACAGCCCATGTTCAGCGAAAGATTCCTCGGTGGGATTTCCTGCTCTCAATTCATGTCATCCATCCATGCACTGCATACATCTGGCATGTGAATAGAAAGTCATTATGAGCAATGAAATTCTTGAATGCACATTATGCTTACTCAATGACTGGGATTCTTTCTGGTTTGGGTCTGCAACTGTTGCACACAAGGTGCTGCTCCGTTTTTTTCATGCTTTTCCAGAAGCCTGCTGTGTGAGAGCTGATTACCACGGCTCAGCAAGTGCACTCACTTCAAAATTAAGCAAAGTCACATTCAACCTTACTCACAACACCTCTATGTTGGTAGAATGCCTTGTGGGTGAAGTGGCAGGGCCTGCCATGATGCCCATGATGCTCATGGGCTCGGACGCCAAGACAAGCATGCAGGACGGGCTCTGGGAGTTGCAGGTGCAAGTGAACTAGCATGGTAGAGCCACATTTGTGACGAAGAAGGCTGCTGTGGAACTTTGTTGTCTGTCATATGAATGCAAGGCACCGTGTGCAAGATTACCCACTCTTTACGTGTTCGCGATGGGAGAACAGGAACAGATGGCATCAGAACCGGTCAACACTAGCTCCTCACAAAAGCTGATCTTTAGATCTGTTCCTTGAAGTTGCATGTTAAAATAGTTTCAACATGTGATTGATAGTTGCATGTTAATTAATGTCAACATGTGATCGTTAAATTAATGTCAGCATGTGATTGATTGCCAGCTACAAATTGTGCTATTGACAATAGCCTATTGTACCCATATGTCTAGACTTGTTGATCGTGGTGTTTTGTCTAACATGACCTTGCCATGCAGCTCAATTTCTTTGTGTTAAAGAGCGCAGGCTTGTGCACAGCTTGTGCATCAAGCTTAGCAAGCTTTTAGCAACATGAACATATAATTTCCTGATTGATTTGTGCACATGGAATGGCGGGCACTTATTGCAGGATAACATCGATGCCACCATCAAATGGCTTGACGGACTACCAGAGTCACCGTACAGGAGAAGCATGCCGAACCTGATCAGCACTGTAAGTTTGTGCACTAAACATGGTTGGCATTTTCAGTATTTGTGGTACATGTGTAAAAACCAGAGGGTTAGTAGAATACGTGCATGTCATGTGGTGTGAAAGCAGGAGCTTGCGTCTTGTCGACTTATGCAAGCACCACAGCACTTGTTCAATGCGGTGCACAGAACACAGCAACAGGTACAAAGCACAGCATAAGGGTGATTGGATGCACACAAACCAATTTCTCATGCAAAGATGATCTCTAGGCCATTTCAACCACATATAACCCTGACGTGAATCACGTTACGCGACTCATGCATTCAGTTCCTGGGTTTGATGGAACACACAGATAAAGATACAATGCTGAACCTCATCACGATTGATCACCTTGCTCTATGTGCAGGTGCTCTTCAACATATCCAGGCAACTCATGTCTGTTGCGTCGAGCAGCCTCCTGCCTCGATCCTTTCAACCTGTCCAAAGTCTGGCAGCCCAGCTCACACAGCGCTTTATCGGTATAGCCAAAGCATCTTTTGGAGCTGTCTATGACAACCTCCCAGAGCAGTCTAAATTACTTGGTCAAATGGAAGGCCCGCATTCTCAACAGGCCCTGGGTGGTGCAGGTTGGCGCGAAAGTGCTGGCCCCTTGGCAAGGATGGATGTGCTGCGCAGCTTCCTTCCGCCTGTGGCACCGATTCCAGGCACGTCATCTAAGAAGAGGCAGGGAAAGAAGGGGAAGGGCCACAAGAAAAAGAGGCAGTGATGCTGTTGTGTGGCAGCTGCACATGCAGGTGGTATCAAGTCACCAAAATACCTATCATGATGAAAGGGCAAAGCACAAGGCATGTCTGAAACGCACATCCAGCTGCTTGAATGGCTTGCCATAAGGCCATACCTTGAACCTCAACATAAATTGGCCGAGACTGTTCTTTCAGACCAGCACTCTTCTCATACTGGCAATTCTTTTTACTGGTGTAGTGACAAAATATTTTGTTCAAACTGCTCGTGAGACACGTTATCTGTTTTCTTCTAGGTTTGTTCTTTGTCTATGCCTGTTTCACTGGTTTTTTCTAGTTTATTCAGAGGTTGTAATGAGGAAAGGAAAAGTAGTTAGGCAGTGAGACACTCCCTACATCAATAAAGGAAAAGGGGTCACCTAGGGCTTAGGCACCATTTAAGCCCTCCACCAGCGAACAGAAGCCAAAAAGGTCAACGAGGATCAGGAGGGTGAATGGCAGTATCCCATTCCTGACTTTGGCCATGAGACGTAACATAAGATTTTGTTTGTCCAAGAGCACGTCTGGTAAGCAAACTGAATCGAATGAGCATGAAGCTTCATAGCAAGCTTGGTAGCTTTCTGAGGATCAAGACCAAGGTTCTTAAGCGGCTCCATGCTGTGAGGGCTGTAAATTGTGCTACCCTCTTCCGAATGGATAGTGTGGAGGCTAACATTGGCGGCAGCTCAGCGGAGATGGTGACAAAGCGCGCTGTGCTGTTGGTCGGCGACCTCGAGCTGGCTCCTAGGCCTGGTATCTTTGCAGTACTTGGCTTCCACGTTATGGATTGGGTATGAGCTGCCCCCTTAACAGAAAGAAAAGGAAAAGCTAGGAAGGCAGCAAGACACCCCCTGCATCGATTACGGAAAAGGAGACACATTGGCCAAAAGGAGACACATTGACCCCCTGCTTCAGACCAAGGCCTCTAGAGAATTTTTTAAAAGTGCGCGGCTTGTTGTAGTTAGTTTGTGAGCATAATGCCTGAGTGAACATGCAGCTTAAGGGCAGTCTTGTGGATCTTTTGTGAATCAAGGCTGAGATCTTTAAGATGGTGCAAAGTGTTGGAGGCATAAGATTGAACCTGCTACATCAAGAAGGATGGTGTGAAGCGTTTGTAACCTTCTTGGCTTTGAAGCCCCTGCATTGAGTCTCGTGTTGTTTGCTAGAAGCCTTCAGCTGGTGACCAGGCCTGGCGTCTTCACAGTATTTCACCTCTATCAGGTGTACGTCCCTCTCATTAGCTTTGAGATTGTGAGCTCTGCGCAATCCCTCTTGAGATCTAGCGTGCTGCACCTGTTGTAAGTGAGGAGTGGAAGGTGGTTTGGATTTAATGGGTATGGGAGTTACCAGAGTGGCATCAGGGTGACTTAAGGTTAGCCTGTCTCTGACAGATAAAGGGGCATCAATAAGCCTGCTGGGTAATGTCCTATTATAAGCGTGCTCAGGAATTTGAAGGTTCTTTTGGGCCAAACGGTCAGTGCTGCCGTCATCCATACAGACCAAACATCCTGCTAGAGAGCCTTTCCTGATGGGTTTCATGATGGGCCTGCAGGCAATATCATGGCATTCAGTAATCATTCCAGAAATGATATTGTGTTGACACCCTGAAAGGGTATGAAGGGCACTATCTGCTTCCTGACAGAGTGGACACTGGAGGCTGATGGACCCTCTACATCCTACTTTGCTTCTTTGTCACGACGATTCATAGTCAGTGATTAATCATTGTCAAACTGGACTTTGTTAGTCAGTTGCTTGCATTTCTGGCTGAGCAACAACTGAGGTACTCAGTTTTGGTAACCCATCTCTTCCGATATTGTCTGAACCAAAAGGACTACCATTAGACAGATGCAGAGTTTCTCTTGCATGGAGGAGTAGAAGCTTGACCCTGAAGGGGACAAACAGCGTGGCAGCCAAACCATCGTGGGAGAGGAGCATTGGTAGGAGTATAATCAGTGTTGTGAACAACTTTGTAAAATTGCTCTTATCTGTGTGCACAAACAGAAACCAAAGAAGTTGTGGGAATCAGGAGGATGACTGGCAGTACTCCCTTCCTGACCTTGGCAACGAGAGGTCACACAAAGTTTTGTTCAGAGCACATCTGTACTAACATCCCCTCAGGGAGCCTGCTCCAGAAGCTTTCACGGTAAATTTGCGAGCAATGTTATGGCATTCCGTAATCATACCGGGTATGGTCTGGTGCTGACAACCTGTTTTAATTGTTCCTTTCAAACGCAAGCTAGGTAATGTCATGAAAAGGGTCACAACCAATGCCAGCACGTGACATCATCTGTGCTGGCCTGTCACAGGCTGGTGGTCGATGATCGAACAAAAAATATTGTGTTGGTCTGTTGTAAGATGCAAAACAAACATGCATACAACGCCTCCTTGGTTGACTTTAAGGGCATGTCAAGCCTCATCAGATTTTCGAGGATTTAAGCTTACTCTAGCTGTTAAATTAACAAAAAAAGCGGCCTCAAGTAGCATCTGCCGTTTCCTTACTCTTGAGAGCACTGGCTTGAACTTGTCCAGGCTGATCCACCCTTTAAAAGGTCTATAAGTCGAGTAGTACCAAACCGCATGGGCCCGGTCGGACGTGCAAGCCCTCACAAATCTCTCTGCATGCGAAATGCGCATTTCCAAGAAATGTTAGGAGTGACGCTGGTTGATTGCACACACTAGTACTCGCTTGCTTGGGGTCCACTACCAGAAAAAGGGTATGACTTGTTAGTTTGGGGAAATTAGACAAAGGAGCTCGTGCATTAAGACTCTTAATTTCAGAGTGAATGTGCACACCAAACATTGCACGCTTACTCTGTTGCCCTGTGGTTTTGAGCTAATGCACCCTTTTGACTTTGCTTGCAAGTTCCTATACGTTGGGTCGAGGATAGTTTCCCTTTAAATGCTAAGCAACGATGAGAATAGAATAGACGACCTTGCGACCAGAGACAACCGAAAGACTAGAGAGGGAGAAAACCTAGCCATTATTGAAGCTGAGTTGTTTCAAATTATTTGGAAACATCACAAAAATTTAAATAGGGCGACAAACGCTGCTACCACGCCATCTTGTGACCACTTGTAAACAAACATTAAGTATTACTTAACCACTAAAAATGATTATACAAAGTCCAGTTGAAAGGTAAGCTGTTTGGATGATGTATAGAAAGTGATGTGCGGCGTGCACCCTATCCTTTTGGCTTTACCATACTTGTGTGGCTAGGTATATGGTTGAATTAAAGTTGCAGAGATACTCAACCTCATTCACGCAGGCTGGGTTTGCATCAGCCGCGAGCTGATGTACACGTACCACCAACAACTACGAGGAGAATATGCAGATGGGGCCACAGCAAGGGCCTTCCAAGGCACAAGCAGCTGCTTTCACCTGCTCATGCTGTGAAGGCCATTGACCTGGACGTGAGTGCTGCCGCCTAGCGCTGACGCACTCATGTGTACCCAGTCGAGGGGCACGTGCACGTCCATCCATTATGCACATTGATGCTGCCTGACATTTGTCTTAATCATAAGTTCAAGCTTTGCATGTTAAATGCTGTGTCGTGCAACACAAAGTGAAAGAACCGCATTTTGTATTTTGGCAGGAGAATTTGAACTTGCTTCTTGCGCGCGCTTGTGAGCAGGGTTTGTTGATCATTGCCAATCCACATGCACACACAGAATCCAGACGATATGGCTACAGGCCACAAGGTGAAGCCAGAGAGGCTTGCAGCACAGGTGCGGCAGAGGCTTATGATCACGGCGAGAGTGGGGAAAGTAGCATCTTAAGCACACCATGTGCAGGCGCATTAATGTGTTGAACAAAAAGGATTGAAATCATGTGAATGTGGGAATGCTTTCCAGTCACAGTCCTGATTTCTTTTTCACAAAGCCAAGGAGTCTAGCTGTGCTCTTAGTCCTCGAAACTCTAAACGGAGGCTTCGCTACAAAGCAAAAAAGTAAGGAAACAGATTCGAAAGCCTGCCTCGTACTTGTAAAATTGCGCTAGTCTTCTTGCAGTTTTCATGGCAATTGAGCCACAGTTGCTTCCTGCCTCTGCCCGCACTGCAAGTACATCCTCCATCACTCCTCGCTCTAGGTCTACAAGAAGAAGACTCGAGACTGTTTCGCGATAAGCTAGATGCTCTTGTCTACTTCTTCCTTGTGTATGAGCGCAAAGACTTTAAGACATGCTCTCCTTGGCCATTACGTACTTTTCTGTAGGCCTTGCATTGTCATAATGGAATTGTGCTTGCTTACGAGTGTAGTTGCCTTTTATTGGCAAGGCTTACATCATCTTCAAGGCTTGTAAAGCTCCCTCACACCAATGTGATGCTCTCGCCTACTTTTGCAGGCTGTAAGCTCAAAGGACCACCTGCTTGAATGCCAGGACTGGAGGAGTGTAGGCTCGCTGGTGGCTGAGTCGCAAGACAGGTGAGCTTATTAGTAACTGCCACATGCTGGAGTCACTTCTTTCTGGAACCACAAATGCGCTGGCTGGAAAGCTTGTACAGCACCAAGCGCAATGTAGTGTGGAGATGTTTTTTGCATGTTCAGGCTTTCAGCACTGCCATTGCTGCGGCCACAAGTACCCTTGAGTAAGTGCATGTGGTACACGTGCTGCATTGCGTTTTTACTGCACTAACGCATCAATCACTCGGTTCAAGCACCTAGATCTAGGCATCCCTACAAGCAATTGGTTTCAGGCGGCACCTTTGCCTTGCAATTCATGAATGGTATTGCCTTGCAATTCATGAATGGTAAATTGGTTTCAGGCGGCACCTTTGCCTTGCAATTCATGAATGCGTCACTATCAGGGCAGGTTTGTCACTCTTGAGGCAGGGAGTGCTCCATGAGAGGCATGCCACGTAAGAGGCATGCCACTTGAGATGCAATTTACGTGTGTGAATTTGTGTTTGTGTGTGTATTGTAGGCTTGTCACTAGATAGGTAGGAGGCGCTGCATTTGCTCATTGCTCCCACATCCAGAAAAAAGCCCTGAGACCTAAGCCTCGCTGTATGCTGTATGCACTGTACAGTTTGCTGTGCACCAGGAGCAGGCTTGCCAGAAGAATCCTGATCAAAACATTGTAAATCGTTTGGTTCTTCTGGAGGCGCCTTCACACGAACGTTTGACAGCTGCTCTCGTGAATGAAGATGCATGCATGGTATTGCATAGTCAGTGCTCTTACCCCAATGTGCACGTGGACTCCTGACAATCCTGACTAGCTCTGGCCAGCTTGGTGCATCAGCAGCACATAAATTCATGTGCAAACGCACAATACTCAAACATATTCACACACACACTCGGGCCCGCATGCAGGTATCCTAGGACAAAGGAAAGCCTTATGGATTTGAGTAAATGGACGCAGCATGACCCAACCCTGACACACAATCACAAATTCACACAAACACATACACACTGGGGGTGGCATGCAGGCAATCCAAGGACGAAGGCAAAGGGTACAAGCAGATGGGCGCATGAACCAATTCTGCAACACTCAAAAACACATACACAAACACAAATTCACACACATATACACACACACGGGCGTGCATGCAGGCTGTCCAAGGACAAAGGCTATGGGGTGCGTGTCGTCTTGCGCCTAGCAGACATTATTATGGGCAGTTCGTTGGACCCTGCGGATGCAGCCAGCGTGGATGGCATCTCGAGTGCTAGGTAAGCAGACAGCTGCACAGGGAACATGTGGTTATTAGGTATTGTTTTGCATATTTTGATAGATTTCGCTAATGTAAATGCCTTGCAAGATCTTTTCCAATCTTCCAGGGAGCTAGCACCCTGCTGATGTCACCTCCAAAGTGAGAAATGATGGGAAGAGAAGGGAGAAACGTTCTCCAGCCCCCGCGTGTCAGTGGCCAGTGGGCTTCAAAGGAATTCCATGCATGCATGCGCAGCTGCCCGTACCACAGTGCAGCTGATGCGCACCCCATGGCTTGTACCTCCACCTCACAGCTGTGCCAGTGAGCAAACTGGTCAGTTTGGCAGATGCACACTGAGCACCACAACTGGTCTCCCAGCACTCCAACGCTTTGGAGCATGCACAGGAGCATATCCGCTGACGCATCCAGGACTTCACAGGGGATAACCTGGAGCCTGCAGATGCTTAGTAATGATATCTAGATTGCCATAGAACGAACTATGGGAGGAGCAGCTGGAAGGGGGAGGGGTCTGGGGGGAAGAGGACGGAGCAGCACTTGACTAATCCCGGCGTCCAGGAGGCCTGGTCCTGTTCATAAATCTTTATTTAGCTATGTTTTATTAATTAACTCTTTATTTGTATTGAAGTGGCCTGGAACTTCTCAGGTTGGAAGGAGGCCCATGTGAAAAGCAGTTTGCTAACAATAATCTCCCATCTAGGCCCTGCCCATCTACAACCAGTCTCGCCAGGTCTTGGCGAGACTCCTTGGCGAGACTCCTTGGTGAGACTTGGCGAGACTCCTTGGCGAGACTTGGCGAGACTTGGCGAGCCTTGGCGAGACTCCTTGGCGAGACTTGGCGAGACTCCTTGGCGAGACTCGGCGAAACAGACCACCCTATTTACACATCCTTACTGATTGCACATCTTTCTCCAAGCACCTGCAAACTTCTATATTTGCTAGGTGGCTGACAAGCAATGTTGCATACCCAGTCCACGGTTGCAACTTTTATCGCCCCCTTCCCTTGCTGATTGCTGCATGAACAGGAAGAGCAGTCCTGCACAAGCAGGCAGCATGCTGCCTCTGAAGGGAGTCCATCGCAAGAAGGCACTGCAGCTGCTGGACAATGTCCTGCTTATGACACTAGGCAACTTGGACAGGTGCGTGCATCTAAGACGAAGGTTTGTAAGTGTCTGAAGTACGGTGGCAACAGGATGTGCTGCGCTGGCAACAGGCTGTGCTGCGTGTGGGCTTTTGGAAAGATGTTGAAGGAGAAGGCTCATTGAAGTATTCACAGGCAATGCTTCCAGCATGCTGGTTGCGGGCTGATTGTGTGCTGCAAGTTGGGATTGATAGTATTTTGAGGTGGCTTACAGAGCTACTGTTTGTTTACACGAGGAAAGCATGGAGGCTTTGGCATTATGAGACACTATTCTACTTGACTGCTTGTGTTATGAAACCCCCGTACTTACTTGCAGCTTCGTGTTGATCAACCGGTGCTGCTGTTGCAAGAGGTGCTAGCACCTCATCCGTTCATGTTTTTTTGTCTGTGCAGGATGCGTGCCACAGACATCACAACGATTTTGAATGTGTTGGCCCGCTTGAAGCATCCCCAGCCTCAGGCCATCAAGGCCATATTGCTTTACTTCCAGGTGCGCTGGTACGCATTCTTGCATTGCAGCTGCCTGCAGGCGCCTTTTTTCTTCGTGAAGTTCAAGCATGTCCATCAGCTTATGCAAGTCTGTTTTTTCTTTGCCGGGACCCTGCCTTTGGCTGTTATCAGTCCCTGCTCAGAGCGACCACGTGCACATGTGCCATCATGATGCCACCATCATGCCACCACCATGCCACCATGCCAGCACCATGCCACCATGCCATCATGCCACCATGCCATCATGCCACCATGCCACCAC
>LKMJ01005742.1_pt1 | contig 11705 bp, 10 predicted proteins | sample 643391 | NCBI WGS metagenome assembly LKMJ01 (sample SAMN04112250, study PRJNA286221) | soda lake metagenome | biome: soda lake; feature: Kulunda Steppe; material: water; isolation source: sample PL-Br10 brine of Picturesque Lake | place: Russia: Kulunda steppe | collected 2010-07
CTTAGCATAGAGAATGTCTGGCAAAGGGTGTGGAACCGCCATTTGACGTCCCCCCGATGCCGATGGACTTTTCTTGGACAAGCACTATACACGACTAGAGAAGTGTTGCCGAATCGCGTGGCTATCCCTGGCCCATGTGTCATTGTGCTACACCCCCGGGCCCCTGAAGGTAGGGTGTGGTCGCTCCGCACATATTTGATAAGCAGCTGACTTTAAAGAGTTAATTTTTTTCATGGCCGGGGTGGCACGGTGCCTGCAGATTGCTGGGTAGACATCCACGCTCGAAAGGAGACTGAGCGAATGCAACATGACAGCAACCGCCACCCCATGCCCCGCCATCGTCGCCTAAAGGCGCTTGCGGCCATCGCGGCCCTGTCGCTTGGCAGCCTCGCCCTGGCCGGATGCGGCAACGACGACGAGCTGCCGCCCATGGAGCCCGCGGACCCGCCCATGGAAGAACCAGCTCATCAGGAGCCTATTGGCGACGAGCCTGGCATGGGCGATGATCCCGCCTTCGGCGACGAGCCTGCCATGGAAGATCCCGGCATGGCCGATCCGATGGAGAGCCAGGAACCGATGATGGAAGAGGACGAGGAGCCCGGCAGCTTGTGATCCACTGCCGTTTCCTGTTCAACCGGCTTGACTCTTCCAAACGTCGATTCTGAATGATCCAGCTTCTTTAGTGTTCCCTGGCGCGGCGGGTCGATGTTCCCGCCTTCCCCTCGGCATCGATGACCCTCCCGCGTCCCTCAGCCCCTGCCCAGTGCAGGGGCTTTTTTCTGACGGTCGCTTTTTCTGGCTGCCGTTTTTTTGACGGCCCCAAGAGCCCCATCGTGAAGATTGCATCGCCCGGGGCGAGCTCAGTCGTCGTCGAGGCGGCGGTAGAGGGTGCGCCGGGCGATGCCCAGGATCTCGGCGGTTCGGCGCTTGTTGCCGCCGGTCGCCTCCAGCACCTTGCGGATATAGCGATGCTCGACCTCCTCCAGTCGTGGCCAGGTCTGGGGCAGGGCTTTGGGCGAGGCGCCAGGTGCCAGGTTGCCGACCAGCGCCTCGCCGCTCTCGCGACGTGATCCCTGCACCTGCTCGCGCAGTCGCTCGGGCAGGTCGGCGTGGCGTATCTCGCCGGAGTCGGCGAGGGTCACCGCCCGCATGATGGCATTCTCGAGCTCACGCACGTTGCCCGGATAGGGGTAGGCGAGCAGTGCCTGCAGGGCGGCGGGTTCGATGCTCTCTACAGTCTTCTCCTGGGCGTCGGCATGCTTGTCGATCAGGGCTGCCACCAGCCGCTCCAGGTCGCCTTCCCGTTCGCGGAGCGGCGGAATGCGCAGCGAGAAGGTCTCCAGGCGGTAGAAGAGGTCGCTGCGGAACCGGCCGGCCTCGATCTCCTGTCCCAGATCACGATGTGTCGCGGCAATGATACGAACATCCACCGGCTCCTCGCACTCGCTGCCCACCGGGCGCACCGTCTTCTCCTGCAGGGCACGCAGCAGCTTGGCCTGCAGGCCCGGCAACATCTCGCCGATCTCGTCGAGGAACAGGCTGCCGCCCCGAGCCGACTGGAACAGCCCCTGGCGGCTGTCGCTGGCCCCGGTAAAGGCCCCCTTCACGTGGCCGAAGAACTCGCTCTCCATCAGCTCTCCGGGGATGCTGGCGCAGTTGACCGCGACGAAGGGACCCTCGGATCGCGGGCTCTCGGCGTGAATCGCCCGGGCCAGCAGCTCCTTGCCGGTGCCGCTTTCGCCGAGCACCAGAATGGGCGCGCCGCTCTTCGCCAGGCGAGCGGCATCGTGGAACAGCGCCTGCATCGGATCGCTCTCGCCGATGATGCCGTGGAAGTGACCGGGTGGCCCGTCCTGTCGGAAGCGTTCGGCCAGCCGGCGGTGCTCCAGTACCCGGTATACCGCCTCGCGGACGTTCACCAGGTCCAGCGGCTTGGTCAGGAAGTCGTCGGCGCCCAGCTTGAGTGCCTCCACCGCTTGGTCGATGGTGCCGAAGGCGGTGATGACGATGAAGCCCAGGGTGCTGCCCTCTCCACGCAGCTGTTCGAGCAGCTGCATGCCGCTCATGCCGGGCAGGCGCACGTCGCTGATCACCATGGCCACCGGGGTGTGGCTGAGGGTCGCGATGGCCTCCTCGGCGCTGGCCGCACCCAGGGTGGCGTGGCCGGCCTCCTGAAGCTCCTCCTCGAGCAGTTCCAGGATGGCCGGGTCGTCCTCGACGACCAGAATGGGGCAGGGAGGCATGGAGTCCTTTCGTGTCACGGTTGGCATTCTCGTGGTGCATGGCGGGTGGTGTCGGCACCTTCCAGAGTGTCGTCCAACGGAAGCGTGATGGCGAACCCGGCGCCACCCAGTTCGCTGTCGAAGACCCCAATGGTGCCACCATGATCGTTGATGATGCGGTGGACCATGGAGAGGCCCAGGCCGCTTCCCTGGCCCACCGGCTTGGTGGTGAAGAAGGGGTCGAACACCTGCGGCTGGTCGGCCTCTTCGATTCCGTCGCCGTCATCTTCCAGCCAAAGGTGCAGATGCTCGTCGCGGGTCTCGGCGCGCAACCTTACGCATCGGGTGCCCTCGGCCTGGATGGCATTGCGCAGCAGGTTGGTGAGGACCTGTGTCAGTTGCTGACCGTTGGCCAGCAGTCGCGGCGTTGGGGTGGGAAGCTCGGCCAGCAGGCGGATGTCGCGCTGCTCCTGGTCTTCCTCCACCAGCTCGCGGGCCCCCTCCAGCAGCGTATCCAGGTCCACCCACTCTTTCTCGACGTTGTGGCGCCGGCCCAGCTCCATCAGTTGGCGAACGATCTCGACGATGCGCGCCACCTCACCGCGGATGCGGCCAAGGCGGTTTCGCTCGTCGTCACCGATCACCTCACGGCGGGCCAGGCGCTGCGCCTGGCCGTTGATCACGGTGAGCGGCGCGCCGATCTCGTGGGCCACGCCGGCGGCCAGCATGCCCAGCTCGGCGAGCTTGTGGGACTTGCGCAGGCGTTTCTCCAGGGCGATCTCGTTGAGTCGGTGCGCCTCGATATCGGCATCCTTCTCGGCCATGGCGTCGAGCATGCCGTTGAGGGCCACGGCCAGGCGGCGGTACTCCTCGGGGCCCCGGGGAGCGGCGCGCTGCTCGCGAGCCCCGCCCTCGACCCGGGCCATCACATCGAGCAGGCGGTTGATCGGGCGCTCGATGTGGCGCCGGAAGCCCCACCAGATACCCAGCACGATGCCGGCCGAGCCGACCACGAAGGCCAGGCCAGCGACCAGCGTCAGGAAGCCGGTGTAGTTCTCGATGCCAGTATTGAGGCGATTGACCTGCAGCACGCCACGCATCTCGCCGTCGGGGGTGGTCAGCGGCATCAGCGCGGAGTAGTAGGTCCAGCCGTCATGCTGTCGATAGTCGCCGGTGGGCTCCCCTGCGTTCACCACCTCGCGGATCTCCTCGGGCTCGAAGAGCGCCTCGCCGAGCCCCAGGCCGTAGGTCTCTCGGCCCTCGAGGTCGAATACATAGGCGCCATAGATGCGGTGGAAGGAGAAGGCCGCATGCAGCGACTCCTCCAGCGACTCGGGGGAATCGCGGGCCATGGCGTAGCCCAGGGAGGTGCCGATGGCGTGGGTGATGATCTGGACCTCGGTCTGCAGCTTGGAGCGGACGTTGTCCTCCAGAGAATTGATCGCCACCAGGCTGAAGACCACCAGGACAAGGAACAGCGGCACGATAACGGTGAGGATGATCAGGGTGCGTAGTCGCATGCAGAGTTCCGTTGCGGGTAAAGGTCGGCCCCGCGAAGAGCGGGGCCGGAGAGGGCCGTAACGCGTGGAGGCCGGTGGCGATGTCAGTCCGCAGGCACCAGCCGGTAGAGACTGCCGCGGGGGTCGTCATCAAGCAGGTAGAGGGCGCCATCGCTGCCTTGGCGCACGTCGCGGATGCGCCCGATCTCGCCGTCGAGGATCACCTCGCTCTCGGCCACGGCGTCGCCATCCAGCGTCAGGCGCTTGAGCAGTTGGCTGCGCAGGCCGCCGGCCAGCAGGTTACCCCGCCACTCGGGGAAGTGGTCGCTGGTCACCTCGGCGAGCCCCGAGGGCGCCAGGGTGCCATCGAAGACATAGATCGGGTCGCGCATGCCGGGGAGGGAATCCGCGCCGATGGGTTCGCCCGTGCCGTAATCGCGGCCGCGGCTGACCTCGGGCCAGCCGTAGTTCTCGCCGGCCTCGATGCGGTTGAGCTCGTCGCCGCCCCGGGGGCCGTGCTCGGTGGCCCAGACCTGCCCGTCGGCGTTGACCAGCATGCCCTGGATATTGCGGTTGCCGATGCTGTAGAGCGCTGCCTGGGCATCGGCGTCATCCAGGAAGGGGTTGTCGTCCGGCACGCCGCCGGTCTCGGTGAGGCGCAGCACGCTGCCGGCATGGTCGCCCTTGTCCTGGGCGCGGGGCGGGTGGCTGCCGCGGTCGCCGATGCTCATCAGCAGGGTGCCGTCGGGCAGCCAGGCCAGCCGCGAGCCGTAGTGGCGACCGGGGCCGGAAAAGCGGTCCTGAACGAAGAGCTCCTCGACGTTCACCAGGGCGTCATCTTCCAGGCGGCCCCGGGAGAGGGCGGTGGCCGTACCGCCGCTGCCGGCCTGGCTCCAGGTGAAGTAGATCCAGTCGTGGTCGCCGCCTTCCTGGCCATAATCGGGGTGCAGCACTACGTCGAGGAGGCCACCCTGGCCGTTGGCGCTGACCTGGGGCACGCCGCCCAGGTGGGTGATCTCGCTCCCCTCGCTGACGTGGGCCAGGCGGCCGGGGCGCTCGCTGACCAGGAAGGTGCCGTCGGGCAGCTGGGCGATTGCCCAGGGGTGCTCCAGCCCGCCGGCGATTCGCTCCAGGCGCAAGTCATGGTGTTGGGTGCCGATCCGCTCGACGATTATTTCGGGCAGGCTCTCGGCGGCCAACGCGTGGCCGCCGACGACCAACCCTCCCAGGAGCAGGGCGGCGGGCAGTTTCTTCAGATAGGCAGGCATTCTGTTTTCCCCCTCGTTGATGTCGCGTGGCGCGGTCGGACTCCTGCGGTGGGTCCTTCAACAGTCTAGCGACCCTTTAGCGACTCCAGCGAGGTCGGGGTGTTCCCTTGTGTCGTGTGACGACGGTGGCGGCTACATCAGCCAGGCCAGCAGCAGCGGCAGGTAAAGCAGCGACATCAGGGTCGAACAGAACACCAGGCTGGCCACATACGCCGGCTCGCGGCCGGCCTTCTGGGCGAACAGGTAGTTGAACACCGCCACCGGCATGCTCATCTGCAGCACCAGGACACTCATGGCCAGCGCCGGCAGCCCCAGCAGGGCGCCGATGCTCCAGGCCAGCCCCGCCGCCACCGGGATGCGCAGCAGGCTGAAGCCGACCCCGGACTTGAGGCTGCGCACCTGGATGCTGGCCAGCGACACTCCCAGGGTGATCAGCATCAGCGGCACGGTGAAGCCGGAGATCAGGCCGACGCTGTTGCCGAGCCAGCGCGGCAGCTCGGTATCGGTGAGCAGCAGCCCCAGGGAGATCACGATGGCGTAGACGGTCGGGGTACGCACCAGGGTCCTGAGTGCGTTGCCCTGGCTCGCCATGACGGAGCCCACGGTGAACTGGAACAGCGAGACGGTGACCATCACCGTGATCCCGAAGGCGAAGCCGGCACTGCCGAAGGCGTAGAGCACCACGGGCAGTCCCATGTTGCCGGTGTTGGGGTACATCATGGGCGCCAGCACCACCCGCCAGTCGCGCCCCAGCAGGCGCGCCATCAGCGGAGTGACGGCGGCCATGGCGGTCATCACCAGGGCGGCGGCCAGCATGGTGCGCCCGACGCTGCCGGCGTCGATGTCGGCATTGGCCAGCGAGGCGATGATCAGCGCCGGGGTGCCGATGTTGAAGACCAGCCGGGTGACGAACTCCACCGGGTAGGGGTGACCCAGCCGCACCCAGCCATACCCCAGGCCGGCGCCGGCCAGCACCGGGGCCATCACAGCGAAGAGTTCGGCGATCATGGAGAGGTCCTTGGCGATTCGAAGCGCGCCATTGTCCTCATTCCGCGGGGGAGGTGGCAAGCGCCAGGGGGCCAGGGCGTCGTCTGGCAGGCTCGAGGAGGAAGGGCAGCATTGGCCGGCGGCCTCGGCTATGCTTCGCTGGCTAAGCACAAGGATGCCCCATGACGAACTCCTCCCTACCCGCGACCACCACCCCCGCGACCGGCTCTCCCAACAGCTTCCAGGCCCTGGTGCGCCTGCTGCGCTACGCCCGCGGCTACCGGCGGCGCATCATCGCCGCCACCGGCTGCTCGATCGTCAACAAGATCTTCGATATCGCCCCGGAGATCCTGATCGGCGTGGCCATCGACGTGGTGGTGAACCAGGAGCAGAGCTTCGTCGCTCGGCTGGGCTTCGACACGCCCCAGGAGCAGATCCTGATGCTCGCCGTGCTCACCTTCTTTATCTGGGCGGGCGAATCGATCTTCGAGTACCTCTACAAGATCCTTTGGCGCAACCTGGCCCAGCGCCTCCAGGCCGACATGCGCCTGGACACCTACGAGCACGCCCAGCGCCTGGACATGGCCTACTTCGAATCGAGAAGCTTGGGGCAGCTGGTCGCCACCATGAACGACGACGTCAATCAGCTCGAGCGCTTCCTCGACGGCGGCGCCAACTCATTGATCCAGGTGGGCGTCACCGTGGTGGCGGTGGGGGCGGTGTTCTTCGTCATCTCGCCCTTGATCGCGCTGCTCGCCTTCACACCGATTCCGCTGATCATCTGGGGCGCCTTCTACTTCCAGCGCAAGGCCGGCCCGCTCTACGCCGACGTCCGCGAGAAGGTGGGCGATCTCGGCAGCCGGCTCTCCAACAATCTGGCCGGCATCGCCACCATCAAGAGCTTCACCAGCGAGGCACGGGAGGCGGCGCGCCTGCGGGAGGTGAGCGAGGCCTACGTGGAGGCCAACCGCCGCGCCATCCGCGTGAGCTCGGCCTTCATCCCGGTGATCCGCATGGCGATCCTGGTCGGCTTCCTGGCCACCTTCACCGTGGGCGGCATGCTGGCGCTGCGCGGCGACCTCAACGTGGGCGCCTACGGGGTGCTGGTGTTCCTCACCCAGCGCCTGCTCTGGCCGCTCACTGGCCTGGCCGAGGTGATCGATCTCTTCGAGCGGGCCATGGCCAGCACCCGGCGCATCCTCGACCTGCTGGCGGTGCCGATCACCGTGCGCGACAACCATGATACGCCGCTGGCCGAACCGCTGCGCGGCGCGGTGAGCTTCGAGGGAGTGAGCTTCCGCTACGCGACAAGCGATGTCGGCGTGGAGCAGGTGAGCCTGCAGGTCCCGGCCGGGAATACCCTGGCCCTGGTGGGCGCCACGGGCTCCGGCAAGTCGACCCTGATCAAGCTGCTGCTGCGCTTCTACGACCCCAGCGCCGGGCGGGTCTGCATCGACGGCCAGCCCATCGACGGGGTGAGCCTCGCCTCGCTGCGCGGCGCCATCGGCCTGGTCAGCCAGGACGTCTACCTGTTCGAGGGCAGCGTGCGCGACAACATCGCCTACGGCCGGCCCGAGGCGAGCGAGGCCGAGGTGATCGAGGCGGCGAAGACCGCCGAGGCCTGGGCCTTCATCGAGGCGCTGCCCCAGGGGCTCGACACGCCGGTGGGCGAGCGCGGGGTGCGCCTCTCCGGCGGCCAGCGTCAGCGGCTCTCACTGGCCCGGGCGCTGCTCAAGGACCCACCGATCCTAGTGCTGGACGAGGCCACCAGCGCCGTGGACAACGAGACCGAGGCCGCCATCCAGCGTTCCCTGCGGCGCATCGGCCACGGCCGCACCGTGATCATGATCGCCCATCGCCTCTCCACCATCGTTCACGCCGACGAGATCGTGGTGATCGAGGCCGGCCGGGTGGTAGAGCGCGGCACCCACGACACGCTGCTCGAGGCCGAGGGCCGCTATGCCGCCCAGTGGCGGGTGCAGACCGGGGCGCTGAGCGCCGACGACACCGTGGGTCAGCTGGGGCCCGCGTGAAACAGACGTCGTCCACCGGGAGGGTGCATGCACGATCTTCAACCCCGCTCCTTCCGTCCGTCCTGTTTCGATCGCAGCTCGGCCTCCACCTTGTCGATGATATCCCGGCTTAGCCTGCGCAGCAGGGGCCGGGCCGCGAGGTCGACAGCCTTCTGGAGCGGGGGAAAGGGCAAGCGGTACTCCAGGGTGAGGTGGATTCGGGTGCCACCCTCAATGGGAATCAGGCGGTAGCTGCCGTGGTTGGGCACGCCGGTCACTGAGCGCCAGGCGAAGCGCTTGGGGGGCGTGAACTCCGTGATCTCCACCTCGAAGCTCAGCGGCAGGCCAGCCACGCGGACCTGCCAGCGGTAGCGACGCTCATTCAGGCGAACTATGGTATCTATGGCGTCGCTGTAGCCGGCAAACGCTTCCACGTTACCCACGAGCGCAAATACCTCCTCCGGGCTGGCCGCGATTTCGGCGTCGTGCTCGATGACAGACATGGCCGTCTCGCCTCTCTGAAAGACAACGCGGTGACACAGTAACGTATGACAACGTTCGGGAAGAACAACATGCCGGCCGGCGAAGGGGAGCCGGCTCGGCCGCCGATCAAGGTGCTGGTCATCCTGGGGCACCCGCGCACCGACAGTCTCTGCGGCGCCCTGGCGGATGCCTTCTGCGAGGGCGCCCAGGCGGCGGGCACGCAGCTGCACCGCCTGGATCTCGCGACGCTGGAGTTCGATCCACATGTCCACACGCCGTCGCCCAACGATCAACTCCTTGAAGCCGACCTGTCCCGGGCGCGGGAACTCGTCGCCTGGGCGGAACATCTGGTGTTCGTCTACCCCACCTGGTGGGGGTCGGTCCCCGCACTGCTCAAGGGGTTCCTCGACCGTGTCATGGCCCCGGGGTTCGCGTTCAGGACCTGCGAGGGCGGGATCGGCTATCAGGGGTTGTTGAACGGCCGTTCGGCGCAGCTTATCACCACCATGGACACGCCGCCGCTGATCCACCGGCTGCTCTATCGCGAACCGGGCAAGAATGCCATGGCGAGGGCGACCCTGGGCTTCTGCGGCGTTCGCCCGGTGCGTGCCATCGCCTTCGGTTCGGTCAGGGGGGCCAGCTCACCGCAACGCCAGGCCTGGCTCGAGCGCGCCAACCGCCTGGGGCGTCAGCTGGAGCGAGGCCGGATCACCCCGACGGAACGGTTCAAGCACAAGGCCGGCGCCTGGCTGCGTGCCCTGCGCCTGCAATTCTATCCCATGACCTGGGTGGCCTATGCGGTGGGCGGCCTGGCGGCCTCGCCGGGCGGGGGCGTGTTCGTCAACCCGGTGTTCTGGATCGGCTACCTCTGTCTGTTCCTGCTGGAGGTAGCCACCGTACTGATCAATGAGGTGGTCGACCTGCGGACCGATCGCGCCAACCGTTTCTACAGCACCTTCACCGGTGGTTCGCGGGTGCTGGTGGAAGGCTCGCTGAACCTGGGTGAGGTCAAGGCAGGGATCGTCATCGCCCTGCTGGGTTTTGTGGCTGGCACAGTCTGGCTGCTCGGCCTGGCACCGGTGGCCCCGGCGGGGGTGGTCGCTGTGCTGGGTGTGATGGCGGTCCTGGCCATTGGCTATACGCTGCCGCCGTTGAAGTTCAGCTATCGCGGCCTGGGCGAGTTGGATGTCGCTGTCACACACAGCATCGGCGTGCTGCTGTGCGGCTTCGTGTTTCTCGGGGGAGGCTGGCGCGATCCGCTGCCGTGGCTGTTGAGCCTGCCGCTGCTGCTGGCGATCCTCCCCTCCATCACGCTGTCGGGCATCCCCGATCTCGAGGCGGATGCCGACGTCGGCAAGCGCACCCTGGCGGTGCGACTGGGGCACCGAGGCGCCTTGACGGTAGCGCTGTTTTTCACCCTGCTCGCCGCCGCCTGTGCGCTGGCATGGTCGCTGACGGGCCTGGCAGCTGGCGCCTACGGTGGTATCGCCCTGGTGGTCGTGCCCCACGGCGCCTGGCTGGCGTGGCTGTTGAACAGGCACCTTCAATCGGACCGCCCGCCCGGGCGCATCGATGGACTGATGGCCGTCTCGCTCGGCTACGTGCTGTGGTTCGGGCTGTGGCCGTTGTTTCGGTTGGCATGACAATGTTCAACACAATGTTCAACAGCCCTGTATCCGTTGCCGCCTCCCTTCAGCGGCGAACCAGCACGGCATCCAGGCTGACCGGCACCTCGTCGCCGATCTGCTCGTAGCCGAGCAGCAGCATGACCGAGCGCAGGGTGGGATCGGCCATCAGCGCCTGGCCATCCAGCGCCACCCGCTCGGCGTTGGTGACCCGCACCCGGTCCGGTGCCTCCCGGGTGAAGCGCAACGCCAGGGGCTCACTGCGGGTGGTGTTGCCGGTCTGAACGGAGAGCGACAATACCTCCACCAGCGACTCGCCGACCGCCAACCGCTCCAGGCGCTCGGGCGGGAAGCGGGTTGTCAGGGTGGCCATGGGGCGCTCCGTGAAGCCCGAGAGCCAGGGCGGCAGCGGCCCCAGGCGTTCGATCACGTCGCTCTGGGCCAGGCGCAGCGGCAGGCGCAGGGTGCCGTCCGCCTCGGCGGCGCCGGTCAGCCGGCGCACCTCGTGCTGGTGGGGAATGGGGCCCTGGGGCGCGATCTGCACCACGGTGGCGGCCACTCGCGAATGGGCGGGGTCCAGCTCCCAGGCGGCCGCTGCCGGCAGCGCAGCCAGCATTACGAACATGGCAGCGCCCAGGGCGAGCGAGCGGGTAAGACGGCGATTCAGGGGGCGGGCAGGGGAGCGAAGGCGCACCGGGGGTTCTCCATAGGGGGGCAGGCCCATGGAAGACCCCGGCCTGGCAAGGAAGTGCCCCAGGCAGTGCGAGAAGCGCACGAGCTATGGTCACCCTCATCGCCATTCGCTATCATACGCCGGCGCCCTGGCGCACCTTCCTCTGAAAGGGCCTATAGCTCAGTTGGTTAGAGCAGGGGACTCATAATCCCTTGGTCGCAGGTTCAAGTCCTGCTGGGCCCACCAGTGCACGTCTCGCTAGAGTCACGATGATGACTCGCCTTTTCCTGCGATACACGATTGTCACCTCATGACCAATCTGCGGGAGCGAGTGGCGCTGCCATTCTCTTTTGTAGCTTTTAAGCTACAATGGCTCCAATGATGGAGCTTACCCATTACCTTACCGTCGATGGTCACGATCCTTTCCAGGCTTGGTTAAACACCACCAAGAGCCAGGATCGCGAGGCCGCTATGCGGGTACTGACTCGCCTTAACCGCTTGGCTGCTGGCAATGCTGGCGATACCAAAGCAGTGGGTGATGGAGTGCTGGAACTGCGAATCGACTATGGCCCTGGCTATCGCGTGTATTACGCCAAGGTTGGAAGACTGCTGGTAATGTTGTTGATCGGTGGCACTAAAAAGCGCCAACAGTCTGATATCGAGCAGGCCAAGGCGTTTCTGGCGGACCACCGAAGGAGAGTAAAGACATGAAAAGCCACGACGCTGCCGTTATCGAGATGCTGCGTGATGACCCTGACATGGCTCTCGATTACCTGCGCACCGCCTTTGATGAGTTGGATAAGGAGGGGGGCGAGTCAGCCTTCCTGATGGCCCTGCGTCATGTGGTTGAGGCCCAGGGCGGTATGGCGGCCGTGGCCGAGCGTGCCAAGGTCTCGCGTGAAAGCCTGTATCGGGCGTTATCTCCCAAGGGCAACC
>LKMJ01005745.1_pt1 | contig 11700 bp, 10 predicted proteins | sample 643391 | NCBI WGS metagenome assembly LKMJ01 (sample SAMN04112250, study PRJNA286221) | soda lake metagenome | biome: soda lake; feature: Kulunda Steppe; material: water; isolation source: sample PL-Br10 brine of Picturesque Lake | place: Russia: Kulunda steppe | collected 2010-07
CTCAGTGCTGTCAGTGTTGTCCGCCCGCCTCAATGCCAAAGGCTGTGTGCTCAGTGCTGTCAGTGCTGTCCGCCCGCCTCAATGCCAAAGGCTGTGTGCTCAGTGCTGTCATTGTTGTCCGCCCGCACCTCAATGCCAAAGGCTGTGTGCTCAGTGCTGTCAGTGTTGTCCGCCCGCCTCAATGCCAAAGGCTGTGTGCTCAGTGCTGTCAGTGCTGTCCGCCCGCCTCAATGCCAAAGGCTGTGTGCTCAGTGCTGTCAGTGTTGTCCGCCCGCCTCAATGCCAAAGGCTGTGTGCTCAGTGCTGTCAGTGTTGTCCGCCCACACCTCAATGCCAAAGGCTGCGTGCTCAGTGCTTTTCAGCTTTGTCCAACCCCCGGCTGTGGTGCTGCATGCAACGTGCCCGCCCAGCTTCACCACACCCATAAGCACGTGCCCGGGCGAACCTGCACCCACATTCGCGCATGCACCCCCCCTGCTTTAGACACAAAGATGGCCGCGGGCACCCTCTGGTCCTGTGTTGCATCCCTATACTGCTGCCTGCCCCCTACCGCTGCTTGCCCCCTACCGCTGCATGCCCCCTACCGCTGCATGCCCAGCATCGCTACCGCTGCTTGCCCCCTACCGCTGCATGCCCAGCATCGCTACCGTTGCATGCCCCCTACCGCTGCATGCCCCCTACCGCTGCATGACTGGCAACCCTACCGCTGCATGCCCCCTACCGCTGCATGACTGGCATGCCTACAGCTGCACGAACCCCAACCTGGGCTGCCACGCACCCCTGTCCAGCATGGCCACCAGGCACGCGCGCGCGCACACATGCACACGCGCGCACACGCACACGTACACACACAGCCAACCAAGCAAGCAACTCCGCCAGGCCTTTCTCCCCTGCCCGCTGTTGCATGCATGGCCTCCCATCATGGCCTCCCATCCCCCCCAGCAGCTTTGGAGGTGCACAGCATCTTTCGCTCTGCCTGCTTATCCCTCTCAGCCTACTGCTTGTGTACCAAAAGGTTGCGTTGCAGCAGCAGCGCGTGGAGTGCACTATGCGCGCACCCCGCCAAGGCCAGCTTGTGGAAGCCATGCCTTCCTGCACCACCAGCAGCTACGGAGGTGTGCCCCCACTTGCGCTGGGCGCGCTGTGCTTGCACAGGTGCAGCTCCTGTTGGAACGGTGGCCAGGCGCCACTACAAACACCGGGCTTCTTTTTCACCTGACCACCACTTAGGGAGCTCAGGCCTCACTCAGCTAGGCATCAGTTTGGTCACACATGCCAGGATTGTATCCCGGCCGGCTCATTGATTGGCTTTCCTTCTTGGCGCCTGCTGCACCTTGCTCGCGCAGGTGCAGCTGCTGTTGGAGGAGTGGCCAGGAGCTTGGGCACGTCCCCCGCCCACGCTGGCGCCTGCCGCCGGTCGCGCCTCCGACAGCCCTGCAGCCCCAGGTGGGAGCGAGCGTTGGTGGGCGGCGGAAATCCTTGCTGCAGTGCGGCTGCAGGAAGGGCTCGCGCGCATGCTGCCTGTGTGCGCTCGCCAGCACCCTCTGTGTACTGTTAGTGCTCATGGGTCCCCTTGACCCCGCTTGCAGAGTGCACTTGCATGGCCTGCAGGTCCCCTTTTCGTGACACGCTCACACAGCGCGCTATCATAGCATGCTCGCGCCTGCTGGTATGGCCCCTGTCTGGAGCCCGCACACCGCACACTCGGCCCTCCCTGGGCCTGGCCCTGCCCAGCCCATGCCCTACGCTCATGCCAGCGCATACCTGCCTACCGTGCAGGCAGCGCCTCCCTCTCCCCATCGCGTGTACCTGCGCGGCGCGCACGCGGCAGCGTGTTTGGCCGCCCCCTGGGCAGTCGCGCCCCCGGCAGCGGCCCGAGCAGCAACAGCGGTGGTGGCAGAAACAGCCTGGGGGTGGGTGCGAGTGGCGTCACAGCTTCAGGCATCAGCTGGGGTGCCATTGGTGGGGTGGGCCTGGCCCTGGGCCGTGGCGCGGGGCTGCAGCCGGAGCGGGAAGAGGGCTTGGGAGATGGCGGCGTGCAGGGCCAGCAGCGGCAGAGCGTGCGTGACCTCAGCGTGGTGGCGCGCCTGATGGAGGCGCTGCACAAGCCGGCCACAGAAGTGACGGGCGAGGCAGGCAAGGACCTGATCGTTGTGCTGGACAGCGGCAGCGGCCGGCACGGCTGGGGTGGCGCGGGCGCAGGCGCGGGCGCGACAGGGGGGCGCAGTGCTGAGAGCAGCCAGGGGCCTGGCATTGCGGCTGATGGGGCTGCCAGATGGCAGCGAGAGGGGGCGGAGGGTGCAGGGCATGTCGGGCCAGGGGACCTGCTGGGCGAGATTGGGGAGGCATGGTGTGAGTACGAGCAGGAGCTGATGGGGAGGGGGGTAGAGGGCGTGGGGCTTTCCCCAGCTGCGTTCGTGAGGCGGTTAAGAGACTGAGGCGCAAGAACCCTGTGCCTGCACACGGGACCTGTAAAATGGCGTGCTTGTCGTTTCTGGCCCGCATGACTTACTACAGACAAGGGTGGTGCGCACGGGCGGTCGCCTCAGACAGAGAGCACTACTGTCTGTTTGCATTAGACTGTCGCACCGCACATTTTGTGGTGTCCCTGCCCATGTGATTTGTGTGAGACGCTCCCATTTATGGCTTCTGCATTCTGTGGCAGCGCTCCTAGAGATGCACGGCACGTGAGACGTGTGTGGCAGGCTGTGTTTTTCTTGCCACCTGGTGTGCCTTTACCTGGTAGTCCCGACAACTCCCCTTTTTTCAGCAAGGCAGTTCACTCCCTACATGCCTTGCTCTGTTTCATTATAGACCAGCGTAACAAATCGTTACACCATCGCTCCACAGAGAAAACTTCAAAACTAGGAACCACGCTTTGAAATGCGTGCAGTGCACGGCCAATTTGCATGCACAACACATGCTCGTCAATTCAATCAGGAGTCAGGAGTACATGCTGCTAGTAGTGCTGCTGGTGATCTGGAGACAGGAGCTGGAGGAAGGATGCCCACATGATTTACCAGGCAAATGGCGGACAACCCAGCTGCCCCCATTTGTCATCAACCTAAGATGCAACTCAACATGTCCTTCTAATACGCTGCTGGTCATTTGGTTCAACAAGCATATAGATTGAGAATACATGAAGTACAAGCCGCTACATTACTGGCTCGTGACCAACTTGTTGCAAAAGTACTACCTAATTAGGGTTAACTACCACTGGTAGTACCAGCCTGGTCGTTAGGCTGATTGTTTTGTTGCTGGTCTTTGCTAGCCAAAAAATAGTCCATACTATAACATTACTTATGTCCGAGATGAAACAGCATGGTGTGTTGAGAAAGGAAATCAAAGACAGTCTGACTAGGCAAGGCATGCACAATATGAGGGGCCTCCACAGAAAATGACTGGGAAAAAGGGAAAGAAAGGAACAAATACTTCTTCCTGAAAGCGTACCGTGTGACACAAACAAGTCTTGACAGTGAAAAAGAACTTGCACCAACTTGTGCAACACTTCATTGACGCGACTATGCTGGCATTGGTGAAGCAAAGCACAATCAGATGAGAAATTGGGGCTGGCTATAAGAAGTTTCACAGTATGAGGAGAAGTAGAGCAAATGCGATGGCAACCCAGTGAATGCCTTAAAGGAAATTCCCAAACTACTAGTAGTACTAGTAGTTAGTAATTGTTGTGTCACGCTGAGAGACTGCTGCATCCTTTGGGTTACAAGGGTTACAAGATTCAGGCCTTCAGCCAAGAAGTGCAACTGCATCCTTTGGAACCAGGCTCGCAGCATGGCCATAACATCCCCTCTTGTCTTTGAGCAGGGGCAGGGGCTAGCAAGAAGACAATAACCAGATGGCCATGCTAACATCAACTTGGGCCAACAATCCATCATTCGCCAGAGAAAATGCTACCTTTAATTTTAGGTGCTCATGCATCACGCATAACAGACTCCTGTTCTAAGCCGTAGTTCACAACAAGCTTTCCACGCACTTGTCAATCAACCTCTGTGCCCTCAGGTAGCAACCTCCTCTTGACCTCCGCGTAGCTGTACAATCCCTTGTTGCCATCTCCAAAGACCGCCTCAAACGCCTTCAACCCCGCTAAAGGACCCAAGTAGGCTGGCCTGGCAAGCCTGTTTGATTCCCCCGTTTACCTTTCACTGCTATCACCCGCCCGCTGAGCGCTGCTGCCTCAATAGCGCGCCGGCGCGCGGCCCCTCCCTTGACGGTCAAGGCGGCTCCAGCCGCAGGCAAGCGGTTCGCCGGCCCCGAATGATAAAGCATATGTGAATATTCGTACACAGTCTCAATACATTTTCCATCACGCCAGGTACGTTTGTAGAAGCCTTGGACATCACCATCAGCATCGGGAGGGCTGGCAGGTTCATATGTCACAATCAAACTCTCAGAGTCGGCCTGCATGGTCAAGAGCCACATCAATCTTAAGTTCAAAGCCACCAGCTTGCATCCATTTACATTACAAGAGATTCCCAAGAAGGCTTTCCCCTATATTGGTTGGTCAATTTCCTTTTATAGACATGTCGGCGCGCACATCATAAAGCATGTGATTAAGTCTGGGGAGCAAGAGATGTCCCTTGGGGCCCTTGATGCACATTGGGCCTCTTTTTTTGGCTTTGTAGCATGCAACACACAACAAATAAAAGAAATCTGTGCAGGTGGTTGAACACACCCTGCATCAATGAGGGAAAGGGAGACACCACAACTAACCACAAGCCAATTGGCTTCTGGGTCAATGAGTTTCCGTTGGCCACAAACCCAGCATATCATAATTTAAGCATGGTGCAGGTATACTTTGGGCAGCCTCTTATTAGGTTCTGGGACATGTTGAAAGTTTCTGATTGAAAGCATTTTCTTGCACATCAGACGTGTTGCTGAAAGCCGTACAAAGTGGCATGGCAAGAAATCCCATAAATTTGCAAATATGCTGCATACATAGTATATGTAACATATCATAATTTCAGCAACCTTACACATCAGGGATGAAAAGCATGCCTTTATGTGCATGCAATTCTACCACTTTAGCACCACTATTGTGCTTTCCTGGTGTACTGGTGGTAAAGCTTTGCACATATTTCAATCCTCACTTCAGCTGATACACTGATTTGGTGGCTTGCTGTATATAATCAATGGAGGAAAGAGCAACATTGGATGAACAATAAATTTAGCATATGCCGAAACACATTCTGTGGCATTGCGAGGGCATCATCAGATCCATGGCTTTCTCGTGCTTAAGGAAATTGTTCAAGATTCCATGGCCTGCGCAACATCAGTATTTGTGCGAAATTTTTGTGTTACCCGAGGAGCCGAACCTGAGGCAACGAGGCAGGGGGCTGCTCTGGCTCTTTTTGATGCGCAAGGTCATCATCTTCATGTCTTCTAGTTAAAAGTATGTTATTCTCTCGGTTGTCTTCTGTGAAAATCGGTGTGCTTCCATCATGCTTTGATCTGTAAACCAGGAATATATTTGAAAGTTGTGTCGTGCATGGTTTGCTGCTATCACATACCAAGCATTAGCAAGCCTGCTTGCACATGTTTGCCTCCTTGTAAGAGCAACGTGATGCAAGGCATATGTATCTTTCATTGCAAGTGAAATGCAATTTAGAAATAAGGGCTCTTCTGCAAATATTACCTTAAGCCAGAAATTGCAAAGTGGACACCAGAGCTTGCGAATGTCTCCTCAAGGTCAATAGAAATTTGCTCTCTTGTCACTGCATGCCGCACATGCAGTTGATTGTGGAATAAAAATACAAGTCTTACACTGATGGATCAGACAGGCATGAACACATCTGTTACCTGCCTTCTTGCCATTGAGCAGCACTGGTCAGAAATTGTAACCTGCCTGATTTATGAGCACTGTTCTATCTATAAAACAATATCACCTAGATAAAACAAAATTAAGCAGATTTATCTTAATCAACCTCAGATGCATCAAGCAATCTTGCTAGACAAGATATAAAACTGTAATGCATGTTTAAGAGATTGTTCAGAGATTGCAGCAACATAGCAGCTGGAAGTACTGAGGGGGTTGAAGCTGATTTAGATACATAAAGGCAATGCACAATATTTCCTTTTTCAAAGACTTGATGCACTTCTGATGCAAAATTGCAATACTGGAGCAAAATTGCATAAATCACTCAACCTCCGGCTCCTAGGACCACATTCTACCTCAATAGTTTAGCATCGCCAGGACAGAACAAGGACTACCTGCCTGCCACCCTATCACATGCTCCTTTTCTGCCTGCTTGCAAAGCTGCTGTGTCCCATGCTGCAATTGCAAGTACATATGCCCTGCAGGTGCATGCCTTCCCTACGCTATACCATTGATGATTGATGACCAAGCCCCTCCTTCCCTTGAACCTCATGCTTCAAGCTTACCCTCAAATTTTAGATTCAGCTATGAAGGCATGGCATCAAGAGGATGAGGACAATGCTTGAAGTATCCTGCAATTTTGCCTCACCTACAGTATGGCTGATGAGCCTGTCAGAACTGTCGGCAAAGGCTCTCAGCTTGATATGGTCTTGCTCCATCAAAGGTGCCAACGGCTTAGCTAAAGTGCTAAGGTCATAGCCTGAAATACATGACAGCACAGGTTCAAATCAACTTTTTGTAAAGCAGATGTGCCAAGACTCACTGATTTGCTGAACTTGTTAACAATAATTCATTCCAGGTGAGATTCAAGCTGCATCTATGCATTTCCTGACAACAGCAAGGAATGCTGTGCGCTAATGTATAACGCTTCACAGGCTATTGAAATAGTTTGAATCTCCTTTAATAAGTTGAAGGCTCAGTGATAGGTGATATAACTGACTAGATATCCGTTGATGTTTATTCAAAGGCAAATTTATGCTGGCTTAACTTGCAAAAGAGAATGCTCCATCTTGGACATTGCACTTGCCAATAGACTGGGATGCGTATCATTGCTGGAGCTGTAACAGCATGTACAGAAGCCCCTAGAGACCTGGTTGGATTATCTGCATTCAACTCAGTCTAGTTGGGACAAGGATGGGACACTATCCCCAAGAATTAGAGAGACCCTCTCACTTGACTTTAAGGCACCATCAATGTGCTTGTTGATCGATATTAAATCTAGGTGCTGGACCAGAAGGGTCTAATGACTCATTACCCCCATTTCTAATTGCAATGACGACCCCTATGACTTGTAGTAATGAGGCTATTTTGGGGGGGCCCTGTACGCCAAACGTTTCCAGGGCCCAGCGGTTGCGCTTTTTAAAAGCATTTTTGCGGACTTGAATGCAACCTTCAAGTTGAGAAGCAAGTGTGGCAAGAAGGACCCTAGGTAAGAGGTGAGGCTAGAATTTTGTGAGAGCTGTGTTTGTTGCATGCAAGCAAGGCTCAAGGAGCCATAAAGGGCCAAAAATGGTGCTATTTATTTTGGGCCATTTTGCAACAAGAAATAAACCATTTTGTACCTCTATTTACCCCTTACTGAACTTGAAAGAGAAAAATCCTGTTCTGGGACGCTTTGTTATGCCAGAAGTCCTAATTTCGTCTGAGGCAAGTGACAAAAACACATGTCTCCAACTACCGTACCTTGTTTCCCATTATTTTTCCAGTGTTCCAGTTTGCTGTTCACATTGTTAATACCGATTACAAAGCTTGCAAGAATAACAGAGGGGGATGACTGAGGGAAAGTCCGGGCATGCTCCTTATTTGATGCAAACTGTAATAATATCAATAAATAGGCTGCTGGTAAAATTTGGGGTGAAAAAGACGACCCTTGTGGCCTGGGTGGGTGCTGAGCGTCTGTTATCGGCCTATTTTGGCATGATGGCGCATGTTCGCCCTCGCCACGAGCGATCAGAGCTCCTTTTACCCCCAGAACCCCACCAGTATACTTCTTTTATGTTGCTCATTGATATTGGATGTTGCAACCCAGGTTTAAAGGTTTTTTGACCCATTTTGGCACCCATTTCACATCTCACCAACCGCTGGGTCTTGTCACTCCAATTATTCTGCAGTGATGTGTTTTATCACATGAGCACCATAACACCAAAAAATCATGAAATTTGGTGCAGAGAGTGATCTGGTGTGGATATTTGGCTGTGAAAAGTAGGGTTCATGCCTCTGTCCATTAGGCACGATCTCCATTACGGGGACCTTTCAAGCTCAGGTGCTGTGGACAGATTGCAAGCAGGGCTACCATCCAACACTAAGCTGAAAAGGCACCCTTCACAGAGACCATGCCCTGGGAGAATGCCAAAACCATACCCATTCTGGGCCTCAGCCACCCCCCTCTGCAAGAATAAGAAAGTGACACAATTTGGTGCTCTGTGTGTTCCACGATTGTATTCATTGCCAGTCTTCACATGAATCCACATAAGGCGGACTTTTTTGAATGTCCTAGGATGCAGAGTAGCATGGTTTGTAGGGCTTTCCAAAGATGTGCCCAACATCCTGGGATACATCGCCCGACCTGCCCAAGAATGAGCCCCGAGTACCACACAATAGTTATGCCCCCTGGTGCTGAACATCAATTAAGTGATCAATTCAACGATTTAGCTGCTGAATTATGCTGCACAATACTTATAAAGTATAAGTTGTAATTGTCTTGAATGGCCATACCTACCCCCCAACGTACCCGCACAATTTAGACTTGACACATACACACACACATGCACGCACACATCACAGCAACCTTTGCTACCCCAAAGGAACATTCCTGTCACGCGATGCCATTTTGATACCTTGATTTACAGAATGGGACCAATCAAAGCTTGCTACTCAGGATGAAAGGTTTATTTTCAAGAGGGAAAGGGCAACCATTTCTTGCCTAAGCCAATCTCCTTAAATTTCTCACCATATGTCCTTCCAAGGCCGTTCTTCATGTTTCTTGTCCTGCAAACACCATATATTCTGTGCAGATTGGGCATAAGCATGGAGTTACTTATTGGCTATTATACAAAGTAAATAACAAGTGTTTCTCCATGCTACAACTAAAGCCAACTGCATTCAGATGGGATATCAATACATGCAGATAGGCAATACTGGACAAGCAACAAGGTCAAACATTACAGGGTATTTTCTGACATTTTTGTTCTCTTTGCACCTTGCAAGAGGTTGCACCTGGCTCCTTTGAGTTGTGCACAGTCAGGAATAGGTGAGGCAACTTGAGGCAATGCCTTACAAGGCGGTTTACATCGAGCGAGTAAATCTTTGCTCAAATGTCACCATTGACGCACCATCTGTGATGTTGATGGTCAATCTCTCGCTGCATAAGCTCCTGCACAGATAGGCAACTTGGGAAATTAAACACAACCGTATAAGGCATATTTTAAGGTATTTGAGGTGTGCAGCTCTAGCCTGGAATTTACCTCAAGATACTTGATGAGGGGAAGCTCCAATTTCTTCGAGTGCCGGCCTGTGGATAAGCCAAGCAGGAAAACAATTTCATTTAACCAATTTTTGTCAAGCGTGATTGGATTACTGTGCCGATGGAAGTACAATTGCTCACCATTTTATAAGCCTGATCAGGCATATCAGCTCTGCCTCATGTGTATTTAAGCAAGCTGCACTTGGAAGCCACTTACTTGCAACTCCTGCCCAGATAATGCCAAGGAGCCTTTTGGGAAACTCTTGTGGGCTCTGAGAATGGACTTGAATCCTTTTCAGGCAACAAGGCGCATGCAGCTGGGCTGGAAATATATAAGCAGCATGACTCACAGAAGGACATAGCCTGCTTGCACAGAGCATATTACACCTTGCCTGCGTGCACCAGATTCATGACATGAAGTGATAACTGTTAAGGTCTCTGCTCCTGATTGCCTTGCACATGCGCCTAGGCCAACATCTTGCGCCTCGGGAGGTATGATCTCCAGTCCCATGTTGCTAACTGCTCAACAGATGCACAATTATCCAGTCTTGCATACAAATACCCACGAGGAGCATGGAGTTTAGCTCGTTGTGAGGAGGAGGTGGTGAGTTCTCGAAAGAATTTTGCAAACTTGACCTCGACAAGTACAATCATCATATTTCGTACATTTGAAAACACATCAACTCAATTTATACTCAATTTAAACTTTCAATGAATTTTGAGTTATCTGTCGTGCGTCGTGAACACAAACTCTGAAAGTTTTTCCCAATTTCACTGTTTTGAAATTCCGCTTTGGGAGACCATCAAAATTTCAAATTTAAAGCAATTGGAGCTTAAAGGTCAGGGCCTCTGGGACCTTTGAGGCCCATGGGCTTTGAAGTTCATACAGCATTTAAGTCAGGAGCAGGGAGTTCAACCATGTTCATGAACATCTCAGTGGAAAGAAAGTACAGCAAGCTGCCCGCACAACGTCGTTAGTTAACTAATTAGCTTATAAGCTGGCGAAAGGCGCTGCTTAGTGAAGATTCATGATCAGTGTTCACTGATCAGTGTCTGCCTCTGTCCTACAATGCAACTGTTCCAAGTCTACAGCTATGGAGCATCATACACAGGTGAACTTGTGTCTATTGAAAATGCTGCATGTGTGTAGCTGCAGCAGCCGGAGAATGACAGGACCCGCAATTTTGCCGTCTGACTCAGACTTTCATATTAAATTCCTACATACTCAAGGTTGATTATATACTTTTTTATGCTTTTTATGCTTTTTTATGCTTTTTATCTGTTTGTCATTGCATTTCATACATATATGTATTCAGACAGGTGAGCTTTCAATGAAAAGTGTTCAAAGTGCGTAAGGACCAAGGCACTACGTTCTATATAGATAAAATCATTTTTTAAGCATAGATGTATGCTTTATCCCGAGCTAGATTAGGGGCTGATACTTTTGCATTGATTTTGGCCGAAGAAAAGGGATTAAGTTGAAGTTGGTAACTTTGCCATTGGCTACTGTCTTGTAGACTGTAGCGTAGCCGTAGCGTGCAACCCTGCTTTTTGGATATCATATGAATGGAGGACGGGCATACTTCCTTATGAGTGCAATTATTTAGGCACGACAGCATATGAATGATCCTGGTGGCATAGGCGCGTGTGCAGACTTCCTTTCTGGTTGAATTGCTCGAATGATGTGCAGCAGGCCCAATTTGAGTCATGATGACTGGTCGTCCCTACCACTGGGTCACCCTTTCTTAGGCAAAGGTGGCCAAATACGTTCCTCAAGGCACAATTTCCTAGCCACCCCACCGTTTCCCAACCTGAGCACACCATTTGAAAGATTTTTCTGGTTCCAAAGGTCATCCCCACCAATGGACCCCCCAAAACATGGCCAATTAGCATTTCTGCCCACTTGCTGGCCCCATTTCCAGACCCAACCATGCACAACATGTACATATGTCATAAAGAGTCAGTCTATGTGAGAAAATGCGAGGTGGGGGCGCGGTGTGTGCGCCTTTGGCCATTCTGGTAACGTTTTGCACCCTTTTGGCAGGCAAACGGTGCATCCCCAAGCTTGCTCCAATTCTGCCGCTTTCCAAAACTTCAGCTGCAATTGCATGATGGTTCGATGCTGCGAAGTTGGATTAGGGGGAGGCGGTCGGGAAGGTGTATTCCGTGGGTGACCCTGTCACGACCAGATAAGGGTCCAAACACAGGAAATGCGATATCTCCGCAACACATACATGCTTTCAAGCCAGACCAAGTCTGAGGGTTGCGAGCAATCAAATCAAATCTAGGAAATTTAAAATGGAGCCGATCGAGGGTGTGGGTGGGAAGCGGCGGGCCAAAACGTTGC
>LKMJ01005746.1_pt1 | contig 11698 bp, 13 predicted proteins | sample 643391 | NCBI WGS metagenome assembly LKMJ01 (sample SAMN04112250, study PRJNA286221) | soda lake metagenome | biome: soda lake; feature: Kulunda Steppe; material: water; isolation source: sample PL-Br10 brine of Picturesque Lake | place: Russia: Kulunda steppe | collected 2010-07
GAGAGAGAGAGAGAGAGGGAGGGAGGGAGGGAGGGACGGAAAGGGAGAGGGAGAGGGAGTGTGTGTGTGCGCGCATGTTATGTGTGCTGTCTGATACTATCAGTGATAGACCAGATCTGGCATGCTCAAGGTCTGCAAGCTTAGATGTATGTGCGCTCATCCCTGGACCTGCTGCCTTGAGCCAAAATTTGGCCTACTTGGAGTGGCTAGCCCCTGCTGGATATTGGCACGCTGTGCTGTGCAAAAGTCTTACAGGTACTGCAGCTCACCATGGGGCCCTGTCCTGCGTGCGCCCATTAGGCCTGGCCTGCCGCCTGCCTGCACAGCCTTGCTGCGCCAAGTGCCGAAGCGAGAGGCGTTAACGAGGCCTGCCGCTGTGTGGCGTGCTGGCTGAGCTGGGCATCGGAGCAGCCAGCGCTCAACCCTCACACACACCCTTGTGCCCTCTTTTACGCCCCTTTCAATGAGGACGCCCCTATGCAGCAGCATCCCACACGGCCGTGACTGTGCTGCAGTGACTTCCTGATGGATCCACATAACCCTCCCTTGGAGCCCCCTTCACACCATCACACACGGCCATGGCTGTGCTGCAGTGACTTCCCAATGGACCCAGAGGGCGAGGCCATGCAGCTGGCTGCGCATGCGCCCGGTGCCGGAGCGCGAGAGGTAGAAGCGCGCGCTGCGAGGCTGGCAGGAAAAAACGCCGCCAGGACAAGCGCAGCAGCGGCGGCGGCGGCAGCGGCAGAGGCCCAGCCGCATTCGCCTGCAGCAGTAACCGCGCCAAGCGCTGCACAAGCTGTGGAAAGACACGCGCAGGCATCAGGGGGAGGGGTTCCAGAGGAGGCCATGGAAGGCACGGCTGGGACGTGCACATCCGTCGACAGCCGCATTTTTCCCAGGTGATGGGTGATGGCATGCGGCTGTGCTAGGCCAGCTGCTGCTGGAGGGCGAACTGGGGGATGAAGTTGTGGCAAGGAGAGGCCACGTGGACTGGGTGCAAAGGACATGTGGTAGGGCAGATGGTGTGGTTAGTCAGCAGCAAGGGCCTTGACTGGCAGGATCAGCTCGCCATGTGGGTCAGGCGTGTGCCATGTGGGTCAGGCGTGTGCCATGTGGGCCAGGCGTGCGCCATGTGGGTCAGGCGTGCACTATATGGGTCCAGTTTGCGCCATATGGGCCTGGCGTGCATGAGCAATGTTAGGGCAAGCCCTGGCGTCCATGGGTTGGAGCAGCAGATGTGGACATTGTGCGGGTGCATTGTAGGGCAGTGCTGATGCCCCTGGTGCGGGATACAGTCGGTTGATTGGGCAGTTGGCTGGGTATCTGCACATACACGCCAGACCCATACGCGTACATGCATTCACAAAGAAACACGCGCACATACACACGTGCGCACCTGCTTGCAACACTTGCGTCCTGTTTGATTGCAGGCATGAGGAAGTGCAACGCTACTTGCGCGCATTCGCTGCGTGGTATGGACTGCACAGAGCGGTGCGCTGCAACACACGCGTTGTCAGTGCTCGGCCAGTGCTGAATCAGCCTGGCCATGTCCAGCAGCAGCAGCAGCAGTTGCCTGATCGGGTGAAATGGATCCTGGAGATTGAAACAAGGGCAACAGGCCCAGGTGCAGAGGCGGCACACTGCCCTCAGCATGTGCAGCAGCAGCAGCAGCAAGCCAGCCTGGAGCAGCAAGAATTTGATGCAGTGGTCGTGGCGAATGGGCACTACACTGAGCCCAACTTGCCCGAAGTGCCAGGCATGGCTTCAAGCCCTGTCCTGCAGATGCACAGCCACAACTACCGCACCCCAGACAGGTTTAAAGGGCAGGTATGGGCCGCCACACCTTCACGCAGCATGTTGTGTGTGAGACTTGCTGGCGAGGGCGTACGCTGCCCCCATATGAGCCGTGGCGCTGGATTGGTGCATGCGCGTGCTCCCCCCAAAGCATCCCCTGAAACCGGTGGAACAGGTGCATTTCAGATCTGTTCAGGCGGCCGCAATGTAGTTGCCCTTCTTTCTCCTTGACCCTTCTTCCCTTGCCTTCTCTCTCCCTCCCTTCCCCCCCTCCCTCTCTTCCCCCTCCTCTCTCCGTCCTCCCCTGTGTGTTGCGGGGATCACCTACCTATTCACCCCTTTGGTGTGGTTGATCTGAGCTGCGTCAGCAGGCCTGCCTTCAGCTATTGGGGGAGGGCGCCGCCCTTCCCTGTGTGTCGTGGGGATCACCTACCCATGTGTGTCGTGGGGACCTACCCCTGTGTGTCGTGGGGACCTACCCATGTGTGTCGTGGGTATCACCTACCCATGTGTGTCATGGGGATCACCTACCCATGTGTGTCGTGGGGATCACCTATACCCATGTGTGTCGTGGGGATCACCTAGCCATATGCACCCCCTTGGTCTGATTGATCTGAGCTGCATCACCGGGCGTGCCTCAAAAGTTGTTGCCCCCCCTCCCATGCATGAGCAATGTCAAAGGTGACAAGCGGCCCTTCTCCATGCATCGCCTGAATGAGCCATTGCAGACGCAAAGGCCAGTGCCCTCTCCCCACTGCCATTCCAGGGCTGCCGTTGGCAGGAGCGCCTGGCGACAGGGATGGGTCAGACTTTTTTGACTCATGTGCTTTTTGTGTGCAACAGAGGGGCAAGGACACGCTGTTGAGCCGGCGCAGATCATTTGGGGATCGTTGTGACCGAGGAAAACTGTGGCACTGCCAACACAGACCCGTGCCGCTGCCAACACAGGTCGTCATCGTGGTGGGCGCCAGCAACTCTGGGGAGGACATCAGCAGGGAGGTCGCGGCGGTGGCCAAGGCTGTGCACGTTTGTGCCCGCGCCCACACGGAGCTGGATCCCGGACCTCCCGGGGGACCCTTCAAAAACATCTTCAGGCACGCTGGTTGCTGCGCCTGCCGCCCGCCAACGGCTTAACATGCGCCTCTGGACCATGGATTCAGGCTGTTGTCCGCGCCCGGCTTCTGGGCCACCTACTTAGCAGGCCCTGCTATGGGGCAAGCAAGCCATTCAGCAAATGCTCCACCCCGGTCAGCTCAGGGCACTAAAGCTGCCTGGGCATACTGACAGAGTGGCAGCATACCTGCTTTTCTGACCATTGAATGCAAGCATGCACTAGGGGATATCCATCTTGGGTGGCAGAGCAGTGCTGTTTCATACAGCTGTGAACGGACAGATCTCTTTGGCCCCCACCCAGGCCTATTGGGCCGTGTGACCACCCAGATCTACTGGGCCAAGTCAACACCCTAACACATCTTACTGTAGCAGTAGTAGTGTATTCCACCAGCCAGGCCATTTGTTAAGTATCTACCAATCACTGAATGCATGCAGGCAACCAATAAATTTGGCCCTCACTGATGATGCGAGCATGCAACCGATGATTTTGACCCTTTCTGATGATTTTTGGTCCTCGCTGATGATGCATGCAGGCAACTGATTATTTTGGCCCTCACTGATGATGCACGCAGGCAACCAATGATTTTGGCCCTCACTGATGATGGCCGCGCCGTGTTCCCAGGCGGATATGAGGAGCGCGTTGATGCTGTGATCTATTGCACAGGTGCGCCCCAGGTTTGCAGTCATGCTGCCTGTTACATTTGTACCCTATGGCCATGCAGGTATGAAGTAGCACACGCCCATTGTGCAAGCGTCGTGCTTGGGGCGCGAAGCCAGCAAATCATGCCTGCAAATCAGTGACAGTCTGAATTGAATAGGGTGCATCCATCGCTGCATAATTGGTGCACAAAGGAAAACAAGGGTCCTATGCCTCGTCTGTTAGGAAGGCTTGGTAGCTCTGGATTGCTGCACTGGCTGCACATGACCTATGCCACCGTGCCAGCAGCTCATAGATGCCAAGACCGATGCCAATGGCATGATCCCGTGATTGGTGTGGTGGTTGCGTCTTGCAGGCTACCGCTACGCCTTCCCCTTTTTGCCTGGTGCAACTAAATTCCAAACGCCCGGTGCTGCACAGCCAGATAAATCACAAGAGCATCAGGGGCCAATCACTGCTGATGGCTGTGCTGCCCTGCAAGACCTTTCCTGTTACATTGCCAGTGAAGGACAGCATGTTCAGGTGGGGAATCATGGCTGGGAATCATGGCTGAATCCCATCCTCCTGAAAAAACCCACTCCCGCATGCTTCCCTGTTGAATGCGCCTGATTGTTTTTGGTTGATGGGATCTCTGTAAGCAAATGGGATTAAAGTGCCTCCAGCCAATGGCGTGGTGAAGTGGGAGTGTAGAAATGGGTGTGGGTGTCATTGTAGCTGTGGGTGTGGGCATGGATGGAGGGGAGTGGGCGTGGGTGAAGGTGGAGGGGGGTGGGCGTGGGCGTGGGCGTGGGCATGGATAGAGGTGGAGGAGGGTGGGCATGGGTGGAGTAGGAGTGGGGCGGGCATGAGAATGATTGTAGGTGCGGGTGTGGGTGTGGGTGTGGGTGTGGGTGGGCGGGTGATCACAAGCGCATGTTTTCTAGTAGCGTGCCATAAGCTTGTCACAACATTCTCCGTTTTTGTTTGGACCTCACAAGAGAACGGCTTTCGTCATCCACGAGACTCTCACGAGAATGGTTCATCACACGTGTGCGCCTACCTGCAGCCATTGTACAAACACATGTTCCCCCCCGCGCTTGCGCCAAGCCTCTCCTTCGTAGGCCTACCCTGGAAGATCGTGCCTTTCCCGCAGATGGAGCTGCAAGCCAAGCTCATCGCCAGGTGCGGCTTGTCAACAGCTGTGGCTGCACGCCCCGCCCCCACAGGTGCTGTAGCCTTTGTGCCAAAACAGGAAGCAGGCGCAAGAGAGGAGGCTTTAAGAAAAGATGGCGGAAAAGAGGACGCTCTGAGAAAGGACAACTCAAGAGAGGACGTTGCATCCCCAGACAGCTTGATATGCTTCTGCTCATGAATCATGGCCTGTCCAAGCTGCGCTTTCGCATGTCCATGCCGCTCCAGCCCTCCTGATGGATATTGCCGTGGGTCCTATGTATCCTGTGTGTTCTGGCCGCACTTGCGGGCATGCACACCGCTCAGCTCTCTTTGCAGCGGCCCTGTGTGCCACGCTCCATGCTGCTGCCTGCTGAAGCCAGGGCACAGTGTGCGGCCCCTGCTTCAAGGATCAACAGGCACGAAGGCCGCCAAGCGCAAGCAGCTCACCCTCCCATTTGTGCTTCTGCCTATTGGTTGGTGCTGCCATGCACAACAGAGTTTTGTCAGGGAGAGCCGGGCTTCCGAGTCAGGAGCAGATGGGCCAGGAGGCAAGGCAGCATTTGGAGGGGCTGCAGACTGCGGGCATCCCTTTACGGTACGGACAGGCTGCGCAGCACTGCAGCATGCTCCTTTGCCTCACACTTGCCAATCAAGGACTGGCGCTGTCTGGATGGGTAGACCTGGCCTTGCAGGCCAACAAAGCCAGCTGCCTTGCTTGCTGTGGACATGAATTATGACTTTGTCAGTCTCTCAGCCAGCTGGGCTGCTTGGTGATGGTGGTGGTGGTTTCCTGTTTGCGGCTGGGCTCAGAGTCCCTCAATCGTCCACCCTAGCCCCGCTGCTCTGTTGGCGTGCAGATATGCCCACATGCAGAACCTTGACCAGTTTGCATACAATGACGAGCTGGTGGAGATGTGCGGCGGCGATGTAGAGAGGCTTCCAAAATGGAGGCAAGCCATGTACAAGGCAACAGGTGAGTGGTGTGCATCAGGTAGTCAGGAAGTGATGTGCATCAAAAAGTCAGGGAGTGGTGTGTACCAGGTAGTGAGGGAGTGGTGTGCATCAGGTAGTCAGAGAGGCAACAGGTGAGTGGTGTGCACCAGGTCGTCAGGGAGCCGTTCCTTGATAAGGGAGCCTGTTCCTCCAAGGAAACCAGGAACATTGTCGCTCTTCATCTCCACCTTACTCTTTTCTTGTGTCAAGCACACACGGCCGCTCTTGTTTGATCAGCAGCTCGGCTTGTCGCTCCAAGAAGTGGAGACCTATTTGTGTGAGATTACTTGTTGGCGCATGCTAGAGAGCTCATAGGCCTGCTTGTTTGCCATCCTTTGGGTTCAAGCATGCACTGATAAGCCACGTCCTTCATTGTGGGTATGTCATCGATTTGCCCATGCCCGGTGACGTGTGGGAAGCCTTGCGTGCTACAGCATGTGTTCACTGGAAAGGGGGCACAATAACAAGGAATGCTCCCTCACCCTGCTTTTATCATGATTGCAATGATCACAATGTATGTTAAGCACCCAAGCCCGCTTTTTGATCTATCTTTTCACAAGCAATCCATAGCCTAAGAAAGTTAGGCTGACGTATTGTGCAGACACATTCGTGCTTGCTTCAGTAACGCGCTTGGTGACTGGTTTGCAGGCATGAACAAGCGCAGCAATCCAGAACATTACAGAGATGTCTGGCCTGAGCAAGCCCTGCTGGAAGAAGCAGATCAAGACATTAAGCAGCAGCTGGCACGTATGAAGGATGCACATGTGTGATCAAATACCCTTCTGTACATGGGTGTGCTGGCAGACATCTAATTAGTGCATTGCAGAGATTTGCACGGGGCTTGTGAGTACGCAGGGGCCCTGTTGGGTAGGCGTTGGAGGTGGTTGGCCCACCAAGATAGTGCATTCAGACCTGCCCTGGTATGGATTCTGTGCACCATCCCCGAGTGCACCATCCAGAACTGTGCATTGAGGCTGGTCCGCTGGCACCACTTAAGCTACCTTGGTTTCCACCTGCCAATTTCCATGAATATCACTTCACTTCCTATCAAGTACGATTTGAGAACATGCTCTTGCTGCTATGATCTGTTTGCCAAGTTCTCTCCCAACAGCAATTTCTTCCGCATGTTTTAACCAGATACTCATGTATCCCCACTACCGGCTGTACTCCTTATCATCTGCACCACCTTTGAGATTTCATTCTATTGTCAATAACTCTTTGTTGGCTCATCCTCAAATGTACCTCGATACATGTGAGTTAAGAATCTGCAACTATCATTTATGAAACCTTCACTCTTTTGGGACGAGTTACCTTTCTGCCTTTAAGTTCACAACTTTGCAAGTTAGGGTAAACTTGTGAACTTCAAGTTGTGAACTTCTGCTTTTAAGGCAACAAGCGAGTGCCTTCGGAAAACCCAAATTTGCCTTAAGCTGTGCCTTGTTGAGAAATAATGATCACGCATGAAGTTTATGCACCTCACAACCATCATCCCTAGTTACAATTTACAAGTTCGGGTTGACCGCCGGCCTGGTTGTCAAGCTGATTTATTTGTGAGTATTGCCAGCCATCAAAAAACTTTTTTGATGTTGAACATCCATGATATCTGATTATTAGATACAGCCTAACATACTGTGCTGCTCAGGCTGAGGATGAAATTCAAAATGAGTCTGATTAGACAAGGCATGCAGAAGGTAAACTTTACCTTGAAGAACTTCCTCAGAAAAATGCCAAGCGAAAAGCAGGAGGGTAAAAAGGAATTAGAGAGAGCCAGAACTAAATAATGCTCAAACTCCCCCCCCCTCGCATTTTCATCCCACTTCTCACTCAAGGAGGGCCTGGCAGGCCCCCAACCCTGAGAAAAGGGGCACTTACATGCTCCTTTTTCAAGTCCTCATATTTAAGTGCAGGCTGCACTTTTAGGCGTGTCAGGTTGGGCGAAGAAGGTGTCAGAGAAAGGACTCCTCGGAGTTACATAATAAGAAAGAAAAGAAAACTCAGAGGCAGTGAAGCCACTCCCTACATCAAATAAGGAAAAGGAGACACATTCGCCCAAAGAGCCATGAGTCTCCTCCACCAGGGTAATAGATAACTGGAGCAATTAACAACATGCTTGCCCTTGAAACTCTAATTCCAACGTCCGAAATTCTCTTTAAAAATTGAACCAGAAGCCCTTAGGGCCTAGATCCTCAGAGGGCGCCGAAAGTGTTGGACATAAAGACACCCAAGGACTGAAAGCCCTTTCTGTAAACCCATACTATTGTGGTTGAAATGCGGTTGAAGCGGTTGAAATTAACTGTTTCAATGGCACTTCAACCGAGGCCTGAAAGTTCTTAGGAACATTATGATTAACAACAAAAGGTGGCCACCTGAGGTCCCGTGACTCAGGTCGGACCTAGGCATCATATGACTCCTCCAAAAGAGGTATATGAAATGATAAAAGTCAATGGGGATCGGGCTAGCACTGCTAGACGGAGTGGGACACAGGCAGTGTCCCACTCCTGGCTTCCAAGTTGATGACAAGAGTTGGAACAATTTTCCTCTAGAGCATGTCTGCTAGTGGAATTGACACGTTAACAGGCATACATGGCATATATAGTAGATACTTAATCAAATGAGCATGCCTAGGCCTTAGGTGATCCCCTATTTTGCGGCTTGTGCAGTTTCACTGCCTTTGTGGTTCTTTACATTCAGCATGAAGCTTTCGAGCAAGCTTGGTAGCTTTTTGACGATGAAGACCGATAACCCTCTTAGGCTCTGCACCACATGAAGCTTTATACTGAGCCTGCCACAAAAACAGCCTCCCAGCTGAAACAACCATCCGCACCGCAGGCCCTGGTGGCAATCCCTTCTTTGATATTAGCTGGTTAGCTGTAGAAGAAGTTAATCAGTAAGGATCTGGCACTGGAGCTCCCCAACACGGCCCCAGATTGACTTATCTTCCAAATTTCCAAGCTGCACTTAAATCCCACATGCACTCGAACCATAGACTGGTTATGCCAAGTCAAAAACAGGGCACTACTATTACTACCAGAGTCTGCTTTCACACGTCCACAAAGGCATTAGCTGCGTTTTTTTGGAACATGTCCAAACTCTTTCTACAAATGAAGCGCAATATCATCCACTCCCGCACAGGCACCCTTTTCAATCAAAACAAGCCGCAGCTGTCCGCTTTAAATGTCCACCAGCCTTCAGTGTCCACTCTGTCAGCAAGCAGATAGTGCTCTCCATATTCTCTCAGGGTGTCAACGTACAATCATCTCAGGTATGATCGCTGAAAGTCATAATGTTGCTTGCAGGCTCATTATGAATGCCATCAGCAAAGGCTCTATCTATACTTCACACACTTTGAATCATCTTAAAGAGCTCGGCCTTGATGCACACAAAGCCCATAAGACTGCTCTCAAACTATATGCTCATCCCGTGCTCTATGCGCACAAATTGACAACAACTTCTAGTTAGTTGTCTAGTAGACGCGCATTTGAAAAGTCCAGTTACTCTCAAGGTCTTGGTCTGGAGCAGGGTACTGCTTGTCACCCTCCAAATCCTCACCAGTTCTTCCTTTTCCCTGGTGGAGGAGACTCACGGCTCTTTGGTCCAATGTGCCTCGTTTCCCTTAATTGATCAATCAGCCTGGCTGGCGATAAACCCCAAATTTTCAAATTACCACGTAACTTAATTGATGTGAGGAGTGGTTTCACTGCCTACGTAGTTTCTTTCTTTTCTTTTCTGGATGCCAGCAGTACTACCCATTTGACACAACAACCTTCAAACTCTTAAGCATGCTAGCAGCAGGACAATACCCAGCTGGCTTCTTTATTCTTATTTATCTGCTAGAGATAGACTCACCTCTAGGCGCCCTGATGCCATTTTGGTCAATCCCTTATCTTTAAAATCTCGAATCGCCAACTCCTCATTTGCACCAGGTGCCACACCCAAGACAACCAAGCAAAGATGTACGCAGAACAGACTCACTTCTCACCCTGATGCCATTTTAGTGACTCCAAAGAAAACACACAAGATTAATTCCCAAAATCAACAGAACGATCCCAATGATCAAGGCCTTAGTTTATAGGTGGAAGGAGGGTGGTTTTGGGTAGGGGGCAGGGTTCTTCAGCGGCAGCCACCGCAGCTGGGGGCAGACCCCCATCACCAGCCACAGCTTACCAACTAGACAGACTCGCCCCGAGAACCTCCCTTGGCAGTGCCGAACCACCCATCTCATTGAGATCAAGTACTGTGAAGACACTCGCCCTGAGCAGCAGCTCCAAGCTGCCCATGCTCAGCATGGTCACCTTAGACGCAGCATTGCAGGAGACCATGTTCTTCATGTCGTTCTCTTAGGTGAAGGGGGTGTTATTTACATTCCTCACACTTTGGTTCCTCTGAAGAGACTTGGCCTTGATTCACAAAGAGTCAAGACATTTGCTCTCAAGCTTCATGCTCATTATGTGCACTGTGCTCATAAGCTTTTACAGACAAGACGTTCGCTTGAGCATTCTCTTCACCTACAAACTAATCAGGAGAGGTCTGCTGGCTTGTCTGCCCACAACCCTCCTGATCCTCACTGACTGCTTTCTTCTTTTCTGGTGAAGAAGCTTTTCTTCCCCTGTGGCCCCTTTTCCCGAATTAATGTGACGAGCTTTTTTGCTACTTGCATTGTTTTTCTTTCTTTCTCTCTTTCTTGGGAAAACAGGCGTATGACTCCATTTCTAGGTGTGCCCTCTGGGAACACCTCCAACGCAATTGCATGCCCACCTACCTGCCTCTTGAACATCATTCAAAATCTATATGATGCAGACGAGTATGTGTTGGTGGATGGGACTAAGCAAGCAAGGGTATGGCCTACTCGTGGTGTCAAACAAGGATGCCCTCTTTCACCTTTGCTTTTCTCTCTGTACATTAATGATGTTGATTGCATAGCCCGGGACGAGCGTGGGGCGGTGACAGGAATAGCTGATGTTTGCGTGACACACATGTTGTATGCAGATGATCTGAGCTTAACAGCAAACGAGCCAGGTCAACTGCAGATGATGTTGGATAGGCTGAGCGCCTACGCTCTAAGGAAGGGACTGATTGTGAACACATCAAAATCAGAGGTGGTGCACTTTAACTCTCGACGCACAAGGGCACCTATGTTCACGCTAGGAGGGTTGCAGCTTGCCAACAAAGATTCTTTTAAATACCTGGGCATGGTTTTCATCAAGACGCACAACATGGCTGCTGCAGCTGAGCATATGCTTACACCTTTCATGGCTGGTTGTCGTAGAATCAGGATGTTTTTTTGATGGCTGGTGTTCACCAGTTACCTGATCAGTCAAACTACCTGACTGACGGTCAAACTTAAACTTGTAAACTTTGTTGTGTGGAGGCTGACTTGGCTGCAGCCGCCTGTACGTGCTGCGCTGCTGTCAATTGGCTGCTTCAAGTTGGCTCCTGGCATCTTCACTGTACTTGACTTTCACAGTCTGAGGATGGAAGTGCCGCTATTCAGAAGAGTCGACTGGAGTCCTAGAGGCAAAGAATGGTAGGCTAGTGCTCACGCTGGGGCCTCCCATTCCCTCCACCCCGCCCTTCTCCAAAGAGTTCTTAGTATTCTTAATGTACAAGAAGGGTGAGCAAAGAGTACTCTTTCTCTTTTTGAAGGTACTTTTGCAGCTTTATCATCTGGGTGACTAGCGGCCAGCCTTAGCTGAGTTGGGAAGCTGCGGGGGGAAAGCCTAGGCCTTCCCCAACCAATATCTTATGAAACCGTTTGTGACAGACTTATCAACTTGAATACTGCAGCTGATGCAGTGCTACATCCATTCACAGCTGGTACTTTCCGCATCAGACAGTTCATGCGGGAACATGAGCTTACAAATAGGTTACACATTTGCATGTGGCTCCTTAAAACGTACGCAATCCCTGCTGGTATGTATGCAAGCCAGGTTTGGGCCACCCCATTCTTACGACAGGGCAAAGAAATGGACAATCCTTTGCAAAAATGGC
>LKMJ01005747.1_pt1 | contig 11697 bp, 10 predicted proteins | sample 643391 | NCBI WGS metagenome assembly LKMJ01 (sample SAMN04112250, study PRJNA286221) | soda lake metagenome | biome: soda lake; feature: Kulunda Steppe; material: water; isolation source: sample PL-Br10 brine of Picturesque Lake | place: Russia: Kulunda steppe | collected 2010-07
CGATCGCCAGATAGCTGAGTTTGCCTCTCTTTTTGTCAACGCTGCTGGATCAGTTGAGCAAATTATACTGCGGTGTCTTCGACCGATATCGATGACTGGGAGTGTGAGAATTCTTAGACAGGCTCATAGACCACTAGTTAAAGAATTCCAATCTGTTCGTCTCACCGACCCGGCCGAGGACGGTCGGTTTTGAGTGAGTTCGTTAGATCTGAGTGATGGGAACACAGACCGACACCACTTCGCTTATCAATTGTTGAGGCTGAGTTCACTCGCTGCTCGACGCCGTTGACAGCGAGTCCAGTCTTGACGACTTCGGAACTGGGCCACACGGGAAACAATTTTGTTACCCCGTTTTAAAATCGGCGGATCTAAAAGAGCTAATCTACCCGACTCACTTCCAAGACTTGCTGAAAAACTGTGGAACGGGAACAGATGGAAATAGGAGGAGTCAGAACCGAGTAACGCGAATGAGACGGGAAGGCGAATATGCCAATTTAGGTATTCTATGATACAGAACAATTTTTACTGAGTGCGTATATAGTACACTGGATGAACGAAGAACCCAAATATCCGGTGCAGGCGACCGAAACCACGTTCATGATCTTAGACGAACTTAAGAAGGTCAACGGAGCAGGTGTAACCGAACTTGCGAACCGGCTCAAGCTCGGAAAGAGCACCGTCCACAATCACCTCAATACGCTTAAAAAACACGAGTTCGTCGTCAAGGAGGACAATCAATACCGACTCGGACTCCGATTTCTGGATTTCGGCGGACATATCAGAAAACAAATGAAGCTGTGTGAGGTCGCCGAATCGGAAATCAAAGACTTAGCCGACGAGACTGACGAGTTGGTTAACCTTGCCACACATGAACACGGAAAGTGCGTGTACCTCAATCGGGCCAAGGGTGAACAAGCTGTCGAACTCGACACGTATGTCGGACACCGAGTCGAGATGTACAATACCGCGCTCGGTAAGGCAATGCTCCCGTATCTTCCGAAACCGCGAGTCGAAACGATTCTCGATACTATCGGGCTCCCCGCGAAGACGAACCATACGATCACGAACCGTGACGAACTGTACGAGGAACTCGAGACGGTTCGTGAACGCGGTGTCGCCTTCGACCGCGAGGAGCGCCTCGAAGGACTACGGTGCGTCGCCGCTCCAATAAACAGTCCTGATGGTCGTATCCTCGGAGCAATCAGCGTTGCCGCTCCGACCGGTCGAATGAAAAAAGAACGGTTCACCGATGAGATTCCGGATAAAGTCCAAAGTGTCGCGAATGTGATTGAGCTCAACGTCACATATCGGTGACGGGGTACCCGCCGTTGTTCCTCGCAGAACGGTTATTGTCCAACGTCGATGGTTCGTTTCGTACTATTCTTCCTCGTGTTCCGGACTGAGTGCGTTCCCGGACCCACCTTCGACAGCCTATGTTGCCGTCCGATATGCTTTGGTTCCGTAGAGTTCGTCGATGATTACAATGAACGAAGCGGGGAGATATGAAGCTATTTCGAGAATTTTACGTTCTGGATACAGAACGCCATGCCGGACGTGTCGTTCTCGACTGATGACTCGCCGAACTGCTATCAATGGCGTTCGTACATCTATCTGATGTGCTGCCATCGTGGTCTCGCTGTGCACGCTATCCAACGTTTAGCACAGTGCTCCTGGAAATCCGTGACACAATTATATACGTGTGATTGTAATCCCGTCCTTGTGGCACAATATCGTGTCTACAATCGGATTCGGACGCTCACAACCGAAAATGACGGGACAGTACGGGCGAGAGACTACCCTGACATTCCTGTTCACTAACGCAGAACACAGTCAACCGGAATCTTACGGGTCCGCTGTACTGGCAATCTGAGGCAAGCAAATGATCGCACACACGGAAGCGAACCGATACCGCCTGCACCGTCGGAATAAGCCCAAGTACTGACCAATCGATCGACGAAACTAGTGCAAGACCGTAGACCGATTCCGAACGCCTGCCACGCTCACACTCCTTACAGAACAAGTGCGGGGAACCGTCCGGATGCAGCATTGATAGAAATCGTCGTAGTCAGCGGTAGAAGTCGATAGTCTGATCCGTACTCTCGTTCTCGCGGCGATCCGTGTTTTCGACGACTCCGTTCGGGCGATTTCCTGACCCTGTTTAACAACCAGGGTTCGTGGCGCTCGCGTTCGGAGTGCATCGAACGGATTGGAAGCGTCGTAGACGACAAGCGAGCCACTGTTCTCTTCGGCGAGACCGTACTCGGCGACTCCATAGACGCTCGAGTTTGCATCTGTGAGCATCTCCTAAAGGGGGCCGACGTCGCCGCGACCGCTCATATGAGCGTAGTGAAGCATGACGACCACCGCATCGAGGGGGTCGCCACGTCCGTAGTGACACCAGGGATCCATCACGGGGTCGTGACCGAGCCCGACTATTACGCCGGCTTCGCGTAGTTCGTCGATTCGGCTGTGACCGCGTCGTTGGGGGTAGTCGTCATATTGCCCTTGCAATACCGCGTTGTCCGGCAGATTAGTGATCACGTCGACGCCGCTTTCGGCTAGCAAGTCGATTACTTTCGCTGCGTAGCTGTTGGAGTAGGAGTGTATCGCCGTCGTGTGGCTCGCGGTCACGCGATCGCCGATACCGCGTTTGAGTGCCCCGTTGGCGAGCACTTCCGTAAACCGCGATCCCAGAACGTCGGTTTCGTCGATGTGGGCATCCAGCGGGCGGTTGTAACGTTGTACAAAATCCATCGCAAACTCGACCGACGCCACTCCGTCTTCGCAGTGTGTTCTTTGTGTGGAATTGCGACGACGACATCCGCGGTTAGCTCTATTGCTTCTCTGAGGAGATTTTCGTGGATCTCCGCCATGGAGATGCCGTCTTGCGGGAAAGCGACGGCCAGAAGATCGACCATCGACCGCTTCGCGAAGTTCGAGCAGTGCCCGAACGCCAGTTAGCGACTTCTCGGTGGTGCCAGCGTGAGTGCGTACCCGTTGGTACTCCGTGAGCGGCGAGCCACTCGATCGTTCGCTCTGCACGCTCCTTCACGCTGCTAGTATCGAGTGAGGTCTTCCGTTCGGTCCAGATGTCGATTGCTTCCGCAAGGGTCCCCGGCAGTGAGCGTCGCATCCAGATGAGCGTGGGGTTCGACGAGCGGCGGCATCACGAGTCGGCCAGCGGCCTCGTAGTGTCTGGAGTCGGGAGTAATCGAGGGATCGATCGTTCACGCCGTCTCAATCAGAGAAATGATCCCGTCTTGGATGACGATGTCGACCGCCGATCCCGCGAGCGTCGTCGCATTGGTGATGAGCCGCATAATCGCGTGAGTTACTCTCGCGTTGATCTGATAATAGTTATAGGGCCGCTCGATAGTCGCTACGATGTAGTTGTGGGGTCGCTTGACAGTCGCTACGATGGTCGTGGGTGATGGCTCTGCATACCGTCAACTACAGACAGAAAGATGATCGGAACAATCCAAACCGAATCCTCCGGACCTGTAAGCAACGCGTAGTGGGCCAGTGGTGCCAGACCTGTACACCGCTGTCCTTGACGGTGTCGGGTGAACGGTCTATTATCTCTACTGACTGTTGGAGACGTAGCCGCTGGAACACCGTGACATCGAATCGTTGCACGCCGAGCTTCGGGACATAATCGAGTCAGGTAGTAACGAGGGAGACGAATCCAAACCGGTGCTCAGTGGGCGATATTGCAGCGATACTCCGGAACGTCATCGATGCGGGAACAGTGGATTCCACAGCGATTTACGAGGTTCCGTGCCAGGAGTATATTTGGAGTTTTTCGGCATTTTCTCGGTTGAGTGTGTTTTACGTCGAATAAAGTAGTAAATACATGAATATCTGTATTGGTTATCATTATTTAACCAAACTAGTTACCAGTAAGTTAGGAAAAGTATTAAGTACTGTTGCTCAGACATTTCAGACGCAATCACACACTATGAGAGACGAGAAACAGTTAGCTGACGCAGAAGCGGGAAGGATAGATGGAATGCGGCGGCGCGTTCTTGGGGCAACAGCGGGTGGTCTTTCGCTCGCAGCGTTGGGCGGGGTAGGAACCGCCGTTGCAGAGACCGACGAAGACGAAACGATCACGCTAATCTACGATACGCACTTCGAAGGGCGGTTCGGTGACGAGGATGGGGCGAACATTGCTCGGTACCAGACAAAAGTAGAAGAGTTGCGTGACCAACACGAAAATACGCTATTCGTTGGCGGTGGTGACGATCTTTCCCCGTCCGTCGAGGGTGCACTGTTCGAAGGCGAACACATCATCGAAGCGCTCAACGAGATGGACCTCGACGTCAACGGAATCAGTCACCACGACTTCGACTTCGGCGAAGATGTCGCCGAAGAGCGGTTCGAAGAGAGCGACTTCCCGTGGGTGAACGCCCAACTGCATATCGACGGCGAGCCGATACCGGGAGCAGAGCGATGGATCACTATCGACGTCGGTGATATTACCGTCGGGTTCTTTTCTTCGGCCCGCGAAGATTTTTATTCGGTAACGGACTATCCCGAAGACTACGATTTGCTCGACAAACAAGAGGGTGCGCAAGCGGCCGTCGACGCTCTCGAGGAGGAGGGGGCAGATATCATTATTGGTGCCGGTCGGGTTCCGCGAGGTGAAAAATTCAATCTTCCGGAACAAGTCGACGGAATCGACGCTCTCCTCGGCTCCTCCGGCGATGTCGACCCCGGCGACGAAGATCCGACGATGGTGGACGGAACGATCGTTAGCCGCGTCGGGAAAGAGTTCGATTATCTCGGGACCCTCACTCTGGACGCAAACGGCGAGTTCGTCGATTGGGAACTGATCGACATCGATTCAGAGATTGAACCCGATCCTGGTGTCCAGGAAATCGTCGACGACTGGATGGAAGAACTCGAGGACGAACTCGGCGACGAGGCGTTCACGGTCGACAGAATGCTCGACACCGACATGAGCGTCAATTACGGTCGGGAGAGCTTCATGGGGAACCTGATCTGCGACGCGTTCCTGGATAAAATGGGCGGGGACGTTGCGATTCAGAATTCGGGCGGTATTCGATCGGGCGAGACGTACGGGCCCGGACCGATCATGGGCCAAGATATCATGGACGTCCTGCCGTTCCCGAACAACCTCGTCAAAATCGAACTCGACGGCGAGACGTTGATCGAGTGGCTCGAGGGGCAGGCGTCGCCCGGCTTCCCGGAAACGAATTTCGGAGCGGAGCCGGCAAAACAGGTCAGCGGCGTTCAGTACGAGTATAACGCTCACACCGACGGCTTCGAGGCGGACATCGACAACGTCTACGTGCAGGGGGACGCCATCCAGGAGGACGAGACCTACGAAGTCGTGACGACCGACCACCTCCTTGGTGCGAGAGATATTCTCGAAGGTGCAGAAGTCCTGGATCAATCGACCGGTCTTCTTGGCACGATCGTCCTCGAGTATCTCGAAGGCCAAGATGCTGTCGAACCGAGACAGGGGAACCGAATTCTCCGAGTCGACGAGGAAGTCGGTGAGCCGATCGACGCCGAGGCCAACCCACAGCATGTGACGTTCACGTTCGAGCACCCTGACGCAGCGCTGTCGGTGTATCCCGATACCTTCTACGCCGTCACGGAACATCACAACGACGTTCGCGCAGAGTCGGTTGCCGTCACCGACGACGGGATCGAAGTCTCTTTCTCAGCTCCGATGATCGCTGCCCTGGTGGCAGGACCGGAAGACGCGGACGTGCGTATTCTGGGTGGTTTCGAACCCGACGAAGAGTACTATGGATACGAGGACGACGACGGAAACCTACGGGACCTGCCGGTCTCGGGCGAATGGGAGTACTTTGTACTTAAGGGGACGATCGACGATGTAGCAGGTGTTACGACTGACCATCTCCGTGATGTAGCCGAACAGTGGAGACACGGATAACGAGATGTCTGAACGGGGAACTCCACAATGAGAAACAACTGCACGATGAGATGGGCGTTGGTGCTCGTCGTGACGCTAGTCATCTCGGCCGCCGCTGCCGGCGTAACGCTCGGTGCGGCCGGGGCCGCCCAGGTCGACGCAGCTGATCGATCTATCGAGGCGACCGACGCCGAACCTGGTGAGACCGTCGACGTTGAACTCGAAGTAACGGTCGACGAGAGCGGTGACAGGGTTACGATCACCGACGATGCGACAGGAATCACTGATGCTTCGGCTGAAGAGATTACGCATAACGACGACCATGTATCGCCCGTAGTGTTCGCCGGCGACGCCGACGGAGTGACCGTTGCGCTCGACGAGGACTTCGAAGCGGGCGACACGGTCACTGCCACCTACTCGGTTACGCTGGCGGACGACGAGACCGAAGCTGTCGAGTTCAGCGGGACTGCAGGAGTCGACGATCAGGAGGATGTGGCTATCGCCGGTGATGACACAATCTCTGTCGACGTCGATGCTCTGGAATCCACGCGAACGATCAGTCCGAGCGTCGCCGAACCAGGCGAGACAATCGGCGTCGAACTCGACATCGGCATCGAGGAAAGTGGTGATCGGTTCACGATAACTGAGGACTACAGTTCGGTGGAAGACGTCGAACTGACGTCGGTCAGCACCGACGATGATGAAATCGATCCGAAGATTGCTGCCATCGACGACGAGAACCTCACCCTCGCCCTCGAGGAGAGCCTCGGGGCGGACAACACGATTTCCGTCACATACGATGTGACAGTCGCCGAGACTGTAGAGGACGGAGATACCGTCACGTTCTCCGGGGAGGTTGCTGCCGATGCACGAGGGGAAAGCGTGACTGCGGGCGACGAGTCGATCGAAGTGACGGACGGAGAAGACGACGGTTCGACGACGTCTCCGTCTCCCACTCCAGATGAGCCTGCAGACGACGATGCGCCTGCAGACGACGATGCACCTGTAGACGACGATACGACTGCAGACGACGATGCACCTGTAGACGACGATACGACTGCAGACGACGATGCACCTGCAGACGACGATACGACTGCAGACGACGATGCACCTGCAGACGACGATACGACTGCAGACGACGATGCACCTGCAGACGATGATGCGCCTGCAGACGACAGCGTTTCCGGGTTCGGTGCCGTCGTTGCGCTGATCGCGGTCGTACTCTTGATCGGCTACAGTGTGCGTCGACAACCCGAGTAGTACCGACTACCCCGAATTCTCCAATGGGATCTGGGGGTCGTGGCCAATGCGACTCGAACCCGCTCTCGGCGTAATTGGACATCCACTGACATTCGACCACGAGGATCGCTCCGAGTTCCGGGTGCTATTTTTCCGAAACGCATGGTTGATTTCATTTTTATGACCCCCCAATATCTCGCCACCACGGACGCCGGAGTAGCAAAAAAAGTAGACGAGCGCTCGATCGCGGAACTCTTTGATCGCGCCGACCCAGTCTCGTCGGCCGCGTCGTGAGCACGCTCGTCGACGGAGCGCGTAATCAGCGTCCTGTATTCGTCGGTCCAGTCCTGTTGGTCGACTGATCGGCGACCGTCGGTGTTCGGTAGCAGTCCCTTCACAACGGTTCGCTGCGCGCAATTCTCCTCGGGTGGCCCTCGCGAACGCACCAGCCAACGCAGGCGCTCACATGTGCGTAGTACGTCTGCACGTTTCAAGAGCGATCTCCTTCCCCGTAAGATGTCGAGCGTACCGTCGGAATATGCTCGTCTACCTCGCCGGTCGAGGGGAATTACATCCGCCTGCGACCGTCTACCCGTTTCTGGGCAGCATGGACAAAACGGTGAAGCCTCGGGGCTTGCCCCCGAAGTACTCCAACCGAGAATAGACTCAACTCGGCGTCGATCGCGAATTCGGAGACCGATCTCGTTGGCCGGCGACAGGAGGGACGCCGTCACCGGTTTGTGATTCCACGCGCGGCTGCGAGTACCTCGTCGTGTGCAGTGCCGTTAGAAGCGACGAGCCCGGTACTCTGGTATGTCCACCGGTTGCCGTCGAGATCTGTAACAATACCTCCGGCCTGTCTGACTTGATGGACGCCAGCGACAGTGTCCCACGGTTCTGGATCGACGTCCGTGATCGCCCCCTCAATAGAACCGGCCGCAATCAGGGCCAGCGTTCCTTGTGCAGATCCGTACCGGGCAAGATTGGCGAACCGCGTGACGATCTCAGTACAGGCCGCTGCGTACTCGTCTCGCTGGTCGAAATCCCACCAGATCGTTGGAACGACAGTGAACGTTTCTGGATCAATTCGGTCACTTACCGATACCGGCGTGTCGTTGAGCCGAACGCCGTCTGCATCCGAGACGATCGTATCATCCTCGGCTGGCAAGACGTTTACAGCTGCGATCGGCTCGCCATCGTTGACGACGGCGACGCTCGTTGCCCAGAACCGGAGGTCACGCACGTAATTGTTCGTGCCGTCGATAGGATCCACGATCCAGGCCGGCCCTTCATCGGGGACGGTTTTTAACGCTCCCTCTTCTTCACCCACGATCGGGTCATCAGGGTAGGACTCGCGAATGCTCTCGAGGACACGGTTTTGAGTGTCACGATCGGCCTGCGTCACGACGTCGGTTTTTGCGGTTTTTGTCTCGACGGAGAGACCACTTCGAAAGTTGTCGAGCGCGACGGTAGCACCCGCTTGGGCAGCACGCCTGGCTACGGCGGCTCTGTCCTGAGTCATATGTACGAAGCGTATATGTACACGACCGATAAATAACTCTCGAATACTGATCTCTTCGCTGTAATGAATGCCGTAGATTCCGGCCAGTTTCATCCGATCGACCGGTCTGAATTTCTCGGTTCGAGACGGATTCGCCTCACTCCACAGGAAGCCGATTGTTGGTCGCCGACCGACTCCACCGGATTTCATCAGTAACAGATTCATGTCGACATCATCCTGTCTTGTTTAAGCATGGCCGCCAGATCCGGGAGCAACTCAATCTCGACCCCGTCGAAGTAATCGTGTTTGTCGTTGATCCCACCCGCGCTGACACGAAGGCCACAGTAGATGACCGTGGCACCGTCGTCGATTCGTTCCTGGATTTTCTCCGTTAGCAGCTTGTCGGACGGTTCGGTGTCATAATAGTCGAGAAGATGCTGCTCCTCAACCGGCACGGACGCGCCGTCGAGATAGTGAAAGTTCGAGACGCTGTATCCGGCGTCCAGCACCACTCGACCGAGTTCGTAAGTAGCTAGCCACATTCGCTAGAATGAATCACCGTTGAGTGAAGATCCGACGTGCGGGATACTCACACTGTTGGCCGAGTTCGAGTTTAACCGATCACCCCACAGCGAATCGATCGGTGAGGCCAGATACGAGAGCCGACATCGGGACGCACTACTCGACGACGACGTCAACGTGTTCCCACTGCTCGACATCGACCAAACCCTGGTTCGTGAGCCGGTACTCCGGAATTACCTCGAGAGCGAGAAACGAGAGCGTCATTAGTCCGTGACGATCGAGGCCGAGCGCTTCGGCTCGATCAACGACCGCTCTGAACTGATTACAAACGATCGGCAGCGGTTCGTCGGACATCAACCCAGCCACCTGGAGCGACAACGACGTAATCCCGTCGCCGCTCCGCCGAGGATCATAGACGGCGATACCGCCACCGACGTCCCGTAGATGGTTCGCGAGTCGCGCCATCGCGTCGTGGTCCCCGCCCGCGACGACGCAGTTGTGGGCATCGTGAGCCACCGTGGAGCCGATCGCGCCACGGTCGAGACCGAGTCCGCGGACGAATCCGCGACCGATGCTGCCGTCACGACCGTGCCGTTCGATCACGGCGAGCGCGAGGATGTCCTCGTCGAGCGATGGTTCAATCTTCCCATCGACGACCGGGAGCATCGCCTCCGCCCGACCGGTCTGGATTCCCTGAGTGACCTCGAGAGCACGGACCGTAGCTCGCTTCTCACCCTCGATAGACGGGTCCGCGCCGAGCGCGAGGTCCCGTCCTGTTACGGGATCGAACTCGACAGTTCCAGTCGAGAGTTCGGTCGCCGGCGGGTCTCGATCGTCGCTCGTGGGGTCAAGTTGGCCGTCGACAAGCACGTGGTCGACTGACCACGATTCGAGATCCTCGAGGAGCACGAGGTCAGCCGGTGCGCCGGGTTCGATCCGCCCAAATGGGAGATCGTAGCACTCGGCCGTGTTCAGCGAAGCCATTTGAACGGCTTCGACCGGATCGACCCCTTCGGCGATCGCTTTTCGAACCGCGAAATCCACCCCGCCGTGTTCGACCAGATCAACGACATCTCGATCATCCGAACACAGAGACAGCCGACGCGTCGGAATCTCGTCGACGATACCGACGAGATCGGCGAGGTTCTTGGAGGACGATCCCTCTCGCAGGTAGACGCGGAACCCGAGGTCGACTTTCTCCTGCGCCTCGGACTCGGTGGTACACTCGTGATCGTTGTCGAGATACTGTGCGGCCTCGTGGAGATCCGATCCGCCGACGCGGGGAAGGTGACCGTCGACAACGAGTCCTCGGTCACGAGCTGCCTGGATCTTCGCGTGGAGGTCCGGATCTCCCCCTACGAGCGCGGGGAGATCCATCACTTCGCCGAGCGCGACGACGAGTTCGTGGTCGAGCAACGGTTCGATGTCGTCCGCGTCGAGCGTCGCTCCGCCGTCCTGTAAGCCCGAGGCGGGAACGCTCGACGGAACGCTGAATCGAACCTTCAGCGGCGTGTTCGATGCGTCCTCGAAGACGGCCCGGACACCGTCGACGCCGAGTACGTTCGCGATTTCGTGGGGATCGTGGACGATACTGGTCACACCACGAGGAACCATCGCTTTGCCATACTGTGGCACCGTGACCATGCTCGATTCAACATGCTTGTGCGCGTCGATCAGTCCAGGTGCTACGTATTCGGCCTCGAGTTCGCGTGCCGCTGGCCGCTCTTCGAGGGCGACGATCTCCCCGTCGTCAATCGCGATCGCACGGTCTTCAAGCGTACCCGTGTTGACGTTGACGAGGGTGCCGCGAACGAGTGTATCCACGCAATTCATAGTTGGAATTCGGGGTTGTCTCTGGGAACCATCGGCCCCGGAGTCGTTCGGGCGAGCGAACGAGCACGATGAGATATCTGGTTCTGTTCAACTAGCATATGATGACGTATAATTCGTTATCGGTAATAAGTCCAGTGCAGCGATCAGATCGGCGTCGGTCGCGGCTCTGCTAGAGGGGGATCGAAGCGGTCGAACGCCCAGACAGCCGACTAGAGACAGCGGACACGAAAGTGCGTACCGCACGGCCCATTGTGAAACGATCATGCACAAATGTCGCACCACTCCTGATAGAAATCGTTGTCAACGGTACCTACAAACATTGTGGTTGCCATCATCCCCCTCCTCACAGCTATTGAGGACCCTACATCGAATCACTGTCAATACTGACGAAACAGCAGTGTCGATAGCAGATTGGATTCTCTCTGGCTGGGTTTATAATCCGTACACCGGGTTTACGGACCTCTGAACACGTTATGGCTCGAAACGGTAATCAAACCACCAAATCGTGGGCCGTATCGTATGACACGCTTATTGGACGGTGGCCGAGAGCGTGTCATAGAATCAATTACAGGGTTTTGAGCTTCGTTCGTCCGGGATTGTGTCCTCTTTCGTAGTTGGTGATTGCGACGATTACGCGGAGACACAGTGCAAGGAACACCTGTGTTCGTGCATGTACGCGGCCTCGGGCGCGAAC
>LKMJ01005748.1_pt1 | contig 11697 bp, 16 predicted proteins | sample 643391 | NCBI WGS metagenome assembly LKMJ01 (sample SAMN04112250, study PRJNA286221) | soda lake metagenome | biome: soda lake; feature: Kulunda Steppe; material: water; isolation source: sample PL-Br10 brine of Picturesque Lake | place: Russia: Kulunda steppe | collected 2010-07
ACACACACACACACACACACACACACACACACACACACACACACACACACACACACACACACACACACACACACACACACACACACACACACACACACAAACATACACACAGACACACACGCGCGCGCGTACACACGCACACACACATGCGCGCGGACATATGCATGGACGCATGGACGCATACAGGCACACACGCACGCATCCTCCCCCCCCCTAAAACACACATGCACACACGAACACACTTGCAGGCACGCATGCACATGCACACGCTCACGTAAACACACACACACGCACGCAAACGCACGCACACACGTACGAACACGCACTCACGTATGCCCACCCGAAATGCAACGCCTTGACCTGTCACAGGTGAAGCAGCACAAGGTACTTTTTTTCATACATCGTGTACTCACAGGCAGGAGAAAAGTCCCAGCAAAAATTTATAGAGGTGCAGCAAGCATATGAAACACTCAGCGACCCCGCAAAGAAGAGGGAGTACGACTTAGGTGGAGGCCACAGTAGCTACAGCCGGGGGGGAAGTGGGTTTGGACGCCAGTACTCCAGCTACTCTGTGAGTGCTAAGCAGATGATGCACAATGTGCATTGCACATACCTTATTGTAGAAGTCCCTTCACGGATTGGCTGGCCCTGTCGCTCTTTGGTCCTTGGCAAAGGACTCCTTGCTGGGCCATTCCGCCTGCCAAGCTGAATACACTTCCCACGTGAGGAATTGTCTGTGGACACCACGCGCCTGTGCATGCAGAGTTGGGGAAACGCCTACTATGGCTTTGGACAGCAGAGGTAAGTCAATGCAATGGGGTTGAAGAGGCCACCTGGGGCTCTGCTTGGCTCGCAATCGATTGCTCAGTTACGGACAAAAAGAAAAGGTCTGTGGACCCAGGTACCGCAATTGAACCGCAATCAAATGGGGCACATGTTCTGGATTGCAAGATGAGAATCTTTGTTCAGGCGGCCACTGAGCTGACCACAGCAGCTTTTCCTGAGGCATCCAGACAGAGAGCTCATGTGCGCGTGCAGCTAGAGATGAGCACGGCGTGTCCTCCGAAGGGCACCTGAAGCATGTACTTGCAGACGCCTCCTCTCTCTGCCGCGGCACACCAAAAGAGCATCAGCACCAGCAGCAGCAGCCCCAGCAGCCCCAGCAGCACAGCGGCAACATACCTGCGTGCGTCCTTTGACCGCCAACGCTGACCAAACCATTTGTCAGCAGCCCTATGGGCTGAGGTCCTGTCCTGCTGCTAAACTATGTGACATGACATGACATGCCACTGGTTCTTTTGGGCCTCACCTGCGCTAAAGGATTGCCTGGCTGCAAGGGAAGCAACCCAGAGGCCTTTTCTGACACACGTGCTCTCCTAGGCGCACCTACTACGACACATCCTTTGACAACATCCTGCCCAGCGAGACCCTGCTCCTCACGTCCACCAACATGCGCCAGCTTGTGTTTTATGGGGGCAACCCCTGGCTGATCCAGGTGGGCAGCCTCCTCTTGCCTTGTGCTGATGAGGCAGCCTTGTCTTGCCTTGTGTTGACGAGGGGAATTGTTGTTTGCTGTTCTCCCAGCGATCGGCTGCAAGGTTGTGAAGGGATGCACACGCTCTCAAGGGTATCAGGGTATGTTGGGCCAGGAAGAGATGAGCTGGTTCATGATGATTTGATGTTTGCTGTGGTGATGTATGGATGGCGATGCACAGATTGTGCAAACATCCCTTCTGAGTAAAATCAGCTGACGGCAGGGACTTTTTTTTGCACGATATTGACAAATGAGGATAAATCCACTCATTCTACGGTAAACACCCGCAATCACCTCTGTGCACAGTCATTCACTTGTTGCAAAACACGTGTTTGAGCAAATGCACATGCACACTTGCATGTACACTTGAGCTGGTGCCTGCTGCACACGCACACAACGTGCACATGCACACACGCATACACATCACACACACGACATATACATACAGGTGTATAGCGAGGACAGCCCTGCATGCCGGACATTCTCACCTGTGTGGGAAGCCATGCACAAGGCCATGTTTAGTGGCACGCCCGGCAAGCCGTGGGTGTCGCTTGGTCGCATAAACTGGAGGCACCAGCGCAACCTGGCAACTTGGCTGGTGAACGCGCACGTGAGTGAAGAACTCCAGGACAAGGTCTTGCCAATGTGCTGAGGGGCCTGGAAAAGATGTCCCCAAAGCTGCCAGGGTTATATTTGGGCCTCTTGCAACTTTAAAGCTTGCCCGTCAAACTGAAGTTAAAGGTGTGATTGCAGGTGCACACTGCATAGAAGCGTCTACTATCTGACACCCTCAGCGTCCCTCGCCACTGCTCACCCCTGCGCGTGCCAAACGCGGCGGCTGTTCCCCGTACAGCCGCGCAGCAAAGCGCAATATGCTACCCGCGCTGTTCACGTGCCCACCAATACCCTTTCAGCACGAATGCATGCAGGCCTCTGCTCACCGCAGAGCTTGGCATGCATCCTAGCACCGACAGCTGCCCCCCTCCCCTCCGTCGATCTAAGCTGTGCCCACCACCTCCGCGCCCTGCCTTTGCTTCAGCTCTCTGGCGGAGACATCCGGTTTGATCAACTCCCGCTCGTGTACGGTGTGCCAAAGAACTGCGTGGACCCTCGCTGCTTCATGAGGTGTGGCCTCACCCTCTCCTCCGCATCTTGCTCATGAGCTTGCTTCAGGCGCGCGCCGTGCTGTTGCAAGCACCTTTGTCGGCCGCTTTAAAATGAAATTCCTAGGGCCCTCCTGTGTTCCATGGGAGGTGGCCGCTGCTATTGCTTGAAACACTTGAATGGAAGTCCAGTGCGCCCAATTTGCTTCTGCGTTGCTGAGAGGTGGCTGCTGCCATTGTTATGACCCAGTGACCTCCTGTGATGCTCCGAGGTGGCCACTTCTTGTTTGAAATCTTTGAGTGAACCTTTCCCTAGGGAAAATTAGGATCACAATATTGTGGCCCAAAAGCAGAGGGCTGCTGCAGTCAACAGCTGGCCCCCTCCCTTTCCCAGCCCCCACCCATCCTTTGCATACCAAGTCATGCTGCTGCTGCTGCTGCTGCTGCTGCTGCTGCTATGCCCCTAGGTACTACGGCCCCCTGGCGCTCCCAGCCCTGCAGGAGTTTGCTGCAGCCAAGCTGCTGAAGCTGCCACCTGTTCCCAGTGTTAGCCTCCCCACCTTGGTGCGCACGATGGGGTGTGAGGAGTGAGCTCCCTGGGGCTGCTTTCAGGATGGGAGTGCATGCCCCTGAGTCGGCCTCTTGCTCGTGCTTCACCAGGCCTGGACCCCCTATACAGTTTGGACCCCCCTATACAGTTTGGAGCCCCAGCACACGTGAATGCAGCATGTTCTCAATCCAGGAATGCTTGACTTTGAACCTTGTTGTTGAGATACATCTGCAAGCAATGCAAAACTGGGCCTGCCTGACAGAGGTTGGTTTGAGCCCCCCCCCTCAAGATTACCGCTGCTAGCATGTGGGTTTGAGGCACAGTGTGCTCCAATCCGTGTGTGTCTTCATTTGACTTGTTTGCGCATACAGTCTCAAGGCGCGCACAAGCATGCACTGGCCCTGCCATATGGGCACACTGCTGCCTGAGTGCATCCCGGCTGGGATAGTCTTCTTGCAGTGCCCACGTGCATGTGCGCGCTCTCCTCTCCGTCTGCTGCGGGCCCTCCATCCCTGCCTAGGAAGTTTGTGCTCCCCTGCCAACGCAACCCCTGCTGGGTACTTGCGCTGCGCACAGGACGTGCTGCTGCAGCGTGCACACCCGGCCAAGGTGGTCGCCATAGCCTTCTCCAAGTCAGAGGGCCACGGCAGCATACCCCTGCGCCAGCTTGCCCTGAAGCACCAACAGATGATGCACTTTGCACGCGTCGCCATTGGCGGCGCACCCAGCAGCTCGAAGGTGAGAGGGCAACGCAGCCCCACTGGCGCCAAGGCGTGAGCTTTTGTTGGCCGCCTCGCTGCCTGCGCCCTAGGGGTGTGGCTACCTCATGGAGGGAAGTAGGCGCCGGGGGAGCCAGGGCCAGGAGCGGCATCAGCCGGACAGCGCCGTCACTCCTGTACTGCATTGTGTGCTTGCGTGTGCCCACGGGCGTCTGTGCGACGGCCTGCCCCCGGCCTGTGCAACGGCCTGCCATGTGCGTTGTCACATGCGCGCGCTTGCGTGTGCTCACGGGTGTCTCTGCGCCGGCCTGCCCATGGCAGGGGCACGCCAAGGCAGGCAACACCCAGGAGCAGCAGGAGCAGGAGATGGCTGCGGCCTTGGCCCTGGAGGAGTGGTCGCAGCGGCTGGGCGTCAAAGTCAGCGTGCCATCGCTCGTGCTGCTCAGGGGACCCGGCACAAAGCCCCAGGTGCGTGTGTGAGGGCTGTGGCAAGTGTTAGGTGGAATGCAGGCGTGCTCGGCAAGTAGCGCGCACTAATAGGCTCGCCCGTGTGCCCTTCCCTGCTGGTGCATGGAGCATGGCGGGTGGGCATGGGGCTGCACGAAAGCCGGCGCTGTGATGGGGTAGCGTGAGCGTCTATGGTGCAGATGAGAGCGGGGCCAGGGCTGTTGCTCTGACGCAGCGAAGCAGTGGGAGCGCCGCGTTCCCTAGTGATTATGGCTCCCTTTAAGGCGTGAGAGCTGCTGCAGTCGCAGCTGACGGTCGCGTCCTGCAGTAGCACCAGGCATTGGGCCGCAGGTGGGGGTGCCGGATGAGGCAGCTGCCTGCCTGACTGACTGACTGGTGCCCGCCCCAAGAATGTAGGGAGGCAGGGTTAGAGTAAGGGTCAGGGCAGCCCAGCTCTGAGCTAGGCCCAACACCTGCCTGTCCGTACCACAGCTTCCATGACATACTCCCATAGCAGCTGGGCGCGGCCGGCCATCACGACTAGGTGGGGCCCCTTGAGGCCAGACCCACCCGAGTCAATGCCCAGCAAGCACACAGCCAGTTGGGCCCCCAGCCGTATCGGTGCACAACCTGGTGCACCCCTGCCCCTCTCGTCTGGGCCCCCAGCCGTGCTGGCGCGCACCCCTGCCCCATCCGCCCGCAACCTGGCTCCAACCCTGCAGGTGCTGACGATGAAGCCCGGGGAGGTGCAGGGCTATGAGGAGGCCATTGACGCTGGGGGCCTGATGTGGCAGGTAACGCGGCAGGCAGCATGTGCTGTGCGTGTCATCCTATGTTTGTGTCTGTCATGTGGTGTGCATGTCATGTGAGCAGTTCTTCATCTGTGCCACTCATATCATCTGTGCCAGCGGTGCCTTGTGCAAACTTTGCAAACTGGCTGCGGTTGCGGTATGGGAGGCAGGTGCAGCGCAAGCTCAAAACTCACCTGTGCTTGTTGCACAAGTGCTGAGTGCAAGGCAACGGTTGGTGCCCGTGCACGTGCGCATGTGTGCATCAACACGCCCACCCTGTGTGTGCAAGCGTTGAACCAATATCCAGATGCGTAGGGCTGCACAATGTGCTCATGGCATTGAAGCTGATGCCCCTGGGTGTACGTGTATGTGTGCATTCTTGCATGCTTGCATGCGTGCATGCCCATGCGTGTGTTTGCATGTGTGTGTGTGCGTGTGCGCACGTGGGCGTGTGTGCATTGCACACCAAAGGTGTTGGGTCCATTCTGGAGCTTGAAGAATTTTCCAGACGGGCGCCCTCATGCTGAGGCTTGCCTAGGTGCACTTGCCAGCATACTGGCGCATCTTCATTGTCAAGTGCACACAGCTAACGCATGCGCGCGCGCATGCGTGCATGTGCACACGCACACACGCACACACACACACAAACACGTGCACAAATGACGCGCATGCTCACATGCACATTTATACACAAAAACGCTCGTGCTGCATCCCGACGCCGGATGGCAAACAGGCCATCAACCCGCTGCGGCCCTACACAGTGGACTTCTTAGGCGTCCGCTGGTGGGACGGGCGCCGGCAGTCGGCGCACGCTCGCAAAATCGACCCCATTAAGCTGTGCGTCGTCGTGGTGGGCAGGGGCAGGATGGAGCAGGCCCGCAGCAATGCCCTGGCGGTGAGTCGCGGTGGCGCGCAGGGCGGGTGCATGACGCTCACCTGCGCGCGTTACAGCGGCTGCATGGCGTTGCACGTGACATGGGTGTGGGGTGGCAGTGCTCTGTGGGCAGGCGCACCTTCTGCGCAGTGCCCAAGCATGCATGTGCATGCGCCCCAGCAGCACGTCCACGTTGCGCAGTGTAAAAAAGTGGGATCCACATCTTGTTGTGGGCTCTGCTCCACAGGGCACGATGCCTGTCCATGCTGTTAGGGCTGACCATCCAAAGCTGCCTAGCTTGGAGTAGGCGAGCTGGGCTCTGTATCTCAGCAGGGGCTCAACTCCATGGCTGCATAGGTTTGGTATTTGATAGTAGTGCACGTGTCTGCTGCATGCACGTGAAGGCCCATGCACAGATGCGTGTAAGGACATGGGCACAAGCATGCGCACACACTCACGCACACACATATGGTAACTTTCGCGCTTGCACGCGTGCTCATGCGTGTGTGTGGAATGCAGCTGACCCAGCTGCTTGCCGCCCTTTCCACCAGGGAGAGCCGGGTACAACACACTGCCGCCGCTGCGGCTGCATCCTTTGCCTCAGCCGCCCTCATGGCTAGCCAGCTGCGCGTGGCGTGGCTGGATGCGCAGGTGCAGCACGCCTTCTGCGTGCACCACTTCGCGGACTATGGTGCGGGACAAGGGTGTGCGGGAGGGGGCATTTGCACGTGCATGGTTGGATCCATGGTCCGCTGATCCTGATCCACACCCTGGCCAGGCCTCTTTAGCCAAGCTGGTTTGCATGCCTGCGGTGTTTATCTGTGCATGTGGGGTTCTCAAGCCAAGCTGGCTTGCCCGCCTGCGGTCTTGATCTGTGCATGTGGGGTCAGCGACTTCTACCCTTCTCTGTTAGGAGGTGCCTGTACAGCCGTTCAGGCGCCGGGGACACCCGTGCTTGCCTGCCGTGCAGCGATTGACTTTTGCGCATGTGGCATTCCTGCTCAGCATAAGCCTCGCTGGATCTGTTTCAACACAGGCTTGGTCAGCCCTGACCCTCTGCAGAGGGCTCAAGCTGGGCCAGCCCCATTAGCTTTGTGCTGCCAGCCCACACTCTTCTCATATATATCCCGTGCTCACAGCGCTCTGACGCAGCCCATGCGCGCCGCCCATAGCTCCCCACTCATGCGCGCCCCACCCATTCATGCGCAGATGGCTCAGACAGTAGCAGGGAGCTCCAGCAGACAATCTGCGGGTCCGGGGGCTGGGCTGCATCTGTGAGTAGCGCCATCCAGGCGCTCCTGGCCCAGGACTTCTCAGCTGCGCTGCGAGTCCTAGTTCAGCGTGACCCGCCTCCACGCGCCGCGCTGGTGGCGTACGTGCCCACCCCAACGCCCTCTGTGCGCGGCAAAGAGGTAGGCTGGTGTGCGCATGCGTGCTCCTGTTACTATGCCCAATGTTTATTGGTGAGCACGTGCTCAAGCTGGCGGCACACATGCCCACACCTACGCCCTGTGAGCAGCAATGAGGTAGGTTGGTGTGCACATGTGTGTTTGCGCGTGTGTGTGCAACAAGATGCATTGGTTGGCACATGCGCAAGGCACGTGTGCGCACTTTGATGTGTGGGTGTGTGCATGCTCACTGTACCAGGGAAGCATAATATTCCGGCCATGGCAGGCAGGCTTGCATGCATCGTGAGCTTGCATGCATCGTGTGCTTGCATGCATTGTGTGCTTGTAGGATAGCCTGCTACAGCACGCAGCCGTGCAAGCAGAAAATGCCTGCGGGGGTCTGCTAGCCCCTCTTGGGGGCCCATGTCTGCAGGGGCCTGCTAGCTATATTCGGACGGATGGGCACCTTTTGGGGGCCCATGCCTGCAGGGGCCTGCTACCTCCTTTTGGGGGGAGCTCTGTGTTCCACAGCAGCTGTGTCCCTCAGCAGCCTTGTTGCTTCTGTGTGAATGGCGTGGCCATGATGTGGCTGGGCTGGCAGGTGCAGCACAGCCTCAAGGCACAGAGGTAGCTGTTTTGAACTCTACCAGAACCAAATGGTGCAGCTGCAAACTGGGGCCCCTGGGGGCATATGTATGTCCAGAAAATGCCCTCCATCGGTGGCCCACGCAGCTGCAGTGCCCCAACACCGTGTTTAACCCATTGCTGCTCCGCGCAGCCTACACAATATTGTGCCGCATGCTCGCAGGCGCCGGTGCACCTGTTCAGCACTTTCACCCAGGTGCGTGGGGACTCCCCGCTGGGTGGGGAGTGTGTGTGTACGCGCGTGCGCGTGTGCTGACAGGTGATGCAAGAGGCTGGTGCTGAGCTTCTGGGTTGGAGCAAGCAAGCTCAGCAACAGGCAAACATTGTGTGTGAGTGAGAAGTGCGCGCAAATGCGGTAGGCTGCAAATCTTCCAGGTATCTTCCTGAAATTTTCCCAAAGCTAAGGCTGCTTGTATTCTTTTCAACAGATGGCCATGCAACATCACTATGCCTGCTTGGTCATCTTGCAGCTCCTTTAAGAATTCTGGTGTCCCACACCCCAACAGCACATTCCAAAGCCCACACACACCTCTGCTGCTCACACCACGCAGCTGATGAGCATGAGCGAGCGCCCCTTGAGTGAGGAGGAGCTTGTTCGGATTGCTGCATGGGCCTCGCAGTGAGTGCACACAGGCAGTGGAATAGCCGGTGTGGGGCAATGCCCGTCCAAGTCGCTGCTTGGGCTTTTGGGAGTGAGTGCATGGAGGCTGTAAAATGGCCGGTGTGGAGCAATGCATGTCCAAATCGCTGCTTGGGCTTTTGGGAGTGAGTGCATGGGATGCGCAGCGAGCGTGAGGTGATGTGGGCAGCAGCTCAACAACATTCTTCCTGGTCTGGAGCTTAGGCAGATGCATCGATTTCCGCGCTTCCGAACCCCACCTTCACAACTCTTGCCGCCAATCATGGGCCTGATGCACATGACACTCTCAGGCTGGTCTTTACAGGCTGCTTGCCGTGTTTGAATGAGCTGCCTGCCTGCTTGCACCCCCTGCAGGTGGTGCGCACCTCATGTTGTTGCCACTCTTCATGTGTATGTACGTCTCAACTTGCGCATGCGCTCGCCCTTGTGCGCTGCATGGTGCCATCCATGCAGGTGTGTCGAGCAGGAGGAGAAGAACCGCAAGGTGGGCTGGAAGGACTGGCTCACTGGAAAGCAAGCCAGAGCTGATGGACCCCTGAAGATTATGCAGACGCCTGATGGCAAGCTCAGGTGTGCAGCAGCAATGCGATTTGCGGTGTTGTGCTCTCACGCTTCGTGCATTCTGCTGATGCTCCCCTTCCAGGGGGGCGTGTTTAGCTCAAGGCCGCTGGCCTGTGCATCTTGAAAGCCACCCTCAATGGAAAAACCGCCACTGAGGCATTGTTGTGAATGCCAACCTGGCATCGACGACGATTCAATGGTGGGCTCACCTGAAGTTTCGGCCGCGGCCCATGAGCTGTGTAGCTATTCTGCAACTTCAACATCTCGCTCACCTCCAAGCTTGAGTTGCAGCCTTTGGAGTTTGGGTATTTGTATTGACGCAGTCTGCTTGGCCAAGCTGTCTTTGAGAGCTTTTGTGATGGAGGTCGTGTCCTGCATGGTGCAGATCCCGCAGGTCACGGTGCTGATTGTTTGGGATTTCGCTGCAAAAGGCCCGAGGCAACGCTGCTGCTGGTCTGATCTACTACCTTGTGGCATCCTCCTGCGTTGCAAGTTTTGCAATCAATACATTGGTTGTCTCCAGCCTTATATCACTGCAAAGCCCAATATGTCTTTGCTCCTGCCCAGGTATCCCCCGCCCCTGGTGGATGACGATGCTGAAAGCACGCTTGAATTTCTGCACGACAGGGCCAGGTGAGGATGCCGGTAGATGTGTGAAGGTGTGTGCATGCGTGCGTTTGCCAAGCTGTATTGGATTGTGCTTTTGGGGTCTATAACTGTGCCAGTGGCAAAAAGTTTGGAATGCCCAAGAAAAAGGTTTTGGAATGGGGGGCAAATGAATTGGTTGCTGCTGCTGCTGCTGCTGCTAGGCTGCAAAAGAGCAAGTCAGTGGGATGCCTGCTTTTTGTATAGAGGACATGACCTAGCGTTTTCATTTGGGCTCCCCTAGCCAAGCTTGGGGCCCTCTCGTGACACTGAGCTTGGGGCCCTCTCGTGACACTGCTTTCAAGGCCAGGGGTCCTCGTAACTTTTAAAAAGATTAGGGGTCCTGAGGAGCGGGGACCAGGGTTGTTTAGCATGGCTTCTGAATCCTGCCTGCTCAGACAGATGGGACAGGCATCGATACAGTTGCAGCAGGCACTGTTTGAGTTCTGCACGTTCAAGCACAGCTTGATTGCCTGAGTGAACAGCCTGAGTGCAGGCACGGGGGCGCGGGCCAAATTGAGCACAAACCAAAAATCCTTGGCACCTCAATGTTTTATTGTGTGCAGGAAAGTTTGGAGTAAGCTTCAAGATGCGGCTGGACCTTTGCTTTACTTGATTGGCCCAGAGCTGAAGCAAGTGCTGGGCCTGTTCCTCACCATTGCCGTCATTTTGTTGCTTCACCAGCTCACTGGCAGGATACAGCAACAGCAACCCCCGCAGCGGTCCCCGCAATAGCAGCAGAAGTAGATGATGGGAAACATCAGTAGTGGCGAGAGAACAAAGGTAGCGGCAGCAAAGCCTGCAGGCTGGAATGAGCCGGTTTCAGGGTCTGCCACCCGCAATTCTTGCCTGATGCTTAGTTATACTATAGCAATACTGTGGGCAACTGTGGGCACCTGAGTCAAGAACTGCACTGGCTGCAGCTGCAAGGTTGCTCTATGGTGTGAGGGACATCTTTGCACGGGAAGTCTGTCAACTAAGACTCTTTCTGTAATGCGTCAATGGGATGCGTTTTTATGACTGCATTAAACTGGTCCCCGAGTCTTTCTCCCTTGATCATGATACCGGTATCAAGGTACCTTCCTGGCTTGTGGGACACACATATGCACGCGATCAGTTGAGGAGGCCAGCTACAACTATTACTTATAGCTAGAGGCTTAAGAAAAAGAAGAGAAAAAAGAAAAGACTACGCCAACAATGTAACCCCTGCTTGCGTAAATTAAGGAAGAAGTTTACATCTGGTGCAAGCACCAGGCAAACCTCCACCATCAGACGAGGAAAAAGGTCAGTAGTGGGGGTCGGGAGGGTTCTGAAAAGAGCCATATGTTCATTCCTTGGTGTTCTTCAACCTCCAACTTGTATTTATGATCTTTGTTGCATATTGAATGGAATGAGTTTAGATCGAGAGCAAGTTTTCTTACTCTACACTGTTCTAGGCCAAGCTTACAAGGTTAACAAGGTTTACAAGGATAAGGCCTTCAGTCAAGAATTGCGACTGCTAGCCTGCTCATAAAAAACGATTAATTCATGAAGGAAAAAAGGAAGTTTATGGTTGTTCTGGTTAAAAAAAGCGGACACATCATGAGATCCTGCCTGTGAGATTAAGGGAACATACTTCCTGCGGAGAGAGACCACCTGGGGATGTGTGCAATGAAATAGGACATGTTGTTCAACCTGGACATTATCATCAGCCTCGCAAAGGTCACAATTTAGGGGAGACCTGTGATTCCAAGTAGCTGTCTCATAGCGAAGAGTGTGAACACGAAGTCTGAACCGAGCCACGTTGCGAATGACATCATG
>LKMJ01005749.1_pt1 | contig 11696 bp, 13 predicted proteins | sample 643391 | NCBI WGS metagenome assembly LKMJ01 (sample SAMN04112250, study PRJNA286221) | soda lake metagenome | biome: soda lake; feature: Kulunda Steppe; material: water; isolation source: sample PL-Br10 brine of Picturesque Lake | place: Russia: Kulunda steppe | collected 2010-07
GTACCAAAAACCATAACAATAGTATTTAATAATAATACAACCCAAAATTGAATAGAATTTATTATTCTAAAATCACTTATAGTTAATAATAAAATTATGGCTACAAATATTCCTACAAAACGTGTTGCGAAAGATGTTATATATTCATCTGTGGCCATAGCTGCAGATTTAGTCGTTATACTTTTACCAGCTTTGAAAATAGCAGATAGTAATGAAAATAATACGCCAAATTCAATCATTTATATTTATTTATGACTTAAAATATAATAAACTATTTGTGTATTTAACACCATGGTATACATTGTTAATTATCAAATATCTAACCATAGAATATTTATATACTGAGTTATAAACACTTAATGAATGAGTACATTTGAAGAACAATCCGATGTAGCACAAGAACTCGCTGATAATCAACGCGAGATATCTATCGCTGAATTCTTTGAACAAAACAAGCAAATGCTTGGGTTCGGGAGTAAAACGCGTGCGTTGGTTACAGCGGTGAAAGAAGGTGTAGATAATAGTTTAGATGCTTCTGAAGAAGCCAATATTTTACCTGATATACGTATTGATATTACAGAACATGAACAATATTATACACTTGTGATTGAAGATAATGGCCCCGGTCTTCCTAGAAGTAACATACCAAATGTTTTCGGTAAACTTTTGTATGGTAGCCGTTTCCATAGCCGCTCTCAGACGCGTGGCCAGCAAGGTATTGGAATTTCTGCAGCCGTATTATACTCTCAATTAACAAGTGGTAATCCTGCTCGCGTCACGTCAAAAACACAAGAAGATGAAAAAGCACATTTTGTTGAAGTTGGAATTGATACGGACACAAATGAGCCTAAAATCCATTCAGAGAAAGAAGTTGATTGGCCTGATAAAGAACACGGAATAAAGATTGAAATGGATATGGAAGGCAATATGCGTGCCAGACAACGGCTCCATCAATACATACATGAAACAGCCGTTGTAAATCCACATGCAACTATTGAACTGCATGAACCTAAACATGACCTTGTATATGATGACCGTCCTGTAGATAGATTACCGGACCCTGTTGAAGAAATTAAGCCACATCCTCATGGTGTAGAGCTTGGAACCTTACAATATATGTTAGCTGATACTTCGTATGAAGATTTAGATAGATTCTTCCAAGAAGAATTTACCCGTGTTGGAAAGAAAACATCAGCAGATATTTTAAATAACTTCAGAGATATGGAATATGGTCGGTCTATAAAATGGCCTGTAGTTACAGAACGAACAAATAAAGAAGATTATAGGGAAGCTTTCTTCGATGCTGTGCGAAGAAAAGGTCAAGAAGCAACAGATACATTCTTTGAATATGTTTTTGAAGATATAACAGAAAATGAACGGGTAACATATGATAGTTTACAATCTGCTGTTAGAAAGAATGCAGATAAAGCTGGAGAAGAAACTATAATGAAATTTGGAAAGACGGTTAGAGAAAATGCAATCGAATCATTATGGAATGTTATAACAGAAAATATTTTAGCTTATACTATTGAGAGTGTAGATGAAGTTACAATAGATAGAAAAAGTCAAAAGCTTATTGCTCATGTTGGACATGAACTTGCGAATGAATTTATATCTAATAATCCAAAACAAGTAACATATTATGATTTAAATAAATATATTCAAACAGCATCAAATGAAGCTGCGGAAAAAATGAATAGTAAATCAACATTTGGTGAAACAGCACAGGATAAAGTATTAGACTTTTTCTGGGCGCAATCTGAAACCGTATCTACAGATGTTCCGACTGTTAAAGAAGTTGCAAAAAGTAGAAACTTAGCTAGCAATTTATTATCTGGTATGGAGAAAGCAGATGCTATGGCACCGCCAACCAAATGTCTTTCTCCGATTAAAGAAGAAGATATTTTAACAGGATTAAAAACGAGATATGATGCAGAATTCTATACAGCTACGACGAGAAGTGCGGGCGTAGCAAAAGGAGAACCATTTGTAATCGAAGCAGGAATTGCTTATGGTGGAAATATTGAAACAGATAAGAATAAAATCCAATTAAGTAGATTTGCTAACCGTGTTCCACTTGTATACCAAGAAGGTGCATGTGCTATTACAAAAGTTGTAAAAGGTATTCGTTGGAATTCATATTATACTTCAAGAGATAAAATCTCACAGAATAAAGGTAGTTTACCTCAAGGACCTATGGTTTTGCTTGTTCATGTTGCAAGTACGAACGTTCCTTTCACTAGTGAATCAAAAGATGCTGTTGCAAGTGTTCCTGAAATTGAAAATGAAGTAGAAAGAGCTGTGAGAGATGTTGCACGCGATTTAAAGAAATATATGGGTGAACAAAGAAGTAAACAGAAACGAAAACAAAAACAAAATGTTATGGGTGGCCTTTTGCAAGCAATTTCCGATACACTTGAAGATATAACTGGTGAAAAAATTGACGGTAAAGAAAAATCCCAAGCACGTATACTCAATAATGTATATGTTGAGAATAAAGGTGATGGAATCGTAGATGTTACAAATCTTAGAGGTAAAAGTGAAGATGTTATATTAACAGGAGAATTAGAATCGAAACCAACAGAATTATCTGAAGATATAGATATAAATGAAGATAATACATTCGAATGCGTCGTACCTGTATCGAAAGATGAAACAAAATCTGTATCATTTGGTTCAAATATAAAAGAATTAAATGTTTCAGAGCCAGAAGAACCAAAAGTAACAATTTCAGACTAACTGTCGATAAATTTTTATTTTAATATGATAGTTGTTATATAATGAGTAAAAAATTTCGTATACTTTTCATACATATTTTACTAATAATTGGTTTATTTCTTGTATTTGGTGGTTTATCAATATCTCATTCATCAATAAATATTGAACAATCATCATTTATTGATGAAAATGTAGAATCAATGAATATGGATAATATAATAAAATATGAAGAACAGTATGAACAATATGAACCTATATTACAAAATGAAAATCTAATTAATAGTTATAATTTAAATGAATTTTCTAATGAAACACAAAACGATTTACATAGTTTAGTAAATAATGAGAAAACGATTATACAAAATGAAGAATTATATGAAGGTGAATTTATTGTTCATTTTGATAATACGAGTTATATATTTGAAGGTGAAAAAGATACATCAAATTCTATTATGATTTCATTATTGGGTTATATATTAATTATTATTTCTGCTATTTTATTTATAACAATGATGAAAGATGAAGAGAATAAAAATGAGAAATCTTTATTGAATAATGTTGAAATAGCAGGAGAAGATTCAGAATGGGATTATGTTATTGTTGAAGATGAAAAAAATGAAAATAAAATGTCATAAAAGTAATAGTAAAATATAAATGAATACAATACAATTTATGTATACGAATGAGTAATGATGATAATTCAAGTCCTGCGTTAGATTCTATCTACGAACAGGCTAAAAAGTTGCAACAGCAAATTGAACAAGGGCAAGTTCCAGAATTAGAAATGCCTACGCGAACAAAAACAAACATTGAATATGATGATGAATCTGATGTTTGGGTATTCGGTGATAGAAAATCAACACGGTCTGCAAATAAAGTAAGGGGAGCAAAGCAAATTTTAAAATCTGTATATGTTCTTGATTTCCTAGCAAATCAACTTGAAGAAGAACGTTCTTCAACACTACGTGAATTATACTATCTAAGTGAATCTTGGGATGTAGAAGATGCCCAATTCTCTGACCAAGACGAATCAAATAAGATTATTGAAGAATTAGAAACAATAACAAAAGAAAGACGTGAAGATTTTAATATGAGACCAGAAGAATCAGGAGCAACTATTATGGGTCCACTTGAACTTCGGGAAAAAACAAGACGTGGAGATAGAGAAATCCATTGTCAAGAAAATGTTGGAGAACAAGGATATCAAATTCCAAATAATCCTGATACAATTGAATTTCTTAATTCTGATGCAAAATTTGTTCTAGCTGTTGAAACGGGAGGAATGAGAGATAGACTTATCGAAAATGGATTTGATGATGAATATGGTGCTCTTGTTGTCCATCTTAAGGGACAACCATCTAGAGCAACAAGACGTATCATTAAACGTCTACACGACGAATTAGACCTCCCTGTAACAGTATTTACGGATGCCGACCCATGGAGTTACCGTATTTACGGTTCTGTAGCATATGGCTCTATTAAAAGTGCTCATCTATCTAAATACTTAGCCACACCAGAAGCAGAATATCTTGGTATCCGACCTCAAGATATTCGTGATTATGACTTACCAACAGACCCATTAAAAGATTCTGATATTAAAGCGTTAGAAAGTGAACTTGACGACCCTCGTTTTGATACAGAATTTTGGAGAAATGAAATTGAATTGCAACTTGAACTTGGTGTAAAAGCAGAACAACAGGCCCTTGCTTCTAGAGGTTTAGATTTCGTTACAGAAACATACTTACCTGAAAGATTAGAAGAAATGGGAATTATTGATAAACAATAATAATTATTTTTTTCTATAATTACCATCTTCAATATCTTGTTTATCTCGTCTCGATGCTTTATAACCGGTGTAATCACTTACTATATTATTACCTTCTTGTAAGTCGGGAAGATATGTAAGTACAATATCGTCATCTGCTGGTGTTGCTGTTACAACAGTTAAATCACCAAATTTTAATATTCGACCAATTAAAGATTGTTCTGTTTTAACTTTATCTACAGAATCGTACCCAACAGAACGCGTATGATGTCTTAATATACCTCTTTTCCTAAATACACGGTCATCTGTAAATACATAGAATACAGATACATATTTAATATGTTCAATTAATATTGTTAATATTCCTATTGGAATAAGTGATAATATTGCATATAGTAATATACCTTCCACATCTATAACAAACGGTAAAATTAATCCTGCTAAAACCATTAATATAGACATTATGTATATTGGGATATATGGATATATACTTGCGTGTGACCATGCTCTTACATCCTCATTTTTACTTAAAGATATCCAATTTGCAGATTCAATTGTATCTTGGTCATATTTCATATAAAAATCTATGATATACGTTCCTAAAAGACTAATGAGAGTTAAGTCATTTTACTTAATACTGTCAATATCTGGTGATGTTTTCCGATTACTTTTGTTATTGCCTGCTGTAAATTCGTCTTGTTGATTATCATTAGCATCACGACCAATAACGTTTGAGCTTTCAACTCCTGTCATGATAGCCATTACGCGAACTTTATCATCATAATCATCTTGGATTCTTGAACCCCAAATCACTTTAGCTTCATCATCTAAACGTTCCGTTATTCTTGATGCAATTCCTTCAGCTTCATTAAGTGATAATTCAGGACCACCAGTAATGTGTACAAGACTACCCGTTGCTCCTCTGTAATCAACATCTAATAATGGATGATTTAGAGCTTCATCAACAACTTTTGTTTTATCTTTATCTTGAGATTCACCAACAAGCATAACAGCAACACCACCTTCTTCCATTATAGACCTCATATCCGCATAATCAAGATTAATTAGAGATGGTTGGGTGATTGTCTCACTAATACCCCGGATTGTTTCGGATATAATCTGGTCCATAACAGAAAATGCATCACCAATTGGGAGATTTGGAACATAATCTAGTAATCTATCATTATCTAAGACAATTATACTATCTGCGTGACGACTCAATTCTGTTATACCTTCTTCTGCTTTTTTAACGCGCGCACGTTCAACACGGAATGGCATTGAAACCATTCCAACAACAATTGCTCCAACATCTTTTGCAATTTCTGAAACAACAGGGGCAGAACCTGTTCCTGTCCCTCCACCCATACCGGCTGTAACAAATACAAGGTCTGCATCTTCTAAAACTTTATTCTTAAGTGTTGCTCGTGCTTTTTCTGTCGCTCGTTTACCAACATCCGGTTCTCCACCAGCACCAAGACCATCTGTTAATTTTGAGCCAACAAGAATCTTTTCATCTGCTTCAATCATATCTAAATGTTGTTTATCCGTATTTATTGCTACGGTCTCTGCACCTTCTATTCCTATATTGTGTAAACGGTTGATTGTATTATTACCCGCACCACCACAACCAACAACAACAATACGGGGGTCGCCAAACTTATCAAACTCTTCATCGTCTGTACTTCGAACCGCTTGTTCTTCTGCCGAATTCTTACGTGCTTCATCAATAAGTGATTCCATAATTATTATACAACTTATATATATATAAACATACTAATAAAGACTTTGGTGTTTTGATATGTTTAATATAATATAATTGTGTATATCACCATTATATTTTTATATTATCAATACTTGATAATTAATACAATATATGCCCCACTGTGAATTATGCGGTAAAAATGTAAATAATCTTATTGAAACAGAAGTATCTGGTGCAACATTACATGTGTGTTCAGATTGTACAGAATTTGGAAAAATTATTAACAATAAAACAGAAGATAATAAAACAACTAAATATAATACCAACAAATCAAAAAATACAAATGATAAAAATTATGAAAATAATTCTACAGACGATAATGACTATTTTGAAAATGTAAATGATTTATCTATAAATTATGGAGATAAAATAAGACAAGCAAGAAACGATAATAATTATACAAGAGAAGAATTATCTAATGAAATGAATATTAAACAAAGTCACTTAAGAAATATTGAAGATGAAACAACACAACCAGATGTACAATTACAAAATAAACTAGAGAATGTATTAAATATTGATTTAAGTGTTGAAATATAGAATAAAACGATATTTAAAAATAGAATACATTATACGTGGGCCGTCCTTGAAACTATTTAATTTAGATTCGCTTCCCTTCCTTTTGAAATAACTAGATGGAATTATTTTAATAGTACAATCATTTAATATAGATTTAGCTGTTAACTCTGTTTCAATACAAAATCCGTCACTTTCTAAATTTAAATTTGATATAGAGTCTTTTCGAATAGCTCTATATCCTGTTAACAAATCCCGAACATCTTTCTTATATAAAATTTTAAATATAATATTAATAATTTTATTTCCAAATTTATGTAAACCTGACATAGCATTAAAATGCATATTATCAAACCTACATGCTAACACATGGTCTGCTTCATTCTGTTGAATAGGTTCAACAAGTTTATCTATATCTTTAGGTTCATATGTTAAATCACCATCTATAAAAACAATAATCGATTCATCAATTAATTCTATCGCTTCTCTCATAGCTGCTCCTTTACCTCCTTCCCACGTTTGTTCGATTACTTTTGCTCCTGCTCTTTCAGCAACATATTTTGTATTATCTGTTGAACCACCATCGATAACAAGAATATTATCATAACCTTGGCATTTAAAACTATAAATAACACTACCTATAGATGAATATTCATTTAAAGTAGGTATACATATACATACATTATTTTTCATATTATTTATTTGTTGATATGTATAATAAATTTTATGATTGATGGGGGAGAATACACGGGGCTTGAGGTCGAGATGATTCACTGTCGTATTACCGAAAGTATCATTAATAAATAAAATAATATAAGTATATGGGTAAATTAATAGATGTCCTTGTTGGAAATAAAGATTCATTAGATGAATCTAATTTCAAAGAATTAGACCACACAAATTCTGCATTAAAATCTGAAGCAAAAACAGAACTTAAAATTGTAACGGTATCTACAAAATCAGATATGTTGAGTGTTGAACAACTTATACGAAGTGGTGATGCTATTATTTTAGAAATTAATAATTTAAATGGTGGATTAACAAAAGAAGAATTATTAAACTATTTGCATAATACTGTCTGTGATATTGATGGTGATATTGTACAACGAAATGAATCAGAATTTATAATTACGCCAAGTAGTATTAAAATTAGTCGTTCGAAATTATAAATCTATTCTGATTCTTCAAATAATTCCACAATTAATTCTGCACTATCTCGAACGAGATTTGCTGATTGTTCTAATAATTTAGCAAATAAATTAAGAAATTCCTTGAATAATTTTGACCAATCTATATTCTCAAATTCGCTGTCTTCTGCAACCGAAGGTTCAATTAAAATCAGTATTAATAACATCGTTAAAAATATAATTAATGTTGATTTACTTGTTTTAGTTGACATTAATTATATATTAATTATAATACCCTAAATATTATTATATAAAAATAATATTAAAACGTTTTTATTCTAACTTTTCAAGTGTGTTTCGAATATCTTCTTTGAGAAGTTTAACACGGTCACCATGCCGTTCAACAGCTTGGGCAACATATTCCCCACTATCATTTTCTAACCTATTAAGCGTATGTTCAGCAGTCTCTTTGAGCCAATTATTTCTCTGTTGTTCAGAAACAAGAGCAATTGTTTCTGGTCGAACATTAACCAAGACTTCACTCTCATCATCTTCTGGTCTATATTCTTTCGTTTTACCAATAACAATAACATATGCTGGTGGCATATTATCACTATTAGCAACCTTTTGCAAAACACTAGCAGCTTCTGGGTCATATTGACCAGCAAATGCTAAGAATGACCCCGTTCCATCTTCGATTTGCGCTCGCCAAAACGGTTCGTCATCATTACTAATATCTTCAACAGACATTAGCGTTCCGCCCATCATAACACGATTTGCTTTATCTCCACTTGGGAGTAAAAGATAGTTTGGTGCGCGTTCTCTATCTTCTTCTTGGAAATGATAATCTGCTTCGTTCAGTTCCGATGCTAATAGTCGTTTTGCTGTTTGTCGTTGTGCATAATTTGTACTCATATTTAATCACCTTTTACGAATTCTTCTTCTGTTTCTTCTTCTTCCGATTCTTCAAGAGCATCTACACGCGTAATTAATTCTTCAACGCTACATTCACCAACTTCTGTAGATTCTTCGGCTTCTGTTGCCATAAGGAAATTTCTTTCATTTTCCCATCCGCTAACGCTGAAATAATTACCGAGCATTACTTCTGACATTTCTTTACCTACGACAGAAGTATCCAATGCATCTTGAGCCATAGACTTTGCTTTTTCTAGATTAATTCCTGAAAGTGATTCAGATAATTCACGTCCAAAATTAACATCTTGTGTGGTTTCCCCGTTATCGAGAACTCCGCGAATTCGAAGGTCGAACACCCCATCAACGTCCCCATGTTCAGGACATTCGCCACCTTGAAGAACGCGGTTACAATCTTCTTTAGGGCAACGTCGAATTAGTCCACTACCATCATGAATCTTTACAAGCGTACCTGTGAATTCTTTTGTATTATCAGGAGCTTCGAATTCCTTATCAATCATTTCAACACCGGTATTGCTATTAAGTTGAATACCCATTCTACCCTTATATTCATCTGTTGCAACAGATGTTAGTTTATATGACTGACCTTCCGTAAGCAATGGGACTTCACTTTTCGCCCACGAAACGAATTTAATTCTACCTGTGTCATCATGCGCCATTCCAATTTGGGAAATTGACTCATTATCATTATCCCACAAGTCCTTAATTGTAAGTTCAACACTTACAAATACACCGTCTTCATCAATATCTTCAACATTCACCAATTCTCCTTCACCACTACCGTCAGAATTGCCGAGTGCTTCACTAATATTTACACCTGCTTCATTTGCCAAATTTCGGATGATTGTTTGCTTGGCATTTTTTGGATTAACATCATAATTGATGTATTGTTCAAATTTTTGTTCGAGAGTTTCCAAGGTAACATCTATTACCTCTTCATCAATATCATCGTATAGTTTTTCAGCAAGTTCATGCGCTTCTTGATTTTCATTACTCATACGTTACTTATTTATTGGGTCTTGGGTTATAAAAGACTTTTGATTTTATTTAGATATGTACTATATTTATACTTTAAAAGCCTTAAAAACCGTATTTTAATTTATAATATACAACCATTTGTAGTATATAAAATAAGTGATATGATATTCAATTAATGAATATCTTTTTGTGACTGGAAGACAATTGTGTAGACGAAAGACTAATGAATGATGTACAAAAAAATATACAATACATAATGAGGGATATCTATGGTAAATGATAATAATATACAATCTGATTTAGATAATGCAAATAATACAATTGATGAGAGTGAACTATCTATGCTCATTAATCGCGTAGATAAACTTGAAAATACTGTAAATCATATTACAGAACAACAAGGTACACTTACACATAGATTGCGAGAACATTCTGAAACCATGGAAGATTTCAATAATACCGTTTCAGAATTAAAAGATATGGTCGAAGATATACAATCTGACGGAACGTTAAGAGAATCAAGAATTAATGGTATCACTAGAAGTTTAGATTCATTAGAAGAAAATATACAAAATACGAAAACAGATATGAAAGATACTTCTAAAAAACTTGAAAGAAGACTTACCGCAATTGAAAATATGTTAGAACTAGATGAAATGGACATTGCTCAAGCTATTAAACCTGATGCATGTGAACTAGAACAGTATACGACAATCCCTGAAGGCTCACGCGAAAATGAATTCGATATTCGTGTTCAAAGAGCAATTGCTGTATATGAACACTTTAATCAAATTTCAACACCTGTTAAAAGTGGCGGGCGGAGATTATTATCTCGTGAAATTAAAAATTTCTTAAGTGGATATTCGGATTCTAGTATAGCTTATTCACAAGTTCATCGGGTTATCGATTCATTCATCGAAAAAACAGAAGACGAATATGTAAGTATTCAAACAGATGAGGGTAGAGCTATTGTTTATAAACCACAATCATAAACCATTATATACAATCCTTTCATCATTAGGAACAATTATTGCTGTATCTAATAAAATATGCCTTTGCAACTTATTTTCTTCACAAGCAATACGATTTGCTTTCAAAACAAGTTCTGTCTCATAGGGATGCCAATTATATTTCATACCTGTATTATAAATTAACGATTCTGCACCACCAAATATCGTAAATTGACTTGATTTTCCTGCACTCTTATCTACAATATATAACATCGTATCAATATCTGCTCCTGTTACACTACCTTTCTCTTTAGCCTGAATACGTTCTATTTCTTCAATAATAGACTCTCTAATTAATGAAAATTGTCTCTCAGATTCCAAAACAACAGGTTTAGGGTCATCAAACGGTATCTCATCTTCATCTCCAATTTCTTCTAATAACTCATTATATGCTTTATTTACAATCTTATTTGAAGAAGGCCTTGTAATAAATTCAATTTCTCTCTCACTATCAATATCTAAATCCTCTCTACCACCACGAAGTTCATTTAATAAACGTGTATAATCTTTTGTAGTAGATAATATATTAGAAATAAAACCGTCTTTATTTCTTTCTATCTTTGTTTCATCAGACATATACGTAATATGTTCCTTAAAGGTTTAATAAATTACGACAATACTACACTTGTGCTTTAATATTATGACTTTGTAACATTTCTAACTCTGACTCTAAATCAGATTTATCTTTAATCAACATATTATCTAAATAATTTATTTCAAAATTTATCTCTTTAATCATACAATTTTTTATATTTTCTACTAATTTTCTCTCAACGTTATCTGATACATCTGAATCTATCGTTATTAATTGATATTCTTTATCAAAATTTATTCTATCATCTGATAAAATATCCAAATCTATTAAAATATTTGTATACCTATGCGAA
>LKMJ01005751.1_pt1 | contig 11696 bp, 9 predicted proteins | sample 643391 | NCBI WGS metagenome assembly LKMJ01 (sample SAMN04112250, study PRJNA286221) | soda lake metagenome | biome: soda lake; feature: Kulunda Steppe; material: water; isolation source: sample PL-Br10 brine of Picturesque Lake | place: Russia: Kulunda steppe | collected 2010-07
CCAACGCCATGCCCTCGCCGCCGCCCCCCCAGCCCCTCCAAACCGCTGCCACCCCAGGTACCAACCCCACGACCAAAGCCTCGGCAGCCTCCACAGCAGCTGCTGCCACACCCCAGGCCTGTGCACCCGATGCCCCCCCCCACACACCCCTTGCCGCCTCCCAGCCGCCCCCTGCCATGGCGCAGCCGCCCGTGCAGCAGGCAAGGACCCCAGGGAGTGCAGCCAAGCACGCAGGCGCGCTGCGCAAGGCCTCCAGCGGCGTGTCAGCGGCGGTGAAGTCCCTGCTGCCGCAGCCACGCGGCGGCGGCAGCCAGGCACAACAGCACCAGCAGCCGCAGAACGGCGGCAGCGTGCACGGCCCTCTGCCCGCGCAGTCGCCCAAGGCGCGTGCCAAGGAGCGCAGCAACGGCGGCAGCAACCACCACCACTGACAGGGGCCGCTGCTGCACGGCGCACGCGTGCCTTGCCTCGGACAGTGCTGAGGTCAGCGTGCGCAGGGGCTCTAGCCTGGACTTCCAGGCACGCATGCTGGCTCCTGGGCTGTGATGCGGCAGGCCAGGCCCGGCTGTGGGAGGCGGTGGAGGGGCAGGCATGGGTGTGGACGTGAGGCGTGCCCTGCATATGAGTCTCGGGGTCGAGTGAGGCAAGTGCATCTACCCACGCGGCGCTTACCTCCCCTGATGGCGCGGCGCGGACGGCTCCACTGTGCCAGTCGCGCGGGGCCTTGCGCAGGAGAGCGCCTGCAGGAGGAGCATGTGTGGCTCTGCTGACGCCCTGCTGGGGTGCGCCGCCCTGCTGCGCGCATCCGCGGTAGCCGCCCCTCCTCCCCTCCCCACCCTTTTGCTGCTACCCACCATGTTGGTTCTGGGTCACTGGCTTGGTCAGGTGTGGGCGCCTCCCACTTGCTAACCTGCTCACATGCTGGCCCGTGGCTGGCGCTGGTGAGGTGTTGGAGCGGCATGATTCTGGGCTCAGTGCCTCCCAATTTGTGTGTGCGTGTAAGTGTGCGTCACATGCTGTGTAATTATAGCCTGCGTGTGTGTGCAGTCAGCTGCACTGGCTGCTGGCAAGGGCTTTCCGCCTCACAGCTTCGCTTCTTAGGGACAGGAGAAGTTGCGGCATGGCGAGTTGCCAAGTCATCTGCGCGTTGTGCGCGCATCCGGCAGAGCTGAGCTGAGCTTGGGCCGCTGTGGCTTGGTGCCGGCGCCTGCAGTGCTACAGCCCTGTGCGCACAACCAGCTGGTATGGTTGTTGTGGACCTAGCCTGGCGCAGGGGACGAAAACCTGTATGTGCATGTGCATGAGTGTGTGTGCGCGCCCATGCCAGCAGCCAGTTCTTATTTTCATAGGCTGCTTACCCCTTTTCCTTAGTTGGCTGTTGCCTGGAGCGAGCGTGCAAATGGCGCACATGTTTTGCTGGGCTGCTGCGCATCCCTGAATTGTGCTCATGCAATATCTGAAGTCGCACAAGCGTTCCTGCTGTGTGCAGTCCTCTTGCAGAGCTCTGCCTCTCCTGTCCTGAAACTGTGTGCCAAGCGGTGTTCGCCCCGCATACCGTGTGTCTGTTCCCGACATAGATGTGTGCTTTGTCTGCGTTGTATGCATGTGTGGATGGCAGTTAACTGACTGGAAGCATTGTGCCACAAAAGGCTGACTGGATGTGCCCCAACTTTTCATGACCTTCTTGGATCCCTACAAACTACTACAATGCAATGAATGAGCTCGGTTGCGGCTGATTTTGCTGGGAAGGTGAGCCCCCCAGACTTAACAATCTACATGGTAGCATTTCAATGTCATTGAGAGAGGACAGGCAAAAAGGCTTAATATTTAACCCTAATATCGAAGTCCAAGCCAACCAGATGACTGACAGCAAGGATTGAGGAAAGGGGCACCAGTGCAGCTGACACACCAGGGCCCCACCAGCATACAACAAGTTAACTTGTTAGGGTTAACCACTAGCCTGGTCGTCAGGCTGATGCATATGTGGCTGGTCATTGCCAGTCAAACAGTAGTCCAGGATGTCTGAAACGAAATAGCTAAGTTTTTTTGCTGCTGAGTACCGACAGGTTTACGGTCTTAGGCTATATCCGCCGAACGAGGGCAGCTTAGCAGGTTGTGAGCCTCCGTTGAGGTTCGAACCCGAACCAACAGGTTGGGAGGGTAGAAAGTCGACTTTCCATCTCAGGTAGGAGTACCGACAGACAGTCTGATTGGGCATGGCAATGCGATGGTAACATGTGAAGGTTACAATAGGTTTAGACCTTCAGCTAGATGGGTTGACTGCTGAGCTTGCTGGACACTGCCAGCTAGACAAAAAATCTCCATAGTCTCAGAAAGAAAAAGGTGAAGGTTACAATTTAGGGTTGAGCGCCAGCCAGTCCGTTAGGCTGACTGGTTTGTTGCTGGTCTTCACCAGCCAAAAAAAAGTCCATAATCTCCGGAGTCAAATGGCAGAGTTTGTTGTGCTGTTGAGGAAGAAAATCAAAGACTGTCTGACTAGGCAAGGCATGTAAAATAGAAGGGGCCTCCATGAAAAGGAGCAGAAAGGGAAGAAAAGGAGTACTTTTTTCAGAGAGAGCACACAAACAAGTCTTGACAGTGCAAACGAACATGCACCTCGTTTTGAACAGCAGCACAGGAACACTTGTCACAGTGGCCATTTCCACTGCGCCAGATGGAGGATTCCACTGCGAGAGCATGTGCTCGCAAGCAAAACCTGCTCACATTCCTCATAACATGCTTAGGGAGGACAAGGTGCAGATAGCGAGGAAGCATCAGGGGGGCACCCCCATTCCGCACCTGAGTGCGTGAATCAGCTTGAAGATCTAATAGGGGACAGCAAACCAAGAATAAAAAGTCACCATGTGTTGTCGCTCGCCAGAGGGTTCATGTCAGCAATATCCCTCCACACTTTCCTCATCCTAAACCTTAGGCCAGCAGTGAAATCCAAGTACCAAACAGGGAGCCCCTGCAAGAAAGCTTGTGAACGATTGTCATAGCCTTGCAATCCCTCAAAGCGCGCGAACTATCCGAAGCCCAAGATGTTTTAGCCCAAGGCACCAGCTTCAGAATGTTATAAGGTTGCAGTGGGCACTCATGAAAATAAGAAATTCAGGGTTAATTGTTCTGGGAATGTCCTTCTCAATAGCACATATAAGGGCATAAATAAAAGAGATGTTCTTCGTCCTGGACATCCAAGCCACATTTGTTACAATGCCTGTTGTGGGTTTGCCAACATCCAGTCTCAACTCTCAGGGTGTGGGCACGCAAGCGAAACCGAGCAATGTTACAAAGCACATGCCTACTCATGTGGAGAATTGTTGCAGACAAGGGACATGCATAACAGCATGCCCAACAGCAGAAATAATACTACACCGCAGGCCATATGCGCGGACCAAATGCGCCCATGATCATCATGACTTGAAGTCAACTTTGACATAGGTCTGTCATACCGCAAGCAGCCATCACAGATACAAGCCGCTACAAATTCTAGGCTGTTCTAAAAACACCCCTTTCCCCCTGTTCCCTCAACCAAACAGACTCATCACCCCACACAACATCGCTCCTATCTCCGGTTCTATTCAAATTAGACATTCCGGAGGTGACATGCATCTATGATGACATAGCGACACGTAAATGCATAGCCATGCTCATTCCAGACCACGTCATCATCCTCCACAGAGCATTCATGGCGCCAAACTTTCTGGCATCCATGAAATTACCATGCCTACCCCTAAGAGCTTTGCCTCTGAGCTTTAAGCCCTCCTCTTCCACTCTGCCTTGTGCCACAACGAGAGCCCCATGAATGCAAAGGTTGAACGCTCTTATACATATGCGTGCTTCTCCCTCCGTTATGAATTGAATGTGTGCCAAGGTCTAGCGTAAATTCTTTGGCTTAACACCGTTCCAGGCCCAGCTTACTGATGGATAGCTTGATATGATTTATAACGGTGTCCAATGAATATAGTATGTTCATTTCACTGACAGGGTAAGTGGGCTGCATATCAAAGACAGTTGTTTTGTCTGACCGCACACCCTTGTGTGGACTATAGGTGTTAAAAGGATTAGGATGAAAGTCAAAGCCTTGGTGTTCCAGTTTATCATAGCTGGTATTGTTTGGTGTTTAATTTGGGAATCATGCTCCCCCATTCATTTTACAATTCTGCAGGCCCCCATATTATTCGTACGAACATTCACTCTTTACTATTTGTTCTTCTTGTTTTTTGGGCAGGGGTGAAAGTCATAAGCAGGACAGACCCAATCTTCACCTGCTATGATATCTTCTTGTTGGGCTTCAGCATAGCAATCCAAGTCCAAGACGCAGTACCAGTGGTCCTGTGACAGGCACTACACTGATGTGTCTGTCGTGGGGTCAACCTGCTCCTCTTGAGTTCTTGGATCACAACACATTGACAGCTAGCATCCTCGAGGCAGCATCTAGATATGTTTGTTGTGCTCATTATCCAGATATCTCATGCCTTTCTTATAGTTGGCAGCGCCCATCTTTCAACTACTAGAGGCTTGTTGATCACTAAGAATGTGCAGAGGGGCATCCGAGTCCAAATGCGTGTGTGTGTGCTATGATCAGAGCAGTGGGGGGTTTGGCCCTGTCCATACCAAGATGTTTCTTGACACAGTGTTTCTTGTTCCATCTTTACAGATTTGTTGTGCATGGTACCACAGGGAAAGAGTAAGCTAGGCTTGGTGTAATGGCTGTAGTAATGAAGCGTCTGGTTTGAGATGGGAAAGCATTTTATTTTAGGCATCGATTTATGGTGAAGGTCATCTGTCATATTTCTATGTTAGTAGCTCCAATCAAGGCACTGTCGATGTCCGCAGGCTGAACAGAGAAGTCGTTGGGAAGGATAAAGGTGTCAGAGACTCTGCAGTCTCATTGCAGGCATCCTGTTGTCTGCTTGGTGTGCTCTACCCCTGTCCGCAGCCAGTCCACACAACACTTTGCCTGTTTGGCCTCATGCAGAATATCAGCTTCCCTAGTAATTTTCCTGTAAGGTTCGCCTGATCTGCTTACCTTGGCAGTTTGTTGGCTTGCATGTTAAAATCACATAGCCTTTGGATTATGCATTGAACCTCATCTACAAAGGGGCAATTGCTAAAGTTCTATGTTTCCAAAATGTTGTGGTTTACTTGGATTTTCGTGTTTGTGTCTTTAAGGCAGGCATGGCTATAGACATGTCCTCCCACTCGGAGCCACCTGAGGAGTGGTTCCATGTACAAGAGGAAAAGAAAGGGGACAGAGTTTCTCCTTGGTTTGTTCCTCTTTCAACAGGAATATGGTCTGTGTGTCCTCCGAGGAAACCAACACCAGGGAGTCCCTGGTTTAAGCAGACCTAAATTGCCACGTTCTGCTACAGGTTCTAAATTACCTCATTGGCGTCTATGGGGAAGCCTAGGTCGTACATGATCTATTGCGTCCTCTTATGGTCTGTTCACAATTAGCGTGTGCATATCCTGTTGAAGAGCTTAGCATCCTCAAAGCTATCATGATATTCTCAAACCGCTGTATTGTATGCTTCTGCTTTCTTAAGCCTGCCTTGCTGTTACTAGTATGCAGTCTGATGCTGCTTACTCAATTTGTTTGCCACCATGCGTGTCCAGAGCTTATACTTTACAGAGTCTTGGGCGGCAATGGAGATATGTACGCCCAATGGAGCTATGAGGCTAACTAGAATGCAAAACCTATTGGGGCTATGTGATGCGTCTTTAGTTCCAAAGTGGGGCAGCTTGTGTCTGAGCCAAAGACTATGTAAGGTGATTTGTCCACTACTTGTGGCCATCCTCCTGAGGGCACTAGGCAGTCAACCAAGCTCAGGAGGATGGCCTGCGTGAGCTTTGTGCTACCACCCACTGTTGCAAAGGAGGCACGCTAGACTGACTGTTGCGCCTGCTAAATTTTGAGCGCATGGCATCCTGGAAGCAGTCTCTCAAAATTACTTCTTTGTGTTGCTCAAAGGGGTCAGCGGCCCCAGTGGGACAAAGCCATGGCATAGCCACTGCGCAGCCTGGGCAGGTAGGTGGGTGGGAAGGTGCAAGTGCATGGGCAGAGCCTGCTAGCTCACGTGAAGTAGGTGTTGCGGAGGACACTTGCTTACCTAGCCCAATTGACCTGGGCTCTTTTTTCCTTTTATGGCGGCTGCCTGGTTTCTTTCAAAAAAGATACTGCGCCAGAAGCAATGACCTCGGTGGCATGTGTCACAGTAGAGGTGTGGCCTGTTACAGGCACAAAGACCCCCCCCCCCACCTCTGAGGGGAACCTTAGTTGCTTGATGGGGGTCAAGGGGACTCGGCGTGGACATCCCTTTCCCCCACTGTCCACTATGTTGGTCAAATGACTATGAAGTGTTCTCCTGTTCTTAGTGGCGCACTGAATAGATTACCTGTGAACTTTACCTCAAAGCTTGTGTGCTAATCTCTGGAAATTTGGTATGGTCGAGGTCCAGTCTACTTGCGGCGCTTCACTATGGCTTACGTAAATGATGCCAACAACCCCCAGCGGACTAGCATGTAGATAGGCTCTGTTGCAGCCCTGACCTTCAAGCATGTGTTTTAGATGACAATGCTGCTCAAATGCTCAGTATCTGAGACTCACCTAGGAAGGGTGGAGTTGATGCACTCTATTCGTAGAGACAAATAGGCAGCCAGCTGTAAGCACAAGTATTGCAAGAAGTCTTGATGTTGGCTGAATTTAATTTGTCCCTTATTTGGCAGCTTATTTGGTAGTCCTATTAGAAATCAGGGGAGTACTGCCGGGGGAGATACTACCATTATACCAGCCATTATACCAGAGAAGGCCAACAAGGCAAAAGTTTGGTTATGCTCTCTTTTGATGCAATCCCCATTCTAATCATACAATTAGGCAATTGGTGAAGTTTGGGCTTAAAGTGATGACCCTGATGGGCTGGGTGGTTGCGCTTGACGTGTTTTTGGCATATAAGTTATATGATATAAGTTATATTGTATAACACACACATGATGAGCCAGGACGACCCAACCAGAACCCTTTTTGCCTCCAAAACATTACCAGTACACTTACCTTATGATACAAGATGATTCTGGATGCTGAGAAACAGGTTTGAGGGGGGTCAGTATTCAACCCTTTTTGCACCTTCAGATGCTTTATTTTCTAAAGGTAAATATCTCGCACGCCACTGGGTCAATTCACTCCATATCTTCTAATATGATGTTTTTTCAAGGACACCAGAACACCAAGAGAACATGCAATTTCGTGCAGAGGGTGATCTGGTGTTGAGGTTTGGGGCTCAAAAGTAGGATTCACGCTGCGGCTCTGGCTTGTGCGCCCAGACTGGCAAAATACAAACTGAACTGATCTGGACAGCTTTAAAACAGGGCCACCTACCAGTGCTGAGCTTCAATCTTGCCAACCTGGGCGCTCATACCTCAGCAGCATGTGAAATGCATACCCATTTTGGGCCTGAGTGAGCTCCCTTTGCAATTATACCATTGCCATTAACTTGCAAGCTGGACAGCAGAATGGCCACAGAAGTTACATTTGAGCCTTACACCCCTTGCGATGGTATGTACACCTTGTTGAAGTCAAGTATTGTGATGACACACAACCAGAGCAGCAACTAGCAAAAGCAACCGAACAGTATTGTAGATAAAAATGCAAATCAGCACAGCATTGTCACACAATGAGCTTGTATACTTCTATCATTGGAGTGTTGGGATGATCTTAAAAAGTTGTAATAAGCTACCAGGAAGGTAAAGAAACTTTTACTAGGCCACGTACATTCATGCAAGAAAAGAGGGAAAAAGTAAAAGCTACGTAGGCAGTGAAACACTCCATACATCAATTCAGAAAAGGGGCCACCTAGGGCCTAGGCAGCATATGACCCCTCCACCAACGAAACAGAAACAGAAGAAGTCAATGAGGATCAGGAGGGTGACTAGCAGTACCCCATTCCTGACCTTGATGATGAGAGGTCACATAATTTTTTCTCAAGAGCGTGTCTGGTACTCACAAGTTTATATGCATACTGAACTGAATGAGCATATAGCTTCAAAGCAAGCTTGGTTGCTTTCTAAAAATCAAGACCAAAGTTCTTAAGAGCCTGCATGCTTTAAGAGCTGTGAATGGTGCCACCCACTCCCAGAAGGATAGTGTGGAGGCTGATTAATGTGCTACAAGAATCATATACACAAATAAAATTGCTGAAGAATCGGATAAAAATGCTCAGATTGCAAATCCTATGACAAGTCATTCTTTCTACGAGTACTCTCAGGCTGGCGACATAAGACACGCGACAATGTTACTGTGAGGCGCAACATAGCCACTTAGACATTTTTCAAAGCTTTCAGCAAAGGAGCCTTTGGGGGAAATATTATCAACACAGATGTTGGCAGTGAGATGCGCATGGCAGAGTAAGACTGGGCTAGATCCTATTAAGTAGCTAATATGACACCACCACCGTGGTTCTTCCCCCACATCCATCACATACAATTTGAGCTTCTATCCAGACCAGACTCCATCCTTATCATCCCAGAAAATGAACAACTCCATGCTCATTCGGATACTTGCTCCACACATCCGTTTACTAAGATAGTGCACCTTATTGAAATTCAAATTTACCACCCTGAAGTGAAGTTTCAGTGAGCAAGCCACCAGGCTCACACAAGTACTCAGGTCTCAGGGAACATTTTGTCTTGCATTGTCTCCATAATACAAATGGGGATTGGAACATTGTAGAAATAAAGGAATCAGAACAGCCAAATAATCACTAAGAGGAAGAAGCATGAGGCAGATGCTCTCCTTTCGTCCAGAGCATAACCAGGGGCAGGTTCACCTAGAACATTTTATAACTCACTCTGAAACTTTGTACCTTCTATTCTTTAAGTGCTTGCACCGTACGTGCGCCTCTTCCTTAGTACATACCACCAGGGGATCCATGAGGGCATAGGCTTCCTGTCTTTTATCAGCCACAGGCTAGAGCAACCTGGCTGATAGTTAAACCTGATTTACAGATATTACCCACCTCCTTCAACCCAAAGCCTTCAGCAAATTCGAAACAAGGGTGTGGGTGTGGATCTAGCCTGTCGCAAAAAAATCTGACTGACAGATAACCCTTCACATTTATCACTCGCACACACAAACACACACACATGCAAAGTACTGCGCAATCTCATCAAAAACATTGATATCGATCAAATGAGTGGTACACTAGGACCAGAAGGTGACAATACGCGTGTATCCTGAAGGATCAGAAGCTTCTGAGGGTCATGCCTCCAATAGGGATCTGCAACTGCATCACTTGCATATCAGCCATACTCATGGCAATTTGGCCTTTGAAGTCATTTCTTGTTAACATTGATGGAAAATATATCTTTGGAGCTGCAAAGATGCTTTAGCAAATTGTCTACATGGCATCACCACCAAAAAAAATGAATGCATGGAAAAACATGGATGCATGTATGCAAGCGGATACTAACGTACATATGACTGATCAATTCAGATATACACTCACAGTGCCGCCTTTTGAAAGGCATAAATTCTCCAGCTTTAGTTGCACCAAGCTAACTGTGTTTGTCTACGTCTGTTGACATTGCCGGAAGCATGGCTTGATCTCCTTACTCCTGATTCGGAGACCGTGTGCTTGAACTTTAAGCCCATGTTTATCCTTGGGCCTGACCCTAAGGCACCGGAGGCCCTCACATCCAGCCGTGTCAGTGCTCCTAAACCTTAATTTAGGGTTGCACGCTACGGCTACACTACAGGTACGCTACGGTCTTCCAAGCAGTAGCCGTTGGCAGGTCACCGTCTCTGCTCAATAATTTGTGCAACCTTGTGCAAGATGCAAGCATTTTTCATAACACGGAAAAAACAGAATGCATTACAGAGAGAAGCCCTACAAAGCCTAATACAGCCAAGAATGCACGTGCACACATGTAAAGTCAGGATTCAAATTAGTCTTAAGGGTTCATATAATTAGTTAATTAAAATGAAAACTCTGTTGGCAAGTAGTCTTTAAAATGAATTCTGATTTCTGTGTTGCGCCTTACTTTAGGTAGGTTCAGGCTACGGGCGTGCGAGGCTACACTCAAGCTCCTCTGGCAGGTGTCGATTTGTAACCCTTCCCTTCCCTTCCCTAGCTTCCAGTGGAGGATTACTTTCTTCTCATTTGCTCTCCTTACTATTAAAGGTTGCAGATTTACGAAGCCAAAACACTGACATAGCTATGTCCGGGATGTCCAAACATGAATATGATAAACAGTCGCGAGTGCACAATGCCCATGGGAGATTGTATATACAAGGTACTTCCTACATTGGAGCTACAAAAGAAAGAGTTAAGTGTGCCACAGAAGAACAAGTGTGGCACAGAAAAACATTAGTCACAATGTCTGTCAGAGAGCAAATGCAAGTAGGACCCCCAAAAATGTTTACAACTTGATTCAGCATTGTTGAAGACCTGCCCAATAACAACTGTAAAATAAATGGCTTTCATAAACCAGAGAAACACAAATCAATAGTTGTCCTCAGGCTCCTCTTCTTGTCTAAGCTTATGCGGTTTCCTCCTCAGGTAGGGCTGCCTAGAGCGCATCAAAGCAAAAGCTGCTGCCCTTTCCCTTTCTGCTGCTCTGCCCTCGGGCTCACTCCTTGCAACCTCATCTTCGCTGTCCTACATGTCTTCATAATCATCACTTAGCAGCTGACTACTCTCCCAGTGGGCATCCCCCTCTCCCTCCCCCTCCTCCTCATCACTCCCTAACTGCTCCTCCTCCTGACTTCCTAGCTCCTCCTCTTCTGTAATCTCCTCACCTGAGGGATCTAACTTATAATCACTCTCTTCCTGCCCAGCCTGCTCCTCACCACCCTCTCCATACTTCCAACCCACCACTGCCTCCTTGTATGCACCAGATACCAGATCTGGAAGCTGTGAGCAGCCGCAGCTTACTGAAGCAGTACACCAGCTTGTCTGCCCAACTGTGGCACAGCCGGTTGCGGGCCTTGCTATGGGAGAGAGAGGTGCAGAGGATATGTGCTCGTAGCTTGCTCAAAGCACACACACACTGGCTTCCACAACCTCTGCATCTCCACTGCATGCTTGTTTTTATTCCCCGTGCTTGCAAAATAATAACTTGAAATACCATCAGCATTCGTTTTTATGAAATTCGTTGCAGCATGAGTGAGGTGATGGGTCTAGGTAGCAGGATCAAGCGCACGGGACCAGTCACTATTTCGTATTATGCACTATGAGTAAATTCCTAGTCAAAACAGAGAAATCGGGACCCCGGTGGGCAGTGAGTGTGGGCAGCGGGACCATTCACTATTTCGGAGCCATGGCACTGCCGTGGCCACTGCTACGGGCATACCGTATACCAACGTAGACGCTTCAATAAGCTACGGAATACTGACCATAGCATCGTAGCGTGCAACCATGCAAAGGACGAGGAGTCCTTGAGGAAGGAAAGCCAAGACCATTTATTGTGAAATAATTACTGGCAAATTTTGTAGATCGAACGTTACAGCAACTGACCTTCCAGACAGCTTGCTCCTGGTAGGGAAGAAGCATAACTAATTTATTTAAGTTTATTTAATTCAATCTCTACATAGTTTCCAGGCCGCTGTGTGTGCAAGCTCTTTTACAGTACTTACAGGCCTGTAGTCCTAGGAGCCGTGAAGTTTGGAGTACCTCTTTCCTGATGGGACCTCGAAGCCC
>LKMJ01005752.1_pt1 | contig 11696 bp, 13 predicted proteins | sample 643391 | NCBI WGS metagenome assembly LKMJ01 (sample SAMN04112250, study PRJNA286221) | soda lake metagenome | biome: soda lake; feature: Kulunda Steppe; material: water; isolation source: sample PL-Br10 brine of Picturesque Lake | place: Russia: Kulunda steppe | collected 2010-07
ACATGTTACAAGGTCGCTAGGAGCAAACAAGGTATTACTGCGAGTTCGTCTTTGACGTGCTCAAATACGGCTATAGCTGAACTGAGCAAGGGATCAAATACTCTACCAACTGACTCAACCAACCTCCGGCTCACAATGCAGCATAAATCTGGCACTGCATAAATCTGGCGTGACAAGCCAGCCATAAATCAACTTCATTGATCTTGCTGAGCAAGGCATTCTTGCTTGTCAAAAGGCTGTTCCAGAAGCGAGCAACATATTGGAACAAGTATAAGTATAGGGGCAGCTGACTGGTTTCTTTTAATAGGAAATGTGTGTTTGTGCTTCATTTCACACCCAGCAGCATCTTTAGAAAGGTAACGCGGTGGATGTGGGTTTTGGTTGTAGCAGATAATTTGAATGTGTAAGTCTATGTAGCCAAAACTTGACAGCACTCGGGCAATCTAATGAGACATGCTCCTCATCTTGAACACTGTGCCAGTTGCATTTAGTGAAGATTCTAAGCTTGTAAGGAACTCTATGCTGTTGTTGCCGGAGCCGCTTCATATTCAAGGTAAGACCAGAGAGCCTGAGTCTGGAGAGAGTGCATAAAAAATTCTTTGAACCTGCTAAGACGACCTCGTGGCTGCTGGAAAAAAACCCTTATAGGTGCTGAACCAGTGCTGGAGCATGTTCAGTAGTTCTGTCAGGTCTGGGCTCAATCATGATACAGAGCAGCTAATACCTGCCAGGTCTTATCAAAAATGAAGTCACAGGTATGGCAGGGCATCCAATAGCAATGGCTCAATTATTCTAGAAACACATTCAGCTGGGCTTAATTCATGGTCACCAACTTTGCTCTATGCAAGGGGATATGTACAATGGAAGTGGGGATGTGTACAATGGAAGATGGTATGTTGCTCATCCTGGATAGTATCATTTGCCTCACAATGGTTGCAAGTCGTGGAAGACCTGTGATTCCAAGTGGCTGATTCATAGCAAAGAGCGTGAACACAAAGTCTAAATTGGGCCACGCTACCAATGACACGATGGGGCAAGGAACATGTATTTGGGAAGAGTGTTAGGAGACCGCATCAGCAAGGCCCTGGGTGTAGGTACCTACAGCACACCACTGGTGGTAGGTCAATTGTTCACTACTACGCTTGCGCGGGTGGGTACTGGAGAAGGGCTCCCAATGATACTGATGCCTGTTCCTGAGATCCACCCCAAAGCGTGAAGGCTATGTCATGCTATATTGGCCATGCAAAATCTTGTAGTACTCGTTATGCTGAATCAGTCATGAACGATTCAGCGTTTCAAGAACATGATAAGTATATGATATCTCGAATGGTGCAACATGGGCGATGGATTGGCAAGGAGAGCTGGTCTCGCCCGTCTAGAATAGCAATAAACCATGCATCAAAGGACCTCGATTCAACCCTGTACACACTAGCTGGATCTGCGCCGGGTTATATGTTGCTGCTGCCACCCATCCGTATCCAAAAGGTGCCTCTGCCTCCCTGCTCTCATCCTTACACAGACCCAACAGACTAGTGTCACATGGGGACACCAGGCCCCTGGCCGGACGGCCATCGCCTCAGGGGGGTACTCCGGGTGGAAAGTTACAATAAATTGAACAGAGATCCAGTCACAACAACCAAAACCAACCACCCAACTAACTGCAAACGGACAGTGGCATCTGTTCGGCAATGACACTTGGGACATACTAACTAAGCACTTCATTGCTGGCTGCTGCCAAACCTCTGCGTGAGGTAAGTGTCACATGGCCGCATCTGCCAAACTGAATGCTTAGTCATCCATGTCAAAACTGATGCCATGCTTTTCACATCAACCGATTGCCCAGGTGTTCAGTGAATAGGATCTATCATCCCTCCCATTCGAGAGTGCCCCTGGATAGAGTGAAGCATTGTGAAGATATGCCCCAAGGACAACAGCTTAGGATCTGAGAAGACTTGAGAGCATGCAGGAAGCCCTTGCATTGAAAGAAACAAAAAAACCATGTCGGCAGTAGCTCTAGTCAGTCTATTCACACATTATTTTAAGGAGTCATGACACCAAGGCAGCCAATTCAAGTTCACTTTCTCCAGAGTCTTGCTTGAGCCATCCTCTTTACAGGTCCTTTCACGCTGCAAGACTGAGGCACGCTGCGATGTTGAGCCCCTCAAGTCCTTGTGGGTTGAGGATGGTGGTAGTCAGCTCAGGCCCCTTGCATGTCGTAAAAAAAAGAAAACTCTACAGGCAGTAGAACTCTGCATCAATCAATGAAAAGGAGACGTATCGGCCTGAAGAGCTGGGAGTCTCCACCACCAGGAAAGCCTGCCAGAGTTGCTGCTATGAGCAGGGTATGAGCTACAGCGCTGCATTGAGATAATTGCACAGATCAATATGGATCGAACTCCATGCAAACAACCATCCGGCCCTTGGTACCTCAACCAACAAAAGAGTAGGGGCTGACAGATGCAGCTTTAACCCTTTATACGCATACTTATACTACACATACATATACTTGGAGTACCGTGCTTGGCACTTTGTGCAACATGTAAAGTATAATATAAATCAATATATAGATAGAAAGTGTACATAGTAAGCATACATAGTAAATACCAACGTCACTGAAAGCGTGTTTAGATTGACCATACTCGTTTTTACCTCTTTTCTGACATTCAGGCATGCACTTAACGTCCAGCAGCGTTCAAGGCATTCAAAGCCAGCTACCCGCAGGGCACCTGATGATACTGCCAATGCAAGTTGCTCATTGGGCTTGGCTATAGATCCCTGTTGAGGATGAGTCTACTTGGAGTCAAACTTGAATCAAACAGCAAGCCTTGTTCAAGGACACATTTTTGGGGGGACATGTTCCCGTAAAAGTGTGCCTTGAACAATCCAATTTTGTGGCAAACATGCATGCTTGCGATCTCTGGAGAGAACCCAAGCATGAACGAAATACCACATAACATGCAGAGCCTGTTTGCTGGGAAAACATCACTTGGCATTCGCTGCCCAAGCAAGGTTTAGAAAGGCCTGCTTATTCATTAAGAAGCTCACCTGGTGTACTTAATGCTGAAGAGAGTGGTAAGAGGCTGCGTGTGTGTAGTATGGGCTTTGGCTGGAGATGGAAACAGGAGGTGCCTTTGTCCTCCCTGATGCTTCATCATCAGGCTTGCCCGTCGAGTGATTGCAACCCTGATTTGCTGGGCTTTATATGCATAAGCACTTGCTAAGCAGGATATGAGAAGAGATATTCTAAGGAGGAAGATATTCACATACCCCCACATACCTCCCTCGTGCCCCTCCAGAGGCCCCTCAAAGCTTTGCCTGACAATGCAGCTTGGGATGGTAATAAATGGAAGATTCAATTATTGACTAGATGAGGGAACGTGTTGTGAGTGAGGGGCCCAGCAACCGGATGTAGCTTGCGCATACTGCTTCATTGCGAATTTTCATAATCCACTCGCGCTACAACTTGTTATTTAAACAGAATTGAGAATGAATAAACACGCACGAAAAAACTTTGAATGTCCTGAGAAATGAGGCCTTAGACTGAGTTGGTTCACACCAGCAGTAGTGTTGTAACAGGTCTTTGATGGCCTCACGTAAGGAGTCTTCTGCTGGGGAAAGCCTGGGAGCAAGCGCATCATCCAAGCCTCCTGCAGCTGTCCCAGGATCTGGCAAAGCACCAAACAGGGGTAGCCTGACACAATGGGGGAACGTGGGAGGTGCCCCTCCACCCCGCATGAGTGCACAGAGTGAGTGGCATGCTGCCTCTGGCCGGGCTTGGATCCTCATTTTCCCGATGGTTGCACTTGCACTGCAATTGGGGCAGTGTGTTTAAGTCCACATTGAGCACTTAAATGGAGGTCAAAGACCCTTAGCCCTACACAGGGGGGGTGCTCTTGCCGGCTGAGCTTTTTTGCGGCTTGTAATTGGCATGCTATGAGCCTGGCACAGTTCTTATTCAGTTGGTTTTGGCACCTCCTCCACCCTCTGCCGCAAGGAGCGCAAGGGATCATGGCACCTGCCCCTCGCATGCCCAAACGCGCATGCACCTGCATGATGGTGTACCCAGCCACACCCATCTGTACATACATGCAACAGGCAAGCGCGCAGGCGTTGGCGCGCACAGGTCTTCCCGCAGGAGCTCTCGTCGCAGCCAGCTGGGCACAGCAGGGGAAGGTCAGCAACGCAAGCTTGAGGTGGGTGACACGGGATGCTTGTCCTGGCTTGGCATATAAAAGCTTGAGGTTGGTGACACGAGATTCTTGGCCTGGCTAGGCGTATAAAAGAGGTGCATTGCATGTGCAAGTGGAGCTGCCCATGCCGCCCTCCGCCAGATCCTTGCCAGATTGAAAGGTTGACAAAATTGACAAGGCGGAAAGGGTTGACAAGGTGGAAAGGGTTGACGAGGTGGAAAGGGTAGAAAGTTCAACAGGTTAAAAAACAGACAGGATTGGGTGCAGGTGGAAACCTGGTCAAAGATTGACAGCATGTGCTGCGCTGCTACATGTGACTCAGTTGGTGGCATGACACCAACAGTAGCTGGGTGCAAGTGACCACACACTCTTTCAAGGTTTAGTGGGTTTATATTTTTCTCAGTCATCTGTACAGGATGACAGCTGCGTGCAATTAGATCCTAGTGTCTGCTTCCAAGACTTATTATACAGGAGGATACAATCAGAAGCACGCAACACAGCCCTTAAGCACACCCATTGGCGTTCTGTGTTTGACCACACCGCGTACACCAAGATGGAACCTGCATGCTGGTGCACATATCCTTCCGCTGTTGATCAGCAGGATTTTTTGCTTGCACCAGCAGATGTAGACTTTTGATTCATCCTGTATCTGTCAGCCCATCCCACCCGCCGAGCTGATTTGCTGACTCCGCTTGGCATACACCGCCGTGATCGGGCACAGGCGGCCGCCATCCCCGGCCCACAGATGTGCTTGCAGCATTGCATGTGTATGGAGCCCAGAATCACCAATGTGTGTACGGTGCCTGCATGGAACGGCCATTCTCTGACCACAGATGTGCTTGCAGCAACGCATGCGCATGGTGCCCAGTGTCACGCACATGTGCACAGTGCCTGCATGGAACAGCATGCTACGTCCCGTGCGAAGGCATCCCCACCTTTTGCTTGGGTCTCGCTGCGCATCCAACTGCATCGAAGGCATCCCCACCTTTTGCATGGGTCTCGCTGTGCATCCTGTTGGGAAAGGGAGCCTAGCGTCGGGGCAAGCTGATGTTGTGCTGATGCTGTGTGAGGAAAAGGGGAGGGGGAAGGCAGCGTGAAAGCGCCCTGTGGAGCTGGATGGGGGCCATTGTGACCTCGCTGGGAGATAGGTCAATTCCCCGCCATCTGCTGCCATCCGCTGCCCTGTGGTCTCCTGGCAACTGCCACCTTCCCTCATCCGCCCCTCCCTGATGAGCCACCTCCTACCCTCCACACCCTGGGCCCCCTGCCCGCCTCAGACGCGTACATCCTTTGGGCCATGTATGCTTGTGGCCGGTTGCCCCCCCTGCCCATGCTGCAGCCGGTCACCATCGATGGCGAGACACGCGACCGCACGCCCAAGCCGCTCATCACCACAAGTGCCGTGCCCATCACACGGCCCGGCCCAGCCCAGGACGACTTGGGTTCTCCCCTGTCCGAGAGCTCAGAGTTCTTTATGGACCGCATGTCCACGGCAGGGTTCAGCGGGCGCGGCGGCTGGGGCAGGTATGGCTGCTGCTGCTCCTGCTGTGCATTTGTGTACGCGCGTTTGTGTTTGTGTTTGTGCGTGCGTGCGTGTGTGTGTGCATGTGAGTGTGTGAGTGCATGTATGTGTGTGTGCATATGCATGTGTGCATGCGCAAAAGGGCAGTGAAAATGTTGACGTGGTCGCGCAAGGCAGCAGAGGTAAGCATTGGCTAGTGTTCAATCAGGAATGGGTGGCATCAAGTGCTGTGCTTGATCTACACAGCCTGGCATTGATCTGCTCACCACCTAGCATTGATCTGGCACTGATTGTGCATTGATCTGCCGCGCAGTGAGTCCAATGCGGGTAGCGGCATGTCCACGCCCAAGACGCAAGAAGCAGGGGACCCTTTGGAGGCAGCGGAAGCCAGCAAGAGGGAGCGGGCAAAAGCCATGGCCGCCGCCACTGCTGCGGCTGGGGCGATCGTGCAGGCGGAGGAGGAAGAAGCCCAGGTGCGTGGGGTAGCAGGAGAGGGGGATTTGAGACTATCATCTTACCAGATATTTGCACAATAAGGTATTGGCGCCAGGCACGATGAGGTGCTGTTGTAGGATGCTGCTCAAGCATGCTGCAGCACGCGGCGCCCTCGTACCCTTGCCCTCACACGCATCTTCGCTCGCTTGCCCTCGCACCCTTGCCCTCACGCACCAATCCCCAAACATCCACCCTCGCTCACTTGCCTACACCTGCTAACCCTCACACACTTGACATGCGCAGCACAATGCATTTCTGTGCCCAGTTGGTGCATTGTTCGAGCTGCTGCTTCTTTCGGGTGCGTATACGCTTGTGCATACAGGAGATGCTTTAATTGCACACGTGTGCACATGTGTGCACGCAGGCACGCTTCATGCATGCCTATGTGCGCCAATGTATGCGAGCACGCAGGCATGCTCGAAGCATGCATCCGTGCAATTTTCTTGTACACAAGTAAGCAAGCTTGGAACATACTTATGCGCATGCACGTACATGCATGCCTGTATGAATGGAGCATGGGTGTGTGTATTTGTGTGTGCACACAGGCGAGCTTGGAGCAGGCCAGGCTGAAGGATGCGCAGCTTGTTGCGCTCAAGCCCCACAACTATCTCACCGAGAAAGACCTGGCCAAGACGGTGCAGATTGTGCTGCAGGAGACGCAGACAGAGTTCATGCTGGAGGTGCCAAGTGAGTGCGCATCCTGTGTGTGTTTGTGTAGGCATCTGTTGCAGGCACCTTTCTGTGTTTTGTGTCTGTCCATCAGATGAAATCATATGACACTGTATTTTGGCAGTATTGGTTGGCACACCCAAACCTCGGCGCTGCCTTGGAAGAGTGCAGAAAAAAGTGGCCGGACTCTCGCCCTCAGAGTATGCATGTGTGTGGGGCATTGCTGTAGAGCAATCAAGCATGCTCCTTCTTTCGGAAGGCTCCTTCTTGGTAGCAGGCGTATGAGGGATGCAGGTTAAGACATTCCAGGCTTGCGGGAACAACGCTGTTCACAACGCTGGTCGAAGCAGAGGTTCAGACCCGCAGAGGCCTCAGCACACGCCTGATCACTCTGGTCAGCATTGCTTCAGGCTTGCACAGCTCAGGCGCTGCAACACTCCGGGCTTCCTTGGCCGTGTGCATACCTCTGCAGGCTTGCACAGCTCAGGCGCTGCAACACCCTGGGCTTCCTTGGCCGTGTGCATACCTCTGCAGGCTTGACAGTCGCAGGGGACAGTGAAGAAGCCAAGGCTGTAGAAGAGGCCAACCAGAGGTACACAAAGCTGTTGGCGGCAAAGATCTCAACCGATCGATACGCTGACGGCGAGACACAGGCAAGTGAATGTGTGCTGACAGGAGCAAGAACAGGTGGGACCTTGACTGGGTTGCCATCCTTGCGGTAAATTCTGGCCAGCTTGAAACATGAATGCAGGGGGTGCTTTGCCTGGCGCCTTTTTGACTGCACAATGTTTGAATGTGGGCCCTTTGAGTCCTGTGTGAACCAAAGTGAATCATATCAAGCCCAAGAAAATGCCCTGCCTGCTGGAACCTTCTGGCACCTGTGCTCTTGTGTCTTGCACCTGTGCTGGCACGCATGCTCTTGTGTCTTGCACCGGTGCCGACGCGCGTGCTCTTGTGTTTTGCACCTGTGCTGACACGCGTGCTCTTGTGTTTTGCACCGGTGCTGACACCTGTGCTGTCACCTGTGCTTGTTCGTGCAGACCCTGGATTTGCTGAAGAAGTCAAGAGAAGCACAGAGCCGCATCATGAACACAGCCACCACGGAGTGCCAGGCCAGCAGGTAAGGAATGGGCGCATCATGCATGGAAGGGCCGCATCGTGCATGGAAGGGCCTAGTTTGAGGTTTAAGCCCTAAAGCCTAGCTGCATCATGCATGGAAGGGCCGTATCATGGACACAGCCACTGCGGAGTGCCAGGCCAGCATGTAAGGAAGGGCCGCATCATGCATGGAAGGGCCGCACCATGCATGGAAGGGCCGCATCACGGAAGGGCCGCATTATGGACACAGCCACCACAGAGTGCCAGGCCAGCAGGTAAGACAGGGCCTACAACCATATTCCTCAGGCACAGGAACACAGGGGGGGCCCCTGCAACATGCCGATCTGCCCGTCTACACAGAGCGTGTCCTGCAACCTGCCCCTCAAGTGTGTTGCCACCTGTCGCCTGTGCACTGAGCTCTGCCTAAGGATCCTTCCAAAGAACTTTGTAGAACATGCTTAAGGACCCATTTGTAGAACTTTGTAGAGCATGCTGTCACAAGGCCATGAAGTGCTGTGCACCATGTGTGTGTGTGTGTGTGTGTGTGTGTGTGTGTGAGAGGGAGAGAGAGAGGGAGAGGGAGGGGGAGGGGGGGAGAACAAGATCAATACCACAGGACGCGCCAAATTGGCAGGTGCATCATCTGCGCGGTGTCTGCGCACCACCTGCAGTGCTCCTCATACTGCTCCTTCTCCTTCAGCCCCATACTTCTACTTTTCCAATGTTCCAATCCTGCAGGTGGGACATTGCAGACGCGGCTGCAGAGCGGAGCAGGGACAAGGCGGTGGCGGAGGGGGGGCTAGGCACTGACCTGCCCTCCGTGGGCGAGCTGGCGGGCGGCGTCGCGCGGGGCACTGCATATTCAGGGGGACAGCTGCCCAGCAGTGGCGGAGGGCCACAGGTGCATGAGTCGCGGGGCACTGCATATTCAGGGGGACAGCTGCCCAGCAGTGGCGGAGGGCCACAGGTGCATGAGTTTGTGTGTGTGTGTGTGTGTGTGTGTGTACGCACGCGAGTGAGGGAGATCAGGTTTGATCCCTCAAGCTGTGATTAGGGATGCAAGTGCCGCATCGACCCTTGGGCCCTCTGCCCCAGCAGAGGGGGAATGCAGTAGGTGATGCCTTGTCCATACTGCTTGTGTGAGTATGAATGTGTGTGTGTGTGTGCGCGTGTGTGCATGCATGTGTGTATGTGTGTGCGTGCGCGTGTGTGATTGCAAGTGTGCGAGGGCAGGAGGCAGTCCTGCCTGCCAGCCCAAACTTTAAGGGCAAGATTTGGTCCCTGACAAACCCATCCGCTGATGTGTGTGTATGCACATGTGTGCATGGGCGCGTATGTGTGTGTGCGCGCAGGGCAGCTCGTTCATGAGCCAGGCGGGGCCAGCGCGCGGGTCCATGCAGGATCCGGGCTACATGCGGCAGGAGAGCCTGAGCAGCACTGCACGAGGCTCCGGGGTGGGCATGGGCCCCAGCTGGGCGCAGCAGAGCATGATGGCGCCACCTGCGGGCGCGCCGCCCGGCTCAGGTGCGCTGCACACCGCCACGGAACCCTCCACCCCTGCCGTACTGGTGCCTGTGTGCGCACGCCTACAAGCATGTGGATGAGTGTGCGCGCGTGCGTTGTTCCCGCCCATCCACGTACGCGTGCGCGCTCGCCCTGCTGCCGGTCCCGCCCCTCTCACTCAGTACCACCCTCACTCCTTTTGCACTGCTGCAGCTGGCGCCCCAGGGATGATCGCAGGTGCAGAGGGCAACGGCGGCGGCGGCGGCCAGATGTCTTCAGATCTTGCGGGGCCCTCTGCCCCCACGGACCCTCTAGCCCCGCTGCTGCGCAGCCCCGCGCTGAAAGAGGCGCTGGCTGTAATGGACGCGGCGCTGGCACAGAACGAGCACCAGCCGCAGCTGCTGCTGTACAGGTGCGGGCGGCGTCATTGTTGTTGGGAGCGTCTGTGTGCCTGGGTCTATGTACGTGTATCCATGTGCGTTTGTGAACACTTTTGCGTGGGTAGTGCTGGAGGGCAAGCAGAGGGGTGTGCTGCGCAGGTGAGGCAGGGGCGCTGGCACTGCCCTGGGTGTGGGCGTTTTGCCCACATAAAAGGGCACTAGGCTGGATTTAAACAAAGGAGCAGAGCACCAAGCTTGATATTGCCAAAAAGCAGAGCACTGGCGCCAGCTGCAGCTGCAAGCAAGCAGCTCAGTGTAGGCATCCCTTCCACCCTGCGCCCTCGGGGATGCTGCACTTTGGACACAAGCTTTGGCGGCTGGTTTTATAGGGACAATCTGGCCAGGCATTTGAAGGGGCATGCTGGCACACTGGGACATGCTGGCCAGGCATTTTTGAAGGGACATGCTGGCCAGGCACTTTTGAAGGGGCATGCTGGCCAGGCACTTTTGAAGGGACATGCTGGCCAGGCATTATTGAAGGGACATGCTGGCCAGGCATTTTTGAAGGGACATGCTGGCCAAGCACACGGGTGGACAGGCAAGCAAGCCAGGCAGGCTATGTGGCCGGGAGGCAGCATTGAGCAGCAGACTCAGGAGGCTTTGCCGAAGGCTTCCGCTCTCACACCCACCGACACCCACACGCACACACACACCCACACGCACACACACACGCACACGCAAGCATTCACGCGCTCACCTACCATACGCACCCCAACCGCTCCACAGGAATATCATCCCCCAGGCCACCAGTGTAGCGCCGCCCGCGCCCCCTACATTGAAGGACCTGGCGGACAAGGACGTGGGAGGTAGCAGCCACAGCCGGGCGCAGTCGCGCGGCATTTCTCGGGCCGTGTCCCGGGCCGCCTCCAGGCCCCACAGCCGCCAAGGCTCCGAGGTGAGACAAGGTGCTCAAGGCATGACGAGGGGGGACGCCTCCACGACTGTGGGCGGCATGCTTGGCCGTGCCCAAGGCATGATGAAGCGGGACGCCTCCATGGGTGTGGGCAGTATGCTTGGCCATGCTCAAGGCATGATGAAGCGGGACGCCTCCATGGTGTGTGGGGCGGGGCCAGGTGTGTCTTGGGCCAGCAGCCAGGTATGTCTCGCAGGCCGGGTGTGCCTTGGGCCGGCGGCCAGTCGCCCCCACTGCGTGGGGTGTGGCAGTGCCTTATGTGTAGGCAAGGCTGCCTCTGCTGTTGCTAGCGGGGCGTGGGTGCAAGCACAGGTAAGCCACCTCTGCTGTATGTTGCAGTGTGGTATGTGAGCAACAGAAGGCAGCCTGCCGCCAAAGCATGCTCCCAGATGCAGTGTCCCTTAGGGGCAAACTCACTGCAAAGTGCGTGGAGCGGGAGGGCAGCCTTGCTCAGGCACAGCGCAGAGCAGGAAGGCAGCACACACAGAGGACATATGACAAAAAAGCAGCACACAGAGGACATAGGATAGAAAGCAGCACACAGAGGACATATGACAAAAAAGCAGCACTCAGAAGACATAGGACAAAAAAGTAGCACACAGAGAATATAGGACAAAAGCATCGCACAAAGGACAAAGGGTGACGAGGCAGCATACTGATTTCACAGAGCTGGAAAGCAGCACACTGACTACGCAGAGCGGGCGGAGCATAAGGCAGCCTTGCTCACACAACAACTTTTCCCCTGTGCTTACGCTCACACACATATACACACACACAGGCACACACACACACACGCACCCCCCACTCACACGCGTGCGCGCGCATACACACACACGTACACACACATGTTTGCACACATTCATGCA
>LKMJ01005753.1_pt1 | contig 11695 bp, 12 predicted proteins | sample 643391 | NCBI WGS metagenome assembly LKMJ01 (sample SAMN04112250, study PRJNA286221) | soda lake metagenome | biome: soda lake; feature: Kulunda Steppe; material: water; isolation source: sample PL-Br10 brine of Picturesque Lake | place: Russia: Kulunda steppe | collected 2010-07
CTCTCTCTCTCTCTCTCTCTCTCTCTCTCTCTCTCTCTCTCTCTCTCTCTCTCCAAATGAAACGTAATGACTTCCACTACCGCACAGGCACCCATAAACCAGAAACACGCTATCCGCTTTTAAAGTCCACTAGCCTTCAGTGTCCACTGTCAGCGAGTAGATAGTCCTCTTCATATTCTCTCAGGTTGTCAACATACAATCATCCGGCAAGTACAGCACGCGAGTTATCCACAACTAGTAGCAGCGAGCCAAGTAGACATGCTATTATTGATAGCCCCAAACAATACTTATGTTTGAAAGATTGAAAACGAAAAGACTTCCCCGGCATAGCTAGGATTAGCCCTAGTGGCTTGACCAACTTTCAGTTTAAGACTGCTCTTAAATGACATACTCGCTCAGTGCTTTATGCACACAAACTGACCACAACCAGGCGCGGCTCTAGGAAAAACCACAGGCACTTGCCCTCAAGGTCTTGGTCTGGAGCTGTTTTACTTGTCGTCCTCCAGATCCTCATTAGTTCTTCTTTTTTCAGTGGTGTAGGGTTAGGGCCAATGTGTCTCCTTTTCCTTAGTTCACGGTCTACATGCTTTTGTTTTTCCTGGCACAAATCTGGCACTGTACATATCTGGTGTGACACAGCATAAGGCTTACTTATCAGGTTCTAAGATTGCCGGACTTGATCAGCAGACATGTATGATCACTGAGGGTGCCACAGCTATGTCTGCATGCAGCTGTATGGATGCGCCTTTTTCCTTGGCCGGCAACGATCACGGCTCGCTAACAACCGAACACGACATTTTTATTTGTGGACATGCGCCACACAGACACCCAGCTGGTCTCAGCCTATCAAAGAATCATTTGTTAAAATGCAAGGAGCTGGGATGTAGACATGATGCTATTGCACATAAATGAACAATACATTGCAAAAGAAGGCGGGCAGGCGTGGTCCGGTCAAGTAAGGATGAGAACACAGGTTCAAACCAATCACGGCCGTTGCGTGTGCAAACCATGCCCTTTGCAACTATCTATCTAACAATACCAACAATTGTGCCGGGTGCCTTAATGCCTGCAGGAATTCTGACGCGCATGCGCTCATGAAAGCCTGCCTGCCACGTGCACTACGAGCTTGTACACAGACAACTGCCGTTGAAGCCCCCAAAACAAGCTTACGACAGCAACCGGGAGCCTGAGCAGCTTTTGAGCTTGTTTGCCAGCCAGTGCACATTGGACACCATGCATAGATGGTAACATTTGACAGAAAAGCTTCACGTGGGTAGCTCACCCCTAAGGCTGCTCACAGTCAAGGCACTGAGAACGCAGATTGTCATCCTCCCAGATCCCTGACAGGTTTGGAGTCAAGCTTGACAAATACAACAGCTCAACATGGCTCCAGTCCACGCCACAGCTCTCTACCCAGCTGCCGCCCTTGCGCATCACCCAGCTAACATGCCCTGAGGCTTACTTGGGCCACTGCTGCTCTGGCCGCTGGGCCCCTCTGCTACCTCCTCATCCTCGCCATCCAATGGCCTGCCAGCTTCATCCACAACCCTGATCTTGTGGAGCTTCTGCGGAGTTTAGTCAAGGCCCAGGGATGCAGCAGATAAGGGGTGAGGGAAGGTGAAAATGGTAACAAGCGCATGGGATTAAACCTGAGAAGGGGACCCAAGTTTTGCAGGTGGGACAAGAAGAGGCTCATAAATCAAGCTGTGTGGTGCAGCAAGCAAAATTAGAGACTCATGTGGATGGCGCTGCACCGCTAGGTCATCTTCCTGTTGTGATGAACGCAGGGCATGCAGACAGAGTTGAATTGCTTGCGATCTAGGCCTCATTATACATCTTTGTTGTGTATTTAGGACAGCTTCTACTAGCTAGCTACTTTGAGCACATCAGGGTCGTCATGTATATAGCGACCTGTGCGTCAGAGATCGTCTCACAGCAATGGCATGAGGACCTCTTGCTTACAGATTATGATGGTGAAATCGTGTATTTGCACAGGCTTGAAATTTCCTGACTTGCATGCACTAATCTGCAGCATCCAGGCACCCGGGTTGACCAGCTGGTCTCCTACAGGAGACTAAAACCTGCATGCCCCATCATGCTATGAAATTTTGCCTCCAAACTTTCCCCTCATTACTGCATGCATAGCATATATCATGACAGCATGATCATAACAGATCCCACCTGGTACTCAGCCAGCTCCTTCTCTTGCTGCTGCATGCCTTCATGCAACTTCTTCACCACCTCCTCAAGGGCCTCCTTGTTCTTTCTCACTGCGGGCAACGTCTCTCCTGTAGTCCGTTCTACTAAGACCTCTGATATAAGTCTGAAACATTTGCGGTTCTTGTCCATGGGCTCCAGCGTGCGCACCACCATCTCATGCTCCTGTGCACGGAGGATCAGACAGGCCAGCGCATGCATGCAACACCGCCATCTGCGTACAACATGCACATTATCATTCCACATCCGACTGGGAAGATTCCAGGTCTCCTAAATCCCATGCGCACCTGCACTTCGTTCACCAGCTCTTCAAGTTTGCGGGCTGTGTCAGCAAGTCTTTGGCGTCTCTGATTAAACTCAGCAATGATGGCCCTGCCTTTGCTCTCCCCTTCCTTAGCTTTTTGCTGACTCCCTGCTGACATGATGAAAATCTATGGAGCGGGAATCGACAGAAATTAAATATATTTGTCCAGATTTAAGTATGTCATTGGAACGCCTTGAAAAATAGTTAGCCGGCACAGCTGAGCTAGGGCACACAGCAGGAGCGTAGCTACCGTACACGCACAAAAGGTACAGGATACTTAGTTTCTTATTGGTAAAGCAAAGTCACACTTATGGTGTATGTGCTGCACCGATTGCTTCATGCATTCAACTCTGCGTCTGCAGCATGGAGTGTGCCTCCCTGCAGCGAGTACCCAGAAATAGAGTTACATATCTCTTTGGAAGATTATTGATTCAAAAAATCTTCTGCATACTCTGTGCGCAGTGCTTTCGCGGTTGTGCATGTGCCTCTGCATCTGTCCTAGGCGCTGCAGGATGCGCAGAGCTGCACGCGCATTTCATCCACAGTGAATCTGTCTAGCATGCTCTTACTAAAATCCAGATGCCTTCCCATCTTCTTGTCCCCTTGTACAGGACTCTGCTTTTGAAGCCCCCGGCAGCTAACATGTCAGGCCAGGGCCAGTACATGGGTGCCGTCGGAGGCGTACCATACACCTGTGGCAGCTGTGGCGCTGAGGTGGCTATCAAGTCTGGGGATGTAATCCAATGCAGGGAATGCGGCTACCGCATTCTGTACAAGAAGCGCACCAAACGCGTGGTGCAGTTTGAGGCCAGATGACCATCCACGTGAGCCTAGAGGTAAACAGTGTTCAATTTTTCTTGCCGTTTGAGGATGAAGATGAAAAATCCATAATGTTTGGTTATTCAGAGGGAGTGTAGCATTTCTAGCTGTTTTGGAGGAGACAGGTGACACTTTGATGTGCACGATCGTATTTGAATGTGCCTGCTTGAATGAAGAGTTCTGCAAGCTTACGTAGACGTGCCTGGTTTGTCGTTGATGCTTACTTAACATTTCGACGTCAGCACGATATTCTTCATTTTTCGTTTTGCACAATCCTGCCAGCATTAAGATATGTCTGCGCAAGCATGCAATCTCCATGTGTTTGAGGGGTCTGAGGAGCAAACTGCAAGCCAGCTCCCTAAGCAGCTGCCTGTGTGCTGTGTATATGTGGATAGGGTTGGGTCAGGATGGAGACGCAGGGTCAAGCAATGGACCTGGGAGCTATGTCAATTCTTCTTTCCAACTGCCTCATCCCTGTCTTAGGTCACACATGATCTGGGCGCATGAGTGCCAGTTGCCAGCTTGGAGAGTGCATTCCAATGATGGCAATAAGCCAAGCACAAAATTGCGCTGCAATCTCTTTAAGCCCTGCGCCCTCGCTTCTTACGCTCTCTGCAGCAAGGTCCCAAGCGCCTGGAAGGGCTGCTCCAACACTGCTCAGTTCTTCAAGCTTCGTAGCACCGGAGAGGGCACATAGCTGCCTGCCTGGCGCTGTGCAGTTGCAGGCCTCACATCCGCCCCAGTAGCACGCCTGTGGCATGGCAGGGATTGCGCTGCTTGTAATTCCATAGTGGCCAGCACCGACTAAGCCACGCTGACATGCGGCACTGTGCTTTCAGTCCAAATTGGACGCATGCATTGCATAAGCAGCTTAAACTACAGGAACTGGTCGGAATAGCACTTGTGCAATGGACAAAGCTGATGTGAAGCTTTCTCGGTCAAAATGTTTTTGGGGAAATGTTTTGCGTTGTGCTGGTTTTTAAAAAGGAAAGCAAGCATGAGAGGGAGGCAAAGTGTCATGATGATTATAGGACTTGACATGCTGTATAGCGTTGCAAGAATAACTGCTAAGGGGGTGGAGCAAGGCCTTCCCCGACAGCTCCCCTGGTGGCATAGATAAAGGGAGAGACATACATCCAGTGCGAGCACCAGACAGGTAAGGTATGTTAAGTTACAATGGGTTTAGACCTTCATCCAGATGGGTTGACTGCTGGGCTTGCTGGGCACTGCCAACCAGACAAAAAATATTCAAAGTCTCAGATTCGTACGTCTGCAAGTATACGTCTTCAAGAGAGAGCATCCTCAGCACTGTTGCTGTCAAAATTAAAAACCTCCAGTGTCTACAATGTAATTTCTGTCAGCCCCAGTAAAATCAGCAAATTGTTCTGCAACATTCCTTTTCTTTGAAAAGCACAGTTCCAAGCAAGGGCTCAGAAAAGGAGATGATTTTCGTCCTGCACATCATGCAAGTCAAATTTGTCTCAGTGCCTATTGTGGATTTGCCAAGTCCATCCAGCCTCAGCTCTCAGGGTATGGGCACGCAAGCGAAGCCGAGCAATATCATGAAGCACATGCCTACTCAATTCCAGCTGTAGGTGTATAGGCAGTACTGCCTATGGCAGCCCCTGGGGAGGGCCCCTTGCGATACTTTGCTTGAGAGGCGAGGCCATCCATGCATGATGAGGAGCCAGTTTGTGAGTTTGTGAGCGCGCGTTATAGGGTCTATGCCATCCAATTCCCTCCATTCTGCACGCAACTGCTCGCACTGATCAACAACAAAATCTTGTAATGGAAGGGGGATAGCAACATTAACGCAATCGGTGTACCTATCTGATGCACGCAGACCCTCACACGCCTTCATGAACTCCGCAGTCCAGCACTTTTTGTGAGAAGCACTGAGAGCAATATCTGTATGCACAATCCTGTTGAGCCAGCCACTTATCCCGCAAAGTAGAGAGTTAAAGAACTTGGCAGCAGCGCAGGATCGACAAAATTGCACTGCTAAGGCCCCTGTCCACACTCTCGCAACACAGCCCAGTTAGGCATGGTTCTTTTCACACCAAGCACACCTTTGATGAAACACATAAGAGCAGTTTGAAGGGGACTGTTAAACTCTCTACCTTTCTTCATGAACCGTGTGCCCCAGACCTGGCAAGCATACATACTGTCAGGAGTAGCGTAACATTTTGCCAACCAGAGGGTAGCATGCAGCCTGTCCATCAAATGGTGCTCTCGCGCAAATTGCCTAATTGTGTGACATCCAACCATGAATATTCATGGTGCAGCCAAGTCTATGCTCAGCAGATTTGGCAAAGTTGTGGGTCCAATAGAAAACCATGCCTAGGTATTTGAATGGGTCCTTGTTGGCTAGCGGAGCACCCCCCACACTAGAAGCAGGAACGTTGGAGCCATGTGAGTTAAAATTACTGGTAAGGTAAGGGTACAAGTAGGGTTGGGTACAGAGCCGTAACTGCTGAACGAGGGCAGCTTAGCTGAAGTCAATCAGGCCTGCACTACCCGTCGAAAAAGAAGAGGAAGTATGTCTGAGAAACCAAAAAATGCATTAAGAAGCTAAGATTCAAAAGCAAGGAGTTGAAAAGTAGGAATAGTGTGGTTTGTCAGATGACAAATGGGTTGGTGAACCTGTCAGGCAGTGCCCTCTCTGCTTTGGACGTGTTGGTGAGTGTGTCTGTTTTTTTGCCCCTGAAAGACCAGCACCAGCAAGCACCAGGCAACCCCCCACCATCAAACTAGGAAGGGGCTTGTAAGTGGGGGACAGGAGGGTTCTGAAAAAAACCATGTGCTCTGTCTGTGTTATTTTTCATCCTTCGTTTTAGTATACTTATCAAGTAACCTAAATAATTTATTTTGAATTTGAAAATCATGATATGACTTTTGTCGCATATTGAATTGAATGAGTGTTTAGGTCAAGTGAAAGCTTTTTCACTTCTTAAGTTCAACTGAAGCTCCTCCACATGGCACCAGATTGGCTAACCTTCCTTACCTTCCAAATCTCCAAGTCTCATTCAAAATCCACCTGCACTCAAACCATAGACTGGGTTATGCCAACTCAAAAACATGGTATAATCCATAGTCCATTTGGTCCATTGCCACACCGGCAGCACTGACCGTTTGGCCCAGCCGAACCTTCAAACTCCTGAGCATGCTAGAAATAGGACATTACCCAGCTGGGTTTTTTATACTCGTTTATCTGTGAGAGACGGGCTAACCTCAAGTCGCCTTCATGCTATTCTGGTTACTCCCCTACCCATGAAACCTAGACCACCCTCCACTCCTTACTTGCCACAGGTGCAGCACGCTAGATCTCATGGCGAACTGCGCAGAGCTCACAAGCTGAAAGCTTACAAGAGGGAAGTACACCTGATAAAGGTCAAATACTGTCAAGACACCAGGCCTGGGCACCAGCTGGAGGCCTCCAGCAAACAACATGAGACTCGGTGCAGGCAACTGAAAGCCAAAAAGGTTACACTCCACGCCATCTTTCTTGGTGAGGGAGGTTCAATCTATACCTCCAACACTTTGCACCATCTTAAAGAGCTCGGCCTTGCTTCAATTGATTTACAATGGGTCTACAAGACTGCCCTTGAGTTGCATGCTCGCTCTGTGCATTATACTCACAAACTAACTACAACAAGACGCGCACTTGAACAAACAAAAAGCTCTCAAGGCCTTGGTCTGGAGTAGGGGGCTGCCAACCACCCTCCAGATCCCCACTAGTTATCTTTTCCATTGGTGAAGGAGACTCGCGGCACTTCGGGCCAATATGTCTCCTTTTCCTTAAGTGATGTAGGGGGTATTTCACCGCCTCAGGCGGTGAAATACCCAACCTGGTTGCACCTAACTTCAGGTCCACGTGCAGCCCATGTTATATTACATTTACCCTATTCAGCAACATGAACCAGAGACAATGCGGTCCACGCTGGTGGTAACAGCTTACACAGCACAGCGGAAGTGTACAGGGAATGGCAACGTGGTCCAGATCTCACAATTCTTAAGTGTTGCAGTTAATCATAAGAACGAAGGAGGGACTGCACATTCCCTAACAGATTCTCAATACTTGACAGGGTACCCAGTCTACTCCAAAAGCAATTCTGTACACTAATACTGAGCACACTCTAGGATGCCTCACTTACTGCTTCAGATCCCCCTCTTGTAACAGAGCCATCTCCAGCTGCAATACCGGACACATCGCATGAGCACACCAACTAGAAGAACACACCTTAGGGTCCATCATGCTATAACCCAGGCAAGGGAATGCCCTCCTACTCGTCCGGTGTATCATAGGAGTCACCCTCCAAGGAGGATGGGATTCCGTGCAAAAGACTCATGTCAATGCAGACAAAGCTCTCGTCCAACTCAAGCCTCGCCCCAGCAACAGTTTGTGCAAACTCAACCTGGCCATAGGGTAACCAGACATTGCCATACAGCCGGACAACCTCCAGGTTGGGCAGGAAACCCTTGCTGAGCCGCGGCATGCGGTCCACCCGGCCTGTCAGGTGAACCACCCTGAGGCTGTCAGAAGACAGGTGCAGCTCTGATCTGTAGCCCACTACCGAAGGCAGAGCACTAGTCACCTCCAATGACCGGCCACCCCTGATTGGCGTGGATGCATATGCCCCGTAGTCGAGCTGCAGTTCCTCTACAGGGACACGCTTGAGCAAATGCCAGACATGCGCGCCTGCCGCCTCATTCCGCACCTCCAGTTTGCGCAGACCAGTGCATCCAGCAAAATAGTCCAGGAGGCAATGGGTGAAACGCCCAGGCATCATGTCCATATGCCGCATGCCCAGCTCCTCCAAAGTACCGTTCCGCGTATAGTTAGGTATTGGGCTCAGCAGTGTGTCCCAGGTGGAGTCCACACAATCAATCAGATCCAGACCACGAACACACCTCACACGCAGCAGCGCATCCATGAAGGTGGCTGACAGGTAGCAACCATCCAGCGTGATGTAGCAGCCGCCAGCCGCTGGACTGACACACATACCACCTGGCTCCCGGCTCATGTTCGGGAGAAGGGAGGCCAGCACACGGACGGTGGAGCCTACACACTGTACATGGCCCTGCAGACCGTCATCCAGCCACACAAAATGCCATCAGAGATGCCCGGACGTGGAATGTGCCTATTGCTCCATGAGACACGAGTCACATGGCAATAACATGCACACACACACACACACAGGTTGTCTACTCGCAGGTTGGCAGCAGTCCTCCCTCACAGTTACAAAGCCTCACCACAACACAACTACAAAGACGATGTCCATACTCACCACGATGGCGAGCTGTTTCACATTCCCAAGGTGAACAGGCACAGAAGGGTCTTGCAAGATGGTTGCCAGGTGTTCCAGGAACAGATCCAGCGAGTCAGGGATGCCCGATGGCCATCCCCCATCCAACCAAATGAACAGTTGTTCAGGAGGGGGGGCCCTTGAAGGGTAGGCACGGACCTGCTCCTCAAACGTAGTGGGGGAACGCCGTGGAGAGCGATGAGCTGAGGTGAAGTCGAGGAGGGACATGACCTTGATTCTTGCATTTATGACTGGACACCTGCATGTGTGTGTGCATGCAAGTGCAGACTGGTCATGGTGTGTGTGCGTTACTCTGGAGCTGCCAGCAACTTCACACGGGCCAGTGCAAATGCCAATGGGCACTTGATGACTTGATGCCTGTCACCGCCTGTCACATGCCAAGATCAACAGAGTGTGCGGGTCATTCGATGTGCAAACAGCAGTCATTTGGTGTATGCCACGTCATTCAGTGTATGCCATGTTATATAGTGTATGCCATGTCATTCAGCGTCTGCCAGTCCAAGCCTCCGCCTCACTTGTACGTAGCTGCACAGGTATGGCGGAAAGCTTGTCTGTGATGGGAATCCTCGAGGAAGTCGTACACCAAAACAAGTACATCATCAGGCAGCGCGTTGAAGGGATTGTGCATGGCGCTAGATATAATTGCAACTGACAACGGACATGAGCAACTGCCGTGTCAGGTACACTCCTACACGTACGTTTGACAACTCGGTGTGACGTACGTTTCCGAGGAGAAAATTCATTTCTGTTGCGCAGCCAGTATCGATACTGCCTTACGTTACCTGTACAGTGACCAGACCGCTGACTGCTCCTATTTCTGACTTTGGTAGGGTAGTTAATAAGCATACTGTAACTAAAGCATGGAATACAACAGGTTAGAGGCGTGCCAAGAGAATGTACACATACCTGTGTGTCTGTATTGATACTATGACAATGTCACGCATACACTGTGCATACACTAGGAATAGTGTATGATTACAATATGAAAAGAATACGAATACCTGTGTGTCTGTATTGATACTATGACATGCATACACTGTGCATACACTAGGAATAGTGTATGATTACAATATGAAAAGAATACGAATACATTCCTATCAGTTCACTCTCAGTTTGCTATCAGTTTGCTATCAGTTTGCTATCAGTTGGCTTTCAGTGTAATACCAGGGTCGTATCAGTTTGCTATCAGTTTGCTATCAGTTTGCTATCAGTTTGCCATCAGTGTAATTTCAGATTGCTATCAGTTTGCTCTAAGTTTGCTGTCAGTTTCCTATCAGTTTAATATCAGAGTACTACCAGGGTCCTATCAGTTTGCTGTAAGTTTGCTGTCGGTGTACTCTCATTTCATAATCAGTTTGCTGTCAGTGTACTCTCAGTTTATAATCAGTTTGCTATCAGTGTACTTTCAGTTTATAATCAGTTTGCTATCAGTTTGCCATCAGTGTACTTTCTGTCTGCTATCAGTTTATTAGCAGATTAATATCAGTTTATAATCAGTTTGCTGTCAGTGTACTCTCAGTTTATAATCAGTTTGCTATCAGTGTACTTTCAGTTCATAATCAGTTTGCTATCAGTGTACTTTCAGTTTATAATCAGTTTGCTATCAGTTTGCCATCAGTGTACTTTCCGTCTGCTATCAGTTTATTAGCAGATTAATATCAGTTTATAATCAGTTTGCCATCAGTGTACTTTCAGTTTGCTATCAGTTTGCTGTCAGTGTACTTCCAGTTCATAATCAGTTTGCTATCAGATTATTATCAGTTTATTATCAGTGTACCATCAGATTACTATCAGTTCATTACCAGTTACTATCGTAGTGCTGTCAGTTAGCTGTCCTGTCTGCAGAACATCATTGAAACACCTGTGAATCAAGAAGACAGAATGCACATTCATGTCTTAGCCGCCATAACTGTGACTTGCGAGGGCTTCATTAAAGTGAGACCTCCCCACACCTACCAACATGAAGAGAAGATTGATGATAGGTCATGTTATTCACGCAGGTTTATCCTCTCCACGTGCAGACATATACTGATCTGGATCTGCGTTATTTACATTACTAGGGAGCAGTGGAATTGTCACCAATCTGTGTTTTAGATGATGAGTTTGGAGAATTAAGAGAAACATGAACTGAACACTTTTCAAATCTAGGATAACACGCCTTCTGACCCATCCTGCTATAACCCCGGCAAGGGAATGCCCTCCAACTCGTCCGATGTATCATAGGATTCGCCCTCCAACTCTTCCGATGGAGGATAGGATTCCGTGCACAGTACAAGGCTCCCATCCGACTCAAGCCGCGCCCCAGCAAGACCCTGTGCAAACTCCACCGGGCCATGGGGTAACCAGACAGCGCCATACAGCCCGACCACCTCCAGGTTGGGAAGGTGTGTCTGCCTGATCCGCGGCATGCGGTCCACCCGGCCGGACAGGAAAACCACCCTGAGGCTGTCAGATTGCAGGTGCTCTTGAGATCTGTAGCCCATCATAACAGGCCGGCTGAAGGCCATAGATGCCATCGCAGTGCGTACTCCCAGAAGTCGAGCACCAGTTCCTTTACAGGGACACTGCTGAGCAGAAGGGAGACACCAGCGCCCGCCGCCTCGTTCAGCACCTCCAGCTTGCGCAGCCGGGTGCATTGAAAAAAATAATCCAGGGGCGCCCCTGGTTCACGCACAGACAAGCACGGATGCCGCAGGGCCAGCTCCTCCAGAGCATCGTTCAGCGGTGGGTCAGGCACCGGGCTTGGCACCGTGTCCGCCGAGGTGTACGTGCAGTCAAGCAACTTCAGACCCCGAACACACCGCACACGCAGCAGCGCATCCATGAAGGAGGCAGACAGGTGGCAACCCTTCAGCACGACGTGGAAGCCGCCAGCCGCTGGATTGCCACGCACACCACCCGGCTCCCCCTACTGGAGTGGGGGTATCCGTACGGAGGCTGAGCCTTCCGTATGAGTATCCGTAGCTTGTGCCCACGGAAAGCAGGGCTACGATGACCTTGGAAAAGGTCTCCCGGCACTTACAAGCGC
>LKMJ01005754.1_pt1 | contig 11695 bp, 20 predicted proteins | sample 643391 | NCBI WGS metagenome assembly LKMJ01 (sample SAMN04112250, study PRJNA286221) | soda lake metagenome | biome: soda lake; feature: Kulunda Steppe; material: water; isolation source: sample PL-Br10 brine of Picturesque Lake | place: Russia: Kulunda steppe | collected 2010-07
CCCCCCCCCAGCGCAGCCTCAGCCCACCTGTGCCGACGCCCACGCCGATGCGCGCGATGCCGTCGGGCCCCTTCATTTGCACGGTGGCCGTCGGCATGCCCATCGTCCCGCACACCACCTGCAGAGGGCACAGGCGGTGCAGTGCAGTCGTTGTCAGCATGCAGTGCAGTCGTTGTCAGCATGCAGTGCAGTCGTTGTCAGCACGCTGTGCGATGCAACAAGGCGCCCACCAGCCATGCAGCACAAGGAATCTGCATGAAGCGGCCGAAAGCATGCCCCCCTTGTCATGCACCTTACCTGCAGGGCCTGGGCGCGCTTGCTTGAGTTTATCACACCATGGACACCACGAGCAGGGTTGTACACACACATCCCACTACCCACAGTTCTATGTATCCATTCAAATGCATATGCAACAGGTGCACATGAACAAGTGCCCTCTATAAACACGTTTAACTAAGCATGCATGCATGCCTTCGCCTATGCATGTATTCTTGAATGTACGTGTGGCGCTGTTTTTGAGCTTTGCAAGGACGCGCGGCTTGGCGAACGAAGGAAGGGCAAGTCCAGAGAACGGAAAATCCTTAATAGAGTGCCACGCCGGAATCAGTGAACAAGTGTAAGGGGAGGAGCTGGGGGATGCTGAGGATGCCGAGCTGGGTGAGGAGGGCCCAAGAGGCAAGCAAAGGTGGACACCAGGTGAAGCCAAGGTGGACACCAGGTGCAGCCAAGGTGGGCACCAGGAGAAGCCAAGGTGGGCACCAGGTGAAGCCAAGGTGGGCACCAGGTGAAGCCAAGGTGGGCACCAGGTGCAGCAAAGGTGGGCACCAGGAGAAGCAAAGGTGGGCACCAGGAGCAGCAAAGGTGGGCACCAGGAGAAGCAAAGGTGGGCACCAGGAGCAGCAAAGGTGGACACCAGGTGCAGCAAAGGTGGGCACCAGGAGAAGCAAAGGTGGACACCAGGTGAAGCAAAGGTGGACACCAGGTGAAGCCAAGGTGGGCACCAGGAGAAGCAAAGGTGGGCACCAGGTGCAGCAAAGGTTGGCACCGGGTGAAGCTCTACGGTATCAGGGTGTCCTGGTGGGCGCAGTTCTAGCCCTTTTTGGCCAGAGGTCAGGGTGAGGTTGATGAGCGCTGCAACCTTAAGGCCAAGGGCAAGAACTTCTCATTAGCAACGCTCCTTGTTAAGGAGTAGAAGTGTAGCTTAGCTACGTAAAGGGCAAGGACAAGAAGTGCTCATTAGTAAGGATGGGTAGATAAGGTTGTTCAAGTCGCCAATGAGACTCGCTGTAGATGGGAGAGATTCAATTCGCCAAAGAGACTCATTGTAGATGGAGATGATTGTTAGGAAATTACTTTTCACAGGCGCCTCCTCTCGACCTGAGAATTTCCAGATTTCTTCAATAAGTGTGAAACAAATTAATTTAACAAAAGTGGGCCTCCCGAACAGCGGGTCACATGTTGTTTCATATTCTTCCCAATTCCCTTCCTCCTTCCAGTTGCTCGTCCCACTGCTTGTTCCTAGACAAACTAGATTTTCTTATCAAGCAGCTGCAGGCTCCAGATCATCCCCTTTTAAGTCCTGGATGCTTGAGTGGATGGGCTCCTGTGCATGCTCCAAAGCGTTGGAGTGCTCGGAGGACGGCTGTGGTGCTCAGTGTGCAGCTGCCAAAGCGACCACTGGCGAACCCCCCCGGGCATGAGGCATGAGGCATGAGGGGCATAGGGGGCCTAAGCAAGTCAGTGCCACACACCATATGGATAAGCACCACCTGAGCGCCTTTTCAGACTGTCTGTTTAAGGAACATAAGCACCACCCGAGCGCCTTTTCAGACTGTCTGTTTAAGGAACATAAGCACCACCCGGGCGCCTTTTCAGACTGCCAATTTAAGGAACAACAGCTTGGCGGTATGAGCGACTGCACACGCATGTTGCGGAGCCTGGGCACAAAAATGCATCGAGACCCAGTGGGCCTGAGTCCGCATTGCGAGTAACGGGGCATGTGCGTGCGTGTGTTTGTTTGTTTGTGTGTGTGTGTGTGTGTCACACGCCAGGACCGGCAATGATGGCACATGCTAACAGCCTTCAGAACAATCCATGTCCTGATGGACGCATGGACCTGCACGATGGCATGATATGCATAGACATGCAGCGATGGCATGGCATGGACGCCTCCTGCCCATCCCCCGCCTTATCGCTGCGCTCCCGCCTGCAGACCTAGAGGGGCATCATTGGCTGGTACAGCTCATCTAACACAAGGGTGAGGGAACCCTGAACCCAGGTCACACCTGCAGATCCAGGAGCTCCCAGATCATCATCGGCTGGTGCAGCTCGTCCGACACGAGGGCGATGATGTCCTCATCCGTCACAAGCTTCTTCTTGTCCGCCAGGGCCTTGAAACGCCTGCGCAACGCGCGCATGTGCACAGGCACGCACGCTGAGCTTGAGAAGGTACCGCAAGCTGTGCACACGCGGGTGTGAGGAGCGCTGGCAGCACAACGGGATGCACACCTGTCTTGCCTGTTCAGGCCCTTGAGCACAACATAGGCCACAGTGCGCCATCAGACAGCTCGCCCAGTGCGCCTCAGCCATCGGACTGCTCGCCCAGTGCGGCTTGGCCATCAGACTGCTCCCTCGTCAAGCCCCTTGAGCTTGACCAGTGCTATGAAACCATAACTAGAAGTGCGCCTGCACCATCTCGAGGATGTTGACCCACTTGAGGCAACAAATGAGCACTCAGATAAAGAACAACACCTCTTCCTCGCCTACAGCAACCTGGTCCGGCGCACAGGTTCTCAAAAGAACAACTCCACTCTAACACCAACGGCGCCCAGGTCGGGCACACAGGTCCAGCACACAGGCTCTCAAAAGACAACACCTACAGCCAGGCTCTGGACGCCGCTCATGAGAGCGTGGACCACAACTTTCCACACAGCACTTACTTGAACACGTCATCTAACTCGGAGATGCCAGTGTTGTAGCCCAGGGCTTTTAGGCGGGTGTTGAGAGCATTGCGCCCACTGTGCTTGCCCAGCACGATGCCTGCATGCAAGGGTGTGTTGCAAGCGTGCAGGTTGAGAGGGTGCAGGAGAGCGTTGAAGGCATTGCGCCCACTGTGTTTGCCAGCATGATGCCTGCATGTGTTTGCCAGCATGCTTGCCCAGCATGATGCCTGCATGCCAGGAGTACTGCGAGTGCGTGCAGGTCAAGAGGGCGCAAGAGATGTTGAGAGCACTATGCCCACAGTGCTTGCCCAGCATGATGCCTGCATGCCAAGAGTACTGTGAGTGCGTGTGCAGGTCAAGAGGGTGCAAGAGAGCGTGGAGAGCGTTGCGCGCATTTGGTTGCCCAGCATAATGGCTGCGTATGAGGAGTGTTGCGCGTGTATGCAGGTCGCGAGGGTGCAGGAGAGTGTTGAGAGCATTGTGCCCACTGTGTTCGCCAAGCGCAATGCCTGCGTGTGCAAGGACTAGCCCACATGCGACAAAAATTGATGCACGTGAATGGTTGATGTCATGCCTGAACTTGTGCTAGTGCCGCCGATGGAACGCATTAGCTTGGACGCATGCACCATGGAAGTGTGCCTCTGCATGGCACAAGAGGTGGCTGCTCTTCAAGGTGTCAAGGAGAGCAGTATGTTGCTGATCAGGCTTGCGAACACGACAGGAGGATATGGAGGTCATCGCGCAACAGAAGGACATGGATGTCATCGTATGACTGAAGGACATGGCTGTCACCGTAAAACAGGACAGGATACAAGCCTTCATCCTCAATCTTCCTGCTTCCATGGCAAGCTTTGTCAACTCATAACCATGCAAATGATGGTCGGCCACATGAGCTGTGAGGGAACGAATGGTTGCGGGGGCAGCCGCATGAGCACCACTATCCAAAATCCCCCCGCACCTGGGTCATCGGAGGCACGATTCAAGCCGATGGCCTCTGGTGTCATGATCTCGTATGTTTCTCTGTTCTTGAGCATGCCATCCTGAGGGCACACAACCGCATCCAAATTCTGAGCCAGTGGCCCCCAGCAACATGATCTCGCTAATTTTTCTGTTTTCAAGCATCCCAAAAAGCGTCCCAAGATAAATCATGAAATCTTGTTTTCCATGGCTTGCCATTCACCTGTTTGACAAGATGAGGCACAAGAAGAACACACAAACTCATGACCATATGAGATTCAAAGAGCGCACACATACATTGCGAACATTGGATTCAGTCAAAGGCATCCAAGCCAGCAACTGCACAAGTAGCTCCAAACCACGATGAGTATGCAGTTAGCTCCATGTTGCGTTGCTGGATCAGTTTGCCGCCAACCCGGGCAATGTTGGATAATGCGATTGCCCATTCATGCCAATGGGGGATTGTGAAATCCCATTCTGCATGAGTCCACTAAGGCGTGCACGTACACATACAGACTCATACATTTGAGAAAGGGAGCTCACAGAAGCAGCCCATGTGCACACATGGCCATACTTACAAGGGAAACACATCCTTGCACGCACAGAAACAAATGCACTGTGCACTAGGCATATGCTAGACAATGAGGGCTTAGCCATAGCTGCCATGCGCTTGCAAGCACCATGGCAGACAACAGCGCAAGCAGAGCAACGCTCGCATGTGCTTGCAAGCACTATAGCAGACAAGAGCGCAACCAGAGCAACGCTCGCATGCGCTTGCAAGCACTAGGGTAGACAACAACGCAACCAGAGCAATCGGCAAGGAGTCAGGAACGCGACTTGTGTCAGCATGCCTGTCATCACCAGACTGTACCTGTCATCACCAGACTGTGCCTGTCATCACCAGACTGTACCTGTCATCATGAGACTGTGCCAACCACCACTGGGCTGTGCCTGTCCTCAAGATTGCACCTCATATAAGCTATGAGCCGTGCCTGTCCTAACTAGGCTGTGCCTGTGCCTGTCATCACAAAATGAGCTGCGCCTGTCATACCCAGGATAACAAGAGGCTTTGCAAGACTTGCTTGTGCATGCTCGGTGCACCCATACATGCTTGTGTGCCATATTCGCCCCGTATGCCACACACTGAGCGCCCCTTGGGCCACATACCAAGCGCCCCTTGTGCCACACACTGAGCGCCTCTTGGGCCACACACTGAGCGCCTCTTGGGCCACAAACCAAGCGCCTCTTGGGCCACAAACCAAACGCCCCTTGGGCCACACACTAAGCGCCTCTTGGGCCACAAACCAAGCGCCCTTTGGGCCACACACTAAGCGCCTCTTGGGCCACAAACCAAGCGCCCTTTGGGCCACACACCGAGGGTCCCTTGGGCCACACACCGAGCGAGCCAAGGTCAGAAGCCGCCCAGGCAGCGAGGGCAGCGCACACTCACTTGGTGGATGCCGCTCTCATGCGAGAAGGCGTTGGCGCCCACGATCGCCTTGTGTGGCTGGACCATCATGCCGCTGCAGTCGCTGACCAACCGGCTGGTCGGGTAAATGTGGACGGGACGGATGCCCGTGTACAGGCCGCCCATCTGCGCGTCCCTGCAGGCGCAGGTGCGCCGATGCGGGCAATCAAAGCAGGCGTGGGCAACGTGCGGGATCAGGGCAGAGGGCGCGTTGCTGCCTCGCTGCTGCCGGGGTTTCGCGCACAGCAGGGAGCGGGCGCAGGCGTGCACACTGACGAACACAGCGAGGGCATGTGCATGCAGGGCAAGGGCGCAGGGGCAAGTGTGCATGCAGGGTGCCAGAGCGGCTGCAGCTGCTGCAACAGAGCGGCTAAGCTGACGCCTCTAATGCGCTTGGGGACGCACGAAGGCGGAGGCCTCAGATTGCACATGGACAGACTGCGCAGCCATGCATCCCCCCGGGCATGCACGCAGTGTCTGCATTGCAGTAGCTGCGGTTCGGTGTCCGTGCACCCATGCAGCTCAAATGCAGCCTCACTGAGGCAGCGGCCGCGCCTCCTTTCAGCAGAACGTTCACGGAGCTCATGCATACCTTTCCCCGCAACCCAGCCACTCATGCAGCTTGATGATGGCCAGTGCCACACCCTCCAGGAAGGCCTCGCCAGCTTTTGATGATGGCACCAACATGAATGGACATGGTTTGAGCCCACTCTTCGACTTCCACCAGGAGCTCCGGGCACCCTCAACCCATGGACACACCTACCTTGCCCCCCACCCCCAGGGCACACACACATACGGCGCAGGCACTCACTGCATTGCACCCCCAGGACACACACACGTACGGCGCAGGCACTCACTACATTGCACCCCCAGGGCACACACACATACGGCGCAGGCACTCACTGCATTGCACCCCCAGGGCGCAGCCCTATGGCCAGTGCCACCTCCTCCAGGGGGGCCTTGCCAGCCTTTGGTGACAAGACCAACACATGAATGCAGTCACCCCTCAAACCTCTGCTCCTCAGACCCCAGCCAAGCGCTCGCTAGCCCGCTCGCTCCTCAAAAGGTGTCCCCCTACCCACCCACCCACCCGCGCAGCCCGATGGCCATCACCACCTCCTCCAGGGAGGCATTGCCCGCGCGCTCGCCAATGCCATTAATGGTGCACTCCACTTGCCGCGCGCCAGCCATCGCGCCTGCCAAGCTGTTGGCTGTGGCCAGGCCCAAGTCGTTCTGCAGGGGCATTATGGTGGACGTGCACATCAGATGGTGCGCACGCGCCCACAAGGGCGCATGTCCATGAGCGCACACGTGCATGCGTGCCTGTGCGAGACTGGAAGCGTTAGCGGTCTCGCACCAAAAGCTGCACATGACTGTCACTGCTGTGGACCTGTGCTCCACCCATGCATGCATGCGCATGCGCGAGCCGAGCGCAATAATGTACAGGCGTCTCCTAGGCGAGGCGCAGTCATCCATTCAGCATGAAAAAACACTCATCATCTTTGCACAGACATGCATGCACACACAAGTGCTGCCGCACCTGGCAGTGCGTGGAGATGATGATGTTCTCCGCCCCTGGGGTGTTCTTCTTGATGGCTGCAATGACTGAGCCAAACTCGTGCGGCAGGTTCCACCCAGTGGTGTCAGGGATGTTGATGGTGGTTGCACCCGCCTGGCAAGGGTGCCGCACAGATGGCAAAGGGATCATTGTGCAAAAAGTGACTGAGCTGATGACTTCGATTCCTCATGCAGACCGAGCATGCCACACCAGAAATGAAGCAGCCAGGAATTCAGGCTGTTGGCCACAAGAAGATGTGATAAGTCCTTGATTCACATGATGAAATACGAATCATAACCATCAAGCATGCCCATCTAATACAGCAAAAGTCAAAGAGGACGCCTAACGGAGCAGCCACATCCAATGGACTGGTGGGTCCAAAATGAACAAATTTGACCTTAAGAGTCCTGCCGCATGCCACGCACCCCCGCGCTTTTCCCAGGGTGAGCATGCAGGGAACATGTGGACAGGCATAAGCATGCAATTTGACACAGGGTTAGTGTTCAAGGTGCATATGCATGCACCTGGGCAGAAGTTCACCTGGCGCATGCGTGATGTTCACTCTGCAAGCAAACCCACAACAAATTGGAACCTCGAGGTGCAAGAAGAGGCCCCACCCGTGTGGGTAAAAGAGTTAGCATGCAAGTGCACGTCTGGCGAGACTGCGTGGGGGCCCAGGGCTGTATACGGAAGCATGCGCCTGATGCTGCTGCCCCTGCATGCGCAGCACACACCTTGATAACCTCTCCCAGAATCTGATACAGGAACTCCAAGTCAGAGCGGCCTGCGTCCTCTGGCGAGAACTCGATGTCGTTGCAGCCCAGGGAGCGCAGGTGCTTGACAGCAGTGACAGCATTCTCAATGACCTGCTCCCTGGTCATGCGCAGCTTGTGCTTCATGTGGATTTCGCTGGTAGCAATGAATGTGTGCACCCTGGGAAGCTTGGCCTCCTTCACTGCCTCCCAGGCGCAGTCCAGGTCTGCCAGCTTGGTGCGGGACAGGCCGCAGATGACCGGCACGTAGCCGTCCGCATGCACCTCGTTGCCCACGACGCGTGCAATGTTGCGCACGGCCTCAAAGTCGTCGGGGCTGGCCACAGGGAAGCCGGCCTCGATGATGTCCACGCCAAGCTTGGAGAGCTGGCGCGCGATGTCCAGCTTCTCCTTGCTGGTCAGCGTGGCGCCGGGGGACTGTTCGCCGTCACGTAACGTAGTGTCGAAGATACGCACATAATTTGGGTCATCGATGCGGCCAGGGATCTGCGGGGATGTGAAAAGGGGTGGAGGAGGGGGTCTAGTTGAAGGGGCACTACGCAGATACTTGCTGGAGGAAAGTAGTAGGGGCAGCCTCCAGGACACACATAAGCCTGTCCTTTACATTTTGCTTGAAAGGAGAGTGCAACAATGAGGTGGATGATTTCCCAGGACTGGGATGGCCCAACGCGCGAACATGCCTGTGAACAAGGCACAGCCGGCACCTTCCAACCCCTTTTCAATTTGTACAGGCATGCGCCGATCCCCAAACATGGCTCACATAAGGTGGTCTGGTCTGAGGCATGGCGCTGGGGATGATGCTCTTGCTACGCAGCCTCCTGTGCTGAGCAGCGGGCAGCAGGACACGGCCATACGCGCACGGGGCAGCGACATGAGGCCTTGGGCCTGCATAGCTGCTACTGCTGCTGCAGGGCGCACCCTGCACATTGAAGGACCTCATCTTTGAAATTTGAGACTACAGCAGATTTTGAGCTTGCATGCCAAAACTGACAGTTGGGGGTTGGTGTCGCTAAACCGTGTCCCTCAAATTGTCCAAGATTCAACACAAATCAACGGAGATAAAATGCTGAAACGTACGGGTGTACTTCCGGGCAGCCAAAGCTGTCTCGGCACTACCTTCCCGAAATGCTTGCCGAGGGCGCTGCCCAGCAGGAGGGGGCCTGCCTCTGGGCCTGCCCCTGTACCCTCCACAAGTACTGTTAATATTCCTAGCAGCAGGGCTGCTCTTTGCCCGCTTGGCAGGAGGCTGCCTGCCGGCAGGGCTGCCAACAGCAAAACTGCGCTTGCAGCAGCTGCGGCTCAGGAGCCTGCTCTGGGAGCACCTGACAGCACGGATGACGTGGTGAGCGAAACAAGGATGCAGGCTGAGGAGGATGGATGTTCAGATGAGGGCACATGCTTGCTTGCTCGCGAGCTCGGCATGCTCATCTTTAAGTGCTACAATATCCATCAAGCGGCGACATGACAGATGCTATGGTGCCTCTTTGCAAATCCATTAAGATGTTTTTGATCCACTGGGTTAACCTGTCCTGTCCTGCAGCCCTTCACCCCTTTCAAAAAAGTTATGGCTGCCAACCGTGGTGAGATTGCCATTAGGATTTTCAGGGCCGGAACGGAGCTTGGGCTGCGCACGGTAAGGAGATAGCGCATCTTTCCTCATTGTCTGTTTGCACATCAATGTTGGATAAGAATGCAGCAGTGAGCTGCAGGAAACAGCTGTACGACTGGCCAACTGCTCCTGGACAGATCCTTGCTCCATGGCATGGCTACTCAATGGAGACATACTGCTCAGCACCTCATTTACATTCCGTGCGTAGAGCTTCTATGTAATCTTCCCCTTCGCCTCTGCTGCATGTATAATCCTGCTTGTCCTTCTGCCATCTTCATCATGTTACTAGAACAGCACTATCCAAACAAATGGTGAAATAGAGAGGGTTGCCACCCTCCCAGAGGGCTCTGGGACCAGGAGTCTGCCGGGAGAATTTAGGACAGGAAACAATCGTGTCGCAGGGGGCTCAGACGCACAGCATAGGCGTCAAGTAGTGCTGCACAGACGCACAAAGGACAGTGGAGGCAGGTGTCACAGCAGCACACATGCTCACGCGCGCAGGGGGCGCTGCTCACCCGCCTGCACACACGCTCATGCACTTGTAGGTGGCAGTCTACAGCCCTGCGGACCGGCTGCAGCCGCACCGCTACAAGGCGGATGAGGCGTACCAAGTGGGCAACTCAAGCATGACGCCTGTGGGCTGCTACTTGGAGATGGATGGTGCGCGCTGCTGCCGAGGGGAGGGGGGGGGGGCTGCCTTATACCCCTGGGCAGCACGTTGCTTTGAAAGGGACAGGGTGGGCTGTCGCATGGACCCTGCAAGGCAGCTGGGGTGCGGACAGCTGGGGTGCAAGACAGCTGGGGTGCGGACAGCTGGGGTGGAAGGTAGCTGGGATCCAAGAAGACAGTGATGCTTGGCGGCTGAGGTGCATGACGGCTGGGGTTAGGGAGGCCACCCAGTCTTCTTCTTCAACCCCTGGAGTCAGCTGCCTGCGACGAGGGCCCTCTCCTCGCCTAGGTGCCTATCTGTGCAGGCATCACGCAGGCCGCCAAAGCCGCCCCCCACCTCATCCTTGGCTGCGCCCTCCCTGCCCCTCCTTGCAGGCATCATCAAGGCCGCCAGGAATGCCGGCGTGGACGCCATCCACCCAGGCTACGGCTTCCTCAGCGAGAATGCCGCATTTGCACGCAAGTGCGAGCAGGCAGGCATCACCTTTGTGGGGCCCAAGCCAGAGACCCTGGAGGTGTGAGCTGTGGCCTGCGCTGGCCTTGGGTTGGACTTCACACAGGAAGCGCGTCAGGCGCTGCATTGCTGCGTTGGACACTGCACAGGAAGCGCATCAGGCGCTGCATTGCTTCGTTGGACACTGCACAGGAGGCGCGTCATGCGCTGCATTGCTGCGTTGGACAATGCGCCGGAAGCGCGTCATGCGCTGCACTGCTGTGTTGGACACCGCACTGGTAGCGCGTCATGCGCTGCATTGCTGCGCATGACACTGCGCCGGAAGTGTGTCAGGCGCTGCATTGCTGCGATGAACACCGCAATGGCAGCGCGTAATTCGTTGCTTTGCTTTGAGGGAGCATCACTTGTAAGCGGACCTAGAGCCTGAGGCCCTGGAGGCCAGGAGTTGAGCCGCAGCCTGCGCTGGCCCATTGCCTAACACTGCAATGGCATGGCCTGTCATCAACCCGCGCCATTATGAAGGTGTGCCTTTTTGTGGGGGGCCTAAACCATAGAACCTTGAGGCCAGCTGTAGCAAGAGGGCGCAAATCATGAGCACTCCCGCGCATGCAGGATCATGCTAAGGCCTGCACAAACCAGCCTGCCCGCTGCTGCTGCTGCTGCTGCTGCTGCTGCTGCTACTGCTGCTGCTGCCGCTGCTTGTTCACTGCGCAGGCCTCGAGTGTCAGAGTCACGAGCGCATAGCTTGTGCTTCCAACCTGCTCTGACCCTGCTCCTCAGCTGACCCGCTGCTGCTGCTGCTGCTGCACCTGCCCCTGTGTCACACAGGCCATGGGTGACAAGATCAAGGCGCGCAAGGCAGCCATTGAGTGTGGCGTGGCCGTTGTGCCCGGCACGGAAGGCGCCATCGAGTCGGCGGATGAGGCCAAGGCCTTTGCTGACCAAGTGGGGTGAGTAAGCGAGGGTTTGGGTTGAGTCGGAGGAGGGTTGTGGGTTGAGTCTAGTCTGGGAGCGGGGTGTGTGTCAAGGTAGGTGTCTGGAGGTGGGGCGCTGAGATGGTGTTATAGGAAGAGGGGGGCTGGGGGCTGAGTGGGAGGCTTCGGAGGCAGGGGGGAGGTTGAGCCTGGGACGGGTGAGTTCGGGAGAGCGGGTGAGTCAGGGAGGGAGTGGGTGAGTCAGGGAGGGAGGAGTGTGGGGGCCTGAGATATGTGTGATAGGGGAAGGCCGATGGGGGTTTGAGTGGGAGGCTGTTGTGGCAGGCGGGC
>LKMJ01005757.1_pt1 | contig 11694 bp, 9 predicted proteins | sample 643391 | NCBI WGS metagenome assembly LKMJ01 (sample SAMN04112250, study PRJNA286221) | soda lake metagenome | biome: soda lake; feature: Kulunda Steppe; material: water; isolation source: sample PL-Br10 brine of Picturesque Lake | place: Russia: Kulunda steppe | collected 2010-07
AACGTGATGAGTGAAAACGGTCTAGGAGCTATAGCAGGTATAATTACGACGGATAACCAATTGGCTAAGGAAGAGTCCAAAATGCTTGAGAAGGCCTTAGTAGAGAAAGGCTATGAAATCTTAGCTGAAGACTGTTCAAATGGACACATAATCGCCAGTTCTTCAAAAATGTTTTCCAGATCTGAGGGAGTTATAGCCGCGATTGATGCACCTGTCCATACTGATATTAGACCTGAAGAGGTCATAGAACTTTATGAGGAATATGGTAGCAACTTTATGTCTCATATAAAGGGTACTTTTCGCGTTATTTTGTATGATGAGCAGGAAGAGAAACTGGTTGTAGCAGGAGATAAACTCGGTAATAGGCCTTTCTATTACCGACAGATAGAAAAAGGACTGATATTTTCTACTCATATAACTTCTCTTACTGCTTTAAAAAATTTTGAAACGGAGCTGGATCAAAAAGCAGTCTATGATCACCTTAACTTTACAGCTGTTGGACTACCTTACAGAAATGGTAAAACTCTGATAAAAGGGATAAAGAAGCTTTATCCTAGCGAAGCTCTTGTAAAGACTTCTGAATCTACCAGAAAATTTATTTACTGGGATCCTGCTGAACAAGACAAAGTAGATATTACGAAAGAAGAAGCGCTTAGAGAAACCAAAAAGTTGCTTACTGAAAGAGCAGAGAAAGTTTTAGATGTTTTAGATGGAGACAGTGCTCCTAAAATACTTTTTTCCGGAGGTAGAGATTCTACACTACTCGCATCTTTATTAGACGAGGTTTCGAACGGAGATGCTGAAGCTGTAACATGGGGAGTAAATGAAGAGTATATTGATGAAGCAAAAAAGGTTGCAGAAGCTTTAGATATTAGTCATAGAGGTATAAAATATCCTGAAACTATTTTTAGTGAAGAAGAGATATGGCGCGTGGAAGAGCCATATTTCTTGCTTTTCTTAAAAAGACCGACTCTCTTACCAAATCATGGTGTGGACTATTTCGCAGAAGGTTCAGGCGGAGAACTTGTATTTCCTGAGGAAGAACATCGTTTCATATTTAGAGAGGTAATGACAGATATTATTGGCAAGTTTTTCTGGAAAAAAAGATTTGAAAACATTCTGTTCAAACTACCTCCTGAGGGATATGGTCCTTATAACGGTTTTGACATCCGTTGTGTCTATAGAAGGATAGAAGCTGAAGAAAGCAAGTATTTTTCTGCATCTACAAATCTTAGTAGATCTATAACTTCTAGAAAGTTATCTATTATCTCTAATAAGGATACTGAATTTGAAGGTTTTCACAAGTATGTAGATGCTAAATGGGGTCTAAACAAGGATAAATTCGAAAACGAATATGAAAAAAAGGTGTATCTGTCACTACGAGACCAAATTTCATTCAGCTCCTTTAGTTCAGGATTTGGAGGTTTAAATCATCTACCTGTATATTTGAACCCTGAGTTGATAGAATTCCTCTTCAGTATTCCTTGGGATAAAAGACCTAAAAGGGAAGATATGGATTACTTCCTTAAAGAACCTATCACAGACTTCTGTGACCGTGTAGATGACACTGACCTATATATGAAAGAGTTTGAAAAGTATTTTTCGGATAATAAAAATAAGTATACTGAGAAAATCGATAGTTTTCTAGCAAGAGGCTTCATTGAAGGGAAAAAAGCTGAAAAGCTTTTAAAGCCATCAAATTACGGCGATATCGATCTAGAAAGGATGGATTTTATGGTAAATGTCTACATGTTAGAACTTTGGATACAGCAGTTTGTAGATAAGGAAGAGGGATGGAAAAGTATCTCTTAACCTAGATTCTTTCTTAAGAACCTCTTATCCGCTAATTTTAGAACCTTATCTGTACCGACTAGAATCACAAGAGTTATTACTGTCCAAGCAGCGAGAGTGTTGATATCATAGACTTGGTAGGCGCTGTTGACTTGGTATCCAATTCCGGAGGTAGCTCCAAAAAGCTCTGCTACGATTATTCCTTTCCAACATCTAGTCATTACGGATCTTGTTCCTGCCAAGATATTAGGATAAAGCTGAGGGACGAGAGTGTGTTGGATTATAGATAGCTCTTTATCACCAAATACTTCACCAACCTCAATTAAGTCATAGTCTAGACTTCTCTTACCTTCTGTTATATTTAGAATGAAGTGAGGCATACTCATTAGAACTATGATAATTATGGGTGTTATAGGTGATAGCCCTAGCATTAAAAGTATAATAAGCACCCAGAGAAGTCCTGGCACAGAATAAATAAGTGGAAATACAACATCATAGACAATACTATCTATAACATCGTTATAGACAGCTAAAAATACTAGAATACTTCCCAGAATAATAGTTATAAGAGCGCCTGTAAGGACCCGAAAAGAGGTTACTGTTACGGCTGAAAAGAAAACTTCTGAAGTTACTATGTTAAAAAGTGACTGAGCTACTCCTAGAGGCTCTGGAGCTGTAACACTACTTAGGAAAAGTGAGGTGTAAATATGCCAGAGAAGCAAAGCACATATTATGACACCTAATCTTGTTACTGTTCTTTGTTCTCGTCTTTCTCTCCATTCTCTCATTGTGGCTCTTCTTCAGATTCTTGTTCTAGGGTATAAAGATTTTCAAAACCGTATATAACGCATCTAATATCATCGTTTCCTATCTCTTCGCCTATAATTGTGCAGTCATCTGCTGTTTCAAGTTCTAGAATGTTTTCTCCGGGCTCCAGCTCTACATCAAAGTAAAATTTGTTATCAACTCTTTCGCCACTATCTAATATTTTGTAGCTCGTTGAAGGTACTTTTTCTTTCCCTATAAACTCTTCATTTAAGCTGAAATTTATTTTAGATCCCTGATAGGATCTGCCTTCAATCCACAATTCTTTTTCCAAGCTCTTATTTTCATAGTTATATATGTATATACTCGAGTTAGCTGTGCTCCAAGTTTCCTCCTCATGATCTACTTTTTCGTACCATCCGCTTCCTAAACTGTAAAACAGGTCCTCAGGTTGTTCATCGTAGCTGTTAATCTCTAAATCTCCGACAGAGACGTTACAATTCTCACAAGATTTATCGAACATGATCTCTTCAAGACCGCTTGTATTGAGGTAGGGGGTTCTGACTGTTGATGTGGCCTGGTCTACAGGTGTTTCAATAATTTTTTCACCATCTTTTTCGATTTCTAAATCTGTCCTAGAGTCAGACTCAGCTTTCAGTTCGATAGAATGTTTGCCTTTGGCCTGAAAGATTAGACTTGATTCGTCCTCTATTACATTGCGGTCATTAGACTCTGTAAAGCCGTTGAAAATATGTGACTGATCTTCAAAGGTGAGGAACTCGAAATCTAAAAGTCCTAAAGTCACACATCGTACATCGTCGTTGTCTGCAAATCTTCCTACTACATAACAGTTGCTTGTTTTAAACTCGAGTTTGTTCACGCCTTCTTCTACCTCAAGAATATCTACGAAATTGTTAGTTCCAGAACTATTTTCAACAGTTCTAACCTTTTCACCATTATGTAATACTTGGAAATCCAAGTTATCTTGAGTTCTAAAAGAGAATCTAAATGCTCTATCTGTATTAGTTTCTGAACTGAAGTAAATACTAGGGTTTTCTTGTCCCCAAGTCTCGTTTTCTGTTTCAAAACTTTCATACCAGTTACTTGTATGGAAATCGGTTGAGGACAAACCTCCTAAAGCTATAAGAGATACCACTAAGAATCCAGTTCTAAGTTTAAAGCGATCTAATCTTTTTATATTACTTCTAAATATTAGTATGCCTGACAAAAGTATCCCTGAGATGATAAAGAATCGTATATCATAGATTACTATCAGGTTCATGAACTCTCCAAGAGTGTAACTATGTTGTGGATATGGAGAGTTTATCATGTGGAAACTGGAAGAGCTGTCTGCTATATACGAGGCTATAGGAGACTGAAATGCGTCATGACTTAGAGAGCCTAGATACTCTCCTATCCTATTTTCGCCTATGGCTGGACTAGTAACTAAACTGTGGTATTCAGGGAAGGGCATCCAGGACTCGCCTTTCCAAGACTGAGTGCTAGCAAAGGCTATTACTATGGACAAAGCACCGGTCATATAAATCAGGATTTTCTTGTGATAGGCTCCTTCTTTCAGCTCCAGTATCAAAGGTATGAGAAGTAGTGTAGCTACAGGAAGGAGATATCTTGGACCGTAAAATGCTCTTACGCTCCAGAGATGGAGGCTCATTAAGCTTAATAAGGTAAGTAAGAAGCCAAATAAAACAAGCTGGAAAAGTCTTTTGTTCTGTTCATTTGCTTTTCTAAGCCCTAAAAAACCGAATAATAATATCGGAGAGTAAACTAATAAACCATTGAGCGGGCTTAGAAGAGTCCTAATAAGTCTCATGACCAAATATGTTAGTAGTCCTGTCAAGCCTATACTTCCAGTTGCGTCCATTGTTCCTCCAGTATATCCGTCAGGAGGAACTTGGTAGAGTACTGTAGGTTCCAAAGGGTTTCCGGTTGTTAAAAGATTGAATATGAAAAGAGGTAAGAGACCTATAAAAAGTCCCAAAATCATTAAAAAGTGTGTCTTAAGGCTGCTTAACCGATCTACAGAAATTAAAACCATTAAAAGCCCTCCAGGGATAGCTATTAGATACTCTGAAGAAACAGCTAATCCCAAAACAACAGATATTAAGAAAGAATGCTTTAAAGAAGGTTTATAGCTCTCCTTTATCCATATAAAGACGGCCAACATCAGGAAAAAAGTCCCTAACATTGTTCCATGAAAAGTGGTACTATAAGGGAAAATAAGAGTTCCTAAACCGGAAAATATACCTAGTCCTATAGATTTGTCTCTGGACAAACCCAGTTCCAGAGAGATAAGGTATAACAAGATAGCGGTAAACGATCCTGCGACAGCGCTTACGGAAACCGTGGCTCCAAAACGAGCCCACTCCATTTTTTGGTCAAAACTTTTACGATAACTGTCTAAATACTGCTCAGGGTCTAGTTTATCTGCAAAAATATGGTTTACAGCGCTATAGCTTGGTATCGCTAAGAACGAGGATAGAGGTGCTTTATCGGAATAATGATTTCCGTCTATAAGAGCTTTATCTCCGGTGTTGTTGTGTAAACGATCTATAGCCAGGCTATGGTCTTCTACTACTGCTATTGTTGTATTTAATCTAGAATTTTCGTTATCCCCAATGGTATGAGCAAATAGCGTAAAAACTAGCATTAAAAGCATGAAAATCTTTAAACTATCTATGTAGTTCTCAGGTAGATTCTTAATCTTTTTGAAAAGATTTCTGAGTTTCATTGTTTGTTTCTGTTTGTCTTAGTTAACCCTTTGTTTAATCCTACTCTAGGCTTCCATTCGAGGTCTTCTGACGCCTTGTTGTGGTCTAGCTTACATCTATCTATATCTCCTAACCATCTATCTTCATATCTTGGCGACTTCTCAAAACCTGTAACGTTCTTCATCTTTTTCCATAGGCTGTTTATTGATGTTTCATTACTGGTTCCAATGTTGTATATTCCGCCGCCATTTTTCAAGGATTTAACATTTGCAGAAACCACGTCATCTATATGTATGAAGTCTCGGGTCTGTGTGCCGTCTCCGAAAATAACTGGTCTCTTGTTCCTTTCCACTGCTTCAAGAAAGTTCTTTATTACTCCGCCTGTAGCTCTAGAACCGTATACACTCGCATATCTTAGCACAGTGAAATCCAAGTTATACAGTTCTTTGTATAGCTCAAGGTAATGTTCTACAGAGTGTTTTGAGATTCCATAAGGGTATGAGGGATTCATTTTATGGGTTTCGGGTGTTGGAATTTTCCGAGGTTCTCCATAGCTTAGTCCTCCACTTGAAGCGTAGATTACTTTTTCAGTATTATTCTTTCTAGATGCTTCCAGTATATTTATGCTTCCTAGGATATTCGTTTCTGCATCTGCGACAGGTCTTTCCAAACTGTCCATAGAGTCGTTGCGAGCGGCATGATGGTTGACTATGTCTGGTTCGAAGTCTTCAAAGATTTTTCCAATAGACTTATCATCGGTTATATCTGCTTTACAGAAATCTGCCTTATTATTCACCCAATTCTCGTCTCCTACACTTAGATTGTCTAAGACTAGAACTTCGTGACCTTCTTCTATGTACTTGTCTACTATATGGCTGCCTATGAATCCTGCACCTCCCGTTACAAGTATCTTCATTTCAGGCTTCTCCGAATAGATATTAACTCTTCCAAGGTTTTAACGATTAAGTTAAATCTTACTCCTATAAGACCTTCAGCTTCAGACTCTCCTTCATCCCTCTCAAAATGTTTTACAGGTACTTGTTTTATATTAGCATCTTGTACTGCAGCTTTTGCCAAAAGTTCTGCATCAGCAGTTCTATCTGTTTCTATTTCAATATCTTTCAGAATGTCTTTATGTCCTAATTTAAAAGCGCAGTCTATGTCCAAAACATCTATAGGAAGTAGTCTACGTGCTAAAATGTTGAAGACTTTGCTTACAACAATCCGAGGGAAACCGTCTTTACGGTCCTCTCTATATCCTATGACGAGATCATAGCTGTCTATATGGTCTAAAAGTTTTTCCAGCTCAGTTATGTCAAACTGACCGTCCCCATCTGTGTAGAAGACTAAATTGTTTTGAGACTCCTCAAAACCTGTTGCTAGAGCTCTTCCATAACCTTTGTTTGTGTCGTGGTGTAAGGCCCTTACTTTAGCATAATTTTCTGCCAAATGATTTGCAAGAGACTCTGTACTGTCAGTACTGCCATCATTAACTATTATTAATTCAAATTCATGGTCTAAACTGTCTAAAAACTTGTATGTATCTTCTATAACTGTATCTATAATATCTTCTTCATTGTAAAATGGTAGAAATACTGACAAAGAGTTCTCAGCCGTTGAGGACATAACCTATTTAAGATTGTGAAGGGTTAAAAGACTCGTGATTGTTACAAGATCGCCTTTAAGACTTTCTATAGGAGGAGGCGGAACAGACTTACCGTTCTACTATGAGGAAGAGGAAGGATTTTTGGTAACTGCAACAATGGATAAATACGTGTACTGCATTGTTAAAGAAAGATTTGAAGAAAACGTAAGACTTTCCTATTCTGAAAATGAAGAAGTCAAAGATATTCAGGATCTCAAAAATGATAGAGCAAGACAGATATTAGAAAATCATAGCTTAGAAAAACATATCGAGGTTGTCACATTGGCAGATGCGCCTTCAGGAAGCGGCTTAGGTTCTTCAGGAGCCTTTACTGTAGGACTGCTTAATGCTGTTGAAAGCTTCAAAGGCAACAGGTTGGAGGATAAAGAGCTTGCAGAAAAAGCATTTGGTATAGAACATAATAAGCTAGGATATCCGTGCGGGAAACAAGACCAATATGCTGCTGCACACGGCGGAATAATAGTTCTAAATATAGATAGTAATGGAGAAACAAGTGTTGAACCTCTTGATATTAATGAAGAGACCATGGAAAAACTTGAAGAAAATATACAGCTGTTCTATACAGGACAGTTAAGAGACTCAAGCAAGGTTCTCGAGGCGCAGAAAAAACAGGTCTTATCTAGAGACAAGAAGATGGAGAAAATGCGTAAAATAAAAGCAATCGGGAAGGAAATCAAAGAAGAGTTAGAGAAAGGTAACACTGACAACTTTGGACGTCTCCTACACAAACACTGGGAGACAAAGAAAAAATTCACGTCTAAAATATCCAACCCGGAGATAGATAAAGCATACAAAAAAGCAAAGGAAAAAGGTGCTTTAGGAGGAAAGATAATGGGTGCTGGCGGAGGAGGATTCTTCATGTTCTACGTTAACCAAAACAGAACAGAGTTCCGTAAAGAAATGGAGGAAACAGGCCTACGTTACATCGATTTCAAATTTGACACGGAAGGAACTACGGTGATACATGAATGAAAAACTATGAAGAATACGCAGAAGAATTTCTAAAAACTTCAAAACAGCTGATAGATGAATTACCGAAAAAAGATATTGTAGAAGTAATGAATATTATTGAAGACGTCCGTCAAAGAGGAGGAACAGTATATACAATAGGAAATGGGGGAAGCGCATCAACCGCAGAACACTTGGCCGCAGATCTCGATAAAACAGCTAACACAGGACAAGAAAAACTCTTTAGATCAATAACACTGGTTAACAACGATCCTCTGACTTCCGCATGGACAAACGACGAAGGCTGGAAATCGGTATACAAAGGCCAGTTAAAAGATAGAATAACTGAGAAAGATGCGTTAATAGGCTTCAGTGTTCATGGAGGAAGTGGTCCATGGAGCGGTAACCTGGTAGAAGCGATGAATTACGCTAATAATCAAGGTGCTAAAACAGTTGGTATAGCTGGTTTTGATGGAGGAGCATTCAAAGAAGTATGTGATACCTCGGTTATAGTTCCCATAGAGTCTACACCACAAGTTGAGTCTATGCATGTTCTAATCCACCATCTAATAGTTTTTGGATTAAAACAGAATGTAGAATAGCGATGAAAACCTTATTTCTTGATAGAGACGGTGTTATAAATCCTCTTGTAGAGGTAGAGGATAGGAGAATAAGTCCTCAGGATATTGGACAGTTCCGGTTTTATCCAAAGGTGAAGAGGGCTTTAGAAGCTTCTAAAGAGAACGGTTATCGAATCATAGTTTTCACTAATCAGCCTGATGTTGGAAAAGACTGGAGATTTTTGGATAGAGCTAAGCTGAATGAGATGAACTTTCTTCTAAAAGAAAATAATGTGGATGAGGTATATGCGTGCACACATGGTCCTATAGGAAACTCTAGTAATTATCATTATGGAGAAGACGAGATCACTGTCTGTAACTGCAGAAAACCTCAGCCAGGTCTTATTGAAAAAGCTGCTGAAGACTTTGATATAACTTTTTCAGAATCTTTCGTAGTAGGGGACAATGTATCTGATTTGGAAGCCGCTAAAAACTATGAACAAAAACATGGCGCAAATTTCAGAGGAAAGTTCATAATCGGTAAAGAAACCGGTTTAGCAAACCGAACTTTTGATAACCTTTACTCGACAATAAATTATATTACAGGAGAAGGAAGTTGACGAAGATTTTCATAGATACGGGGGATATAAAAGAGATTGAGAAAGCACAGAAATTGGGAGTAGTAGATGGCTGCACAACCAATCCCAAGATTTTAGCAAAGGAAGGTGTAAGCGACTTCAAAAAGCAGATGAAAGAAGTTCTCAATATCGTTGATGGACCGGTATCCATAGAGGTCACCTCTAATGATTTAGAAGAGATGGTTGAACAGGCCAAGAAGTTCGATTCTTGGGGAGACAACGCGGTAATAAAGCTTCCTATGAATCAAAACGGCTTGAAAGCCACGAATATAGTGTCTAAGGAAGGAGTTGACGTAAATTTAACGGCTTGTATGTCTCCGGACCAAGTATTGATGGCTTCTAAGGCAGGAGCTCGCTACGCCAGTATATTCATGGGTCGTGTAGGCGATATGGGTTACGATGCGGAAAGAGTGATTGAAAACTCTGTAAAAATGATGGAGGACTACGACACAGAGCTGATTATAGGGAGTATAAGGAAGACTTATGATATACAGAGAGCTTTTCTTGCAGGAGCCGACATCGTTACTGCGCCTCCACAGTACTTTGAGAAGATGGTTCACAACCCTAGAACTGAGAGCTCTATAGAGGAGTTTATCCAAGCGTGGAAGAACAAATAATTCTGTTTTACTTATAGACTAGGGTTTCTAACTGTTCAAAAAACTAAGGCCAGTTGATAAGTCCGTCTTCAACGTCTCTAATCAGTTTTCTGTATCTTTCAGGGTTTCCTACTTCATGCCAGTAGTCCTCTGAGGGTAAACGGTAGCCATAAATGTCTGATTCAGAGCTGATAACTTCGGGGAACACATCCTTTGAGAAGTCTGTAAACCCCTCTTCAATATATCTGAAGACTCCGGGTTCTAAGAAGAAAACAGCGCCGTTTGTTAGAAACTCATCTTGAGAATGTTTCTCTATAAACTCTTTGGAAGGTTTTTCAACGAATTTCTGTATTCTCTGTTCTTCGTCTAGAAAAAGAATACTAGACTCTTCAAGATTATCTGTCTCGTTGTATAGTAAAAGTGTGGCCAGGCCAGAGTTCTTGTTGTGTGCTTGTTGGAACTTTTCCAGATTGATATCGGTAATCACATCTCCGTATACAACTAGAAAAGTCTCGTTCAGTCTATCTTCGACATTTTTTACTGCTCCGGCAGTACCTTTCAGCTCTTCTTCCCAAGAATATTCTATAGGTGTTCCTTTCCAGTCAGAGCCAAAATAGTGCTCTATCTTGCTGCCTTTATAATGGAGGTTTATTATTATCTCTTCAACACCGAAGTCAACAAGTCTATCTAAAGTGTATTCCAGCACAGGTTTGTTGTTTACTCTCACCATGGGTTTGGGTATCTCTCCTTTGGTGATTTCTCTTAGTCGGGTTCCTTTACCTGCTGCAAGAATCATTGCTTTAGTCATTATTATCTAATACCTTCTTTCTGTGTCTTTTCAAACTTCCTGATACCTCTCTCATCCATACTATGCTTACTATCAGAACTATTATCCATACTAAAAGTATTTGCGGTGCTCTGTCTTCGTAAGAGTTATAGACTCTTATGTCGGGCGGCAGATCGCCATTATAGAGACCGTTGACTATAGGACTTTCGAGACCGTTGTTCAACATTAGAGGCAGATAATGATCTCTTATAGGATTTGATAGTGGTTGGAGTGTTTTTACTTTTTCTTGGTACTCTGGTTTCATTTCTGAGGCGTTCTCTAAATCTTTAAGCTCGTCCTCATAAAATCCTGTAAATCCGGATAAATTGATCAGTATAGAGACAGTTACTAGACCTGCAAGTATCTTAATATCTACGTTATTCGATGCATGGAAGACAGGCATCATCAGGAAAGGAGTTATTACAGCAAGATATCTGGCGCCGAAAAAGCCTCCCATCCACCAAGCCCACCAAGCTCCAACCATAAAGGTGGTTGTAAGTGTTACGAAAACCAGAACATAGCTAATCTGACGTTCGTCCTTGAAAAATTCTTTGAAGCTCCATAAGGCCAGTATAAGGAGAGGGAACCAGAAAAATATCCCTCTATGAGGCATAAAGAGTAGTCGCCCTATTATAAAGATCAGTTCTAATGCGTCAAATCTAAAGCCTTGTTCGGTGAGCTGAGGCAGGATATCTGAACTCTGCTGCAGCTGCGGGAATAAAGCAGGGTCGAGGAAGAATCTCGGTAGCATCCAAGGATATCCAAACAGAACAGTGTTGTAAACCAACAAAGGCAGTACTCCGATAAAGTTGCCGACGAGAAGTTGGTAAGGTACGAAATCATACTTCATTAGTGAATAAATAAATGTTCCGGCTGCTACAGGCGCGGCTGTAGGATCTATGATAACTGCAAGACCTCCTAGAGTTCCTGCGAAACCGAGATACATGGAAGAAGGAGCTTTAGATGACTTGTATACTAGGTAGAAAGCTGAAAAACTGAATAAAGTTACTACAGTGTTAGGCATGAAATTCGTTCCATAGTTAGTCACTAATGTTCCGAAGGCGAATCCAAAGGTCAGTAATAGTCTTTTAGACTCGTTTTCAACGAAATCCTGGGATAATCGATAGATTAAAACGGTTAAAATTGCTAAGGAAAGCGTTGAAGTCAGTAGAACA
>LKMJ01005758.1_pt1 | contig 11694 bp, 13 predicted proteins | sample 643391 | NCBI WGS metagenome assembly LKMJ01 (sample SAMN04112250, study PRJNA286221) | soda lake metagenome | biome: soda lake; feature: Kulunda Steppe; material: water; isolation source: sample PL-Br10 brine of Picturesque Lake | place: Russia: Kulunda steppe | collected 2010-07
GTGCCTAGACCTTAGAACACTACCTAGCTTGCTTTTATTGGTCTCGGTTGCAGGCCTGTTTGGCTTCAGCTAAGCTGCCCTCGTTTGGCAGATACAGCTATGTAACCTAACCTAACCTAACCTAATTCATGTCAAAAGTCTGTTTGCTGTGCAGCAGTCTCTCAGCGCGACAAGTTGTCCATTTCTCGGTTTCAGACATAGTGGAGAAGGGTAGGGATTACGTAATTTGACTGCTGTTCTTTGCCAGGCAACTTGACTCAAGACTTCGGAAGTGCTTGTTCTGAGCCCCTCTTGCAGCAGGGCCCGCAGCAAGAGAGTGTTCAACCAAACCATGGTTGATACTCCAGACCCTTAAATTGTGCTTGTTCATCATATGATTAAAATATGATTATTTGCCTCTCTCTTGCCTGGTGACCTCAGTGATGAATCCCATCTTAATGTGGTATGGTCAATTGGTCTGACAGATGCTTGAGAATGTATAGTAGTGCTGGTTTCATGGTTTCATCCAGTACAAGAGTTTCCAATACAATGATGTGCCTTTTTGCCCTCCTCAAGGGGTTCTCTTTGTAGGTGCTGCAAGTCAATGCCAATGACAGTGGTGCTACAACGGGAATGGTTAATTCTCTATCATTGCTTTCTACATGCAGCACAGCAGTCATACTTTTTTGAGCTAAGGCTATCCTTGAACCCTGTAGGGATTACGCAGCTGTACCTGCCAAGGGCAGCTGAGTCAAGCCTATCAGGCCTGCCAGGCAAGAATCTAGGCAAGAATTTGGGCAAGAAATAGGAGCAGAAGGCACAGAAAAGTCAGCAAGTTTTACATGGAATCAAAACACTTCCTACATCAATTCGGGTAAAGGGGCCACCTAGCCTCACACAGCACCTGCGCAACCCTCCATTAGGCAAAATGGTTTGTGGAATTTAAGCACCAAACAAATCTAACGACGAAAAGACTCCAGCTCTAACAAAGACAGGATGGCATGGCTACCAGAGCTCAACAATAGGGAGACAGAAGCAATATGTTAAGCTTTGGTCTGATTGACCTAAAACACTGGCAGACCACCGCGTCCATCGATTTGTGCAGAATTTAGTGCAACAAATTACTCTGTGCTAAATACACATCCAGTAAGAGAACATATTCACGCCAACATGATGCTTAGATGATGGTACTTCAAGTACAGTAAAAAAATCACTATCCACCATGATGATGTAAGCCAACTTCCTTTACAATTCTTTCTGAGATCTTGTAAAAGCTCTTAAACAATTGGTTTCACATCAATGCGCGCGCTGTTTAAGCATGCCCAGAAATGTTTTGTAGCACGGTGCATCCTCGATTGCTTACCTTGCTTCGGCGAATTGTTGCTGGCAACACTGCAGCTTATGCACTTTGTAGTCTGCTTTCTGGCATGCAACTCCACAATACAACGCTGCCTTGCATGCGCCACACTTTAGCAGCTTAGGCACGCTAGCCTCCGCTGCAGTCCTCTTGCATGTGTGGCAGCAAGGAGCAGTAGAAGATACTGCCGCTTTTGGGGCGTCAGTAGCAGGCCTTGCCTGCAAAGACATGGTGGGTGAACCAGATTACTTGCATAAATTTGCGACCTAGGGGAATAAGAGATTGGGTACAACGATATACCTGAATTTTCAAGGTTATATTAGCATTTTAGTGATTTAGAGGCTGGAAGGCATTTTGGGGGTAATGCTTCAATTTTTTGGCTGCTGTGTCCTCATCCCATTATGCACCTATTATTACAGATCTAAACTAAACTAGACCAAGTGTGCAATTGCTCTTTCCTTGCAACGTTTTCACATGATCAGGGTTGCTGAAAACAGTATATATACCCAGTATATTGGTCGAATTTTGTGCTAGTTCCTCAAAATATGTGGGAAAATGACATATGTATGTATCACAAGGTATTCAGCAATCTACATGTTAGTAGGTTTTGGCCAGTCTGAAGGCAAAAATGGGGCTGTCTGCTGACCAAGGCGCCGTTTATTCGTGAGCATGCAGACATGCAGGTTCTATAGCATAGAGACAGGAGAGGGCATGGTTGAAGAAGAACTGAATTGCTCAAATGAAGTGAAGCCATGGAAAAGCACTGGTTAGGGTGGGGGGTGGGGCAGCCTTAATGAGTGCTCCTGTTTGAGCTGTTTGGAAGCAGAAATGATGCAGGGTGTATCATGGGGGAACAAGGTAGGAATAAGAGCTCGAGAGAGCCGCATACATCATGAATGCTGCCCGGGTCCCTCCTGTAAGGTGCTGCCATAAGCACTGGAAAGCAAAGCCTGTTGTATGTAGGACATGGAAAAGCAGTGGGCAAGCACAAGGAAGGGCGGGGGGTGGGGGAGCAGAAATGAACGCTCATGTTCGGATAACATATTGCACACAAGTAATAGAGCGTGAGAAGACATGTCTGCTGTGGGTAGGGCAGGGCACGACTTGGGGAGCAGGCTGGTCCGGGTGAAGAAGGGGGGAAATCAACGTTATTTAACGTGAATGCCAATTCACTGAAGAGTACTTATCTATTAATCCTAACCATGCGCTGTGAACACTGTGCCGCTAATATTGACTGGCGCGTGCCAGGCAGGCATATGGCGGGGTGGACTCACTGCAAAAGGAGCGTAATTTTGCGCTAGGTACAGGTTTGGGTCATGCGTCCATTTGCCCGGACCAATGCGCGTATGATACGAACAATTCGCGTATTTAACGTCAATGCGTCCGCATTTAGGGATCATTTTTGAAGGTTGTGGTTAGGGGGGGTAGAGAGGGGCCTGTAGGTCCCCAACTACCCCCCCAGCTGCCTATAAGCACCCTTATACATTCTTACTTGTGTACATATATTCAAACTGCCTAGAGAAAAGGGGAAGGAGTGGGATCATGTCACAACCATTGGGCTGAAAGACAAGCACCAGCATAAGGTGGGTGCAAGTAGTGAAAGCATGTCTTTGTAGGTGGTGCTTCCCGCATCAGAAGGACTTACTTCACATAAATCCAGCTTGTGGGGTAGCAAAGTGCACAGCAGATGAGGCAGTCCTGCAGCCTGTCCGGGATGAGGGCCATCGATGCTCAGATCAAGGCAGCAGCAGGAGCAGCAGCAGCGCAGCGCCGGCTCGACAGGAGTACAGCAGCAAATGTGAGCAGAACTGGAGTAACTATTCCTTCGTGCACAGCGACAGCCGGAACCGCTTGACCACATCGCGCGCATGCAAGCTGGTGTGGCTGTACAGCAACCTGCGCTTGGCTGAGCGCACCCAGTCCCTGGAGCAGGGGGCTCAAGCACAAGCATGGGAAGTCTTCAGCGACGATGAGGAGTGCCAGGGCAGTGATGCAGACGACAGTAGCAGCGATGAGGACAGCAGCAGCGACGAGGAGTAAATAAGAAAGACTGCTTAAAACTTCCTTATTTCTCTACATTTGCTTACGCTAAGTAAAGTCACCGAGACAGGAAGTGAGCATGAACGAAAGAAAGGCCGGCAAAGGGGGTCCGCATTGGAGACCGCATTTGAACCGGGTTTTTTCAATTCGCGAATTTTAGCCTTTTTTCCGATGGGTAAAACGCAATGCAATACGCATGACCCAACCCTGGTTAGGTATATATTTTTGGACGCCTTTGTTATATTGCAATGGCCCGCAGTGATGAAGAGGGGCCCGCAGAAGTGGTTTTCAACAGCGCGCTTTGTGCTTGCCATGTTATAAAGCTTTGTAAAACTTTATTAGTACTTTGTCTGTCATATTAAGTGGGCATAAGCGTCAAGAGCGTCAGCAGCCTGCAGGTCCTAGGGCTCCATACGCTGGGTCCCAGGCAAAACTAAAAGCACTTCCCTAGTCTACTTTTTCGAGCTGTATAAGCCTGTCTTGTTTTCATGAGCTCTAGTGGGCTGTAGAGAAAGAGTGACCAAAACCATGTAGTAAGGTGCATAGCTAGCGTTCGGCAGCTCAGCAGCTTGCTCGGGCTCGCTGCGCTCGCTTGCCTGTTTATCTTCCTGGCGCCTTGGAATAATTTTGAATACAGGTTTTCGCACCTGATCCTGTTGCTGCCGTTGCTGCTGGGCCACCTTTTGTTGTTCTTGCTGCTTTGGGGCTGGCTTCTGCTCTGGCTCTTTGGGTCTTGCATCACCTGTGGACGCTGAGGGAGCTCCCCTCCCAGACGCTCTGCACGCACACAGATAAACAAAAGCCACGCTGCGAGGGGATTGCTTTCATCAAAGCAAAATGGACAATTGACGTGCCATGTCATAGGCAGCGTGCATAGATTATCAAGTATCAGACAGCAAGGGCCACCTTTATGATTAATCTTCATGTTTGTGAGCTCAGTGAGCTTGTTTAGAAGGACACCAAAGGACACAATTGACCACCTGTTCAAAGGCAGGCTGTGACCATGCTCTACATGCTCGGTCTGCATGCTCTAGTATGCCTCATAGAGACCAGCAAGGCCAGCAGCTTATGGCTTGCCTACCCACTGGGCGCATCTTCACTGCTATGTGAAGGGTTGCAGCCTTCCTCCTCGGCTTTAGCTGCATCATCTTGCTCTTAGCCAGACATTAAGCTGTCAGCCTTAAGGGATTTGTAGATGCCACATGCAGCTGCCTGCAGAAGCCCCCTGCTGAATCCCTGACAGCAACTATCAATTACCTTCTTGGCGCCCCTTGAAAAACCATCTATTTCATGCTTGGTTTCTCCTGTTGATGAAATACTTCCATGCCTAGTGGCTATTCTTGCGGTTGACGACGCACCGTGCTGGGGCTGCCTGTGGCTTGGGCCTGCTCCTGGTGCTCCTTGCACGTGGGTTGAGCATGCTCTGCACAGCTGCCTCGAACATGAAAGGCGGGAGGTCCGGAAATGGGTTTACTTCTGATTACGTGAGCGCCACCTGCAAAGTGCGAGCAAGGAAAACAAACCATGATTAGGTCTATGTATGGTGTATGGACAAAGTGTGAGACGTGGTCCTGAGCTGGAGCAAAGTGAGATTTACGGTCTTGTGTTGTCACCATGGTGATAGCTGGTGAGTCCCTCCTACAGCACTCCTGCATCAGGCCACTGAATGTCAATAGTTCTGCAAGGCACACACCTGAGCCATTGTTTTTTAAGCATTCATTTCTTCGCAGTTTCATTGTTAACCTGTCAATCTGATTGCAGCCAAAACCTATTAAGTACAGGTTTTGCTACCATTTCATGGCCATGCTAGTGCGTGGTGAGTTGAACTGCGGTATTCAAGGTGTGACAGTATCAAGTGCTCACCAGGATTGCATCAATGTCTGCACTTGCAGAGGCTCACAAGCCTTCCTCTCCTGGCAAGCATGCATGCTCACCTTTTTCTTCAATACATCCTTAGTCAAACCCTGCGCTTTGCGCCTCTCGTCGATTTCCTTCACAAGTCGTGGGTCACGGAGCAGCAGCTCATCAAACTTATCAACAATACTGTGCAGACCAAGACAGCAAGAAAAAGGTGCCAGCATCAGTCTAACAACACATGGTGGGGTAAGTTAAATCAAGGGGCAAGCAAAGGCTTATCGACTAAAAGAGAGCACTTGCCTGCATCTGCAGGAGCACACACGCTGCCAATAACTAAGTCAGCAGCGACTTGGGCATGAACTTCTCCAACACTAACAAGTTCATTCATGAAACCTCTGCTGAAAGAGCTAGCTCATGTTTGTCACAGTAGTCCATTGGAGGAAGAGAATTTTCAGGAGAAGAACAGCATTGATTGAATTTTTATTCAAGTAGACCCTAGTGATTGAAATGGCTTGCAGGCCTTGGCACACTCACCCAGGGTGGATGATAGGCTTGAAGTTTGATGCGTTGATCTCACTGAACCCATTTTCCCTTGGATTGCAACTTGCAGACACGATGCCATCTGGAAGCTCGCTTTTTGCCTTTGTGAATGCACTATACCTCACCCACTCGGGCTTGTATCCTGCACGGTAGCAAGTACACGTTACGCAGTACTTCATTGCACTCTTCAGAGCCTCCTCGTACGGCAACGCCTGCCCAGTTCCGTGGTTAAGGAGCGCTTGCTTCTTATGTACATTAGGTATCTTTATTTGTCTACTTCCAGGATGACAGCTGCAAGCAACCATGACAGCTTAATACAGGCTAAAATGGCAGCTTTCATGCACCGCATGACCAAGGAACAGGAAAAAAAGAACTCCAAGGGATGATTATAAGCAGCTAGGCATTGGTAATAAAGCCAAAAAGAGCTGTATGGGAAGTCGGTCAGGTCGTATGAGTAACTATCACACTTGATGGCAGCCATGAATCAAGGCATGAGATACAAATAATTTATGAGAAGGCTTGAACTTGATCACCAAGCTCAGACTTTTGCTTTCTTACATACCAGTGCAAGTCTCAATCATACAAGTCTAGGCATGGTCGGTCAAACTGCTGTCAGACACTTAACAGATCCAAGACATGAACGAGCCTTGCACTTCATACACAAGCAAGTGATCTTTAAGAGAGATTTTACGGGGCGGTTATTAAAAATAATTAACAGGGTACTCAGCGAAGGAGACGAAAGCATCCTATTTCTCAGCCCCACACAACCGTGAACCCATGCTGAAACTTATGTGCTTATCTAGGTAGTGGGCATAAGCACTAGAAAGGAGCTTTGCAGTGGCTCTGCAATAACTTAACGGGCAGGGATGTACTCAAATTGCATACCTAAGTAGTAAGCAATGCAGAACAGGAAATTGGCCATGCGTTGCGCATGCGACTTGAGGCTTGAGACTGGCCTGCGATGCGAGAAACAAATGCAATGGCATCAGGGGTATGAAAAAGGACAAATGCCTGGATACATAAGATGGGCATGCAGAAATTTGCACTGGATGGAACCCATGATTTTGCTGTCAGCTTCCTTGTCCACAATTGTTTTATTTGCGACAGGGTGCCTCATCCGTGCATTTTTAATCATTTGTATGCTCAAGGTTTTTTTAACAAATTATCCACCGCACTGCAAATTGTCATTTTGTAAATTTCAAATACCCACCCTAATAAGAGCTCTGTTACGCATCTATTTTGCTCTGTTCAGCTCACTGAAGTGGCCCCACAACACCCCCATGGCTTCACATCGTAATAAATCGCATGTGGACTCTAGAGGGAGAAGGGGGGGAATGGCAGATCAATTAGGCCTCCCGCACCCCTCCTCTTGGAAGCTCACAGGTAGACAGGTCAAACTCATTCCGCTAATTCAAATTTTTCCGGCATCACCCAGAGGCAAAGCTCAGATTCCCTCCAGAATTAGGCTGGACCCAGGTTCAGGTCAGAGCTCATGATGCTGCAAAGCGTTAGTTCCCAATCACAATCCGGAACCTTGCATATGCATGGATTCTATCCTCTTCCCAGGCTCTTGCGCTCATGCTTGTGCTTTTGATGCAAACTTTACGTTCAAGGCCCCAGCCAAAGTGACATACTATACCAATCCCTGTCAGGCCTGTCTGTACTGTCAGTTCTGTGTGTACTTTCAGGTCTGTGTCAACTGTCAGACCCCTCAACGTGCAAGATGCCTCAGCTTAATATGCCCCCTTTTTTTCTCATAGACACCTTCAATGGACTTGTATCCTTGCTATCATGCACAAGATTAAGATACAGGCTGAACACCCCCTACCAACAAAGATAAAGCAGCACAAGCAATTGTAAAAGCTGCGACCTTTTTGAACAGCTGTACCTTCGGTCGGTCTCGCATTCAACGACTATGTAGCGAGTGGTGGTCATGTCCGAGAAAACTAGGTTGCCCATGCCCTCCCTGACGCACCTGAGATCAAAGAAAAAGCTTGCTTCAATTTCAAAAATGGAGCAGCTTATCGGCATGTCATGGCAAACAAAAGTTCAATTCACAATCATTGATGAGACAGTGCCCCACAGATTTGAAAAGTCAGAGCTAAGAAACAAGGGCCTTGTTTGTGCTTCTAACAACAAGCGGATGTGTGCATTCATGTTCACACTGGAAGGGAGCAGCTGTTGGGTACGCGTATGAGTCATATGTGTACCCAAATGATATGACTGGGTTGCTGCCTTTGGCAGTGCCAGCATTCATCACAAATCCATCAGCTTCAGTTCCCACCAGGGTGTTCATGCCTTATGTCATAAATTGGCCTTTTAGCTTATTTTCAATTGTGATGTCCCTGTAAACAGGTATAATTCTCTCAGGGAACTTTTCTAATTTTAACTTACGAGCATGGCCAGCTCCTGCATAGTTCTGATCCAGGAAAGGAAGTGAATGGAACCAAGTGGCTTGGCTGCATCTGCCAATGTGGAGGAGAGAGCTGTTTGTATTCAGACAGGAGGCCTGCACTGGGTCAATGGGGCAGAAGCAGGCTGAACCCATGCATGGGTGATCAATTAGTGAGCTTCTCCCACTCATTTACAAGCCTTGCCTGTAATGTGTCTAACCAAAGCATGGCCTGATGAGCTGCCAATTTTAGGGGAAAAAGGTCTTCAAGGACTGAAGCAGCTTGGCACGGCCCACTTCATGCCCCCAACAATGCTTCTGCTCCATTATGGAGGTGTCATCAGATGGTATGAGCCATAAGCACATCTGGTTAATGTGTCTAATTTTGGGGGAAAATCAACTTGGGGATCTTGGAGGGGACGATTTGACCCCCTTGTCTGTGCCTAGGAGTCCAAAAGGTTGCTCCCTCACACATGCAATGGCAGGCAAGTCGGAGCCACTGTGGCACCCCAAGCAACTGCAAGTGCAGGGGCAACTAATGCATTGAACATGTGACGTCCAGCTAGCTATATGCAAGCACAGTCTTCATGAATGCTGATGCATAACACAATGACACGGATGGAGCATCAACTGACAGAAGCACATGACAAGGAACAATTGGTACCATACTCTACCTTTCTTCAAACAAGAAAAGTATCTTTCTTCAGACCGGAACAAAAGAGTGGTCATCCGTTTCTAGACATACTCCGGCCACCAGTCCCAAGACCAGACATACTTAAATCCCGAGAGGAGAATTGTTGAGAAGCATGGTATAGAGCCCAGCATTCAGCTAAGCCCAGTGGCAAGTAAAGTTGGACAATTGCTCAGTGAGAGGTGAAGCAGAGCACTTACTCAGGGCATGGGCACACTTCCAGGGCCTCTTCGCACGCCATCCACTGAAACAGTATGCACCTACATGTGTGCGTGCAAAAAATGGAAGCAACAGCTCTTCTGTCCCTGGCGCAACTACAAGACATTGCGAAGTCAGAAAGCGAGCTGCACTTAGGTGTTGTGCAAACTTCCGCCACAAGCATGCAGTCACTCTCATGTGGCAGGGACAAGGGGGCGAGCAGAAAATACGATACAAGTTTTCAGTCACTAAGTTATGGGCCTCCTGATGTATAAGACAGTCATGATCTAAAGAAAGAAAGACAGAATTCGTGAGGAATGGCTGTGTTGCCCAGGGAAGAGCAATGCAAATTGCTGGCATCAATGAAATAACACTCACGCAAAGTCTGCCTTGTGCTTGTTGCACTGCCTTTCTATGGTCTTGGTGCACTCGCGCCAGAGGCGCCACTCTCCTTGGCTGGATGTCTCCAACCCTCTTTCCTCTCTCACAGCCTCCTTCTCTATCTTATCTTGGATGGGGATGGAACGCACACCCATTTGCCGAAGCTGTGCAGCGGCAGCAAGTTGGGATGACAAGGTGTTGATAGTGAGGATGCAAAGGAAAAATGAAAAGGAAGAACTAGGTTTGATGCGAGCTTGATGCGGATCGGGCATACTTGTAGTGTTCTTTAATTCGTTGTTGGGACAGCGCATGATTCAACATAATGAGACAAAATCACTGCAAGCTTGAAAACAGCTCACAAAGTAATGAGATGAATGCAGCGGCTCGCAAGGATGGTGGCTTGCAGTAGGCTGGAAAGAGCCTCACCTGAACAAGCCTTGATAAAGCGCACATGCAACTCAGGTTCACATTGGAGAAGACAGATAGGTGGGGGAACATTTGCATTATGTGCTTAAATGCTTCTGGGTCCATTCTTCCTCGTTACGTGCCAGGTAGGGGAACCTGCGTGCCTGCCTGCTTGCCTGCAGCGCATGCATGCGTGCATGCGTGTGTTCATGTGCGTGCGTGTGAGCGTGCAGTGTGGATGCACGCAAGCAAGTGTGTATGTGTGCGAGGAAGGAAGAGATTAAGAGAGAGCGAGCATGCACGCCTCATCGTGCACATGTGCTCGTGTGTGTACACGGCAGCTGTTTGGGTGGCTTTGAGGCGTTGAGCCAATAGTTATATGTTTCCAAATTAAGTTGCATCCAAAGTGACATGACCATCTCCTTTATCAGCAGCCAAGGGAAGCAAGCAAGAATGATGGATCCTTGATAGATACACTCACCAGATACAATTAATATTGGTATGACTCCATACGAGCAATACAATCTCTTTCGTGTCCTCACTGTCGTAATCCTCGCTGAGCTGTCGCTATACCAGTAAATCGGACTTGACCCCCCAAATAATCTTAAATACGAATAAAATTAATTCATGATCTTATTTGGCGATCGGACTGTTCTCTCCTCGATGGCCATCCCACCGTTTCCATGATACCATGGTATTCACTTCATAGACGATTTGTGTGAAAGCAAGTACTGAGTAATTTCTTTCCCGCTTTATCAGTAAGTAATACGGGGTAAACATGCGTTTGATCGATTAATTTATCAATTTTCAAAAAAATTACCTTCTTAGAAATAGTATCATGGTGTCAACGCTACCCGTTGACGATGCACTCCGCAATCTGTCCATCAAGGATCTTCGCATGCAGTGCAGGTGGGATAGCTCAAGCCGCACTTTGCTTGCCTCTCAGTACCTGTGCATGAATCACAATTGGGAGCTCCGCTGTCTCGCGTTTGCAAGTGCAAGCACCCTTCCTACTCCTAGTCCCTAGGGATGGATCCCTTGCCAATCCCTCTTCGCTTAACTTGGCAGCAAACGGTCAAACCCGGTTGATACTCGCAGGGCTCGTGGCATCAACCCAGCTGGGAGTGCGGACAGTTTGAGGCAGCGGATTCAGGACGATATGAATGCATCATCCGACTTCACTGTGCACGCCCAACCTCCTGCCGAGGCCCCCCCTTCTGAACGTGAGCAAGACCATCAGGCCACTATACTTCGCTTTGCTTTGAATTGGGGACCCGTGCGTTGGGTCGCTGGGCGTAGGCACCTTCCGCCATCTGTCGGGTTTTCGAGTGCGAACTTTGACCTTGCGTCCTTCGTCTCCGTCTGCAGCTGATGCGCCCGCCGCTGGTGTGCCCGCGGCCGAGCTGGCGCGTGTGCCCACCAGGTCAGCGCACGGCACGGGCGGTGGAGCCAGCCAGGTGACTGCGGGATCCCGGAACAGGCCCTTTCTGCCCCTCCATGAACAAACAACACACGTTCAAACGCATATACTACGTCAAATTTGAGTTACCACCCTTTGTACATCACGGCTGCGATCATGTGGAGGCAATGCAAGCGTGCAAGTGCATTCAAACACAGGCACCCATGTACGGACGTATGTGTCTGTTTGCTTAAAAGCATGCGCGAAGGTCATTGTAATGCAGCATGAGAGAGGAGTGCCATATGCGCACGTTATCCCTTGCGCATGTTTCCTTCTGCACGCATGCATGCACACGCGCGCGCGCGCACGCACACACACACACACACACACACACACACACACACACACACACACACACACACACACACACACACACACACACACACACACACACA
>LKMJ01005759.1_pt1 | contig 11693 bp, 20 predicted proteins | sample 643391 | NCBI WGS metagenome assembly LKMJ01 (sample SAMN04112250, study PRJNA286221) | soda lake metagenome | biome: soda lake; feature: Kulunda Steppe; material: water; isolation source: sample PL-Br10 brine of Picturesque Lake | place: Russia: Kulunda steppe | collected 2010-07
GTGTGTGTGTGTGTGTGTGTGTGTGTGTGTGTGTGTGTGTGTGTGTGTGTGTGTGTGTGTGTGTGTGTGTGTGTGTCCGTAAGTGTGCGCACGCGCATGTACGTTTGTGTGTGAATGCATGTGCGCACATGCACAGCATCAGTGCAATAATCTGTCCCAAGATGTACCATGGCTGTTCGGGGGTCCTGGCTGTTGAGTTCGTCTAACTTGCTCAGCACTCCCTGCAAGGGGCTTAGCGCTGCCTGTAACCGCACGGCCCTACGAAACGGTCTTGCTGTACATGTATTCCCTGGCCTGCTCAGGTGTGCTTGAGGCTGCCTGGCAACCTGCATCCCTGTGATAACAATCGGATCTTGAGCCCAACTGTTACAATAGAAAAGTTATATTTTATCTGTGCTTGTTGAATAGTTGAACTTTGTTCAACGACTCGTTTTGGACCCTTCCTTCTTTCCTTCGGGACCCATCTTTGTTATGGGTTGAATTCCTGTAGGACTCGTGCGCATCCCCTCCTTGATAGATGTTCTTCCTTGATGGCGTCAAGAGCCTAGCCTCGCTGTCTTCGCGGACCGGCTCGCAGAAAACGAACATCGATGCTCCGAACGGTTTGTGAACGCTGGGATGAATAGCGAAGAAGGGATGAAAGTTGTATGTAGTTCCTGTGCACAGGCTTGAGCTTCGTGCACCAATTTCACTTCCGGGCATGCATTCGGGCAGGCACTCACACCAAGCTGTAATGCTCTTGTGCAAGCACTCCAGTGTCTCACAGTCATAGCTGTCATACTGGTCTATATGGTATGATAAGACATGCCATGCAGGATGTACCCTTTGCTGCTGCACTCCTGCATCTTCATACCTGCGTGTGTCCAAATTTCAAAACCAAGCAGCCCATTTTACTCACTGCTGATAGTAAAAAAAATAGGTTAACACTAAAGAGACTCTGCTGCTGCAATCAATCTGTGTGTCTAAGGGAAGCCTGTGCGCGAGCTAAGAAAACTCTTGGTACAGACACACATCTCAAACCTTGCACACACAAGCAGAGGCAGGGTCAGTGCATGGCCACTGCCCTGCAGCAGGCCAACAAAGCATGCCAATATGCAAATGTACTCAACGATACGAATCGGCCTCGGGGGGCATGCAGGGGACCGTGCAGGCTCGCTATCCAGCAGAGGCGGCAGATCGGGGCCCTCCTTCCTTGCAAACCCTGCATACGACGGGGAAGATGAGGCAGAAGATCATCCCAGAGGCATACCGCGTGTGTGTATGGTGTCAGTTGATGAGCGGCTCAAGATCTGGTCCTCCAGGGACCTATCTTTGTCCATCAAGCTCGTGAAGGTGGGCGGCACTCAGTGACTTGACGCTCACCGCCACCCATTGGCGGTACTGTGATTCACGTTAAGCCGATCCCTATCGTTAAAAAGGCATTGTGGCGGACTCAGCCTTATGGTTGCAGCCACATAACCGGCCTGAGCCTGCAGTAAGGCAAGCAGGGCAGTGCGTCATTGACTTGCTGATGTGCCGAGGAAAGCTCAACAGGCATCAGACGCGCAGCCACCTGTGGTTGCACCCGTCCTGAGAGCACCTTTGGGCGTGCACATCCGCAGGCCAAGCACCTCGGCGCCTTCAACCCGGAGTCCAACTCTTCAGACCCGTGAGTTCTGATCTCTGCACACATGGCTTCTGGCTTCCAAACGCCTGCGGGTCAGCACCTCCATGTATAGCTTCCGCTCCAAAATCATAGGCAACACCATCCACCTGACTGTCTGTTGCAGTGCACTCACTCAGCGGAGGGCCTTGTCGTTGCACCTATCTATCACTGACAAATGTCAAGCTGCACCCGCTCGTGCGCTTGCCCTCTCTGTCTGTGTGGTCTCAAACGTGCTCAAGCCTTTCAAGTGCATAGTAAGCACCTGGCCCATGTACACTCAGCTGCTGCATGAGCATAATGTTCACTTGCTCGCACCATGGCGATCCATGCACCAGGCATACATGCAAGCAGCTGCAGCTTTTTTTCAGTCTTTTGACCAGTCTGTACCACGGGAAGTGGGCACCTCCAGCTGCCATGGCACTTGGCTTACAACTTTTTATGTCAGGCCCTTGCGACCGGTTCATACCACGCAAAGTGGGCACCTCCATCTGCCATCTCAAATGGATATGTAAGGAGCAGCTGCTTCCCCTCTCACCAGCACAACAGCAGCTCTGCGCACCCTGCCTGACTGCACCTCACATGGCCTGAGAGGTATGCTTTCTCACCCCTGGTGCCGCATGGTTGCCCATCCGTGTGATCTGAACAGGTGGGCTCGCATGCGGATGCTGTCATCCCACAAGTCAGCCTTGTCCAGGGAAAGGGCGGTGCTGTGCGAGTACCGCACGCGCACTGTGCACCGGAACCTGTTTCCCATGTTTGAAGAAGCGTGAGTGCGGCTAGGGCTCTGGTGGTCAAGTGTGGGAGGCGCCCGGTGGCAATTGCACTTCCGCACTCAATCAAACAGAGACATGTAAAATCTCTGTTTGAGTAGTTCTGTGCATTGCATTCCCAGGAGAGTTGCAGGAGTTCTCAAGCCGCCTTTAAGCGCTGCTTGCTGTCTGTCACTTGAATTCACAGGCTTTTGTGCCAGTTGCAAGAGAGCAATACCTCTTGCATGCTTGCATCATTTTCCTCATCAAAGCCATTGACCTTGTCTTTGCTCTCCATAAGTTATCTCTTATGTTTTGACCACATGTACAGGCTTATTGTTCCCTTGGGAAAGGAGACCACAAGCAAGTCAGTCTTGAACCTGATGCTGTTTGATGCGGTACGTGGTCACGTACATGGAAGATACACGCGCTTGCATCTGTGGATGTGATGCTGTTTGATGCGGTGCGTGGTCATGTACATGGAAGATACACGCGCTTGCATCTGTGGATGTGATGCTGTGCCAAGAGATGACATGGAGGTGGTCTGCAATGAAGGCGGGGCGTCTGGCCTAAGCCTACGTCTCTGCTTCGCTTTTTGGCCCAGAAGGTGCACAAGTGCTTGTACAATATTGGCCCAGAAGGTGTACAAGTAGGAATGTGGCCCAGAAGGTGTACAAAAGTAGGAAGCTTGTGCTCGTACAATGTTGGAAGCTGAGGCTAGGCTTGCCCTATGAAGTTCCGAAGGCCAGGTGATCCTGAGCAGCGACATCTGGCAAGCACCCCTTTCTGCTTGACTGGTTTGGTCAGGCCAAGTCACTGCTAGCGACTCAAGTGCTACGTATGCATCATGTCGCGCGTCAGGGATACACCGTGTGTTGAGTGCTATGTCAGCATCATGTTGCACGCTAGGGATACACCGTGTGTTGAGTGCTATGTCAGTATCATGTTGCGCGTCAGGGACGCACCTTGTGGCAGGGCTGGCAAGCCTGAAGGCATGACATGGGTAGTGATGCGCTGCCTTGCTGAGCTCCGCATCACTCACTGCTGTGGGGTACAGCAAAAAGCGCCTTGTGCGGCGATGGTAGCAGAGGATGGGTGAGAGGCTCTCTTTGGATATTTGTATTTGCTCCCAAGGGCCTTCTCCAGCAGTGTTGATGCTTCCTGCTTTGCAGTGCATGGTAGAGAGAGGGCAGGTTGCCGTTGCTGAGTACACCCCCTGTTGCATGTTGCAGAATTTCCTAAAAACCAACTTCATGGGTCAGCTGAACGTCACCTTGGAGAACTTGCTCTACGCCTGCTACGGCAAGCCACTCCAGCAGTGGTAGGTTGCATGCTGCTGCTCCTGCTGCATTTGGCTTCCTCCATGGTGTGTGCTCCCATGCATGGTCGCCAGGAATGCCTTGCAAGCGAGCGTGCCTGCAGAGGCCACAAATGAGGCGTGCTTCCCCAAACATGGTCACCAGGTATGCCTTGCGGGCCCCCGCTAAGAAGAACAACGTCCAGGAAGGTCAAGGCGAGCTGCTACTGGAGGTGGAAGTCCTCTCATCCAATGAGGCAACCCTGGTTAGTGCTGCCAGGGATGCCCCTGGCTTATGTGGTGTCTGCAGGGATATGATTGTGTTCTGCAAAAGCGCCATAGAGAGGATGCGTCTCTGCCGCTAAGGCTCAGGTGTCACCAGGTGTGAACATGCGGCTCCAATTTCATGTGTTGCATCCTCAACACAAGATGACTATTGCTTCAGCCCTGCACTGTAGTTGTACAGCATACTGCTGCTTGTGTCTACCAAAGTCAATGCTTTACCATGAGCATGCCCTTGCTGGAACGACTGCAACGAGTTTGCCCGATATTTGCACGTGGTATTGGTCCTTTCCTTATGCATTGAATCTCCCACGCTCATCCAACCCTGTACACCCTTACTTTTGTGTGCACGCGCATGCACACACGCACGCGTGCGCACGCTACATCGCCATACAAGGTCACCCTGGGTGTGACATGCATGGCATACATACTCGCATGCATGGCGTGTGCGCACGCTACATCGCCAACACTTCAACTCCCTCTACCACCACAAAGGCTGGCACGGGATGCATATGGGGTTGCGCAGGCAAAACATGCTCAAGAGGACTTCAAGATTCCAGAGTTCCTGCATTCCAAGTATACAGCTAACCACCTTCAAATGAACCTCAAGTACGCTGACATCTCCTGTCGCGGAAAGAATGCTCTGGATGCTGCAGTCAACGATTTGAGTGTGAAAGTCAGGTAAGTTTGCTTTATTGAATCACAGTGCCATGCACGAGGCTCAATGTCCATGCTCATAGTCAAACACATACGCTGTGAAGCACCCAGGCATGGGCTTTTGTTTGTTAATTCCCCTCAAACCTCACTAAATACCCTTATTCATCTGTTTTTGTTTGGGAATGTATTCGTCTGTCCTTTCTCAGCCCCACCTTGGCGTGCGTCTCTAAGTCTGTACACAACTGTCTTGCATTGTCACAGGATTGGCACAACTGTTGTCTCACATCCAGTCAAGGTGCAAGAAATGAAGAAGTGCTGTGGTGGACTAGAGCTTGTAATTCAGCTTGACGAAAAGGTAAGCAGACATTGATGCCGTTTCTGCTAGAGCACTCCTGAATCAAAACGCAAAATGTAAGATTTCTGGCTCAAGGTATCGATTTTTGCCAATGCACCACCCATAAGCTTAGTGTGCATGTTGCGTGCGCGTTCTCCACGTGCCTTAGCTAGCATGTCATCCACATGCCTTGTGTGCATGATTGATGTCTTGGGCGCAAGGTGTGTACATGGTACATTGTGCACCTGCCCGGGTTGTATCATAAGTTGTATCATGACTTGGTGAGCGTGATGCGCATGATACGTCATCCACATGCCTCACATGCATATTGAATGCCAGCCATTAGGCTAATACAAATGAGCTGTGCCAATGCAGGTTTCCATTCCTTTAACTGAGGCGTTCATAGGGAGCTTTCGCAGCTGGTAAGTTGCGGAGGTGGTGCACACTAGAAATCTCAAGCCTGTCTAGTCTGCTGTTTTTCGTACTTTGATACCGCTTCATGTTCTGTAATTAAGACAATGTTCTCAAGAGGGGTTGCATGTCGCAAGTATTTTGGTGTTGTGAGAACAATTTTCAATGTTGCGTTGCCAATTTCAATGGTGAAGCATCAGAAAATCAACAGATTTTAACACCCGCATAAGCGTGTAGCATGTACTGTGTCTCCCTGCATGCACACTTGCACACACGTGGGTGTGCATATGTACACAGCGCACTCAATTTAATGCTTGCATGCATGCACGTGCTATTTTTCATGTGTGAGAGGGAGAGGGATGCAAAATGCACATGCATAGAAGGGAACGTGCAGTGGAAAAGTGAGCATAAGATAAGTGAGCATGGCGGAAGGCACCTAAGAAAGCTGTGCCAAAAAAAGAGGTATGCATGCACGTCCTCTGGCCTTGCAGGAACAACAAGGCCGCATCAGAGGTGGCCGACATTTTTGTGTATCTCATGGCGGGCTCCACCCAGCTCGGCAAAACCCAAGTCCCCATTTGGATTGTCCCTCAATGCTCCGAAGGCTCGGATTGCAAAGACCACCACCCCCTTAGTATTAGACGCACCTTGCAGCTGTGAGTTTGGTTCTGTCCTTTTCCAAAATTTTACCGGCTGGCTGGCTTTGTGAGTAAAACAGGTGTGCTCAGATGCTCCCCCTGGAGGAGGTTGGATGACAGTTGCAGGTCCTGCCTGCTGCATGGAGGAACGCCCTTGGCAACTTCTACTGGCCCTCTCAGCCGTCGTGCTTTTGGCATGTCAGGCGAGTACTGTGGTGTTCACATGCACACACATGAGTGCATTTGCAGGTACACAACCAAGTTCCTCTTGTCCTCCTTTGAAATAGGGCTGGACCTGAGCATCGTGCCTTCCAAGGTGAGAGTCTACCTTGGGCTGGGAGCAAGGAAGTGCTTGAGCAGGATGCCTGCCCATATGTGCAGGGCCTCTCCAGACCTGCTGCCTCTTATGCTCCTGATCAAGCTGCTATTTGCTCTTGAGGGTGACGTCAGCAGGTGAAGCAAACAAACGTGTCTACTTCCATCCTTGGCACCCAGGCTGCCGAATCCAAGAGCGAGGAGGTGGATGCAGAGAATGGCAGCGGCATGATTGGGGATGGCTTTGAGGATGAAGAAGATGACCCTGATGCAGCCCCTTTTTCAAAGGTCCCAGCTCCGCTGGAAACGGCTGTTCTAGACAAGCAGTTCAACTGCGGGCCATGCAGGTGAGTGGGTGCTGGCATGGGGCTCCAATGCTGGCATGCCTTCTTTGCTCAGGCGTGCTGCCTACTTTGCCGTCGAGACAGGTGCACGTTCTGGCCGGCCCTTTACTGCCAGATGCAGTGCTACAGTAAGTGTGCATCATTGACGCAGCAAGCCCTGCTGAGCAGACATTTCTCATTGCACTGGAGCAGGCAGATGCTGAGCTGCTGAGCACAGGCTACAGGATGCAGGTGTTTTGTACTGTGTGTGGCCTTTTTAAGCCATATGCCAGAACCAGATTGCGTCCCCGGCCTGCAGGTGCTGCACTGTGCCTCTTCCCCCACCCCGCGTGTTGTTATTGGTGCCTGGTCTGTTTGTGTTGGCGTTCTTGTGACAGCGGCGAGCGCAGGAGGGGCGGGGGGTGCGGTGCTGGACCTCGACGCGCGTGCTTGCAATTGATTGACGCCGGTCGGTCCGCCCCCCCTTTCTGCAAAGCGCTCCTCTCAGTACAGCGCACCCCCGCATTGCGTGCAACAGGCATCAATACCAAAAATGGTGTGCAGGGGAGGGGGCGGGGCAGCAGCGCTGGCAGATGGGGGCGTGGTCGAGGGAAGGCAGTGTACGCGCGCGTACATGCAAGCACACGCGCAAATTTAGTGTCCCGCATGTGCAACATAGAAGACAAGTGCCTTAAGCAGGTGCATCCAGACGACGATTGTGTGTGTGGTCGCGCTCCTTGTGGCTTGGGCGGGTAGATGACAAGTGGTGTGCACGCACTAGTTGTTGCTGGAGCAGGCAGCCAAGGGGTGGTGTGTAGCAGTTGGCCATCCCATAGCCAGCAAAAGCTCAGAGGGCTGTTGGTGCACATCGCCACTTCCACTCTTGCCTGTCAATGCCAGGCTGTACAAGCTGCTGGTGAAGGCTGACTCAACCATTTCTGGGCGGGTGGCGGCCTCTGAGGTGCGTCACACGTGAGAGATGCATGAGCTTGTCAAGGACGGGTTTCGCATGCAAGATGCGAGGGCATGACATGGTAGAAATGAGCAAGCAAGACAGCAGGCAAGCAGGCAGGCAGGTGAGTGCGTGGAGGCATGGAGGCAGGTATGCAAGCAGGTGAGTTGGCAGGCAGGAGCGCACGCAGGCAGATGGATGCGTGTGCTGGTATGTGGGGGCATCATCCGTGCATCCACTCATGTTTAAGGTTGGGCAGGAGTCTCGGCGAGACTCGCCGAGTCTCTTTCGGGGATGGGGGGGACCCTCGTCACCAATGAGTGTCACCTATTTGACTGGTAAACGACGAAATTGTGAAAAAAAATTGCTAGAAAACTCTCAATTTCCCTCAAAACACTTCTTATATTTAAAAATAAATATACAATGAGAGATGAGGTGGTGTGGGACGATGAGGAGCGTGATGATGTGATGAGCTTGGACATGACTGACAGGGTAATGGGCTACCAATCCTTCCAGAGAGCTAGCACCCCTGCCAATATGTCTTCAAATGTGTGAAAGAATGGAAGGAGAAAGAGAAGAAATATCTGTGGGTGACCTTGACTCCAGCCTGCAGCTCCTTGCCAAAAAAGATGACAATAATGCTAGGGATCGAGCAGCTAGGTTGATAAGGGTGGAATTGAGGGGTGTGGAACAGGCCTGTGACTCATCCCGGCCTCTGGAATGCCCGAACCAATTTAACTAGTTTGTTTTTAAAAACAAACTAGTGATTATATTTAAGTTCCATGAACATTCTCAGGACCAAAAGATGCGCCTGTGAAAAGCAATTTTCTAACAATCTCCCATCTAGGCCCTACCCATCTACAACGAGTCTTGCCGAGTCTCGGCGAGTCTCTTTGGCGAACTGATCCACCCTATCTACCCATCCTTACTCATGTTACATGTGTAGGGAAACCATCAAACACGCGCATACGCACACAGGAGCAGGCTTGTCTCTGTACCTGAGCACCCACACGCAGAGGCATGCTCGTGTGTGGGGCTTGGCCCTGTGGCTTGCGGGATGCAAAACTGGAAGAGCGTACGTGGCTTGGCTCTGTGGCTTGCAGGGCCTCACAAAGCTGGAAGTGGGCGAGTGGAGGGCGATGGACAATGGCGGTCGGCAGCGCACTGTGACGTGAGTGTTGGTGGAGGACACCCCGTGCTGAGCGCAAGCTGCGGGTTTTGGGTGCCAGGGCTGGAGGAGGGCTGCAGCGAAAGTGCACTGCAGGCCCGGTCCTCCTTCCATGCTTGTGCTCCAACGGGAGCAGTGATGTGCCTGGAGCATCTGGACAGGAGGCCTGTGTCACGCACATCAAGGGGCGGCAAAGGCTAGCAGGCAGGCGCCTCTCCTATGATAGGGAGGCCCTTCGCAAGGCTGCTTGCACTTGGGCATAGGCCTGCTCTGCCGTGGGCATGGCATTGGTTGGCATTGGCCATGTCGGTGTGCCTGCTTGGGCAGCTGCTCAGGACCACTTGCGCTGGTGCAGAGGCACCTGTTGTGCAAAAGGGGGGGGGCAGGGAAAGGGAGTGCGGAGGTGTAAGGGTATCTGGAGAGGGGGTGTGTTGCCCAGCCGTCGCCTGGGGCCTGGTGAGGAGGCGCGGACTGCAGATACAATGGGTCTCTGCTGCCTTGCTAAGCTTGAGCTCTCCCCAATCCGACTACAGCCACACCCGTCACTGAGCTTTGGTGGCAGCTCAAAGTGTCAGTGCACAGCGCCTGCTCTACAGCCTGAGCCCACTTTTGCAGCGTGGAGTGCGCACCGCCTGCTCTGCAGCCTGGGCCCGTTTTTGCTGCACGGACTCTCCATGGCACAACCTTGTGAATGGCATCATGCTCATGCATGGCATCAGGGTCTTGCAGCAGCACACCTCGCGGCAGCACGTTGCGCCACCAGATCGCACGCCTGACGCAAGGGTTGTGCGTGTGTGCCAAGCTCCTGCACACCACAACCACACCACGACCACAACCACACCACAACCACGCCAGGGCACTGCGCCCCGTATGTACGCCGGGGACTGTGTGCAATGCATGCCTGCCCCTGCAGGTACACCAAGCCCCTGGCCATCCCTGTGCCCTTTGCACCAAAGCAAGCTGACGTCACAGAGGTGCATACGGTGAGCTGCACTGACGCAAGCCCTTTGCGACAAAGCAAATGCTTATTGCGACTAAACAAATGCCCGTTGCGACAAAGCCGGATTACGTCACGGAGGTGCATGCAGTGTGTGGCTCAGCCGTACGTCCTGCCCGTGCACGCACCGCCGCTTTTCAGCATTTGTGCCACTGCGAGGGTGCTTGGCGTCCGCCCAGCATGCTGTGCTATGTGCACAAACATACATGCACACGCTTGCATGAGCACGCACTTGTCTTTATCCACTGGCATGCGCGCATGCCCTGGCTATCAGGCTCTGCGCTTGATGCAGATCCTGCCTGCTGCACAAACGGCCCTTGCCTGCTGCTCATGAGCTGTGCAAGCTGCTCCTGCAAGCCAGCAGCGACCCCAACCTGCCAATCGATGCTCGCGCATGCTGGTACGCACTGTGCTTGTGTGCTGCGTTGCATGTGCTGCACCAGAGCATATGTTTTTGTGCTCTTCTTTCAGTTTTGACCCACCCTGGCTGAAATCACTTGGCCCAAACTGACTCGAATGAATCTGCAGTTAAATGTGAAGAATGTCTCCGGCTGGGTGCTGGAGGTGGTGGTCACTACAGACGCTCCCAAAGGGGACATCTTCAGGGTTTTGTCACAGGTGTGTGTGTGAGTGTGTGTCCTCTAGGCCCGAGGGTTTTGTGTTTCACACATCACAGCTCTGAAGCCTTGGCACACGTGCCACACATCCGATTTTGAGAGCCATGCAACCGGTCTAGGCAAGTATGGTTGCTTAGTTGATAGCCCCAATGTCAGTGCCAGCCAGCTCATCTCAACCAGATGGGTCGCCTGACTTTGCAGCTAGGGCCTGTGGGTGCATGTGGCACGCATCCAAATTTGAAATCAAAGCCTGAGGCTTGGAGCTCACCTCTCGGTATGGTACGACGTAAGGCTTGATTTGGCAACCCACACAGCTCGTCACCACTTGCTACTGCTGCTGCTGCTGCTGCTGCTTTGCCTTGGTGTGCCGCATCTTGGGCTCTTGGTGCAGTGGGGCGTGCGCAGTTGCAATGAGCTGCACATTGCGCAAAGCAGGAGCCTTGCAGCACCGCGGGGCTGCATAAGTTTGAGTGCAGGCCGCCTTCAGTATGACAGCAGCCAACAGCACAGCAGCCGCTGCAGAACAACAAGGTGCTGTTCAGGCATGTTTGTAAACCTTGGACTTGCATGTTTGCAAGCCCTTCCCCTTGTTGTGCATGTTAGCAAGCCCTTCCCTTTTTTCCTGTGCCTGTGGGAGCCACCCCATCCACTCACTGAAAGGCCAGCCTTGCCTTTTTAGGACACACAAGCGTGTGTGCCTGCCTCCCGCATGATCGCTAGCAATGAAGGCAGACCTATAGGTGTGTGGGGCAGACCTCAGGTGTGGGGGGCAGGACGCGCACGCCACCAAATGTTTGCCAGGGCTTGAGCCGAGGTGTGCTGCATGGCGGGTGGGTGTCTGCTGCCGTGTCAGGCAAGGGCGGCTGCCTCTCTGTCTGTGCAGGTGGTGGGTCAGCAGCAGGCCTCCGATCCCAAGACCAGCTCCTTGAGGGTGACGATGGCGGTGAGTGTGGCATGCGCGCTCAGAGGTTGGGTTGGGGTGAGTGAGTGGTTTTTGGCAGGTTTGTGGGCTGCTGGGTGGTTGAGTTGGAGTGGGTGGGCGGAAAGAGAGACGTTATGAGGGGCATGCGCTCTCAGTGGAAGGGGCATGCGCTCTCAGTGGAAGGGGCATGCGCTCTCAGTGGAAGGGGCATGCGCTCTCAGTGGAAGGGGCATGTGCGCTCAGTGGAAGGGGCATGCGCGCTCAGTGGAAGGGGCATGCGCTCTCAGTAGAAGGGGCATGCGCTCTCAGTGGAAGGGGCATGCGCGCTCAGTGGAAGGGGCATGCGCGCTCAGTGGAAGGGGCATGTGCGCTCAGTGGAAGGGGAA
>LKMJ01005760.1_pt1 | contig 11693 bp, 15 predicted proteins | sample 643391 | NCBI WGS metagenome assembly LKMJ01 (sample SAMN04112250, study PRJNA286221) | soda lake metagenome | biome: soda lake; feature: Kulunda Steppe; material: water; isolation source: sample PL-Br10 brine of Picturesque Lake | place: Russia: Kulunda steppe | collected 2010-07
ATCTGCTGTTATTGATTCAGGATATAAATCCAAATAAACAGTTATTGCGATAATTTCTGGAGTAATTTTAATATTATCTTGTTCAATAAATTCTTCTGGTTCAAAATGCAAATCCAATGGATTCAAAAATTCTCTAAGCGTACGAATATCTTTTTCATTAATTTTTTCACATACGATTTTAATATTATCTTTCATACGTTCTTTAAGTTCATATGTAATACCTCCCCATCCGCGTCTATTTTTATCAATTATTTCCAACTGTTCTAATGCATCTTTTGTGATATTATCCATGTTGATAATACATTTAGAATAGCAATAAACCCTTTGATTTAGATTTTAGAACAAAATTAAGTAATGTTATATTTTTCTCCAACGACTATTATTTTTAAATAATAATTGTTTGTCTTCGTTAATTAAATATGTAATGTTTACAGGTCTTGTTTCATTTAATATTTGATATTTTTTATCATTATTTAAATATTTTATTAATTCATCGACCCAATTTTCACCAGAGGTTTTATTTAATAATGTTTTTAATTCCTGACCTAAATCATCTTCGTGTGAACCAAAATTAACGTAAAAGCTCTGCGTATCTATACCGTTAGAAATAATTATCTCTGAACTTGTACCCATATTTTAATTTATATATTGAATACATAAAACCTTTACGAACCAAATTTTTATAACATCTTATATCTTAAGATTCAAATATGGTCTCTGTAGAGGAATTAGAAGAAACAATAAATTGGTTACATAAATTGCAAGCAGCAGATTCTGTTAGTGGTTCTATAAATGGATATTCTGATAACGCTATTAGATTAGCACAACAAGGAGATAAACATATTAAAACTATTAGAGAAGGAAAAGGTTATATTGAAACGATTGATTCTATTAGTCATTTTCCTAAAATGAAATATTTTGAAGATTATATTGAAAAACTTAATATACAATTGGAACATATTAAAAAAGATAAAGAACCAACAATGCATAAAGAAGATAAATTAGATATGAATACCGTATATCGCGGCCTTATACGAATGTTAGCTGGAATGGCAAATGAAATTCGTATGAAAGAACAAAATTAATCAAAAACTATTTAAATTATCTCTCTTAACGTAAAGATATGAATTGGTCAATTGTCCGGTGTCAATATGAAGGTGCTGGATATAGTCCCACCGTTGAAATACTTGTTGAAACAGATGATATAGATGAGGCATATAATTTAATTCGTAATAACAAAGACAAAATTGAACCTTTTACAGAACATTCTGTACAAGAAGAATGTATGTATCCTATAGACCATCCCTCTTTTGATTATAAAATACATACCAAAAATGATGTTGAGGAATTATTGAGTGATATTTTTGCGCCAGATTTTGCTATATTTAAAGACGAGACTATTATGAATATGAAATATTATGGGAATGTTGTTACTATTTAATTAAATTCGTAAGTTATATTTATATCTAGAAATAACATACAATTATGTACCTTCACAGTAATGATATTGTAGAGTATGTTGAATCAGAATTAATGGATTGGATTTCCAACCCTGTATTGATTAATACACCTATGTTACTTAGTGACTATAAATCTGAGTTTGAAATTAATCCATTACCGGATTCTAAAGTTTGGTTTAAAATTCATTTTAGAGATAATGATATGTTTGTAATTCAATGGAGTATTTCATTAACAAAAAACCAAGATTACCTTCCTGAAGATACAAATTATGAAATACTTTTAGAAGAAATTAAAAATGTTATTCTATCAAATATTCACTTTGAAGATTCTGAACTAGAAGAATTCTCCACACAGGAAATTAATGGAAATATAACCTATTCTCAAATATTAACAGAAGTTAATACGAATAAATTAGGTGAACATATTGATGATATGTCTAAAACAGAATTATCTACAGAATTTGGTTCGACGGAAATTTATTTGAATTCAGACGAGCCTGAAGATAGCTTAGATGAATTTTTAAGATATAATGACATAAGTGATGTGTATGATATTATATTTGATTCTAAACTCCGAGAAGATTTAAATATAAATATTAAATAACTAAAAAGAATCTTTTGATTTTCGATTTCTAAAAAGAATCTTTTGATTAATTTTTATAATTTAACCAATAAATTATTAGGATGATGTGAATTTTATTATTATATGAGAGAATTAAATCCGATGAAAAGTGACGTAGCTTTTAAAATAATACAAGAAAATCAAAATAAATATGAAATAATTACGGAAAATGGTGAAGAATTTTATATATTTCATGGTAAATGTTCTTGTGGTCATGAAAATGATTATACACCAAGTATGACGGAAGGGTTTGAAAGTGCATATAAAAAAAGACGTTCTGCTTCTTGTGCACATCATGTGTCTATATTAAATGCTAAAAATTTTGGACCCTGTTCTAATTGTGGAAATATGGAATTAAGAAGAGAAAAAATGCATCATCAAGGAAGACACGTTATGAACAAATATATATGTAGTAAATGCGGTAATACAGTTAAGCAAGAATAATAATTTATTCAACCAAAAATATTTTATACTCAATTTTCTTTTATACAATTACAAACAATTCTCACTAACAGTGTTGTTAGTGGGAATCTGTTAGTGACCGACCAAAACAAGCCAAATTACCTAGTTTATACAAGTCTACTTGTGTACTATTACAATAATACTTGTATTATAAGGGTTCGCTAGTTAAGGGTATATTTCTAAAAAGCGTCTAAAAGCGTCTAAGGGTACCACTAGGTCTCTATTTCTCACTAACAACGCTGTAAGTGAAAATAATTGACATTAAATGTTTATTTATATAACGAAAATGGCGTTAAATGGGGTTAATTCGAATTTATAATATATATGATATAAGACCCTTCCCCTATATAAATAAAAATGCAATGAATCGAAAATCAAAATTTGTAATACTTTTCAGTATAATTTTAATTATATTTATGTTGGTAAGTGTACCAACTGTAATGGCTGAGGAAAATAATGGTGAATTAGAAGATGTAAATAATACCGTAGGTGAATCAATATCGGTCGCAATTGATTCATCTGCAACAGGAATTCAAGGTGAAATAGATAAACGCGCATTCGAACGCGCATTAAATAATGCAGAGTCTGACGAAGAAAGAATTGCTATTGCATTAGAACAACTTGAACGTTTAGAAAGTGAAGTTAATAATATTGAACAAGCGTATTCTAGTGCTACAAATGAAGAAAGAAATGGTTCGAAAGCAAGTCAAATAGCACGAACAGCTAATAAGGCTGACCAAGCTAATCAAAAACTTGATGATATTGAATATGTATTAGATAATATTGATGCAGATACGAATGAATCAAAAAAGAAAGTTGAAGAGTTACGTTCTGAATTAAGTGTATCAGGAAGTGAAAGTGCTGGTGTTGTAAGAGACGCTATGCTTTCTAATGGTTTACAAGTTGGATTACGTTCTGATATAAATGGTATTGATGTTGCAGCACATGCAAGTGGAGAACGTGTATTTAACGGTATGGAAAGACGTTCTGAGGCTCATGGAGAATTCAATATAAGTGAATCGGAAGCTTCAGATATTGCTTCTGAACAAGTTGAAGCGGGCGAAATTGTAAATGTACAAGAATTAAATAGAGGTGCATATGAAATAACATTTGAAGATAATGGAAATCAAACTAGTGTTGTTGTAGATGCTCGTGACGGTGAAATAACTAAGAAATCTGAAAAGCATAATGTACCAGAACATGCTAAAGAAAATATTCCAAATTTTGTCTTTGGGGATGATGGTAAAATAGGACAAGGACCACCACAGGTTGAACGTGGACCACCAGAATGGGCTGGACCAAATAATGACGAATCAGAAGAGGATAAACGTGGACCACCAGAACATGCTGGACCAAATAATGACGAATCAGATAATTATGAATTACCGGAAGATGATTCCGAAGATATGAACAATAATAATACGAATGAAAACGCTAATCAAGATGTAGGAGAAAATAACAGAAATGATAATAGTAATAATGCTGAAGAATAATACAAAAATTACATAAATTATGAATATTAAAAAATTTACATTTGGTGTTTTTATAGTATTATGTGTTTTATTAATATCTTCTGTAGGTGTTGTTGCACAAGAAGATGAAACACGTACAATAAATATAGAAATAACAGAATCAGGTGATGCATATTGGGTAATAGATATTAAACAAACCTTAAATACAGATGATGACGTAGAATCTTTTAATGATTGGATAAGTGAATTAGAAAACAACAATGAATTATATACAAATGAACAACGAGAAAATTTTGCATCTATAATTGAGCGAGCGGAACAAGAAACAGAGAGAAACATGGATATAGAAAATGTATCTGTTTCTGCCCACAAACAAGATGAATCTATTGGTGTAACTCAAATAAAATTTGAATGGACAGGTTTTTCAAAAATAAATGATAATCGAAATATTGAAGTTGGAGATATATTCTATGATGGATATAATTTAGATGATTCTGAAAAATTAATTTTAAAATGGGATGATAGTACATTACGATTGGTAGATTCACAGTATAATTTACAACCATCATCTAGTGATACGAATAGTATTTCTTGGGTCGGTGAAGGTGAATTTAGTGAAAATGAGCCATATTTAGAATTTAATGATGAGGATACTACAAATGACGATGCACCCGGATTTGGATTTATTATAGCGATTATATCTATTACTAGTATGTTGCTATTGGCTAGAGGAAGAACGTAAATAATATATAATAATTAATCGACCGATAAAGTAAACATTTATATGTTTACAATGATTACTATATGTAATGGGCATTAATAATCAATGTAGTGTTGTAGAGCATACCATTGATAATATAATTAACTCTAATGATAAATTCTGCAACATGATAGGTTTATCTGCAGATAAAATAGAAGGTCAAAGCCTTTCAAATTTTGTTATAGATGAATATTGGGACCAATTAGAAAATAAATTTAAAAATATTGAAAATAAAAACGATAAATTAGGATGTAATATTGAAATACAAACTAATGATGGTGATTCGGTATCTGTTATTTCTGTTAGTTCATTAAATTCAAATAATACAATTGAAACGATATTTATTGATTTTGATAGTAATAAAGATAATGAAATCAATTCTTCTTTAAAAAATAGTGCAATTCATTCTGCTCCTGTAGGTATTACAATTGCGAATATAAAACTAGAAGATGAACCATTAATTTATATAAATGATGGTTTTGTTGATATTACAGGATACGAAAGACAAGAAGTTATCGGTCAAAATTGTAGGTTTTTACAAGGTGAAAAAACCTCTGAATTGAAAGTTAAAAAATTACGAAAAGCAATAGATAAAGGTGAAATGGAAACTGTTGAGTTATTAAATTATAAAAAAGACGGGGCAGAATTTTGGAACCGTATTACAATCACACCTATTCAAAATAATTCTGATGAAATTACACATTACCTTGGATTTCAAGAAGATATAACAGATTCGAAAATATGTGAGAAAAAGAAAACCGTTTTTGAAAAACATGTTGAAAAATCAAATGATGCTATGTTTGTTACAGATAAGAGTTGGGTTATTGAATATGTAAATCCGTCATTCGAAAAGATAACCGGATACAATCAAAGTGAAGTTATAGGAGAGAAAGCAGATATACTTAATCCTAAAAATGAAAATAATATAGTTTACAATAAAATTAAAAATACACTCAATGATGGAAGTACATGGCAAGGAGAATTAATGAGTATTAAAAAGTCAGGAGAGCGATATAATTCAAAACAAACTATAACTCCTATCATTAATTCTCAGAATGAAATTACAAATTTCACGGTTATTCAGGAGGACATAACATATGAACAAATAAACAAACAAATTTTAAATGTATTAAATCGTGTAATGAGACATAACCTTCGTACCTCACTTAATGTAATTGAAGGATATGCGGAAGCATTAAAAGAAGATTCAGATTATAATCAAAATAGAATGGCAGCCGGTGCAATTTCTGACCGAACAAGCAAAATGAAAAAAATTAGTGAAAAGATGTCTCATATTAGAAATCTTATTAATGGAATAGATGAACCAACTAAATTTACCCTTAAAAATATTTTTGACATAACAGAATCATACAATGATGAATTAATTGAAATAAATATGGATAAGAAATTTTATGACCGTCAAATTAAATACGGTGATTTATTTATGATGGCTCTTAAAGAATCTATTCAAAACTCATTAGATTCAAAAAATTCTAAAGTCGAAATTGACGTTAAAAAATCAAATAATAATAAACATAAAAATTTAATTGAATTCGTTGTAAAAAATAACAGTAAAAAGTATGAAAAAGAAAAATGGGAAATAATAAAAAAAGGAGAAGAAACGCCATTAAAACATACGGACGGTCTTGATTTATGGGTTTTATATTGGTCTCTAAAAGCTATGGGTGGCACAGTTAAATATGAAAAAATAAATTCTGGTGGAACACAATTTAAACTGTGTGTCCCGATGATACCGGTGTAAGATTATATTTATCGTGTGCTTTTTCTTTTAAATATAAATTTTTATCTTCATTCACACCAATAAATGAATCTGCAATTCCATCGTATATAATTGTATCCCATGGAGAAAAGTTGATGTGCGTTTTTAAGAAAGATTCGCGGGAACCTATTACATTCTCTTTACAAAGCGTTTCTACAGCATCATCAATATTTTGTTTGATTTCTGGCCCTAATGAAAATACAACTTCATTAATATTAACAGGTTCATTTTCGGATATAAATCTCAAAACTGTCAAGACATTTTTATTTGTGTAATCTCTCGTATCTGCTCTAACCATGTATAATATTTCTACGCGTAGATATATGAATGTTGTTGATTTAGGGACACATTTATCATATTATAACCATATATTCTGATATGAATTACATTGAATACTTGAATCCTCCAATTATATCGCTTATTATTGGGTTATTTTTAACTATTATTATTTACTATGCTGGCCCTATCATAATATCTAGAATTGCAGAGTATATAAATATCGACAAAGATAAAATAATGACTTATTTTCAAATACCTCTTGTTGTTACAACTGGACTACTGACTATAGGGTATTCAATAGAAATATCTATGTATACACATGTATTTAATCCATGGTATGAATCAACTATTACAACTTTAATTATATTAGTTTGGGTCGGAGGAATAATTAAAATTGGAAATATTTTTCTCCATAAAACTCTTAAGAAAGAAAAAGAAAGTCATGATGTTATTCCTATTGTTGAAAATGTATGGGTATTCATAGCTATCGTCTGTACGATTTTTCTCATTCTTAACGTATGGAGTATTGATGTAACACCTATTCTAGCCTCTGCTGGTGTTGCCGGTGTCATCGTAGGGTTTGCTGCAAGAGATACAATTGAAAATTTCTTTGGCGGTATAGCACTATATGCTGACCAAACATATTATCCGGGTGATTTCATAGAACTAGATAGTGAAACAAGAGGATGGGTACGAGAAATATCTATTCGAAGTACTGTATTACATACTTTAGATGGAGATAGTGTTACTATTCCAAACTCTAAGTTACACAAATCAATTATTAGAAATAAATCTACACCTAAAAATGCGTTTAGAATTTCTTTAGATGTCGGTGTATCATATGATTCAGACCCACAAAAAGTACAAAAAGTACTTGAAGAAACAATATCTGATATTGTCAATGAAGAAGATAGTATAATTCTAAAAAATCCAAGGCCACAAGTACACTTAAGAAACTTTGGTGATTCTTCTATAGACTATGAAATATTCGTCTGGATTGAATTACCTAATCAAAAACCAAAAATACAAACTATTGTCAATAAAAAATTATACGACTCTTTAGAAAAAGAAAATATCAGAATACCGTATCCACAAAGAACGGTTCACTTCGAATGATTTAATAAAATAAATACTCTTTTCATTATCTGACTAGATATTACAGAACAAACAATATACCAAAAAATGTATGCTTGGAATACAAGGAATACAAATCCTGAATATGTTGTTTCTCCGAATATCGGAAATGTAATTGTTTGACCAATACCAACAATAGATGTTATTGTATACATCCACACGAGTATAGGTATCGTTATGCCTAATGTCCAGACAAATGGTTTTGACTTTGTCTTGACCATAGCTTGTTGTATTCTCATAAATTCATCTTCTTCTTTAGCTGTTGCATCTTCTGCTACTTGGAAAAACGAATCTTCTGCTTTCATTGCATTAATATGTTTCTTATAATCTTTAGTGTCTGTATCTAGATATATTTCTCTTGCATACATAGACCATGCTGAAGTTATAAATGCTAAAATTAATACAACCAAATAAAAAGGCATTAAATCAACTAATATACTCAATGGCGCATTTAAAACACTATATATTATATTTCTAATAAATTCAAAACTAAATCCTAATATACTACCAAATGTTATTAAAGCTAATCCTTTATCGTACTTCGTCCAGTTAGCTTCTTTAGGATTTACCTCAGGAAGTTCTTCTTCCTTTGTATCATTTTCTTTTACATTATCATCTTTTGTTTCTTTTACATTATCATCTTTTGTTTCTTTTACATTATCATCTTTTGTTTCTTTTACATTATCATCTTTTGTTTCTTTTACATTATCTTTGGATTTATTTGCGTCTATATCTTCATCTATCGATTCATTAGTATTTGTATTTGAATTATTAGATAATTTTTCTTCAATGTATTTTCTATTTTGCATTTCATACTGTCGTGAATTTTGAGGTTCTAAAATACGCTTTTGAATGGCATTTCCCCATGTATAAGGAGATATAGAACCATCAAAATCATCCCAAGTAAAATGTGTCTTATTTTTAGACACTTGAATAATTTGTCTAATTTCTTTTTCTTCGTTATTTTGGATGAAATCATTGATTTCTTCCTCATTAACATTTTTTGTCATTTATTAATGTATAAATATATATCAAATTACTTATAACCACACCCAAATTTAAACACGAATTAATATAGAAGGGTTTTTTAACATATAAAATATATAGTTTAATCAATGAAAACATGTGATTATTGTGGCGAAAATGTTAGTATGCCATATGAATGTAAAAGATGTAGTGGTGAATATTGTTCAGAACATAGACTGCCAGAAAATCACGATTGCCCCGGATTACAACGTGGAGGTCGAAATTCAAAACAAATTGTATCTGACATAGAATCTAAAGAGTCAACAAGTTTTAAAAATAAAATTGATAACAAAATTACACAATACGATGGAAGTATGTGGGCTGTTTTTCTTGGTATAATTGGTGTCACGTATATACTACAGCTTAGTACCCTCGTGTTGTTCAATAGCAACATTCATGATTCAATATTCGTATTGAGGGCAAACAATATAGAATATTTCTGGACAATTATTACTTCTATCTTCGCACATAGTCCGACTAGTTTAATGCATGTCATTGGAAATGGTATAATTTTATTATTCTTTGGTAGAATCCTAGAAAAACACATTGGGTCAAAAAATTTCACATACCTATTTATGTTTTCAGGTATTGTAGCAGGATTATCACAAATAGGTTTAAATGTTATCTTAGGTACTCCTGAAATAGGTGTACTTGGAGCTAGTGGAGCACTTCTTGGTGTACTTGGAGCATTAACAATATATAATCCAAAAATGAAAGTTTATCTATACTTTATTGTACCTATTCCTCTGTGGGTTATTACGATTGGATACGTATTATTATCTATTTTGGGTATTGTATCTATGGGTAGTATAATGGGGAACGTTGCTCACACAGCACATATTGTAGGATTATTCATTGGACTTGTATACGGATATAAGACTAAAGACAAATATAAAATCCCTAATAAAATCCGCGTATAAAAAATAGATAAATTTAAACCCTTGTTTATACAATTGTACTATAATGCGGGAACTGAATCAGATATATTCAAAATTAAACGAGTATCCGGCTCCAGAAAAACTAAGTCAAGATTTATCGGATGAAATAACCGTATTAGGTGTTGGTTCTGCGCGTCTTGTTATTGAAGACCCTAACAATACGAATTGTGTTTTGAAATTAGGCGTCGGTAAAGGTATAGAACAAAATAAAAATGAAATAGAAGTCTGGGAAACTTCCAAAGAAAGAGATATATCAGATTTACTAGTTCCTATTATTAAATATGATTCGCAAAATAAGTGGATTCGAATGCCTAGATTATCTACATCTTTCGGTTTAGATAAATATCATGGACCATATGCAAAAACCATTCACAATGAATTAAAAAATAATAAAATATACTTAAATGAAATAGAAACATGTATGATGGGAACAGAACCAAAAGCATTTGATTATGGGGCTTTAGAGGCAATTCGACCTCTTAAAAAGTTTCAATAAACTAAGCAAAAGATATACCCTTTACTAACCCCTACATAAAATATGAGTGTTAAAATAGAATTTGAATCCATAGCTCAAAGAAAGCATGTCCACCAAATGATTCAAGAAGCCGCTAAAGAAATATCTGAACATACAAAACTTCTCGAAACTTTGTTTTTTCTTGAAAATGGAAATGGGAGACAAGATGGTTTCGGATACGTAGAAAAAAATAATCCAGATTTAAAACTTGTAAGATTTTATAGTTCAAAAGAAGATTTTGATACACATTTAGAAATACTTGAAACGGCGACAATTGATGACCTTTATGAAACAGAAGATAAATACGAAAAACAATTAGAATCAATTGTTAACCAATTAAATATTTCTGCCTCTGTTATTGAGGATAATATAATTAGTCAATCCTGATAAGAACTATCCCATTCGCGGTCTATTACTTCATCATACCATGCAAACTTAATAGCTTCTTTCAATGTATAACCTCTTTTATTTCCAAGGTCTTCAATAACACAAATAATCTGTGCTAATGCTTTATGTTCTGCTTCTTCACCAACTCTATCTTCATCTAAACGTATTCCTTGTCTTCGTTTAAGAACAGAACGATTTAATCTCCCAACAGCAACAGACCATTCTCGGAAAAAATCCTCATGTTCCGGTTCTAAATCTCGTGACATATCATAGGCTTTTTGATAATCTAAACCTCGTATGGCACAAAAGTCTGCTAGGTATACAAGAACGTCACCTACAGCATCAAGCTCTTTTTCACTTGGAATCGAATCAAAGTTAATACATTCTGCAAGCTCTCCTATCTCTTCACCAGAACCAAGTAATGGATTAACATCTGGTTGACCGGGGAAATTTTCTGAACTCCACTCACCTACTTGCGTTTGAATTTCTGAGAATAATTCCATACATATTTAACTATGACTGATGTATTATAAACATTACTATACATGTCAGTACAAGAAATATTAAATAATTAAAGAATTAGCGTGGATTACCTAATTAATCCATTCGGATTTCGATGTTAGATGACGTACTAACATCTGGCTGTTCGGCAGGAAGTGCAGGTTCTGTCTCTGTAAGCGTCGTATCTGGCATAACAACAATTTCACACTTGTAACCATTTGTACTTGGAATGGGCTGTAGATACATATCATCACTCATATCGCTTGTACGAATGAGAAGCTGTGTATCTTCCGTCCAAAACATTTGAAGGTCATCCTGTCGAATATTAATATCAATGTCGATATTTGGCTCCTGTTCA
>LKMJ01005761.1_pt1 | contig 11692 bp, 9 predicted proteins | sample 643391 | NCBI WGS metagenome assembly LKMJ01 (sample SAMN04112250, study PRJNA286221) | soda lake metagenome | biome: soda lake; feature: Kulunda Steppe; material: water; isolation source: sample PL-Br10 brine of Picturesque Lake | place: Russia: Kulunda steppe | collected 2010-07
CAGGGGGTCCTCGGTTCAAATCCGAGCAGCCCGACCATTTTATGCCCTCATCGTCTAGGGGTCTAGGATACCAGGTTTTCATCCTGGCGACAGGGGTTCGAATCCCCTTGAGGGTACCATTTTTATCTCCATATTTGCTAAATAAAATTCCCGGTATTAACCGGGAATTTTTGCTTGCTAAATATACCAGTCAAAGATATGTTTTAAAATACTTTACATAAATTCCTCAAAAATTCCCTCTAATTATTAATCCAGCAGCTAAAATTAAAGATACTAAAAAGTAAACTCTTCTTCAATTACGGCTCCTGCTCCGCCCATGTTTCTTTGCTGGTCATTATATTCTATGGTAATTGCCGAGGCATTTCCGGTTCGCAGAATGAGATTCTCTTCAGGTTCAAATTCTTCAACATCTCCATCGTTCATTATTGCTTCATAAAGCACTTCGCCATCAACAGTCACTCTAACCCAGCTTTCTCCTGAAGCCATTACCCGAAAGGTCCTGTCTTCTTCAGCGGGATCTTCTTCAGGCTCCTCATCAATATCACCATTCTCTGCTTCTTCTGTATCAGTTTCAACAGGATCGACTTCCTCTGCTTCCGGATCTACCGGAGTAAGATCTTCTGCCAGCAGATCCTCAAATTCTTCATCATCAAGATCCGGAATAACCACATCTGCTACCTCATCCGGCTCTTCTACTGCAGCTTCTTCAGTATCTTCTATTTCATTGCCGGGATCAACCATTTCTTCAACCTGTTCATTTGCCACCTCATTAGCGTTTTCCGGCCCGGGAGATTCACCGGGAAGAAAGGCAAAATTATAGGCCACTATTGAAAATATTACCAGCAAAATTATTATTGCTCCCAGAATCCGCGGTGAAGCTGAAAAAAAGCTCAGAGGAGACTTTTTACTTCGTCGGGATCGATGAGTTCGCTTTTTCCTGCTCAACCCCTCTGTTTCAACACCTTCCAGGTGTCTCCATCTTTCAAACTCTTCCATAACTTCTTCTGGATCCAGTCCCAGATAGCTGGAATAATTTTTAATAAAGGCTCTGACATAAACCAATCCGGGGATTTGAGAATAGTCATCATTTTCTATTGCCAGCAGATATTTTTTTCTAATTTTGGTGTCCTTTTGCGCCTGTTCGATTGAAATATCCAGCTCTTTGCGCTTTTCTCTAATTTTTTCTCCAGCAGACAATAATGAAACCTCCTTTCTCACAACAATTTTGCAGTTTATTCAAAACTGCTTATGCTGCTGATATATTTTTTAAAATCGGAATTTTTCTCATCTTGGATTTCCTTTCCCAGGCGAAGCTCCACCTGAATATCAAAATCCTCCTCCTGCAGGTTACTCTCCTGAATGGCCACCTCGGGATGTTCAATTATTCTGAGAAATTTTTTAGGTAAAAACTTTCTTATCAACCTGACATGCCGGGCAGGAGACCGATGGAAAGAAGTAATAGCATCAATGATATAGACTGTATCAGTCTTCAATTCTTTTTCCGGAAGTTCCATAACAGTGGTCTTTCTTAGCAGGGTAGTGGACAGCAGTCTCCAGTGCTTGTTGGCATGGACTGCTGCCGCAATGGCAGTTTCTGTTTTCCCGCTGCGAGGTCCGCCCTTAATCCCAATTAAAACATCTTTTTTATGCTGCAAATAATTACTCAGAAAATTAATCAAAATTTCCAGCTCATAACGGGGAAAAACGTAGACCCCCTGCTGTAATCTCAGAGAAACCTTTTTGCCATGTTTAAGAGCTAGCAGGTCCTCCAGGGTTGGTGACCTTAAAGCGGTTATCTTCAACTCTTCCACGGCATTAAAAGCTTCCAGCAGTCTTTCTTTAATTTCTGGAGATTTAAATTCCAGTAGGAAACCGCGATAGAGGTCTTCAATACTGGTAACGGTTTTAATGTTTATCTGCATTAAACCCAGTATAGAAGCTAAATCTCCCAGCAGTCCCGGTCTATTTTTAATTATTTTATATTCTAAATATAAAGTTTCCACCCTCTGCTCTTCTCCTGTCATGGTTGTCCTGTCTTAGTCCTGCATTTTAGTAATTCTAGAAATATATTAGAATTCCTTTTTTCCAGAGAGATAAAGTGACTTTAGATTTAAAATTAAAATTCAATGCTGCTGCAAAGTCCTGACATCTTTGGCAGGTTCCTAAAATAATTTTGAAATTTGCCTTCCTGGTTTCTCTGCAGGAGCTAACCGTTTACTCCAGATATTCTTCCAGTTCTTCTTCGGAAATCAAAACCTCCCGGGGCTTGCTGCCGGCATAGGGCCCCACCACACCCATTTCTTCCATTTTATCGATCAATCTGGCAGCCCGGGAATGCCCGATGTGAAGGCGGCGTTGCAGCATAGAAATGGAAGCCCGGTACTCAACCACCAGCCTGATGGCGTCCTCCAGCAGCTCATCTTCTTCATTATCAAAATCCAGATCAATATCTTCCAGTTCCTCTTCTTCCAGAGCAAATTCAGGATCAGACTGATTTTTCACAAATTCTACTATTCCCTTAACCTCACTGCTCTCAATAAAAGCTCCCTGCATGCGGTGTGGCTTTTTGGCTCCTACCGGATAAAAAAGCATATCACCGTTGCCCAGAAGTTTCTCGGCTCCCTTGGTATCCAGTATTGTCCTGGAATCTGTATTTGAAGACACGGCAAAGGCAATCCGGCTGGGAATATTGGCCTTAATCAGACCGGTAATGACATCCACCGATGGCCGCTGGGTAGCAATCACCAGATGTATTCCGGCCGCCCGGGACATCTGGGCCAGCCGGCAGATGCTGTCCTCCACCTCGCTGGCTGCCACCATCATCAGATCGGAAAGTTCATCAATAATAACCACGATGAATGGTAGGGGATCTTCAGCTTCACTGTTGTAGGCGTAAATATCCCTGTTACCGGTTTCCGCAAAGAGGTCATATCTCTTTTCCATCTCTTCCACGATTAATTTCAGGGTGCCCGCTGCCTTTTTACTGTCGGTTACCACCGGGGTAAAAAGATGAGGTAAACCCTTAAAATTTACCAGCTCAACCTTTTTGGGATCAATCAGCAGCAATTTTATCTGCCGGGGGGTAAAACGATATAGAAAACTGGCAATAATGCTGTTGATGCAAACACTCTTCCCTGAGCCGGTAGCTCCCGCTATTAACAGATGGGGCATGCTGGAAAGATCTGCCACCACCGGTTTTCCATCAATGGAACAGCCCAGCCCCATGGGAAGGTTTTTTTTGTTATTTTGAAATTCTTTGCTGACAGCTATCTCCTGAAATCTAACCATCGAGGAGCCCTGATTGGGAATTTCAATTCCTATCACGGATTTGCCGGGTACCGGTGCTTCAATCCTGACATCCTGAGCTGCCAGGGCCAGGGCTATATCATCGGAAAGATTTGCCACCTTGCTGACCTTGACACCGGTTTCAGGCTGGACCTCATATCTGGTTATCGTAGGCCCCTGACTTACATTAACTACTTTAGCCTCCACCCCAAAATTATTAAGAGTTTTTTCCAGTTTTTTACTTTGATTTTGTCCCGGCTTCTGCCGGTCTTTGTTCTTCTGCAGCAGATTTAAAGGAGGTAGTTGATAATCTTCCTGGGAAAAATCTCTTTCCAAAACTTGAATATCTTCGCTTTCTTCTTCCCTGCCTATTCCTTTGCCGGCATCTGTCTTACCCTGTCTTTCGATTTTACCTTCTGCAGTCGATTCAGCCCCCGATTTAGCCCTGGATTTCGCTGCTTCATTAGCTAAAGATTGATTATGTGCTTTTGAAGCAGCTTGATTAAAATTATTTTCAGCAGCATTCACTCCGTTTTCTGCTGTACCGGAAAACTGTCTTTCAAACTCTTCCAGATCGGACTCTCCCACTTCAACCGGAGGCTGATATTTTTTCTCTCCCTTTTTTCCAGCAATCCTGCCAATCCGGGATTTTATCCCGGAAAATAATCTGACAGGACTAATTGATCCCAGCCTGACAAAAAATGATCTTACCGAGTTAACAGCCTCCTGGAGTTTCATCTTTAAAGAGATAATAACTTCCCGCAAAAATATATCAAGAAATAATAATATTCCAATCAGGGCCAGAGAAGAAAGAATTACCTGGGAACCGGTAATCCCGAATAAATTTTGCAGAGCAAAGGAGATAAGCCCACCGATCAGACCTCCGCCTTCTCCTGTCATTCCCCTTTCCAGAGGGTTAGCAAATTCATAGGAAAGATGATAAAGAGCGATCACCGAAAGAAATAACAGAACAAAACCCAGAAATCTTTCCTTAACCTGCAGGGGAGTATTAATGATTAGTTTGATGCCGGCATAGCCAAAACAGATCGGCAGAAAAAAGGCCAGCTGACCGAAAAAGAAAAGATAAAAATCCTTCAATACAACACCGGCCACTCCTGCTGCTCCTCCATATAGCGCAATAGCGCTGAAAATACCCCAGGCTATCAGAGCTATTCCCGCTATTTCCTGTTTTCTTTCATCAAGAGAAAATATTTCTGAAAACATAAATTCACCCCTGTTAATATTACCTGTTGGTAAAATTGCCGGTAATATCAGCTTCCGTCCTGCCTGGCTACCATTTGCTCTCCCGCTTGAACTTCTGACTGCTTTAAAGACGCCTAAAGCTACCGGTTATAAATTTCCTGCTGCTAAAAATCAGAATCAAAAATAACTGTATTTTAGTAATCCGTTATAATAACAGATATAAAAATAAACAGTTATTATAACAAATAGCAGACATAAAAATATAATAAGGAAGGCAAAAAATAATTTGCCTCCCTTTATTTACTATTTAATCCAATTCAGACCTGCATTATTACCGGGAGAATCATGGGATTCCGTTTGATCTTCTGATAGATATAATTTTTCAGTGAATCCTTCACTGTTGATTTCAGCACATTCCATTCCGTAATCTGCTTCTCTTCACATTCCTTTAAAGCCTCTCTAACCCGCTCGGTGGCATCATCCAGAAGTTCCTCTGATTCCCTGATATAGACAAAACCTCTGGTAATAATATCCGGTCCTGCCAGCAGCTTACCGTTGTGATCAATTGTAACAACCACTATTATTATACCATCTTCTGAGAGAGTTTTTCTGTCCCGAAGAACAATATTTCCTACATCTCCAATTCCCAGTCCATCAACCAGTACATCACCGGCCTGAACCCTGTCTACCTTATTCACGCCCTCTTCCCTGAATTCAATGACATCGCCTAAATCAGCAATATGAATATTCTCTTTTTCAACTCCCACCTCTTCAGCCAGATCGGCATGCTGGTACAAATGGCGGTACTCTCCGTGGGTGGGAACAAAATATTTTGGTTGGGTTAGATTAAGCATCAACTTCAGTTCTTCCTGGCTGGCATGTCCGGAAACATGAACACCCGAGACCTCTTCGTAAATAACTCTGGCTCCCCGCCGGAAGAGCTGGTTGATTGTCTGGCCGATAAATTTTTCATTGCCCGGTATGGCAGAGGCCGATAATACCACCGTATCGCCTTCTTTGATATTAATATGATAATGGTCACCCCGGGCCATCCTGGTCAGAGCAGCCATCGGTTCTCCCTGACTTCCGGTTGTCAGCAGGGTAATTTTATTATCGGAAATATTGCTGCATTCCCTGATGTCAACAATAATGTCATCGGGAACTTCAATATATCCCAGTTTCCTGGCAATATCAACATTATTAAGCATGGATCTGCCGGTGATGGCTATTTTCCGGTCATATTTAATGGCAGCATCAAAAATCTGTTGAATCCGGTGAATATTTGAGGCAAAGGTGGCAATAATTATTCTTTCCCGGGCTCCATAGAAAATATCATCTATAGCTTCACCCACCACCTTTTCTGACATGGTGTAGCCCTTCCTTTCTACATTAGTGCTGTCAGAAAAAAGGGCCAGCACTCCGGGTTCGGAATTGCCCAGCTCAGCCAGCTTGTGAAAATCAGCCACTCCTCCTTCAATCGGAGTCTGATCAAATTTAAAGTCACTGGCATAAACAATTGGACCCAGCGGAGTGTGAATTGCCAGGGCGCAGGTATCGGCAATACTGTGATTAACTCTGATATAATCAATCTTAAACTGGCCGACATCTATTGAACTACCGGCATTTACCACCTTGAGTTGACTTCTTTTCAAAAGTCTGTGTTCCTTTAGTGTGCCTTCCAGTAGCCCCAGAGTCAGCTTGGTACCGAAAATTGGAACATCAATCTCCTTTAAGAGATAGGGTATTGCTCCAATATGATCCAGATGACCGTGGGTTAATACGATCCCCTTGATCCTGTCTTTATTCTTCCTGACATATTCAAAATCAGGGATCACCAGGTCAATTCCTAACTGGTCATCCTCGGGAAACATCACTCCAGAATCAATAATCAACATTTCAGAGCCATATTCCAGCACCATCATGTTCTTACCTATCTGACCCACACCCCCGAGGGGGATCATTCTAATAGATTCTATATTATTTTTTTGAGACATAAATAAAAAAAAGCACCTCCGAATTAATTTCTTTATTATTTTTGTTGACATAAAAATAGTTCTGGACTTTTAAGCAAAAATTTTATTTTTTACCCTGTAACTAATTCTCAAGATAAAGCTTACCCGCACAATTCAATCCATTATAAACATTATATCTTTTAATGACCAAAAATACAAGCAATAACTAAAGAAACCGTCAGAGGTCCCGGAATATCAGGATTATTCAGCCGCTCCTGACTCTGACCCCTGACGATTGTCATCCTGCAAAACTCCTGTATTGCTATCCTGTAAACTTATTTTTGCTTTTCAGAATTATTTTCATTATGATTTTTCGAGCACTGCTGTTAACAGTTTAGCAGTCCGGTATTATCAGTCGCATTACACACTTCTTTGATAAAAAATGATTGTCTACAGGGCATTTAGCTCCTTCAGAGTTTTTTTAAATTCCTCCAGTTTATCTTCACTCATCCCGGTTAGCGGTTTCCTAAAATTTCCTACCTCCCAGCCCTGCAGGCGGAGAGCAGTTTTCACAGGAATGGGATTGGTAGTGACAAACATGGCTTTAAAGAGCGGGAAAAGTTCCTGGTTGAGCCTGGCAGCCTCAGCAAAGTTATTATTCCGGGCTAGATCCAGCATTTCCCTGATCCTGCCGGCGGCCAGATGTCCGGCAACACTCACCACTCCACTGCCCCCCACTGCCATAATCGGCAGAGTCAGACTGTCATCTCCGCTGTAAATATCCATTTTATCCCCGCAGCGGGCTGCCAGGGCGGTAATCTGTTCCAGATCCCCGCTGGCTTCCTTAATTGCCACTATATTGTCAATTTCTGCCAGCCGGACAGCAGTTTCAACTTCCAGATTCCGGGAAGTTCTACCCGGCACATTATAGAGCATGATGGGAGCCTGACAGGCCTCTGCTATGGTAGCAAAGTGCTGGTAAAGGGATTCCTGAGGGGGCTTGTTATAGTAGGGGACTACTGTCATCAGCCCATCAACATCCAGCATCAGGGCATCCTGGCTGAATTCAATGCTGTCGCTGGTATTATAGGAGCCGGTTCCGGCTATAACCCTGGCCTGTTCTCCAACTCTTTCAACTACTGTCTCCAGCAGTCTAAGTTTTTCTTCCCTCTCCAGGGTTGGTGCTTCTCCGGTTGTCCCGCAGATAACCAGCCCATCACAGCCCTCAGCTACCAGCTTCTCTGCCAGTTCACCGGCAACCTTGTAATCCACCTCTCCGGCTGAGGTAAAGGGTGTTACCATCGCAGTAAGTAAAGAACCAAAAACTTCCATTATTCTACCTCCTCATTGAGATTAAATGCTTCGTGCAGTGCCGCAACCGCGGCGGTTTCCTTTTCGGCTTTAACCAGGCAGGAGATGGTAGTATGAGAATCTACGGTCTGATATATTTTTATCCCGGCTGAGTTTAAACCCTCTACCACTCTGGCCATAACTCCCGGCTGACCGGTCATCCCACCTCCAACAACTGAAACCTTGCAGAAATCATCGTGAAATTTAAATTTATATTCATTATCTGATAAAACCTTACGGGCTGTTTTTATCCGGGGTTTATCTATTAAAAATGTCAGTTTATCGGTCCGGATATTAATCATATCCAGGCTGATCATCTTTTCTGCCATTAACTTAAAAATCTGAAGATCTTCACTGTAACTCTCGGCCTTTTCCAGAAAAACCTCAGCAAATATAACGTTTTTCCTGGTAGCAACTCCAGTAATAGCCTTATCCTGCTCTATCCTAACTGTACTATCAATCAGGCTGCCTCCGCTGTTATCCTCACCGTTATATTTCACCCTGATGGGAATCCGGGCCTTACGAGCCACCTCGGCTGCCCTGGGATGAATAATCCGGGCTCCCAGATTGGTCAGCTCACAGGCTTCCTTGTGGGTCAATTCTTTGATTTTTATTGCCCTGGAATAAAGATCGGGATCAGCAGTCATAAAGCCGGAAACATCGCTGTAAATTTCTATTTTTTCAGCCTCCAGGGCATAGGCCAGCACGCTGGCCGTAGTATCGCTGCCCCCCCGGCCCAGAGTGGTTATTTCCCCCTCTGGACTAATTCCCTGATATCCTGCTACTACCGGAATTATTCTTTTCTCCAGCAGAGAATGCAGCCGGGAAGTGTCTATCTCTTTAACCCGGGAGGACCCGTGGTCGCTGCTGGTCAGAATACCGGCCTGAGCCCCGGTTAGAGCCCGGGCTTTCTGTCCCTGTTTATTCAACTCCACTGCCATGACAACCGCAGAAATTACCTCCCCGCAGGAAAGCAGCAGATCCTGCTCCCGAGAAGATACCGGGCAGTCAGCATCACCATCTCCGATTAACTCTAGCAAAGTATCGGTAGCATAGGCCTGACCCTTTCTCCCCATAGCGGAAACAACCACCACCGGACAGTAACCGGTCTCAACGGCATTTCTTACCTTGCCAGCAGCAGTTTTACGTCTTTCGGCATTTCCCAGAGCAGTTCCTCCGAACTTCTGCAATAAAACTCTCATTTTTTTCTCACCTGCAGACATTTCTCTGCAATCTGAACTGCATTAAGGGCCGCTCCTTTACGAATATTATTGGCAGCACAGTAAAAATTTAATACCCGGCTTCTATCCAGATCCTTTCTCAGTCGACCTACCAGAGTTCTTTCATCTTTTTCGGTCTCAATTGCCAGAGGGTAGACATCCTTATGGGGATCATCCAGCACCGCTATTCCCGGTATATCTTCCAGGGTTTCCCTGACAGCCTGCAGCTTAAATTCCCGACCCAACTCAACCTGGCAGGATTCAGCATGGCCAAATTTCACCGGCACCCTGACACAGGTTGGATTTATCTCAAGATCCGGCCTGCTTAAAATCTTCCTGGTTTCTCTCACCATTTTCATTTCTTCATTGCTGTAATTATTATCGTGAAAATAATCGATCGCCGGCAGTAGATTAAAGGCAATCGGGTGAGCATAGTGTCTGGCCGACCTTCGGCCTTCATCCAGAAATTCCCGGCTCTCCTTCAGCAGAGCTTCCAGAGCCCGCTGACCGCTGCCCGAGACTGACTGCATGGTGGTAACTGTCACTCTTTTCAATCCGAACTTTTCTGACAGAGGATGGAGTACCACTACCATCTGAATGGTTGAGCAGTTGGGGTTGGCTACAATGCCCCGATAATCCTCCAGCAGATCTCCATTAATTTCAGGTACAATCAGGGGAACATCCTCGTCCATCCTGAAGGCGCTGCTGTTATCTATGATAACCCGATCCTCTCGGGCTATTTCCGGAAGTATCACCTTGCTGACACTGCCCGGCAGGCTGGAAAGATAGATCTCGCAGTCAGCAATTCTTTTGGTGTCCAGCTCTTCAACTGTAATTTGCTTGTTCTTAAATGCTATTCTTTCTCCCTGGGACCTGGCGCTGGCATAGGCAGATAGATTATCAACAGGAAAGTTCCTTTCTTCCAGCAGCTTGATAATTTCTCTTCCTACCAGTCCGGTTGCTCCCAGAACAGCTAAATTAATTCCCATAATCCTTCACCTCATCTCTATAACTTCCTGAAATCTCATAACCTGTTGGCTGGTTCTTTGCCTGCTAATTTTGCAAATATATCTTATTGCTGGCCAGTCCCGCAATTAAATACCTGACTATCGTAAACTTTTGTAATTAAAAAACTCAATTTTTTAATCCCTGGCAGCTATTTATCCAGATATTATATAATTTAAGGATCTGTTATTGTTCTTACTACAGTAATTCTTCCAGGCCATAAACAAAACCTCTTTTTCCCCTTATTTTTTCCAGGGCCAGTTTAACACCCGGCATAAAAGATTTCCGGGAAAGTGAATTGTGAGTCAGAGTCAGGGTCTGCCCTTCTCCCCCAAAGACAACTTCCTGACGGGCCACAATTCCGGGCAGCCTGATGGAATGAATATTAACCCCTTCTTTGTTTCCACCCCGCACTCCCGGCAGGGAGAAACTGATCTCGTCTTCTCCGGGATTGGGTCTTGCTCCCTCCATTCCTTCCGCGGTTGCCAGTGAGGTTCCGGAAGGAGCATCAGCCTTCTCCTCGCTGTGGCTCTCGATAATTTCAGCCCGGGGGAAAAATCGGCTGGCCTCCCGGGCAAATTTCATCAGCAGTACCGCCCCCAGGGCAAAATTTGGAATCAGAAAAACATTCCGACCAGTCTCCCGGCTCAGCTCTTCCAGCCGGGACTTTTCCTCCGGAGTTAAACCGGTGCTGCCAACAATCAAATCAATTTTATACTTTAAAGCCTTTTCCAGAGCTGGCAGCAGACCCTCAGGTCCGGTAAAATCTATCATAATATCAGGTTTCCTGGACTCTATTTCGCTTTCCAGTTTAACCCCAATCTCAAGTTCAGGGACCTCAGAATCCTGCAGTATTTCAGCCAGGGTTTTCTTTCTTTTTCTCTTGGAGAGGCCTGCGATCAGCTGAAAACCCTTCATTTTAAGTACTGTTCTGGCAGTTTCCCGGCCCATTCTGCCGGTAATCCCTCTAATCATGACTTTTTTCACCGGTTATACCTCGCTTTCTCTGGCTTTTTCTGAAATTCTGCTTTCGTACTTCTTCTTTATGCCAAAATAATTAGTACCCCAGACACCAAGAATAATCAGGGCTGCTCCCAAGCCCTGCAGGGAATAAAAGGGTTCATTCCTGATCAATACCCCGGCGGCAATAGCCACCACCGTGGTTAAATTGGCAAAAATAGCTGCCTGGGATGCCGGTAATTTCGACAGAGAGTAATTCATCATGAAAAAAGCCAGCACCGAAGAGAGAATTCCCAGATATACTACTGCCATCAGCGTTTCAGGATTAAAAATAACACTCAGGTATTCCCCCATTGGCCCTTCATGGCTGATATAGCCAATTATATTAAACTGCAGGGCTCCGAAATAGCACATAGCAAAGGTGATCTCCACCGGGGTAAAGCTTACCGAAATATAGCGGGATACTATGTTGTAAAATCCGGCAGCCAGCACTGCCCCCAGCAGGAAAACAATTCCCAGATAATGGGATTCAGCAGCTGCCAGCTCCCCCTGGAAAGAAACCACTATCCCCACTCCAATAACGGAGAGAATAATAAAGACCAGCTGGCTCCTGCCGGGCTTTTCTTTCAGAAAAATAGCGGCCAGCACCGCCACACTAACAGGTATTAAAGATATCATCAGGCCGGCCTGAGAAGAGGTGGTCAGCTGAATTCCCAG
>LKMJ01005762.1_pt1 | contig 11692 bp, 12 predicted proteins | sample 643391 | NCBI WGS metagenome assembly LKMJ01 (sample SAMN04112250, study PRJNA286221) | soda lake metagenome | biome: soda lake; feature: Kulunda Steppe; material: water; isolation source: sample PL-Br10 brine of Picturesque Lake | place: Russia: Kulunda steppe | collected 2010-07
AATTTTAATTCTATTTCTATTTTTGATTAACCACGGGTTAACCACGTATTGTAAACGTGGTTAATGGTTAATTGCATTTCTGAATTTCTGATTAACCATTAACCACGGTGTTGTAAACGCACCCTAAGATAAAATACGCATAACCCAACCCTGAAGTATTTGCCATTATTTACCATAGGAAATCTGACCGGCTTGCATCCCTTTAGACAATGGTATGATGAAGTAAGAAAAAAAATATGCCAACATTTGCCGCTGGTGGGGTACTTAGCCACAAAAAGTGACCTTTTGGTTGTAGTTTTTGCCATGTGAGGGATTATTATCTGGTACTTACAATCACACTATTCTGAAAGTGCGAGAAATATACATATATATGTGTATAACATTATTGAAATATTGCTAAATGCTTATATTTTTCATGTTACTGTTGGGTTCAACATAGTGTAGGTATGATAGGTTGTTCTGTCCTATGCGCTTCTGTGTGCCCTGCAGGATGAAAGATGATGCAACCATGCAGCCTGCGATTGGCTTCAGAGTTTGTGGATTACAGGTGCGGGATGTAAAAAGGTAACTTGTGCTCATTTGGGAGTCCCTAAGTTTCTAAGTGCTTGTTCAAAGTTTGGACAAGTTCTCTGCTCGCTTCCAATAGCGATGTTTGGCTAGGCCTGTGAGCTAATTATCAGGATTTGGGCAAAGATCATAATTGCTTTCTTGGGTTCTACCAGAGCTAGGTATTTAGATTGTCCAGGCAATTAATACATTCTGTTGATTATATCAGTGATTATATAATAACAAAGGGTATAATTTGGGGAACAAATGGATAGACATATTGCCTAAATGTTTCTGCATCCTTAAATGTAGCCAGGATTGTCTAGACTCTTTACAGCCCTGGCAACTGCAAAGGCAAGCAGACGCTCTTACAATAAACAGCTGGACACCTAGAAGTCTAATGCTTAGCGATCGCCAGGCAAAAGTTCCTGCAGCAACAGCTTTTCCGTTCAAAGAACGGAAGCACACTGCTTATATGGTGGTCACAAACTGTGTCTGCCTCCTTCAGGTATACCACCCCGCGAATGGTCAAATGTACAGGGCAGACCGCTCATGGTGCAAACAGATTACTAAGGAACGAGTGAGCGAGCCATTCCTACAGTTTGCAGGTACGAGCCCCACAGTCTTTCTTTGCAAGCTTGATCACACTGCTGCATATTTTTCCATGAGAATTAGGGCTTTTGTTTTTGCATACCACTTGTATGTGCCTGCAGCAGGCGGCTAGGGACACCGTACATGCATGATGTTGTCTTCTTTGGCCGCATCTTCAGGCCATCTTTTTATGAGGCTGCTATTTGTTGGATGAGAATCAGTTTGAGCTCACTTCTCATCAAGGCAGGTTATGCCAGTGTGTGCAATTTCATGCACTCACATGTACAGGTGGCAATCTACCAGCGCACACCTTGTACCATGATCCACATCATGGGGTGCTTCCAAAGATGCGAAAGCTGTGTGCATGGTTTGAGGCTCAGCGCTCTGTGCAGTTCTTTCAGGCTTCAGTACTGATAACTTATGAGGGAGGGGCACGCTCTGCACCAGAGGCAAAATTACAGGTGCGCAGATGCAGGAGGCATACAAGCAGGATAATTTGCTATGATCCTTATTTACATATTTTCATGGGGTGCGTTCATTGTGCGGAGTCTCGCTGTAGATGTAGATTGCATTCACAAGTATAGATACAATTGACAGCTGCAGCAAGTAGCAAGTGACGGCGCAGAGATTCCTAGGGTGTGAATTTTTTATTGCTCTAATTCCACTTCTGCCGTCCCTTGTCAATACAAGGTCACCATGCACATGCTATGCAGGTGCACATGATAGACTTTGCTCATACATTCCCATCCCTGGGTCGCCCAGATGACAATGTGCGCTTGGGCATACTTTCCTTGATCAGTGTGCTTGAGGCATGCACATGAATTCCAGCGCAAAGATTGGATGAAACTGGATCAAGTACCTGTTATGCCATCAGGTTTTTGAGCCATTTACGAGCAGCATTTGGGAACTGCTCATAGATTGCTACGTATTCCATCTCATTCTATCTCAAAGACGACTTTTATTGTGTGGGGTTACTCTGTTAAGATTTGATGTGTAAGGAGCCCAAAGAAACGAGGCGTAGCCTGATAGATAAAACCAACTTTCTTTGGAGAAATTAACACTAAGTATCTATTTGAAGGAACATCTGCTTCAGCGTGCTAGTCTGGCGCCACAGTAATAGCTTGCAGAAGAGTAGCTTGTTAGGTGCCAGTTGCATCCTACATCTTTCAGGAGCGAGATGAGCAGCTTGATTAGTGCAAGGATCAAGTTATGGTGAGGCTTTGTCTGTATCATGCTGAAGAGTATTGTAGGTTCTTGAAAGGCTCCATGCAGTCATAGCATTCTTGTTTGTGCGCCCACTAATCTCCATCCTGTCCACCTCTGCAAATTTGCAATACATTATTCACTGTGTTCTTTTTTATTCATTGGAGCTTTTCTTTTGCTGCCTTATCCTTGTCAGGTACTATCTTGCCTACTTCCCAGGGTAAGTAGTAGTTCTTTAAGTGCTTGTTGTGTTTTTTCTGATTCTTTTCTGATTCTTGAAAAATCGACAATTTTTTATTGGGAAATGGGCCTTACTCTTACCTGCCCCTGCTTTCTTAAAATCAATTAATATACGAAAGCCATGAGACAAGGGCAAATGGCTGCATAGACCACGAACTGCATCATGCCTTACGCTGTAATATATCTTCATTACCTCACCCATGCTCTTCGTCTCCCTGTCACGCCAGGTTAGTGCAGTGCCAGATTTATGCTACATTGTGACCCGTAGGTTTGTTGAGTCAGTTGGTGGAGTTTTTGATCCTGTTGTCACTTCAGCTGTAGCTGTATTTGAGCACGTCAAAGACAAACGTGCAGTAATACCTTGTTAGCTCCTAGCGACCTTGTAACATGTACGCCAGGGAGTATACCCCTCTAGCCCTTGGGGGGTAACAGGCGTGGCAGCGCTATCCAGTCCAGTCCAGTCCAGTCCAGTCCACCGTCCAGTGTGAGTGCATCCGACAGCAGCTGCATGCAGCGCTGACCTTTCGCATTTGCAGGCTGAAGGGAGAATGTGTAGGGAAGGATAAGGGTATCAGAGGCTCAGTCTCATCATGGGCAACCTGTTGTCTGCTCGGTGTACACTGTCGCTGTCCGCGGCCAGTCCACACACCACATTTGCTCAAATACAAAGCTATGGTCATGCCACGAGTCTGTTTAGTGTGCAGCAGTCTCTCGGCGTGACATCCCCATCATGACAAACTCAGCTCGGCTGCAGCGATTGTCCCTTCCCTAAAGCCTTAAAGCTTGCGCTGCCATCTTGCAGCACAGACTATGAGTCATAGTCATAGTCTATGACTCTTCTGTTATTTAGGGTTCCACAGTCAAAGAAGTTCTCAAAAATTGGGTTAAAAAAAGCTAGGCAGGCAGTGAAACACTGCCTATATCAATTTAGGAAAAGGAGTCACCTAGTGCCCAGGCACTGAATGACTAGCAGTACCCCGCTCCTGGTCTCGATGTTGATTAGCTGCAAATTTTTCTTCAAGAGCACGTCTGGAACTAAAAATTGTATAAGTATGTCGAATCGAATGAGCATAAAGTTTCACAGCAAGTTTGGCGGCTAAACTTCAACGGAACTTGACCGAGATTCTACAGAGGCTCCGTACTTAAAGGACTGTAGATGGCGCCCCCACTCTCACTGGGAGAAGGATAGTGTGGAGGCTAACATTGGCCACAGCTCGGCAAAGGTTCTGACAGAGAACGCTGTATTGATGGTGAGCGGCTTCAAGCTGGCTGGGCCTGTTATCTTCACAGTACTTGACCTCCACAATATAAATGTGCCGCTGATTGGGTGGGAGCTGACTGGAGTTCTGGGCTCTGGATGAAGGCTGGTAGGCTGTTGCTGTTGCTGACAGCCCTATCCGCTCTTGCTTCCTGCCCTTCTTCTCAATGTATACCTGGAGTGGGCATCTGGTTTTTTTCCTTAAAAGCTTCTGAATCACTAGCACACCTTTTAGCTTAAAGGCCAAGAAGGTCATCCTTCACACCATTCTTCTTGGTGTGGGAGGCTTTATCTAAACGTATAGAGAGGTATACTTTTCATACTTAAAATCATCTTAAAGAGCTCGGCCTTGATACCCAAAAAGCCCTTAAGACTGCTTGTTAATTACATGCTCACGCTCTTCTTTATGCACGCATACTGACAACAGCTAGATGCGCTCTTGAAAAATCCAGTTTCTCTCAAGGTCTTGGTCTGGAGCAGGGGGCAGCTTGTCACCCTCCAGATCCTCACTTGTTTTTTATTTTCCTAGCGGAGGAGCTTGTAGCTCTTTGGGCCAATGTGTCTGCTTTTCCTTACTTGATGTAGGGAGTGGTTTCACTGCCTACATAGTTTTTTGTAACAAAAGGCATCCGAATGCCGCCTGTCACACCTGCTAATAAGAGGGTATATGAATGCTTCCTTTTTCGTTTCTTTTTTCTAGCATCTGGACGGCAAGTATTGCGTCTTGGCTTAGAAGGGAACCGGCGAGGGCAAAGCCTTTTGGGAACGGTTCTGTTGGTAGATTCTAAAGGGATCTTATGTAATGCTAAGCGGTATTTGCTGCCAATATCAATTCGGACAAAACATCCCCCCGAGGAGCCTACTCCTATAGCTTTCATGATCAGTCTGCAAGCAATATTGTGACGACCAGATATTATTTGATGTTCACAACCTGATAGAATGTGTAGGGCACTATCTGAATGATGACAGATGGGGCGTTGAAGATTCTTCACCAGTCTGACAGGTCTTACAGCAAACAGCATGCTTCTAATTGAAAGGGGTACCTGTCCGTTATTGTAAAATCTTTGCGTTGCTAATGTTTTTGTGAGCTATGGGAAGCAACACCTGATAACGTGAGAAGTAACGTTACTTCTCACGGTTAACCGGTTTAAGGGTTTCCGTGACCAAGCTTATGTTTGAGTGCAAATGTGTCTTCAGAGCAGCATAGAGGTTTAAGGAATAAATGAGCTTTGGGGCAGATAGGTTTGAGGATCTTGAGAATGTTGCATCAAAGGGGATATCCCTGTCAGAGGCAGGTTATGCCATGAAAAGGGTTGCCATCAATGCCAGCGCACATCATCCCTGTGTCTGCAAGATTTGCCTAATACTTAGCCACAATATCTACGCAGGATGGGATTTAACTTTACATAGGCGCACAGGGTTTGGTGAGTTGTGGATAATCTGCATGAGCACTTAAAAATATTTCCTTGCAAGTGGTGACAATGAAGCTCCGGGTACAACAAGTGCTTCCTGATTTGGTGAAGAGACGAGAGGCTGTCAGTGGCAATATGTGAGTGGCGGTGAAGAATGGCGGCTGTGACGGCAGCCAGTTCATCTCTGCCAATGGCGTTTGCAATGCCCATATCATTGGGTCTGACATAGCTGGCAGTAGAGGTAGCAGGATGATATGTGCCTGCCCCTGACACATGCTTTCCTTGATGAGTCTAACAGCTGCCATCTGAGTATGCACACTCCTTCCAATTAGGCACCTTTTGACTATTTTTGGGATAGATTGTGTAGGGATAAGTGCTTCTTGATTGTGGTTGAGAGTGTGTATGTGTTGGTAATCAAGAGGAGGTATTTCAAACTTCTTAAAATAGTTTCCATTCTTGGGTGGCGGGCATTGAGAACTGGGTCATTATTGATGTTTTCATGCTTCAAAAGCTTCAGGAATGTCATGGGCCAGGTCCCTGACCCAGGTGGGATTGCTATCATCCAAACACAAGCTTGCTGCTGTGTTCCAAACAGCAACTGTTTGCATACTCTAGTCGTGGCAAGGGAGTAAAATTGTTTTGCTGATTTGCTGATCCAAATGGCATAGTCAAGGTTGGATGAGGAAATAGTCCCTAGAGAGCAACACAAATTGGGGTTGGCGCTAAGGAGTTTGGTGAAGGGGCTGGTGCTAAGCCATCTTCCCCAACATAGAAGAAACATGAATTTGGCTGTTTCTGTATCGTTTGCTATGGCAGATATGCAGCATGTCATAGGGCACGATGCATGAGTCAATCACCATACACAGGATGGCAGACAGAAAGCCAGAAAATTTGGACGAAAAAGCATCGGTTGTGGCTCCAAGGACTATGTCACGAGGGTTCTTGCTCCAGTAATTGAGGTATTTGGGGCTTCCAGAGGAGAGGCCAATTTTCTGGGTAACTACTAGTAGTGTCCATTTCTGAAGGGCAGATTTAAAGTGGAGGAGGAAGAGTACGCATATAAAGGTACTTTATCATGGTATTCATGAGTGTCTTTTTCTCATGTAAGGCAGAGCAGGAAAGCAGGCCTAATAGCTCAGAGGCAGAGCTCTTAGGGGGAGACATGACGGTATCATGGATTCCAGCAAATTAGGTGCCATGAAATATTTTGTAGAAGATGTTGAAGCGCTCTGGAGTGAGTATGCCTTTATATTATCTTATCACGTTGTAGGTGCATGCCACCTTTGAGTTGCATATTCCAGGTAGTATCAGACGTGGGGGATTTGTTGTAGGGGATGATAGGCCCGTTTGGTAAGGGGTTCAAAGGGACGGGTGTTTTTAGGTTTTTGTTTGACCGGGTCAATGTCCGTGCCCCAGAATTCAGCGTCCTGTAGCTGTGATATCTGCTTGTGGATTTGTGGGATTGATGTCAAAGTTTACTTTGTTTCTGAGTTCAGATGCTCCAACCCCCTTGGTGAAAGGGATCATTTATAAGTGTTACACTGAGCTACCCCTCAGTAAGCTTGCTTAGGCCGGTGTAAAGTAGATTTACACTTTCCCTAAACACTTATCTAATATGCAACGAGTAGAAGGTTGAAAAAACACAGAATCCTCCTGAAAAGAGCCACATGCTCTTTCTGTATTGTTTTTCACCCATTGACGACCCTCTCCCAAGTTTGGTGGGGGTTGCCTAGATGCTCTCATCAAATGCAAACCTCTTCCTTAATTGACACAAACAGCGTCGGAAAATTGTGGTCCATTAATTCCTCACTGAATCAAATATAATCCATTTAATTCATGCTTAATCACCCATTTGAAGATAAAAGATGTTCACATGGGTTCAAGCATGCTCCAAATGGGATTTAAGCAGCATTTAGGATGGGCAAGGCAATAGTATCTGCATTTGATCCACATTTGAGTCAGAGGCCCCTTCACCTGAATTGGCTGGATAGACCCATAATCAATTTGTGGCAGATACCAGGACCTAGTGAACGCCAATCGATTCAATAAATTTACATTTGGATTGCAATCGAATCAACCTCTATCCTGACTCATCATAACTAATATATTTGTCAGCTTATATCCGGAGCATGATCCAGTAATTGCACCTTGAGCAACATAAACTGTCCGAGAAAAGAAAAGAACAGGAATACTTAATTGGCAGTGAGGATATGAACAATATTCAACTTGAATGCTCTCTACTAAAGGCAGTTGCTTAATAATCGCATGCGCCTGTACAGTACCCTTACTGACCCACTAATTCAGGAACTGCATAGTACCAGTGGCATAGTACAGCCTAAGTTGATTACTCCTTTTGAAAAATCAATTGTATACACAGGACAATATGACCAAAACATGAATAAAGAGAAAAATGAGAAAAGACTACGCATGAAGCAGATGCTCTCAACTCAACCGAGGCTTGCTACCTAGCCGCAAAAAAAGCAAGCAGCCTTGTTGGTGAACACACAGAACTTTACCCGTTACACTGATCTTCTAGTGCAATGCCCGTCATCATCTCATTGTCATCATGGTGCATGCTTCCCCCGGATTCCATCTCTTTCAGAATGGTATCCCATTAGCCTGGCATCCAGCTTCCCTGGCATGGCCGTGGCCTGACCTTGCAGCCGGGACCAATTCTGCAGAAGGCAATCGGAAATGAGGAGTCTTAGCCACCCTGTAGCATACTCGCATCCAGGCTCCATGGTGGCCATGCAATTATGGTATGGACAAAAAATGCATATGAGCAACTTCAGTGCATCAGTGGCCACGTCTTAATGGTTGGGCATTATGAATGACTAAGCCATCCCTGTTAACATCCAGGCTTAAGAGGAGGCTCACCATGGTTGTCAACCTCAGCAGCCCAATCAGGGTAGCAAACAAGTGAAAGGAGATTGAAAGAAGGACTCACGCAGTCGCTAATGAGTGCCAACTGCTCCAGGCTTGCGGGCAATTCCTGCATGGTGCACTTAACATCGCCATCCACGCCATTCATGCCATGCAGCCTTCTGGCCTCCGCAGAGCGGAATACTGGCTGGTCGACTCCAAGGCACAAAAATGAGGGCTCTCCAAATCAGCTGCAGGTACATGGGTGAGGAAAAATTTGGTGACGCATCTGTGACGCATGAGTCTTACACTGCACAAGCCATGACTCTTGGCCCATGAGTCAACACTAGTGACCGAGTTTAAGAGGTACCCCTATTGTAGTCTATTATTTTCTTCTTCTCTGGTCTTTTTCCTAATCTAATGGGTTGTGTTTTCACGTCTTAAGAAGTGTTTCATCTCGTTTCTGGATATCTGCAGCATTAGAAGCCTTGAGCTGAGCTAAATTCCTACTAGGAGCTAGTAGCTACATTGCAACATGTAGTGCTCACAATTGCAAATTCAGAAACAGCTCCTCTTGAATGCCAATTTTGGGTACAGATGATAGTCAGCCCACATCAAGGTCTGATGCAATACTTAGTGTTCTGAGCTAACTGCATGATTAGTCACCGACTTATCCTTCAAGTGAAGTTCACACTGGAAGGTGCACTTCGGAAGTTAAGTGTTATGACTTCACACCATCCTTCTTGGTGTGGGAGGCTCTATCTATACCTCACACACTTTAAATCACCTTTAAAAGCCTTGATACACAAAAATGCCAATAAGACTGCCATCGAGTTACATACTCATTCTGTGCTCTATGCGCGCAAACTGTCAACTACTAGACGCGCTCTTGAAAAATCTAGTTGCTCTCAAGGTCTTGGTCTGGAGCAGGGCGGCTTGTCACCCTCCAGATCCTCACTAGTCTTTGCCATCTCCCTGGTAGAGGAGACTCATGGCTCTTCGGGTGAATGTGTCTCCTTTTCCTTAATTGATGTAGGGAGTGGTTCCACTGCCTATGTAGTCTTTCTTTTCTTTTTTTGCTTGATGACACCTGTCCAGCACCACAGATACAGAGAGCATCTGAGCAGCATTGTCATCTTTAATAAATGCTGAAGGCTCGGGACCGCAACAGTCCCGAGTCTACACACTAGGTCTCTTAGATCTTCAAGCTGATTCATGCACTCGGGTGTGGAATGGGGGTGCCCCCCTGATGCCTCCTCGCTATTTGCACCTTGATCTCCCTAAGCATGTTATGAGGAATGTGAGCAGGTTTCGCTTGCGAGCACATACTCTCGCGGTGGAATCCTCCATCTGGCGCGGTGGTAATGGCCACTGTGACAAGTGTTCAAGTGCTGCTGTTCAAAATGAGGTGCACGTTCTTTTTCACTGTCAAGACTTGTTTGTGTGCTCTCTCAGGAGAAAGTACTCTTTCCTTTTCTTCCCTTTCTGCCAATCCTTTTCTATGGAGGCCCCTTATATTCCTCATGCCTTGCCTAGGCAGACTGTCTTTGATTTTCTTTCTCAACGGCACAATAGACTCTGCCATTTCATTTCGGACATTATGGACTATTTTTGGGCTGGCGAAGACCAGCAACAAACCAATCTGCCTAACGACCTGGCTGGCGGCTAACACCTTAACTTGCAAGAGCTACACACTAGGAATTGAGGTTATACTATCCATCTTGGAGTTGTTGGCACCACTTACGAATATCATACTTGATTGGTGTCATGCAGGCCCTGGTTTAAACCGTGTAAAGTTACGGGAATTCAGCTACTGATATACAACCTCCGCAAACACTTCTAAGCATGCCAAGTGACAGGAATCCAGGTATTAATACTGGGATATTGACATACATACAATATTGACATACAACCTCCGCAAACACCACCCAGCATGCCAAGTCAAAGTAATGATGGGCGGTGAAAAATCAAAATGGCCATGCCGAAAGACTGATTCGGTTGCAGCAGTCTCTCGGCCTGAGCGTGACACTCCTTACTCTCAGTGTGTGCCCTGTTGTCTGCTTGGTGTACGCTGTCGCTGTCTGTAGCCAGTCCACACACCACCAGTTGCTCACAATTTGAAATACCGTTTCTAGCCAATGACGATGGGTGCCCAGGTGCTTGCACCAATCGGAGCTTGGAGCACTCTGTCATGTGTTTTATCTTACAGCCGCATCATGGGCACAAACAATCGTTGGCAGCTGAATGGCAGCTGAATAAAAACACACTGGCAATCAAGTATATCCACTGGCAAAGGGTGCCTCACATTCATGTTTCCCAGCAACGCCTACAATGAAGCAGCCTTCTAGAGTGAATGGATGTGGGTGCATGCACGTGTTCATCATTTTAAGACTCAAACAAGATAGACAAAAAAGGGACCACAACAGAGACAGAAGAAAGGCAGATGTGCAGAGCCTTTGAACAAAAACAGATATTGCCCAAAGCACATTTCCTCTTCTCTGTCAGAGAAACAACATTGGAGTAGAACAAGAGCTCTCATGCTTGTGTCTTCTCCTGAGCCTGCTGCTCTGACTTGGCTGCACTCCAAATGCGATACCCAGCCACCATGCAGGTTGTATTTCCCACAAGGGTAAGGAAGGCCTGCAATATGGTGCACAGCAAGGCCAGGTATACTTGAGCAATGAAGCACATGAAGGCTCATAAAAGTAGCGACAAGGTTTTGGCCTGGCAACCAAGCTGAGTTTGCTTGCACAGGCGGAGAGGCCAGGAAATGGGGCATGTATACTCTATCCAAAAGCTGAACATTCAAAGCCAGTCCATTCACCAGAGGAAACTAGAGCTCAGGTAGCAAGCATGACTGTGCTGTTCATAGAAAAGCAGACGTACATACACATGCTATTTTTGCATGTGTCATGTAGCATTGTTCCACAGTACGTAGGAACGTACCTGTAAAGCCACAAGGTACTCCATCTCAGGTGCATTGTAGAAAAAGTGCCAAGTGCATGCGCACATGGCACTTCCAAAGCATGGTAGGAGGCCCCAGGCTAAACCCTTCCACCTGGGGTTGCCAGACACCTCCGCGTATTGCCACAGGAGGCTCATGGCAGTAGCCCACTCGATCTGCATGCAAGGCCGTGTTGCGTGCCTGGATTGTGAAGTGCAATTGTGTGCACATGCCTACGTCAATCTAATTTAGTGCAGGTGCGGGTACTTGCGTGCGCCATACGTAGCGTGTATTGTGAGTGCACAAAGGCACACACACCCATGAACATGCAATGTGAGGTTGCATGTGTTTGTAGAAATTTGCTGGCACGGAACCAAGTGTTATACATGTGTAAATGTGTGTGTGTGTGCATATGTTTGTTTACGGTGTTTGTGCCTGTTTCGATGTGTGCGCATTTGTTTGTTTAAAGTGTTTGTGCATGTTTTTGTGTGTGTGTGTGCGCACGTGCGTGCGTGCGTGTGTGCGTGTATGTGTGTGTGTTTGTGTGTCTGTGTGTGTCTGTGTGTGTGTGTGTGTGTGTGTGTGTGTGTGTGTGTGTGTGTGTGTGTGTGTGTGTGTGTGTGTGTGTGTGTGTGT
>LKMJ01005763.1_pt1 | contig 11689 bp, 12 predicted proteins | sample 643391 | NCBI WGS metagenome assembly LKMJ01 (sample SAMN04112250, study PRJNA286221) | soda lake metagenome | biome: soda lake; feature: Kulunda Steppe; material: water; isolation source: sample PL-Br10 brine of Picturesque Lake | place: Russia: Kulunda steppe | collected 2010-07
CGAACCCGGTGTGCAGCGCATCGAGACCAACGGCCGGATCACCGAGGCCGAGCCCCGGGACGACGGCCAGGTCAGCGTCGACATGGGCCAGCCGGAGCTGGAACCGGCGCGGATCCCCTTCCAGGCGCCGGCGCGGGAGACCGCCTACCGGCTGGCCACCAGCGGGGGGGAGCAGACCATCGGCGCGGTCTCCATGGGCAACCCCCACGCCGTGCTGCGCGTCGATGATGTGGACGGCGCCCCGGTGGCGGAGCTCGGTGCGGAAATCGAACGCCACCCGCGCTTCCCCAACCGAGTCAACGTCGGTTTCATGGAGGTGTGCCGCCGCGACCGGATCCGCCTGCGCGTGTTCGAGCGCGGCGTCGGCGAGACACCGGCCTGCGGGACCGGGGCGTGCGCCGCGGTGGTGGCAGGGCGCCTGCGCGACTGGCTCGACGCCACCGTGGCCGTGGAGCTGACCGGCGGGAGGCTCGTGATACACTGGCGCGGTCCCGGGCGCGCGGTGTGGATGACCGGCCCGGCACGCACCGTCTTCCGCGGCGAGTTTGAGCTGCCCGCCGCCGCGGTAACGCCCCGGGGACCGACCCGCTAAGCAAGCAGGACGAACGGTGTGACAGAGACCGCCAAGCGTGATGAGGCCCCGTTGCTCGACGAGGCCGATGTGGCCGCCTACCTGGTCGAGCACCCCGACCTGCTGCACCGCCATCCCGAAGTCCTTGCGCGGCTGGAGCTGCGCCATGAGTGCGGTGACGCGACCTCGCTGATCGAGCACCAGGTGCGGGTTCTGCGCGAGGAGAGCGCCGGACTGCGTCGACGCCTGGATGACATGGTCCGGGTGGCGCGCCAGAACGAGGGCACCGCCGAGCGACTCCACGAGCTCACCCTGGACCTGTTCGCTGCCGACGACCTGCAGGCCGCTGTCGAGGCACTGCGAGCCGGCCTGCGCGAGGGCTTCCAGGCCGATGCGGTGGGCCTGTTGCTGATCGCCCCGTCGGCCGACGGCGATCCACCCCGCGAGCCCATCCCGGAACTGGTTGAGGCCGACGCCCCCACGTTGACCTGTTTCCGCCCGCTGCTCGAACGCGGCCGTCCCAGCTGCGGCACCCCCACTGAGGCCCAGATCCGCACCATCTTCCCGGAGACCGAGGCCACCGTGGCCAGCGCCGCCCTGGTGCCGATGATCGACCAGCGCGCCGTCGGGGTGCTGGGTATCGGCAGTCGGGACCCGCAGCGCTACCACTCCGGCCAGGGGACGGTCTTCCTGCGTCGGTTGGGCACCACCGCGGCCCGGGTCCTCGATCGGCTGCTGCACAGAGGCTGAGCGTGGAGCGGGACTGGCTGGAGCGTTTCGACCGTCATCTGGGCTCGGAGCGCCGCCTGGCGGACTCCACCCGCCGACGCTACCGCCAGGACCTGGACGCCTTCGCCGCCTTCTGTGCTGAGCGTGGGCTGAGCTGCTGGTCCGCCGTCACCCAGGACGTGGTTCGGGCCTGGGTGTCCGGCGGCCGCCGGCGGGGTCTCTCCGGACGCACCCTGGGGCGGCAGCTGGCCGCGCTGCGCAGCTTCTACCGGTTTCTTATCCGCGAGGGGCTGGCCACCGCGGACCCGGCCGCCGACGTCCGCCCGCCCCAGTCCTCGCGCCGCCTGCCCGGCACCCTCGACCCGGACGAGGTGGCCGGGCTGCTCGATGGCGGCGACCCCGAGCAGCCCCTTCAGGCCCGCGATGCCGCACTCTACGAACTGATCTACTCCAGCGGTCTGCGCCTCTCCGAGGTGGTCGGGCTGAACATGATGGACCTCGACCGACGCGACGGCCTCATCCGCGTGCTCCGTGGCAAGGGCGCCAAGGACCGGGTGGTGCCGGTCGGACGTCAGGCCCTGCGCGCCCTGGATGCCTGGCTGCGCCACCGCCCGGCGTGGGCCGCCGCGCAGGAGACGGCGCTTTTCGTCGGCCGCCACGGCGGGCGCCTGGGCGCTCGCACCGTGCAGCGCAGGCTGCAGCGCCTCGCCCGGCTGCGCGGCGTCCAGCGCCGGGTGCACCCCCACATGCTGCGCCACTCCTTCGCCACCCACCTGCTCGAGTCCAGCGGCGACCTGCGCGCCGTCCAGGAGTTGCTCGGCCACGCCGACATCTCCACCACCCAGATCTACACCCACCTGGACTTTCAGCACCTCGCTCAGGTCTACGACCAGGCCCACCCCAGGGCGCGGCGACGCCGCGATCCCGATCCGGAGTAGACGGCCGGCGGCGCGGCGGCGTCGACCCGCCGGCGATGCTCTCGGGTACAATGGCCAGCGCGAACACTCAGGAGGCCGATCTTGGATACACTGCACGGCACCACCATCCTCGCCGTCCGCCGGCAGGGGCAGGTCGCCCTCGGCGGCGACGGGCAGGTCACCCTCGGGCACACCGTGCTCAAGGGCAACGCGCGCAAGGTCCGCCGGCTCTACCACGGGCGCGTGCTGGCCGGCTTTGCCGGCGCCACTGCGGATGCCTTCACCCTGTTCGAGCGCTTCGAGGGGCAACTTGAGAAACACCACGGGCAGTTGGCCCGCTCCGCCGTGGAGCTGGCCAAAGAGTGGCGCTCGGATCGCGTCCTGCGCCGCCTTGAGGCCCTGCTCGTGGTCGCCGACACCGAGTCGCTGCTGACGCTCTCCGGCACGGGTGACGTCATCGAGCCCGAGCACGACCTGATGGCCGTCGGCTCCGGCGGTCCCTACGCCCAGGCCGCTGGCCGGGCGCTGCTCGAGTCCACGGACCTGCCCGCCGCCCAGATCACCCAGCGGGCGCTGGAGATCGCCGGCGATATCTGCGTCTACACCAACCGGCATATCACCGTGGAGACGCTGCCCGAGACCCGTGAGGAGTCGTAACCCAATGTCCGAAGCCACGATGACCCCGCGCGAGATCGTCCAGGAACTGGACAAGCACATCGTCGGCCAGGCCGAGGCGAAGCGCGCCGTGGCCATTGCCCTGCGCAACCGCTGGCGGCGTATGCAGGTCGACGAGCCGCTGCGCAGCGAAATCACCCCCAAGAACATCCTGATGATCGGCCCCACCGGCGTGGGCAAGACGGAGATCGCCCGTCGCCTGGCACGGCTGGCGCGGGCGCCGTTCATCAAGATCGAGGCGACCAAGTTCACCGAGGTCGGCTACGTCGGCCGAGACGTCGAGTCGATCATCCGCGATCTGACCGATCTGGCCCTGAAACTGGTGCGCGAGGAGGCCATGGCCGAGATGCGCCACAAGGCCGAACGCGCCGTGGAAGACCGCCTGCTCGACACCCTGCTGCCCGGGCCCAGTGGCGGCGGGCCGGAGGATGTGGAGAACCGCACCCGCGAGAAGTTCCGGCAGAAGCTGCGCAACGGTGAGCTCGACGACCGCGAGATCGAGGTGGAGGTCCAGGCCAGCGGGCCCGGCGTGGACATCATGGCCCCGCCGGGGATGGAGGAGATGTCCAACCAGTTGCAGGGCCTGTTCCGCCACATGGGCCAGGAGCGGACCCAGCGGCGCAAGCTGACCGTCGCCGAGGCCAAGCGGGTGCTCCGTGACGAGGAGGCCGCCAAGCTGGTCAACGAGGAAGAGGTCAAGGCCGAGGCCGTCAAGCGGGTCGAGGAGCAGGGCATCGTCTTCCTCGACGAGGTGGACAAGGTGACCAAGCGCGCCGAGCAAAGCGGCGGTGGCGATGTCTCCCGTGAGGGTGTACAGCGCGATCTGCTGCCGCTGGTCGAGGGCGCCACCGTCTCCACCAAGCACGGCATGGTGCGCACCGACCACATCCTGTTCATCGCCTCCGGCGCCTTCCACGTTGCCAAGCCCTCGGACCTGATCCCCGAGCTCCAGGGGCGGTTGCCCATCCGCGTGGAACTCGACGCCCTCGGCACCGAGGAGTTCGTGCGCATCCTCACCGAGCCGAGCAGCTCGCTGGTGGCCCAGTACCGGGCCCTGATGGCCGCCGAGGGGCTGACCCTGGAGTTCACCGACGACGGCGTGCGCCGGATCGCCGAGATCGCCCGTCAGGTCAACGAGCGCACCGAGAACATCGGCGCCCGGCGGCTGCACACCGTCATGGAACGCCTGCTTGAGCAGCTCTCCTACGAGGCGGCGGACCACGGTGGCCAGACCCGCACCGTTGATGCGTCCTATGTGGAAGAGCACCTGGCCGGCCTGGCCGAGGACGAGGACCTGAGCCGGTACATCCTGTAACCGGCGCATCCGCGACAACCCGCAGGGACGGGTAGGAGAGGACAGAGTGAGCGACGACAAGACCACCCACTTCGGCTACCGCGAAGTCCCGCTGGAGGAGAAGGCCAAGCGGGTCGGCTCGGTCTTCGACTCGGTGGCGGACCGCTACGACTTCATGAACGACCTGATGTCCGGCGGCCTGCACCGGATCTGGAAGCGCCAGACCATCGGCCAGACCCTCCTGCGCCCGGGCCACGAGGTCCTGGACATCGCCTCGGGCACCGGCGACCTGGCCAGCCTAGCGCTGCCCCGCGTCGGTCCCGAAGGCCGCGTGGTCATGAGCGACATCAACCTCTCCATGCTCGCCCGCGGGCGGGATCGGCTGATCGACGAGGGGGTCGGGGATCAGGCGGCCTGCGTCCTCGCCGACGCCGAGGAACTGCCCTTCCCCGATGACACCTTCGATCGGGTGACCATCGGCTTCGGGTTGCGCAACGTCACCCGCAAGGAGAACGCCCTGGCCGAGATGCGCCGGGTGCTGCGCCCCGGCGGGCGGGCGGTGATCCTCGAGTTCTCCCACGTCTACGTCTCGGCGCTGCGTCCGTTCTACGATCTCTACTCCTTCCGCATCATGCCGATGATGGGCAAGCTGGTGGTCAACGACTCGGAGAGCTACCGCTACCTGGCCGAGTCGATCCGCATGCATCCCGAGGCCCCGGCGCTCAAGGGCATGATGGAGGAGGCCGGCTTCGAGGATTGCGATTACACCCTGCTCACCGCCGGTGTCGCCGCCATCCATACGGGCTGGGTCTACTGAGAAAGGCACCGACGCCATGCTCGACGCCCTGATCAACCGTTGGATCCACCTGGATCCCGATGCCGCCGAGTTGCTCACGCCACTCGTCGGCCGGCGGGTGCGTCTGAGCGTTGAAGGGTTCCCGCAGCTGGTGATGCGCTTCTCCGAGTCCGGGGTGGCGCTGTGCGGCAGCGGCGCCGAATCCGACGAAGAGACCGACGCCGAGATCATCGTCAGCCGTGAGGCCCTCAGCGCCCTGCTCACCCAGGGCGGGGATGCCGTCGGGCGGTTGCGCATCCGCGGCGAGGTGGCGGTGGTCGAACACCTGCGCAACCTATTCAGCGGCCTGCGCCCGGATTGGCAGGAGCCGCTGGCGCGCCTGCTCGGCGATCCGCTGGCGCAGTGGGGCGCCGACAGCGTGCGCAGCACCGGTCGCTGGCTGCGCGATAGTGCGCAGCAGGGCGTACGCGATCTTGGCGAATGGTTCAGCGAGGAATCCGGCCTGGTACCGGAGCCCGAGCGCGCCCGCGCCTTCCTGGAGGATGTGGACCGACTGCGCGCCGACACCGACCGCCTCGCCGTGCGTATCCAGCGGCTGGAAAGAGGGCGCTGATGATCGGACCGCGTCGCCTGTTGCGCCTGACCCGGATCCAGCTGGTGATGCTGCGCAACGGCGTCGATGACGTCGTGCTGGCAGCACCCATCTTCCGGCCGCTGCGCTTTCTGGTCATCTTCATGCCGTGGCGCTGGGTGCGCCGCAAGGTACCGCGCGGGGTGCGCGTCCGCCGTGCGCTGGAGGAGCTGGGGCCGATCTTCGTCAAGCTCGGGCAGATCCTCTCGACGCGCCAGGACCTGCTCCCGGCGGATGTTGCCCGGGAGCTGGCGCGGCTACAGGACCGGGTGCCGCCGTTCCCCCACGAGGACGCCCGGCGCATCGTCGAGCGGACCTACGGCTGCCCCATCGAAGAGGTCTTCGCCCACTTCGAAGACACGCCCATCGCCTCCGCCTCCATCGCCCAGGTCCATGGCGCGCAGCTGCACGACGGCAGCGAGGTGGTGGTCAAGGTGGTGCGCCCGGGCATCCCGGCGATCATCCGCCGCGACCTGGACTTGCTGCATACCGCCGCCGCGCTGGCCGAGCGCTACGTCCCCGACGCCCGTCGACTGCATCCGGTGGAGGTGATCCGCGAGTTCGAGAAGAACCTCTACGACGAACTCGACCTGATGCGCGAGGCCGCCAACGCCTCTCAACTGCGGCGCAACTTCGAGGGCTCGGAGCTGCTCTACGTGCCGGCCGTCTACTGGCGCTACACCGGGCGCAACGTGATGGTGATGGAGCGCATCCACGGCCTGCCGATCAGCGATATCGAGGCGCTCAAGTCCCACGGCATCGATCTCAAGAAGCTCGCCGAGCGGGGCACCGAGATCTTCTTCACCCAGGTCTTCCGCGACAGCTTCTTTCACGCGGACATGCACCCGGGCAACATCTTCGTCGACCCCTCGCGCCCGAACGAGCCGCGCTACATCGCCATCGACTTCGGCATCATGGGTTCGCTGGCGCCGACGGACCACCACTACCTGGCCGGCAACTTCATGGCCTTCTTCAATCGCGACTACCGTCGGGTGGCCGAGTTGCACGTCGAATCGGGGTGGGTCCCGGCGGGTACCCGCGTCGAGGAGTTCGAGGCCGCCATCCGCACCGTCTGCGAACCGGCCTTCGCCCGCCCGCTGCACGAGATCTCCTTCGCCCAGCTGCTGCTGCGGCTGTTCCAGACCGGCCGGCGCTTCAACATGGAAGTGCAACCACAGCTGGTGCTGCTGCAGAAGACCCTGCTCAACATCGAAGGGCTGGGTCGCAACCTCTACCCCGACCTGGACCTGTGGACCACCGCCAAGCCATTCCTGGAGCGCTGGATGCGCGATGAGCTGGGCCCGGCGGCGGCCCTGCGCAACATCCGCAAGCAGCTGCCCGAGTGGAGCGAGAAGCTACCCGAGCTGCCCAACCGCCTCGACCGCGGACTCGACGACCTGGCCAGCATGCGCGCCGAGCTCCACCGCCACTGTGAGCAGATGGACCAACTGCGCCGTGAGGTCGATCGGGGCAACCGCCGCGTATACGCGGCCATCGCCGGTGCCGCGCTGATCATCGCCGCGGTATTGACCCACACCGGCGAAGGGCCGCCAGAGGCGTGGGCCGAGGTGCCGCCAGCCACCTGGGGCCTGGGCGGGCTGGGCCTGATGGCCCTGGCCCTGGCCTTGCCCTGGCGACGCTGAGCCGCCCCGCCAGGGGGGCGGCTCAGTAGCGCTGGTGCGACAGCGGGCGCTGCAGCGTGGCCTCGACCTCGGCGGCCTTCTCCTCGCCGTAGACGACCTCGATCAGGCGCAGGGCAAAGTCCATGGCCGTCCCCGGGCCCCGCGAGGTGATCAGGTTGTCATCGATCACCACCGCGGTGTCCTCCGGCTCGATGCCGTGACGCTCGAGCTGCGTGGGAAAGGCGGTGGCGCGACGCCCCTGCAGGACCCCCACCTCGGCAAGCACCCGCGGGGCGGCGCAGATGGCCGCGATCCAGCCGCCGCGTTCATTCTGCGCCTGCAGCATGCGAGCGATGCGCGCATCGCTCTCGAGCCGCTCGGCCCCGCCCAGTCCGCCGGGGAGCACAATCAGATCGAAGGTCTCCTCGGCGACGCGATCGAGGTCGGTATCCGGGACCAGCTGCACGCCCCGACTGGCCCGCACCGCTGCGGGCTCCAGCCCGGCGGCCACCACCTCGGCACCGGCCCGGCGCAGCAGGTCGATCACCGTGACCGCCTCCAGCTCCTCGCAGCCGTGGGCCAGCGGAACCAGGACTCGTACACTCATCGTCGATCTCCCTCTAGTGGGTCGGTGGCAGGTTCATCAACCAGCTCGCTAGCGGGGACAAGGGCCACACCCCGCTCACGCAGGCCGGGCAACTCCTCCTCGAGCAGATCCAGGGTCTCGGGGTAGGGGTGGCCGATCGCGATCACCCCCGCCCCCTGTTGCGCCAAGGCCACGAAGCGCTCGAACTGCTCGGCGATCACCTCGGCGTCGCGCCGCGGATCGAGGAAGACGTGGCGCACGGCGTTGTCCACCCCCTGTTCCTCGGCCATCTGCTGCGCCACCGAGCGCGCCGAGGTGCGACTGTCAATGAAGTAGAGATCATCGCGTGCCGCCAGTTCCTCCATCAACCACGTCATGTGCCCGGGGTGGCGCGTGATCAGGCTGCCCATGTGGTTGTTGACACCGGCGGCGTGGGGGACCGCCTCCAGGGCGCGGGCCACCGTCTCGCGGATCTGCGCCTCGTCCATGTCGAGGAACAACGCACCGGGACCGGGATCGGCGCCGTTCTTGGCCTCCATCGGCAGGTGCAGCATCACCTCGCGACCCCGCTGGTGGGCGCGCTCGGCCAGATCGCGGCCGTGGGGGGTGTGCGGCAGGACGGAGAGGGTCACCCCCTCGGCCAGTTCGATGGCCCGCAGACCGGCGGCCCGATCGTCGCCGACGTCGTCGATGATCAGCGCCGCCGGCTGGCCAGCCGGGCTCTCTACCCGCGGCTCCGGGAACGGCAGCCAGTCGGTGCCCTGCGGCCCCTGCGCTGCCACTGGCGCCGCCCAGATCGCCAGTACGCCGACGGCCAGGAACCGTCGAGACCCCTTTGCCATGCTCAGCGTCCCTCGAACACGCGCAGCCCCTTGAGCAGGTTCAGTGCCTCGCTCAACACGTAATCGTCCTGAGCCAGCGCCGCCGCCTCCTCGGCATCATCGGCGTCCTCCGGGACATCGAGCAGCTCTGCCTCGTCGCGCTCCTGCGCCTCGGCCAGGCGCAGATCCTCGACGACGATATCCGGCTGGATGCCCTCATCCTGGATCGAGCGGCCCTGCGGGGTGTAGTAGCGAGCCGTGGTCAGCTTCATGGCGGCGCCATCAAGCGGCAGCACGCTTTGCACCGAGCCCTTGCCGAAGCTGGCCCGTCCCATCACCACCGCGCGCTGGTGATCCTGCAGCGCCCCGGCCACGATCTCGGAGCCCGACGCGGAGCCGCGGTTGATCAGCACCACCAGGGGCGCGCCCAGGCTTCGATCCGCCGGCGTGGCGTCAAAGCTCATACGCGCCTGGCGCATGCGCCCCTCGGTGTAGACGATCCGGCCCTCGGTCAGGAAGGCGTCGGCCACGGCCACCGCCGGATCCAGCACCCCGCCCGGGTTGTTGCGCAGATCGAGGATCAGGCCGTGGAGGCCGCCGCCGGCCTCCTCAAGCAGGCCATCGAGGGCGCGGAAAAGGTCACTGGCGGTGCGCTCCTGGAACTGGCTGATGCGCACGTAGCCGTAACCCGGCTCGAGCATCCGGGCACGCACGCTCTCGACCTGAATGGTGTCGCGCTCCAGCTCGAAGGTGCGGGTCTGCCCCTCATCCTCCGAGCGGCGGATGGTTACCTCCACCACGCTGCCCGGCTCACCGCGCAGACGCTGGACCACCTCGTTGAGGCTGGCGCCGCCGAGCGCCTCGCCGTCGATCCGCAGCAGCACGTCCCCGGCCTGCAGGCCCGCGCGGCTCGCCGGGGTGTCATCAATGGGGGCGACCACCCGGATCTCATCGTCCTGGCGGCTGAGCTCCAGGCCGACCCCGCCGAACTCGCCGCGGGTGCCCTCGCGTAGCTGCTCGAGTTCCTGCCCATCGAGGTAGCTCGAGTGCGCATCCAGCTCCGAGAGCATGCCGCGGATGGCCGCCCGGAACAGGTCGGCATCCTCGACCTCGTCCACGTAATCGCGCTTGATGCGACTGTAGACCTCGGTGAGCAGTTCCAGCTCGGCCATCGGCAGATCGTCGTCGGCCTCCGCCGGCCGATCCGCGGCGGCGCTGCCGATCAGCAAGGCGAGCAGGGCGGTGGCCAGGGTCAGCGTCCAGGATCGCATCGCAGCTCCTTCATTGGGCGGTCCGCCTCAGCGAAGCCAGTCCAGCGGGTTGCGTGGCTCCGCGCCCTCGCGGATCTCGAAGTACAGGCCGGGCTCACGACGGGTTCCGCTGTTGCCCACGGTAGCGACCAGGTCACCGGCCTCGACCCACTCGCCGACGTCAACATAGAGCGACTCGGTGTGGCCGTAGAGCGTCAGATGGCCATCGCCGTGGTCAATGATGGCCAGCAGCCCCAGACCGCGCAACCAATCACTGAAGACCACCCGCCCCGGGGCCACCGCATGGACCTCCTCGCCGGTCTGCGCGGCGATCACCACGCCGGTGCGCTGCAGGCCCCCACCACGGGCCTCCCCGAACTCCTCGGCCACCTCGCCCTCCACCGGCCACGGCAGGCTCCCCCGTGCCTCGCTCAGGGCCTCGAAGTCGGCCGCCTCGTCCGGCACATCGGCCAGGCGCTGGCGCAGATCCTCAAGCAGCGATTCCTGCTCGGCCACCTCGGCCTCAAGGGACTCGGCCTCCGCGCCGCGCTCGGCGATCCGCGCCTCCAGCTCCTCGCGCCTTGCATCCCGCTCGGCCCGCTGCTCGGCCAGCGCCTCGCGCTCCTCGCGCGTGGCGGCCTCCAACCGCTCGAGCTCGGTCAGCTCGCCGCGCAGTTCTTCGCGCAGGGCGGCGAGGCTCTCCAGTTCAGCCATGGCGGACTCGATGTGCCCGGCCCGCGCCTCATTGAAGTAGTCGTGATAGACCAACAGCCGCTGGGCACCGGCCGGCTCTTGCTGGTTGAGCAGTAGGCGCAGGGGGTCGTCACCGCCACCGACATAGGCGGCGATGATCTGCTCGGCCAGAGTCTCGCGATGCTGGCTAAGGCGCTCGGACTCTGCGGCGTAATCCTCCCGCAGCCGCGCCACCCGCTCGCGGGCCTCGGCGCGCTGCTCGCGCAGCCGCTCCAGCTCGCGAGCCGCCTCCGAGACGGCCTGCTCAAGCCGCGAGAGCTCCCCCTCGACCTCGTCGCGGGCATCCCGGTCCGCCGCCAGCTTCTCCTGGATCGTCTCCAGGTCATCGCGCAGCGCCTCGAGCTGTTCGCGCTCACGCTCGTAGTCCGCAGACACCGTGACGGCCAGGGCCGTGAGCACGATCCCGGTCACCATCCCCGTCCGCCGTCGGCTTGCCGCCATGCCCCTCTCCACTGCCTTGCCAAACGCCGCCCATGGTAGCGCGATCACGCCCGGTAGACCTGCAGGCACCGCGGACGGCTGGTATCATCCCGGCCTGTTCCCGGTGACCACAGAGGCACGGCAGCGTCCATGCAGGAATTCCTCGAATTCGCACAGAACAATTGGGGCCTCGTCCTGGCCTTCGTGCTGATCCTCGGCTGGTGGATCGGTGGCGAGCTCTTCCACTGGTACAGCGGCGTGAAGATGATCGACGCCGACACCGCCACGCGGATGTACAACCGCGAGTCGGGCCGGTTCATCGACATGCGCCCGCGCAAGGAATTCGATGGCGGGCACTTGCCCGGCGCGTTCAGCCTGCCGGAGGCGGAGTTCGACCAACTGATCGACAAACTGCGCAAAGAGGCCGACGGCGACCCACCGCTGATCGTCTACGATGATCAGGGGCCCCAGGCGGCCCGCGTCGGGCGCAAGCTGCGCAAGGCCGGCTTCACCCGCGTCTATCGACTCAAGCACGGGCTGCGGGCCTGGCAGGGCGCCGGGTACCCGATGGAGAACGTTAAGAAGGGGTAAGGGACGATGGCAGAGAACAACGGCAACGGCAGC
>LKMJ01005764.1_pt1 | contig 11688 bp, 18 predicted proteins | sample 643391 | NCBI WGS metagenome assembly LKMJ01 (sample SAMN04112250, study PRJNA286221) | soda lake metagenome | biome: soda lake; feature: Kulunda Steppe; material: water; isolation source: sample PL-Br10 brine of Picturesque Lake | place: Russia: Kulunda steppe | collected 2010-07
ACCACGCAGACAAGTTTGAAGAGGATTCACGGACTGTCTACAACCGACTCTTGGAACATCGGTTATTTTTCAACGGCGTTGTGAAGCGGTTTGAGCGAAGGAGGGTGAAAGTGATACCAAAGGGGTACGCCAAACAAGTCGGGAAAGTGTCTCAAGTGGAAGAGTTGAAGAGTGCCGGGCTTCCAGTCCCCGACACCCTCGTCACTAGTGATCCAGTCGACGCTCGCGACTTCGTCCGCTCACACGACCGCGCTATCGTGAAGCCGATTGGCATGCCGGCGCTTCCGAAGGAAATTACCGAAGAGGATGTGGAAGCGACTGACTTGGAGGGTTTTAAGCCCGCACCAGCACAAATTCAGGAGTACATCTCCGGTCGGGATGTCCGCGTCTACGTCGTCGGTGGCGATGTCGTCGGTTCGATTGCGACGTACTCGAATAACACCAGTTACAAGGACGACATAGCGAACGGCGAGGAACCGGACAGGGAAGTGATTGAAACACCCGAGAACGCTGCAAAGGTTGCGGCGAAGGCAGTTGATGTCGTCGATCAACCCTACGGTGCCGTCGACTTTATTGAACGGGAAGACGGATCCGTCGCGTTGTTAGAGGTGAATTCTTTCGGTCGGTTCGATTCAATCCAAAAACGCGGCATAGATGTCGCCGGGGAGTTGGTTGAGTACCTCACAACGAAGGAGTGAACGCAAAGCATTCTTGACCGATCAAACGTCTCGTCACCGAGCGCAGTATCGAGCCCGACGAGATCGTCGTCGAAGGCGAACGTGATGTGCGGCCCCTTCGCGGTAGTGTCCAAAAACGCGCGGTCGGGTTCGAGGGCGTCGACCAAGTCGCGAAGCTCGTCGAAGATGCCGGTTCCCTCCACCGTCCCAGTGAGTATGAAGATGTAGCGTCCGGGGTCGCCGGAGGGGTCGATACCCCTCGCGTAGGAGGGCCTGAGATCGCCGCAGAGTTCGTCGGCGTACACAACCTTCGCGCCCTTGAGTGCAACGACTTGATTGCAGAAACCGCCGGCCGTGACGTCGAACGCCGCGTTCACGCCATTGCTCTTCGAACGGAAGGTCGTTGTCTGCCCCTCGCGATCGCGAGGGTCAAGTCGGCTCAAAGGCAATATTCGGCGACTCGATGCTCGGCATCGACGGCAGTCGATCGACCCTCAACCGCAACGGTTTCCGACAGTCAGTCGTGCGGCTTCTTGACCGCGATTTCGCTCTCCTGTGGATCGTCGCCTTGGCGACGTACGGCGTTGGCGACGTGTTCACGACCTATTACGGCGTGTTTCACGCCGGTCTCAATGAGAGCAATCCGGTCATCGATTCCGTGCTCCGATCGCACGGCATCCTCGGTTTCATCGAGTTCTTCCTCTGCTGTCACGGTTGCCTGGTCGTCATCCCATTCGATATCCAGCGCGTAGTACGTGTCGTCGTAGGCCAGATACGTCTCGTCGAAGTCGAGCACCTCGTCAAGGACTACTCGACCTTCGGTTTCGAGTTCGCCAACTTCGATAGCAGTGACGGCTTCGTCCCAGGCACGATCAGGGAGGTCGTCCACATCGATGACGTACAATGGGCACTCTTCGTACTCGGTGTACCCTTGTTCCCCTTCTCCGCCGTCGTCGTTCTCTTCATCGGTTCCGTCGTCACTTCGATCCAGACATCCTGCCACTGCGATAGCGGCAGAGCCTGCTCCAGCTATGAATGTTCGGCGCTTCATACAACGCGATAGCGTTGTCCCCGGGAAAAGTCCTTCTTCGAAAGCCTAGTGAAACCGTCGCATTGCCATACTGGTTTCAGAGCGCGAAGTAGAAGACAGCGAAGGTCACAATGGCAGAAAGCCACCACGCCGTCGAAATGAGAATTCCACGGTCAATGTGTGCAGCGTCACGGTTGATGTCCCGCCACCCGGCCAACCAATTGCCCGCGGCGATGATGATGAAAAACGGGTAGAAGAGGTAGATAGCCGCGTAAACCCTGATACCGAATCTGGTCTCCCCGACGCCTTCGCGCCGATCACGAACCTGGTCAATCGATTCCTGAACACGATCGCGGAGAGACGGTTGACGCGGGGCGTGGATGTCCCATTCACCGTTATCAGAGTCGACGGGAACCGTGGAACCGACGAGAAGGTCATCATAGGTGTCGATAGAGGCACCGTTCTGTTGGCATAGGCGGACGAACTTGTACTCATCCGTCGCACGTTCCGGCATCGGCATCCGTTCCACGACCGTCTTTCCACTTGGAAGGGCAACTTCAACCCGGATCCTGTCGGTCGATGTCCGCTCGATGGTTTCAACAACGGCCTCGACCTTCCCGTCGTCCCTGGTGGCGTACTTGATGTCCTCCAACTCCTGCTTCAACTCGTCGTCAACATCGTCGATTTCGACTGTTTCGGTCTGTTGCCCGGCACTCATCCGTTATTGCTCCGCTGGTACCCACTGCCAGGGGAAAGTCGTGTGCGTTCGCGGGCTGCACCGGTTGACTTCCTCCCACCCCTGAAGGGGTGGGCTTCCGCTATCATTCTGTCACCCCCGAGTAGGGTGCAGACTCCAGGGTTCGGCGGTTGAGATCTGTGGGATGTCTGTGCGATCGCCCACCCACCCAACAAAGCACAAGTATTAAGTTGCCAGTAGTGGAAGGTTGGGGTAGATAACGATGACCGACACACCCATCGCCGACGTGCCCGACATCGAACTGACCGACAACCGCCACCTCGCGCGCTCGACTGAGGAACGAGGAACCGCCGTCTACGAGGAACGCCCCGACGACCAGATCGAACCGTACGACTTCGCTGTCCTATACGCCGGTCTGGGTGCCCCCAGAGTCGTTCGCGTGCGACCGATTACGCCGTTCCAGGCGCGGCTCGTGAACGTCGAAAACGGACGGGTAGAGAAAGTGGTGAACGGCGACCCGAACCACCTTCTCGGCCTCGTCGCCGCCGAACGCATCGACTAGACACGATGGTGAGAACGAAATGAGCAAAACCGTCTCACGAAATCGATCCGAGCGAACCCTTCGAAAAACCGACCTGAACGAGGGAAGTATCCTCCGAGATGAGGTCTACGACGAGAAAGTCGAAGTCGTCGGCCTCTACGTCGGCAAGGTTTACCTTCGGTACCCTCATCAGGAGAAGAAACACGTCTACCGTCACGCCTGTGGGCGGGATCTGATCGGGTTCGACGAGTTGAAAGAACACGCCGCCGAGTGCGACGACGGCAACCCTGACTGGTGGGACGCCACGGATCCCGACGCTCTCTCGGAGATGAGCGAGAACGACGAGTGCCCCTACGAGCGCATCGACCGCCCCGATATGCACATCGAAGCCTGCGGATACAGTTGGCCGCTTGACGGCCACCGATTCACCCTCGTCGAAGAGTAGCCCACGAACACGAGCCCGCGAAGAAACGTTCATTCACAGGCGTTCGAGGCGGATGCCCCGAGGCTTGACCTCGGGGAGGAAGCCGACACTTAGGAATCAATCGGGATGAACTAAGGACGACACGCGCTTGTCGCAACCGCCGGGGCGGATCGCCCGTGCGTTCGAATTGGCGTCGTCGTTTCAGTGGAACTCGTTCGGTGGGGTTGTCGCACGACTCGATGTACTGTCAGGTGCGCTTGTAAATCACCTTTCGGATTAACGCCGAGGCACTCGGCCTGTTTCACCTGTAGAACGGAGTTGTTGCACCTTCGATCACTTCCTCTACCAACCCGTTGAGCGAGTTCGCTGAAAAAGGCCCGCATCACCGTACGGCAGCAAACGATTCAAGGGCGCGGCCTGGTTCCAACGACCAGGCGTGCTGCCGCAGGGGTGGAAGGCAAACCGATACAAGCGACCGTTCCTCTTCGTGAAGTAATGGTCGAAACGGGCGAGGAATATCTCGTCGAGGATCCGGTAGCGTACAGCCGTCGAGTCAGAGGAATGATCGAGCCGCGCGAAATCCGTGTCATTCGAACGCGCCAAGAGAACGTGGATGTGGTCGAGGCAGCCGCGAACGGCGCCGCAGTGCGTGACGTGGACATCGACGTACTGGAAGAACTGATCGAGGAAGATGTCCTTCTGTTCGTGCCGCCGGAAGAGGACGAAGCCGAGGAGTGATCGGCAAAGAGCCGCGAACGCTCACACCGGTTGGTCGAACTCGCTTCTGTCAAGGGAGTACCGACTTCGATGCGGATGATCCGAAGGGACGACGTGGACAGCATCGATTTCGTCAGCGGGTGCGAGGGTCGCGGGCCAGTGGTCTGCGAACTCGTCGCAGAACTGCTTGGCCGTCCCGTCGATGATAATCGGTTCGTCGGTGTCGGTCGTCCAGTTCGGGTGAACGACGAGGAAGCCGTGCCACCATCCTTCGCCGGCTTCCGGGTCGTGGATGCCGCCTTTGACGGAGTTCGTTCGGATGGCGTGTTCCTGCCAGAGTGCCTCGCAGAACAGCGACGTGATGTCGCCGCATTTGAACTCGAGGCGTTCCGGGGTCACGGAATCCGGGTCGAACGGGTAGGCGTCACGGCACGTTTCCAGGATGGCATCGAACGAAACCGGGGCGGGGTTCGCGGCGAAGGCGTCGACGCGTTCGAAACGGGCGGTGACGGGAAGCACGTCGTCCGTCCATTCGCCTTCGCGGCGGACGGTGAACTCGGTGCGGGCGATGCCGTCGAGGGCGCGGGCGAGATCGTGAACGTACCAGCATCGGTTGAGTAACCAGTCGTGGTGAACGACAACCTCGCCGTCGCTTCGCTCGGCGTACTGTCCTTCATGCGGGCCGATGGTCTGGTCGAGGTACTCCCAGAGGGTATCAAGCGGGTCGTCGCTTTCCGGTGGGGTGAAATCGGGCGACCAGCGGGAGTCGGTGACGGTGACCATCTTACCCGCCCCGATGTCAACCATCATATTCAAACTTGCGCTTAATTCCAAAAGGAAGTCACTCTCACAACCACCCCACTCCCCAAATTAACCAAATGATTTAAGTGGGTGAGTGTACTCGGTTGGAGCAAGAACGACAATGACGGGCACCGCAGAACGAACGCGCAACCTCGAAAAGGACGCGTCGGAAAGCAACCTCAGTCCCTTCGGCCAGGCTATGTTTGATGTGAGCGGGATGGCAGAGCCGTACTTCCACGGGACGACCGCTAGCGCGGCGTCAGACCTACACACGAACGGGATCTGTGAGCGGAAGCTCCAGAGCCGCGACCGCGGGTTCTTCGGCGAAGGTCTGTACGTGACGACAGAATACGACATTGCGCACGGCCACGCCACGACCGTATCCAGTAAGCGTGGGGGTGAACCAGAAATCGTTCGCGTCAGCATTCCGAACGGCGATGTGTTTCCTGCCGGTGATGCCCTCCCGGATGACGGCGGGTTAAAGCCGGTCGGCACGCCGGAATGGCTCACGGAGTTTGTTGACTGGTACGTCAGGAAAGTCGAGGAGGCCGCGGTATGGGAACAAATTCCGAACATCGAGCGCGAGGATGTGGTTCCCCGCGCTCGACGTGAGATGACGCCGGCGGCGGAGGCTTTCGAACGCGAGGATTGGTATCCGGAAGTGACCGAGTTCGCGTTTGACGATGGCTACGATGTGGTTCGATGGTCTGCTTCCGAGATTGTGATCAATCCTCAAGCCGACGTGCAGTTTGATTGATCGGATCTCCTCAATCGATATTGCGTCCAAAACGAAACCAATCCATCAAGCAAAGGTTTTTAGTGAGGGGTGGGTAAGTTTTGACAACGATGACCGAACCCGAAGCAGAGCTTGCGGTGTTCGAGGAATGCATAGAATCGGTGGATGAAGTCAAGGACGTGGAGGCGACCGCGAAAGCCGAAGAGAACGGGTGTAACGTGCAAACGTATGAAGCAGCGGTCGAAAGCGATGTTCGACCGGTAGAACTCAAGTCCCTCCTGTACGAGAAATACACGGAGCAACGTGGGAGCGAATGCGGTTGCGAGACGCTTCTGTTCAACGCGAAGGCGGTGGAAGACGGTTCTGTGTCGATTGCTGTCGTTGCTCGCTGAGACCCCATCACCGCCACATAACCACAAGTTTTAATATCCCATTTACGGTAGGTGGGAGTAACAATGAGCTGCGAAGGACAGCGCGTCGCAGGCGTCCGAGACCTGACAGAAGAAGAAGCACGCATCATCGGAAGGTTCCCGCACGGATGGGACACCCTGACCGGACTGGAACTGGAAAACGGAAACGTCATCTTCCCCTCAGGCGACGAAGAAGGCAACATTGGCGGCTTCTGGCCCGTCACCCGAGAGGAACTCGAAGAGTTCGCCGGAATGTACGTCGTCGGATGGCGGAAGAAGAAATACGAGAGCGACGTGGTGCCCGCTAACCGCCCGCCGCTCCAGTTGGTACTCGCCGCGGAGGAACCGACGCTCGATGAGGACGGCCAGGTCGTGGATGCTCCCGAAGACACCGTCCGCATCGAACCGTGCGGTGACGGCGTCGGCCCGGCGGCGTGGTACGTGCGCGAGCCCGTCGATGAGGATGACCGCCCGAACCCCGAGGAGACGCCCACGCCGAAGGAAGTCGTGGAGATGCGTTTCGATGATGAGATTACGCAAGAGGAGTACAACGAAATGATCGGAGAAGCGGAACGCGCGCACAATGACGCCGTGTTCCTCGCTATCTGCTAACGAGAGATTAAATGACCGAACTCGACGCCGTCTTCAACGACTTCGAGCAGTACCTCACCACCTTGGACGAAATCACGGACGTGGAGCAAAGCGATTGCAAAGAAGAGAACGGAACGGAAGTGCGAATGTTCAAAGTGACCGTCGCCGCGGACGTGTCGCCCGCCTTCTTCCAGGAGGATCTGAAGATGCGGCTGTACGAGGAGTTCATCGAACGTCGCAGTGACGGATACGGCTACGACTCGTTCATCTTCAACACGTGGCCCGACGGAACGGACACGGTGCTGGTCGCAGCTGCCGGTGGCTGATCCTTAACCACGTATCCGCAGCCCGAAACGCGCTCTTTTGCTGGACGGCTTCCCACGTATCAGTATGATCGAACTGTCGCCCGGCGACACGTACGACCACGACGACTACGGCCGCGTTCGCGTGACCGGAGTCCTACAGCGCCTCGGCAAATGCGAAATCGACGCGGAGAAGCAACACGTCGAAGCAGGAACCATCGAAGAGACACACGTCGAGTTCGAGAACCTTCCCACCAGGGGCTACGGGCCAGACACGGTTCCACTCTCGGAGTTCCTTGACGGCATCGACACTTGACTGAGCGTGCTGAGGAGAAAGGCATAGCAAGGCCTCGAAACGTAAACCGCGACAGTTGACACGTGGAATGAGTGAGACGACAGCACAAGGAGACCCTGACGACGAGGGGAACGTCCGCCTCGTCGGAACGGCACACGTCTCCGAAGAGAGCGCGGAGAGGGCACGGGAAGCGATTGAAGAAGAGCAACCGGATATGGTGGCGGTCGAACTCGACAAAGGACGGCTCAAACGCCTCAAGGGCGAAGACCCAGACGAAATTGACCCGAAGGAACTGCTCGGTGGCAGCACCGCCTTCCAGTTCCTCGCGTACTGGCTCCTCTCGTACGTGCAGGCGCAGTTAGGCGAGAAGTTCGACGTGGATCCGGGCGCAGATATGAAAGCAGCCGTCGACGCCGCCGAAGACCGCGGCATCCCAGTTGCGCTCGTAGATCGGGACATCCACGTCACGGTGCAACGATTCTGGCAAGGCCTGGGATTCGGCGAGAAGTTCGAACTCGTGAGCACGCTTCTGGCCAGATCCGACGAACCGCGTGACATCGGGATTTCGGTTGGCTTCGGTGTCTCGCTCGCCGCCGCCCTCTTCCTCTCCATCCTCGGCGGGCCGTACCTCGTCCCGTCGGGTATCGCTTCCGGCGCTGTCGTTGGCTTCCTCGTCGCAGTCGTCGACTTCTTCCTGGTCGCGTTTGCCCTGGGAGCATTCCTCGCGGTCGGTATCTACGGCTACCTCGCTCTCAGGCGCAGAGGCCGCGAAGAGGTCGAGGGCCTGGACGCGATCGATGACTTCAACGACATCGATGACATCGAACGGTTGACCGACACCGATGTCGTGACCGCGATGATGGCAGAGTTCCGGCGGTTCTCTCCTGGTGGAGCAGAAGCGTTGATCGATGAACGCGACGCTTACATCGCGCACAAGCTCGTCGCCCTCCGCAAGCAAGGACACGACGTGGTCGCCGTCGTCGGCGCGGGGCACGAAGCCGGGATTCGCAATTACCTCGACGACCCCGATTCGCTACCCGAGATGGAACAACTGGCCGGGAGTCAGTCGAAACGTCGGAGATTCTCCCCGTACCGGGCACTAGGCTATCTGTTCACTCTCGGGTTCGCCCTTTTCTTCGCCCTGCTCGCCATCGCCGCGTTCACCGGCGTTGAAGGTGCGTCCACCGAGTTGCTGGTGTCGCTGTTCGGCGCATGGTTCCTGGTTAACGCGGCGTTCTCGTTCGGACTAGCGAAGCTCGCAGGTGCCCGCTGGAGTTCTGCCGCAGTCGGCGGAAGCGTCGCCTGGCTAACGAGCGTCAACCCGATGCTTGCACCAGGGTGGTTCGCGGGCTACGCGGAACTGCGCCACCTCGAGATTAACGTTTCAGACATCTCGAAGATGAATGACGCCATCTCCGAAGAGGTGGAATCGTTCCGCGAACTGTGGAGTGAGTTGACCGACATCGACCTCTTCCGTTTGATTGCGGTCGTCGCCGGCACTAACATCGGAAGCTTCGTCGCCAGTATGCTCTTTATCACCGTCATCGCACCGTTCCTGTTCGCCGGCGCGGGCATCGAAAGCGTTGGCGACATCGGGCACTTGCTGATCCAGGCGGCAACGAACGGTGCTGAGGTTGTCATCGACGCCACGAAATCAGTACTGTAACGGTGGTATCCGTTCTATCAGCCTCTATATGGTTCGTCGGTTCGATGGGAACAATTTGATTGAATGAGAGGTGGGTGTCGAGCGGTTCTACCCACCCACAAGACAACCAAAGGTATTAAGTAACCAAGTGTTGTCGGTTGTAGTATGAACACGGAACCCGACGGCACGGAACCGACCCTCTCCGCCACCGTCGACCCCACGTACAACGCGAGCGAACACAACCCGTTCGCCCCGGTCGAAAACGGTGAACTCCCCGCGCCTTCGCCCGACGGTTGGGAACTGCTTGACCTCATCCACGAAGGCACTGCGGAGACCGAGAAGTACGTCCTAGACGGAGACGAGTGGGCGTACGTCGGCACCGACACGGAGACGGTAGAACTTCACCAGATGTCGTGGGAAGCCCCGGTCAACATCCCCGGACTCGACGACTCGACGCAGGCTCGCGTCCTCCTCGAATACGAGGAGAAAGCCATCCACCACGAAAACGGCGAACCCGTCGAGATGGCTCCCGGCTACACGGCGGTCTGCCTCGCCGCGGACGACTCCGACGAACTCGTCGCGGGTGGCGACATCATCCTCGGCACGTTCCGTAACCTCGCCGCCGCGCTCCGCGCTGTCAGCGAGTTTATGCACCGAGTCACTTCCGCCGATGCGGACGCCCTCTCGGAATGGACGCCGCCGGAAGGCACCGGCCTGGACGACCTGTTCGACGAGATCGGCCTCCCCGCCCCGCCGGCGGAGTAACGCGATGAACGGCGCACAAGATCCGACTGCGTTACCCGGAGAAGCGGCGATTGCCGCCCAAGTCGTCCGGGAGACGGCACGGCGAGTTCGCGAGGAGACAGGGCGGGACTACCTGCGCGGTACCTGCGACGAGAATTCGCTCCGGTTGGCCGCTGCTCTCGATGACGTGGGCTTTGCCGCCGATGTCGTCTGGGGGTGGGTAGATGTCCCCACCGCGAACGACCCGAAAACCGTCGCGGACGCCTACCGACAAGCGGTCGTTCACGTCTGGATCGAGGTCGAAATTGATGGACATCAGTGGGTAGCGGAGTTGGCGGCGGAGACGGGACGCCACGAAGGACAACCTTCGATGAGGGCCGACCGGCCAGAGGAGTACCGCGTCATAGATCGCGTGGACTACGCAGGAAAGGTAGACGGCAACTCTCTTCTGGATCGGTACCGGGAGATGAACGAATAGTTAAGTCCACTACGGCACTAGACGCGTTCGAACCGTGATCCGTACGCCGACAGAACGTTCTTGCGAAGTATGCGGACGCGAAGAAGTGTGGGATGACGAGTTTGAGTCCTGGATGATCGCAACCGATATCGATGGCGACAGGATTGCTGGCGAACCGCACTGTATCCACGAGTGGGACATCACGTCTTCGTTTTCGACCACTGAACAGTGACCGTCGATCATCGCCGCCGTGAAACCGCTTCGGGCCGTGAACGCCGGCGATGAACGACGATCTGCGCCTTCCCGATGAACTGGCCGTTCTACCACCGGTAAGCCACCGCCATGCAAAGTGCAAGCAGTGCGACACTCAATTCACCTACTGGCGCGGGGCCACGAACGATACGAACGGAACGCGACCCACGTGCCCTGACTGCGGTGAACAGGGTATTGGCGGGCCGTTCGGCCGCGTTTCACCGGCAGAGTACCTCGGTGTCGTCGCCATCGCTGCGGAGAACACCGACCACGAGTACCGAGACTGGTTAGCTGGAGAGGCCGTCGTCCACGTTGACTACGCTCAGAGCGACGAATGGTTGCACACCGTTCGACGAGCGTATCTGCCATGTACAATGGCGTACGCAGTCACAAGAAAAGATGAAGATGGAGAGGTGAAGTTTTCGAGGCGGTCGGCCTGGTCACCGGATGTCTACTGGGAGTACCTCAACAACGGCGTCGATGTGCAACTCGTTCGCGTCGAATCGGTTCCGGAAGGGGCGAAAGAACAGATCCGGTAGCCGGACGAAAGGGGGTTGAACGCGAGACACCCCGCATTCAAAGTGAAAATCGAACGCGTTCGCCGCTTACTCGGCGGCTTCGGCCAGGTCTTCCATTTCGTGAACGCGAGAACGCAGGCTGACGGTACAGCAGTCGGCGGCTTCGGCGAGGGCGAGGCGGTCGGCGTCGTGGACGTCAGCGTGAGTGGAGGCGAGGGAGAGCGCACCTGCGGCGACCGAAGCGGGGTGACGGCCCGTAGCGCGGCCGTCGGCGACGTAGCGGTCGAGGATGGTCTCGGCTGGGTCGGTGATTTCGTTCGGGAGGTTGAGGTCTGCGGCGAGTTGGCGGAGCTGCTCGTGGGCTTGGTGCTGGTCGTCGGTGGACATACCAGATTTACCTAACGTTAGTCGACATATCAAGTTGAGTGATCCGGCAAGATAATCCGCCACTGAATTAACCACAAGTATTAACTTGTCAGTTGGATATGGTTTCGGTATGGAAGGAGAGTTACTCACCCACGAGGACATCGCAGAGTACGCCCCCGACGGATGGACGGCGACGGTCGGAAAAGGAGGCGTCCGGTTCGATCCCGCCGGAAAAGATACCAGTGTCTACGTCGAGGTCGCGAACGGCTTCACCGATCCTGTTCTGGTTGCGGCGCGCGTCGACGAAGATGACGGCCCGGATCGGCTCATCGACCTGCCGCGCAACCCGCTCCCGCAACGAAACGAAGAGTTCGCCGAAGCGATCAAGCAGAAGGTCGCCGTCGCTGAACAGGAGATTGAACGCAACGCCTGAAGTAGCCTGACCACAGTGAACTGCCGAGGCACGACGGTGTTTTCCCACCGCG